>FRDC01001068.1_pt1 | contig 12384 bp, 7 predicted proteins | sample 1106171 | NCBI WGS metagenome assembly FRDC01 (sample SAMEA3930566, study PRJEB13176) | freshwater metagenome | biome: Drinking water system; feature: drinking water; material: water | place: Singapore | collected 2014-12-20
TAGTTGTGCCATAATCAAATACAACGAACCCGATCTCATCAGGAAAGTCAGTTGATGGACCAGTTGTAGGAATTACACTGTATACCTGACCAGCATCTAAACGCTGACCTACTGTGGCTGATACCTTAGATATAGAAAAACCACTCTTAGGGTCAAACAGGTAACCGCCTTGATAACCAGCAGCACCGCCATCTTTGTGAATATGCCATCCACCTTTTAGCGCACGTTTAACAATCTTAGTGGTAGCAGGCAAGAACACAACGACTTCGTATGGGTTTACTTCATATAAAGTAGCATAACGAGTTAAGTCGTTGAGTGTATTACGTTTAGGAGCAAAGAATCTCATATCGTCAGCACTAGCCAAAACAACCGAACCGCCTGTTTGTACGATAGGATTAGATACTTCAAAGTACCCAGAACCCATTACATCAGGAACAACCTTAGTGATTTGGAAACTGCCAACTTGTTCATTTGGAAATGGAGGTGATTTAAGGTTCACGTAGTCACCGACTGACACATTTTGTAGTCCTGGGTCAGCACCTGCAGTCCATGTGTATCTGACTGCTCCACCTTCAACTGTGATTGTAAGCTGTGTACCTGCGTTTTGAGTTGTAGGTTTCATGATTGGGAATCTAAAGATATTTTGAGCACTACCACCAACTACTGAAATAGCTGATTTAGGACCACGAGTACCTGAGAAAAGCTGCAGATATGTCTTACCAGCGGCTGCATCTAAGAAGTCTGTGGCATAAAGCGTGTATCCTGCTTTGACTGCCTCACGTGAGATAACCGAAGCAATCTCAATAGCCTTAGCTTGTGCAATATTTTCAAAGTCAGCGGCCTTGAACTCGACTCGAAGCGGTGTGTTATTACCGTCTTGGAGTAAAAACAAGTCCATTCCGTTCTCTAGTGGGTACGACTGGTCGATACCAGCAAGCACGTTGGCCTTAACTGCGTCCTCACCATAGAATAACTCCAACACTTCAAGGAAAATATTGGATACGAGCTGGTTATTTGTGGATGCAATACCTAATTCACGAAAGCTGTCATCATCAATACCGACTCCTGGAGGTCTAATAACTCCAATAGCGGCGAGTAGTTTATCAAGGAATCGTCTTTGAGCAGTAGCGACGAACAAATTGGACTTCATAGCCAAGATATTCTTAGCATTGATCTCATCACCAGCCGCAATAGCATCAATCAGAGCATTGGTAAACTTACCTTTGATTGCTCTGTTGATAAAACTTCTAATTCTCTGTGAAATAGTAGGACTATCTGCCATGTCTTCTTCCTAGTTTCATTCTGTCCAGCAGTGCTCTGAGTCTATTGCTCTTTTGTAACCACCAGAAATGCTCGTTTACTTCATCTGCCTGTCGATTAACAGCCCAAGCTGAGCCGTTTAATCCAATTGCTTCGTAGGTCTCTGGTCTAAGTGGGGTATTGTCATGTAATCCAGAACCTGTGTCAAAATTATCTACATGAGGGTTCAGTCGTCTAACGAATCTGCGCTGCTTGAATAAGTGCTTATGATTCTGGTCCATCATGTCTTCCACTATACTCAGAGTTAACGTCAGACCGATGAATACTGTAACACTTTGTCTGTAACCTCTGATAATCGTTGTTAGCCATATGGTCGGCACGGTTTATTCTAAAAGCCCAACCGTTGACTTCACCATTGGTATATTCACCACCACCAAATTGTCCAAGCTCTTGTTGCCATTCGAGTTCTTTATAAAAGTTAGCGTAGGTTTTAATCATGTTTCTTGCGCCAACCTTTTAGCTTTCTTGGATACCATATGACAGGCTCTATTTAGTTGAGTCAAATGTTTACCGATGTTGTTAACTGCGTAGTGTTCTTTATTTAGAAACCACGCCATAGTCATCTCTTCACTGTTCCAATCAAGGATACGTGAGTATGTTAGATAACCAGTTCGTTTGGAGGTGACACTCTTGATATTCAATCTCTCACCTTATACTCTAACATACGCATACAGCCGTATTGGTGAACAAACTGCCTATTCATATTAACAAACTTTTGCTTAGTGCTAATCACATTGCTTGCTTGAAGCAACCAACTAACATTCTCGCCATCACAGAAGTCGCGCACTCTGGTCACATCTCTACGAAGCTGACCGTATGAGATAGGTTTAACCGTATCTTTTTTCATGCTGGTCCCTTTCGTATTGATTGACTCTGTAGCCTTGTCGGTTGATATCCCATTTACGGTCATTAACCTGGAACCAGTGGTGTTGGTTATTGATATCACTAGAACAAACCTGCAAAGCAAAACGCTCAAGAATCTCATCGCCGTCAATCTTATGAAAGCGGCCTGTGAAATTATGATCGAACTGTATGTTAGTTTGTTTTATCATATTATGTTGCCTGGCTGACGATGATATCCTGATCTAGTGAGAAAATCAATGGTTTTTGGTTAGGCTGACTGATAATTTGGTCGTTTGTAGCATCATAAGTAGGACTTGAGATAGCTACTGCTTGAACCCCATCAATTGCCTGTGCAGCAACCACGATCTCCGAGAACACTACTGGTTTACCAACGCCAACCGAGTTAACATAAGCAGCAACAGCGGATTGGACACGTGATTTAACGATAGAGAATGGAGTACCTGTACGGTTACGAATAACAATAGACAACTGGATACGCTTAGCAAGAGCTGCGTCAAACTCAATAAAAGAACCAGCGGCACCAACACCAGGGTATGTGATTGGATCAGAAGCCTTACCACGAACCTTTTGTCCGACTGCACGGATTAATCCACCGTAGTATTTGTATGAGTCCTCACCTGACTTAACATCAGTAGAGAATCCGAGCTTAGAAACAGCAGAAATACTTGTACCAGCAGAAGGTGTGATCTTAGTAGGAAGCTCAATACCTTCGATAACTACATCTGAGTTATTGATGTTGGCTGGACTTGGTGCGATGTTGTAAATTTTACCATACATCTCAAACGCTGACTGTTCAATTACTTTAACAGTGTTGAAGTCAGAGCCAAGAGTCACAGCAGTAACGTCTTGTAAGGTAGCAGCAGAGATCACGATCTCGTTCTCATTAGAAGTAAGAGCTATGATTGTGAACTCCCCTTGGTGTGATTCAAAAGGACTTAAAGAGTTAAGAACTGTGGAACCAACCGAGAATACATCTCCTGGTCGAGCTGAGTCATAGTCAAAGATCTGTATATCCGAAGCACTTGACAGAGTGACATCTTCTTCACTTCCATTTGGTGCCTCAAAGTAAATAGTATTGTTGCCAAATACCCCAGCAACAAGATACTCACCTTGGTTGGCTGTTGTAAATGCGCCAGACAATGTAACTCTGTCTGTACGCTTAACTCTACGGCTTGCACTTCCTGAATCAGCAACAGAAGCCACATCAGGCAGTGTATCTTGGCGGTATTCAAACGTAGTTAGACTCGCTGATACAGCACGGAAGATACCGTTAAATGAAGTATTGGTCAGTCCACTCACAGTCAACTCAATAGAACTTCCAATTGGAATACCATGAGGTGTAGGGGTAGTGATCTGAGAAACACCACTGTTACGATAGACGTTATTTAACGTATAGGTCTTAACGAACTTAGGCTCAGCACCTGTACCTGTCCAAGACAGTGCCATGAATCGACCTTGCTTCTCAATACGGACTTGAGTAGTATTGTCTGAGTCATGATGACGCTTAGTCCAGAAGTATCCGTTTTGATAGGCATTACCTGCAGAACTATTAGACACAGTGATAGTCGCTTGGTTAGCGATAGGCTGAGAACTGTTCCAATCAATTTGAGTAGCTGAACGAAGCTTATTGTTCTTCGCAAGCTTGTCTGTGTTTGTAAACTTAATCCACTGACCTTTTTGGAATCCAGTGGCTGCTGACTTAGCAATTGCAAATTTTACATAGTTACTGTTAGACACAGCGGCTGACTCAACAACTGCACCACTGACTGCGTTACCGCTACCACCTGTAATAAATACAGTACCAGATGAACCAAACAAGTCACTATAGATCTGAATGGCTTTGGCATCACTAGACAGTGACAACTGACCAAGCGAAGAAAGACCAGTCACTGCGAATCTGTTAAGATAACGATTCAAGTGTTCTGATCTAGTAGGGATAAGGTAAAACTCTTCATTCAAGAGATCAGCACCAAAGATGCTCAGTGATCGCTTAAGTGTGAATTGGTTTACAGGGGCAATAGTTGTACCGATGTTTGACGCACTGATCCAGTTCTCACCGTCTTGTAATGCAATATATGACTGCGCACCAGATGAATCATCAAGGGTAGATGAGTCTACCGTACCAGCTCCTGTTTCAAGCTGAGTGATAGTGATGTACTCAGAAGCCTGTGCGTTGCCATTGATGTAAGTACCGATGTTTGATGCGGCATTGGCTGAGTTATCAAGTGGGAAGAAACGTAGAGAAGAAGCAGATGCGATCATCTTGCCTGTTTCAGCAACGCCTGGAGTATAATTCGTTACTTCAAAGTAGTTGTTAGTAACGGCAGTGACTTTAAATGTTCCTATGTTGGCAGCACTGAATGTAGAGCCGCTTGAAATAGTTACAATATCACCAGCTACGATAGCTGCTGACAAAAAGTTAGGCGCTGTTCCATTACCATTCCAAGTATAACGCCAAGTATCCCCTGAAGGATTAGTGACATCGAACTCAGTGGTTGGATCATATGTGGCTCCAGTACGTAAAGCACCAGAAGCTAAAAGGATTTTAAAATCTGTGATTGAACCAACTGCTACTGCGTGTCCAACAGATGAGGACTCAGATTGTGGGTAATAAACACCGACTCTGATTTGGTTACCAGTAGGACCAAAAGCTGCAGCTCTGACCAACATCTTGTTATTTGCACCACTTGGATCAAGGATGACTCGTGCCTTCATGTGGATCTTGAAGTCTTTGAAGTCAAAGTTGTTTCCGAATCCAGATGGGAAGTTAGCTGTAGGACCGAAGTCTAAGTCATAAGCAGTGACTGTGGATGCATTGGGTGATGTATAGACTTTAGCCTTACGACCCATTTTAATATTGAAGGTCTTATTAATAGTATCGCTGTCTAGGACAACCACTACGTTATCAAGCGCACTGAAGTCAAAAGGGATAGACAGATAGTAGCGATCATTTGCGATGATCTCATTAAGCTTAGCCGAAGTGCGTAGTGCTACGTTGACTCCGTTCAGACTGTTAATATTTGCACCAAGCTTACGGTTTGATGTAATATTTACACCATAAGGATTAAGGAACGACATTCTATTGTTGGGCTCAAAGCCTGCAACATCTAGATCTGTTGTCGTAGTGATTGCATTGTATGGAATAGAACTGTCACCAGTAGCTACTGAGTCATGGAAGAACTCAATAAACGTGTTATCGTCTTGGCTATCATTAAACGCTGTATGACTGATCTCTGAAGTATCTGAGTCACCGATAACGAATCCAAGAGTGGCTGCGTTAAGGTTCTGAGCAGCTAAGAAGATACGACCTGCTGCGCTATCGAACGACAATGTACTGACTCTGATCTTCTTACCGCCAATAACTTCGGCTGTGACACCTTCAAGTTGTTTTAATGTGTTGGCAAGAGCAGTAAGTGTTTGTAATCCGAATGGAAGAGTGATTGACTGAACCTCACCTTTAGGGGAGTTAACGAAGATGATATCGTTACCGCCAGTCAAATTGATTGGACCTTCAACTGCACCGCTTGTTTTAATGACTTCAAACCAAGTACCTGCGCCATCAACTGCATTGACTCGCCAGTAACCTTCGTTAGAACCTGAAAGGAGTGTGTTGTCTGTAATAATTACAAGGTCATCTTTTTGAACACCAGTGATGATTCCAGCCACAGAGAATGTATAGCGCCAGATATTACCAGATGGGTTAGTGACTGAAACAGTGACTGTGTTAGACAAACTAACAGCACGTCGCTCTGCTTCGGCATCAACGATGAAATACATTTTAGGAGCTGGAGGGGCACCGATAGTGAGTGAACCAGAAGTGAACTCACCTGAGTCAATGAAGCCACGTGTGAACTTAGAACCTGCTGTAAAGTTTTCACCTTTGACTGCAGCCTTAGTTAATTGCACCTGACCAGTAGAACGATTGAAGGCGTAGTCAGATGTTTTACCAATGACTGCCTGTGGTTCCCACATGTTATCGCCAAGTGCCAAAGAGTTAGACACAAGACTAGAACTAACTTCTAGGTATGCATCATTGTCAGCACCTTTGTTGGACAACATCTTAAGTCTATTGCCTTCAACAGTAACAGTGATACCAGCGATCTTGCTGTTCAGCACTGCAGCCCATGAAGCCAGTGAGTTATCTTTACTGACTGTTGCGAACCCATAAGGTACGAAGTCAGCGTTATTTAAAGTAATGGCTTGGAATCCAGTCTTATCGACTTTTACTTTCAGTGTGGCACCGTTAGTAATTGTATTGTTCCAAGTGTTTTGAGCATTTGAGTAGATTGTAGGAGTTACACCGTCTTTGACCATTAAAGCATCATTGCGGTATAAACGAGCACTGAATGTAATATTTTTAGGGAAGCCTAAGAAGTCATTTGCGTTGACTCCAGAGCTAGGAGTAGAGATCTGTACATCTTCCAGTCTAAAAGACTTTGCAAAGATTACAATCTTCTTACTGTTATTGAATCCTCTAGCACTGAATGTCAGGGCTGAGTTGTTATTAATAGAGTTGACGACTTCAAAGGTATCGGCTGCACCTTCAGTAGCGAAGTCAGTCGCATTGAAGATATGCTCACTCAATACTCCACCGATCTTAACTGCTAGCTTCATTCCACCGTTCAGTGCGAATGGGGCTTCAAGCGATGACACAACAGAAGCTTTAACGATATCTTCGTTTTGGAGTTGTAAGAAGATCTCACCGCCATTAGCATTGTCAATGATTTGTTCAAAGCCTTGGCCTGAGAAGATAGGTTGATAACCGCTTGAATCATCTAAGAAAACAATAGAAGGCTCACCACGGTTGGCTGGCTTTCTGATTTCTGCAGATGTAACTGTCTTATTGTCATCAGATGACTGAACACCAGTAGCTGCTTGGATAATAGCCAAGTCAGTACCTTTGACCTTAGACTGCTCTGTTTTCTTGATTAACTCACGGTAGTCGATGTTGGACATAACATCACGACCTGACACAAATGCCAGTGGGTTAGTCGCAGCAGCGTTAGGGAATGGCTCACTAGCGAACTCAACGATAGAGTTAGCTGGAATATTACCGATCTTACCGATTTGTGTACAAATTACAGGAACATTGGTAATCTGAGACTCACCATCAAGAAGAGTAACAGAACTCAATGTACGAAAGGTCAATGACTGAGATGTGAGTGTAGATTTGGTTTGAACCAACTGACCTGCTTGGATGATTCGGTTACCACCTTGAGCCAAAATAACTGACTCACCAAGATTGTGATTCTTAGTGGTAGGACTCGAAAGATTTAGTTGGTAGTATGACCCAAGAGACGTAATAGAAGTATATGGGATCGGACCTTCAAGGTTGTTTGTGCCACGTCCGATATAAATCGAACCAGAACTAGGAAGGGCTGAGGCATCTGCGACATTAATAGTCACAGAACCTGCTGGAGGGGCAGCAGTACCTTGATAGACTTTAGTAGCTATCTTGGTGAAATTCTTTTGATAAATAGTAACAACACCGTTTGATTCACGAGCTTGTTGACGACCCACACCTGCTTTAAAACCAATATTATCAAGATCAAGATCTTCTGCACGGTCGATATCCACAGAAGCCAAGGCAGACATGATATCACCTTGAGTTCTGAAGTCGGACAGAGCAGCGGCTTCAATGAATGTACGGTTAGTAGAACCTTTTGCCAAGTCATTGACACCAGACTTAGTTACGTAAGTCTGAATCATTTCTTTTATAAATTGCTGTAAGCTTCTAGGCGTTGGTGTAGCCATTTATTACCTATTCTTAAAACTGTTTGGGGTATTGTAGATAGAATGCAGAGGGAGGGGATACTACAATATTAAGTTTTGCGACTAAGCTATCGAAATTACTGCTTAATATTGAAGTCCACACTGACAGCACCTTGGTTATCTGCTGCAGTAAGCTGCACACGCATTTTAACCACCCCTGGCTGTTGTTCGATTTCAATTGCGTCCACTGACTGGAACCTTGGATCTTCACTAAAAGAGTCCTTAATTCGGGCCATTAGGTCATCAATAGAGAAATCAGCTTCTGACTCACCTACCTCTACTCCTGCACCATACTCTGGGTGAAGGATTACTCCACCAGCAATAGTGATCATTTTGAGACGAGCGGCTTGAATTATGTTCTGTTTCCCGTATGATAGATTCTGGAATCCATCTTGAGTAACAGCTAGGTCACCGTTTTGGTCGAGTAACCAGTCGATTTTAGCTAAGGCCAGCATCTCAGGTGTCTCATTTAGAAACGTAATAGGAGTGACTGTGGTGTTATCCAAGTTAGAAGGTACGTCAATTGGAATATAGATAAGCTTCTGACTGTTGACAGTGTTTGGAAGGTAGGCCTTCATCTTAGCTGCATCTGCAATTGTAAAATTTTCAAGGTCATCTTCACCATCAACAGTGATGATAAAGTTTGAGTCAGTTACTTTCTGGATGGCTTTGATTGTACGGCGCTGTAATGGACGTGTGTTAGAACTCAGCCAGATAGATTGGTCAACGAACATGTTTTCTGCAGAATTTACATTGAACTGTCTTCCTGTACCGTTTGTAAGAAATACACGTTGGAATCCATCTTCATCAATGTACGGTGATTGTAAATTATTCACAGCAGCGATTTCAATCCAACGCTCGGCATCACCTAAATACTGTTGAGCCAACCATTCAAGGCTGGTTCTGTATGGGAATGGGATGGCAAACTTAGATTGTGGCTTTTGGAATGCGATACCACCTGAAGCAGCATAACCTTGATAGAAATCTAACAAGGCATTGACTCCAGATTCTTGCTCACTGACGCTGACTGTTTCATAGAAGTTATCGGCAATCAAAGAGTAGATGTTTTGAACAGTATCGTGGGTAGCATACAAGATATCCCAGGCAGGACTATCCACCCCTTGAGTTAGGGCTTGGTTTTCCAGGGCAGCAGACAGTTCTTCGAGATCATCAATCAAGTCACGAAGACTCGCATTAGAAGTATTGTCAGCGGCTGAGTCGATTGCGTCCTGAACAGATTGCTGTTGTTCTGGAGTTAATGACAGGCTGCTGATAGGTACTGCATCTGTGAATGTGATATTATTGAGGATTTCTGGTTTAGTAGCAACCACACCACTGACTGAACCCGTATCACTAGATTCAGCTAGTGATGGCTGTACGGCTGCAGAGAACTGGGCCTGTACTGATTCAGGTAATGCTGTTTTAAACCCGTCAAAGTTTTTGACGATTGTTGATTGGAATGACTTAGCTAGATCACTAGGGAAGTCAGCGACTGTTTGAACAACAGAGGCAGCTTCTTTTAAAGTAAGGATGATGTTATTGATAGGACCAAAGATATTGGTTTCAGCATCTGTTTTGACTGCTGAGATAATATCCTTAGCTGATTGCATCACAGTACGGGCATTGCGGATTCCATTTAGAATCTTTTGCACATCTGAGATGTCATTACCCATAAACAAAGGTAACTGCTTTTCAGCCGCAAAATTGTCTGTGATTGTAGCCCACGCAGTACCTTGGAATGTAAAGATCTTTTCCATAGGAGATGCTGCAGATACTTTGGTAACAAATGCTTGTGGGGTAACGAGATAGATAGCTCGGTCCTTACCGACTTCTAATCCCAGACGGTATCCACGACCGTTAGGACTTTTCTTCAATTCTGCGTACATCTCAAGGAATGCACGGATGATATGATATTGATAGTAACCACTGAACTCAAGAGCTGAATCAGTCACGTCTGGGAGTTGTGCTTGTTGTCTTGGAAATACGTTGGCCACAGCATTTGCAAAGGTTTGCACTGCTTGGATTGTTCCACCAAAGATTGCTCCGATATTCCCATCTACTTTATCAGCTAGATTAAACGAAGGACGACTGACCAATACGCCTGTAGTAGCTGTAAAGGTAATTGATTTAACATTGAGACCGTTATGTTCTTCAAGAACTCCACGGCTTGTAATACTTACACTTGATGCAAACTGAGATGTGATTTGGATATCTTGTGGGGTGATAGGTAAGGTAACCGCATATCCATTTACTGGTTTATAGGTTGAGCCATTAGACTCTAACAAAATAAAACGATAAGGAAACAGTTGTTTCCAATATATAGGTTGAATACGAGCAAAGCCAAGACCTCTCATCATTATGGAGTTTTTGTAATCAAGGCTTAATCCAGCCAAAGACTTCAACTGAGTAATAGGATTCTCAACTGTCGCAAGATTCATCCCTTTAGAAGGATTGATATTATCTACGACAGCACCCAGCTTCTTCAGCCCTGCATTGATTTGGTTTCTAAACTGTTGTCCTAACGATTCGTTAATTCCCATATTTCACCTTAAAGTGTTTTAAAAACTCTGGCCATATCGCCTACTTCATAAGAGGTAGGCACAGGTGCGCTTAGTTTGATTTGTGTGGTTCCCATCAACTGTACAATGGTTCGAGTGATCTCTGGTTGAGTTTCTGAAACAATCGTCACTGTATCACCATTGTTTAACCCAGTCAAATCCTTCACATGCACGATGATCGAACCATCGTTAAAAGTCATAGGCTTAGTTACGAAGTATGCATTATACTCAGCCTTGATACTATTATTGTCAGCCTTCAATTGATCAACCGCACCTTTGGCCTGATTTGCTGCGTAGTATCTACGAAGTGAACCAGAAGCTCTATTGATTCGGAAGTTCAACCATTTGTATCGTAAGTAGTATGGATTTGTTGGCGAACTTGAATTATAGGCATCACCAGCTTGTGATAACGCAGCGCCAGATGAACCGCCTAAAGCTGTATTGATCTGACCTAAACGTGTACTTAGGAATGCGGTTCGAGCAGTGATTTCTGCAGATATAGGGTTGATTCCATTATCTGAGAACTGCCCATTGACGCCAGTTAACGATCTTGCCTGCCATGTCGATATAATTGCTTTTGTACTTGTAGCACTTGATACCGCTGTAGTGTTTTCTGATTGCTGAGGTGATCGTTCGTCTGGATTCACGATAGCTATTTGAGCATCGACTTTACCCTGCCACTCAAGAATCAAAGCAGTAATAATTGTGCTGATACTTGTTAGTAACTCCTGGTAGTTAGTAGAGGTCATGTTCTGACGCTCTGTATTTGTAAAGCCTGGGACCGTATTCTTTAATGTAGCACCTGCAGAAGTAAATCCTGTAGCAGATGGAATAACACTGTCGATATATAGATTAACCAGATCTTTGTTCGTAATCTTATAAAGACCACTCACTCCTGTATCGTTGAGATAAATAAGATCGCCGATATTGAATCCAACAAGTGATGTTACGTCGATTTTATGGTTGGTTATTGTCCCACCAGGAATATTAAATAAAGGTGCCATCGTTGTAGTTGTGGCTGGACCGTATGAGATACCATTCAACAGAAGGTTTATCATTTGAGTCAAACCTTGAGTAAGACTTGCGTTTGATAAGATATTCTGTTCATATCTAGAATCAGTGCTGGTAGGATGGAACCAACCTTTTACTTTATTATTGGTAAAGGCACCGTCTTGAATCAGTGGAATATTGCGAATATATGGAGGGATTGGACTGGTTGGAAAGAACGGTGGAATAGTTGGTGTCTGAGCAGCGGCTGTGATATCCCCATTGGAATACACATCAGCTACTTGACCAGTAATCTGTCGGCCTTCTAACTCATAAGCCTTACATATAAGATCATAGGAGTCATAAAACTTTTGATTACTGCCATCCACTTGCAATAAGTTAGCCTGCTGAGAGTTAAAGCTATCCGATGACTGCTGGAATCCAGCATTCTCAAGCTCAATTCTGAGCTGTCTTCGTGTGATCGCTAATCTTTCTGCAGCGGTAAAACTAATTGGCATTATGTACCTATCAACACAGTGGCAGAGCCAGTAATAATTGTACTCAGAACAGGAATACCCAGATTACCCACACCGATAGATTGGCTGATACCAACCCCAGCGGCTGGAACAGAACCTTCACCGATTAAAGTGATTGTCCCTTTAAGCTGAGCCATAGCTCCTGCTTGGATCATAACATTTGCACCAGACTTGATATTGATGTTACCACCAGCTTCAAATGTCCAGTTTGCACCTGCTTTTTGTTTAATATTTGCCTTAGCATCTTGTTCGATATCTTTACCAGATTTCTCTTTGATGCTACCTGATGAGGTTTCAATACTATGATCTTTTTCCTTAACAGTAACAGTCTTAGCTTTGGCTATGGT
>FRDC01004851.1_pt1 | contig 12383 bp, 17 predicted proteins | sample 1106171 | NCBI WGS metagenome assembly FRDC01 (sample SAMEA3930566, study PRJEB13176) | freshwater metagenome | biome: Drinking water system; feature: drinking water; material: water | place: Singapore | collected 2014-12-20
AGGTGTCCGTGAAAGCGGGGCAGAACCCCCCCCATGTTCTTCGGTCCAAGTTGGTATCTCCTATCCCTGCTCAGTGCCTTCCCTCCATTCTGGTGTTCATCTCAATTGGGGATCGACTGCTTCGACTGCAATCCCCAGGGGATGATTGACCAAAGACAAGAAACACAAGAGCTTTACGACAATGACGCCACTGATCCAACAAACGCCTTCTTCCAGTATTCTCACGATCGTCAACAACGAACCAGCTGGTGGCTAGAAGCAGAAAATCGTCATCCTCAATCTATAGAAGAGTTTTTGCCCGAATGAGGAAAAGCCTACCGGCGAAGAGCATCGATGCAGATCGGGATGGGTGGAATGACGAAGACCGACCTTGCGACTTCTGAAGAAACCAATTGGCACCACATTGTTCCCTCGCCGAAGCGACAACCCATACGAATCCAGAATCCATCCAAGAGTTTCCCGACCCCGTCGGATGGCGAACCTGCCAACGATGCGCAGACGTGGTCACAGCCGGTGATTACAGCACCCTCACTCAAATCTCCCTCTTCCATGATGGTGAAGGTATTGCAACCGACATGATGAGCAAAGTCATCTCGAACTTCGCACGCGTACGATCCGGACCTGGCATCCCCTATCCAACCTACAGATAGACTCCTTCCCTCACCATTGAGGAGGACCTGTCTGCACCCAATGCGGGACAGAGACTCACTCCTATCTCGATAGAGACTCCCACTGCCAGCAGTGTGAACGATTCCAATAAGACCAATTCGGCCGCGGCACTTCGTTGGTCATCAATATTGTCCCGTTCACCCCCTCACAGTGGAGCACCACCATGTACTGTCCGCGCGAACACTGCGGCGGCCTTCTTGTCCCAACCGATGATGAACCTATGCCCATGCGCTGCATTACGTGCGCCCGACGCTTTTCCGATTCCATACAAATTCGTGCCTTGGGTGCAACCAAGCTTCGGCCCATACAAAAAGGGCAACGAGGATCCACAAGAAAAGGAAATGCAATTCCCGCTTAAGTTTCTCATTATTCCACTTAGATGGTGGACCACCGCACACAAAGAGACGCGGCACGCATCCTTGCTGCTCCGCACCCGGGAAGATCCAAAGCCTCGCCCTAGAGCCCCAACCAGAAGCACGACGACAGTAAGAAAGGACAATGACAGATGGTCTGGTGGTGCTGGATAATACTGGGACTCTCTGTCACATTAGAAATGCGTGTGGATCAAATCAACTGGGCGCCTCTCGATAAACTCTTCTCTGTGAACGAATGTCAGAATTTCATGGGGATGGGACAGGTCCGGTGCTCACGAGACATCGTTCTCCGTCTGTATAAGCATCGACAGACGCGACGCTATATCGACCTGGATGCTTACGCGAACGCGTATCGGTTTCGGTCAGGTTTTCAGGGACTACCGGACACGTATGAGGCCATTGAACCTCATGAAGCCAAACACCATGTACTCAGCTAAAAGCCACAGATCTGGACTTCGTCAAAGTGCTTCCTCTGTGATCATACATAGCAATGGAGGGCATGATGGCGAATCTTAGGATCTTGAGTTTGAAAGGGTTGGCTGTGCTGCCTGAAGGGACGATCAAAGTCGATCGCGGATCGGACTGGGGCAATCCATTCGTGATGCATGGAGAGCAGGACCGAGATCGAGTGTGTGAGCTATTCGCCCAATACGCGCAATGGAGACTCAGTGTGGATCCAGAATGGCTCAAGCCGTTGCGCGGGAAACACTTGGCCTGTTGGTGCGCACCGAAACGGTGCCATGCAGAAACATTAAGAAAGTTGGCAAATGAATAACCCCCGAACACCAGCTTACATAAACTGGAGCCCTGTTCAAGGCTTCACTCGAGAATGCCTCCTAGGTTTACTACGCCTGAGTCGAACCTGGCAGAACCTGCCTGCTACTCACCTGCAGATCACAGCCCATGCACAAACGAACTGTCCCAACGACTAGACCCTATCGGGGTTCTTACCACCGCGATTTGTACGATCCCTATCTGGACCACCTGTGCCGGCACTGGAATCCTAAGAAACATGGCACCATCCTCTCGAGACGAAAATCCCCCACGGCAAAGAACACAGAAGCCCTCTGGGCAGTGATTCAAACGGAAGTAGCCAAAAATCTGCCTAGCAACTTTGACCGTTTGGAGGACAACCGGATGCCCGAGAGAAGCATAGTCATTGGTCTGATCAAAGCCAAAAATCCCAGCCAACCGGTGATCCTTATGTCTGTCGGGCTCGAAACATGAGAACTCGAAATCATCAAAGACCGGTTGGGCTTGCACTCCGTCATCAAGAAGCCCTTTGAGCTCAGCTGCCTTCGCTCGGCCGTCACCGAAAGCCTCCGCCATAGTCATGAAGGCATCAGACGGTCGGCGGCATAAGAACCACCGCGCCCACGAGGAGCACAACACATGAGTACCTATTATCTGATCGCGGTCGAAGGTGGGATTGAACCAAGCCTGCACGGCCCCTACGACACGATTGAAGAACGGGACGAAGGTGCGCGAGAAATCGCCAAAGATCAGGATCCGGGTTCAGATGGCCTTTTTCCCCTTGATCAGGAAGACGACGGCCAGCTTTCGATCGGCGCGTACCCGGGAGGGTTCCTGGCTACTGAGCCTGAGTCTGAATAACGCCGTTCATCAACCTGTATGCCTTTGCATAGCACAGAGCCAGCAACTTCCGGACCATGCACATTCATCACCTGATTCAGCTCGCCGGCATTCACCCTGAAAAAGTAGAGGCCACCATTCTCGCCGACCCCAGTACGTCGCCCTTCCTGCGACAAGCCCTCCTCGATCTCAAGATGCTCCCACTCGATCAAGCGGCCCGAGAATCATTCCTTCTGGCTCGACTCGCTCAAAGCAAGCTCACCCAACGACCACGCGCCTCACTCCGCATAAACCACCGGACAGGAGAGGCCCGCTCCGCGGGCATGGATACGATCGGGTATCTGCTGCAGCTGCAGCAACAAATCATGTGAGAAGGAGATCATTACCATGTCCAAACGCGGTCACACCAATGTCAATACGCTCGAAGGGAACATCACCCATCCTCCGGACTACCGGCCCGAGTACGGAAACCTCTTGAGTTTCTCGCTGGCCGTGCACTCCGACAACCCTTCGGAAAAGTACGACGATCCAATGTACATCGATGTGAAGGTGAATGGCGTGTCGGAGAACACGTATAAAGCCCTGGTCGTGGGACATGAGGTCCGCGTCACCGGGCAATGGCAATCCAAGACGTTCAAAAAAGGGGATACGCAACACCGGTACTACCATCTTCACGTAGCCCATCCTTGCAACTTCACGTTGCTCAGCAAGCCCCGGAAACAACAAGAAGCGGTTGGACAACTCGCGCCGGCTCTGAATGGACAAGGGAGCACGCGATGACTCACGAACCCACTACCGCCCAATCGGCCAATGGAGACCCTGTACCACCGGGATCCACAGAACTCTCGATCGACGCAGACGAGGACCTTCCCAGGCTCCAAGACAAGGTCTACATCTACCGAGAGGAAGATACAGAGCGGGTGTTCACCGAAACGACTCAACTCTACAATCTGCACCTGGAAGCCTGGCGGTTACGAGAGCGGGACCGTGTCTTTTCCCGTGAAACCCGGTTTGCGGATGAAGATCCCCAGCCGGTATTCCCAAAGATGATCTCAGTCCGGCAATCCACCAGCCGGCCACAATTCAACATCATGCCAAACGGCCAACGGGTGCTTCGTTTGGACGCCCATCGGGTGCAAACACTCTGTGGGATTCAGTGCATTCTCAGTCTCAACGAATCTCTTCACACCTTCGCCAATCGAATCGGACGTAGACGCTGCGCGTCGTGTGAAGGGTTCCATTGCACCCCGCAGTCCCTGAATAAGAAAGAGCATTCGACCGGAACGGCTCACCAGGAGCGCCTGAAGTGTCGGAAATGCCAGAGTGATGCCGAAGCCTGTTACGTGCGAGAAGAGGCCGACACCCTCCGGTGTCTCGTCTGCTCGCTCCGTATCTATCGCACGATTGAGGAAGAATGCGACCGGGTGATGCCTGAACTGACCTCGGAAGAGGTCTCAAACAACGAAGAACACATTTCCCTGGCGCTCCTGCGAAACAACGACCTCGAATACGACGGAATCGAAGAAGAGGCGAACACCGACCACGAACTCGACATCGATGGTCTGGTGTCGTCCCACGATCCTGATGATCCCGGACTAGATTTCGAATCCTGTCACGATGTCCCGGACGAGGAAGTCAGTGGAGAAGATCAGAGTGAGATCCAAGATCCTGCGGATCTGAGAGATCGGATTAATGAACCGGCCTACCAACTCTTCACCAGTGGCCGGACCCCGATGCGCCAGGCCATGCTGAATCAGGCACTCCAGGAACTCGATAACCCGGAGAATCGGATGGCGCTCTGGGCCGCGGCCGGCCGGCTCCTCCTCAAATCCCCAGAACACATTACCTCGGAAGAGGCCGATGCGATCGCACAGTGGCTGTCCACCTTAGTACAAGAGGACATTGTGCTCATGGCAGGAGATCCGGAATCCCCTAACCCATTCCTGGCTGCCCCTCCCGCTGACTGGTTCCTAAAGACCGATCGCCTCTTGACCCCGTTGGTTCAGATCCTCGGAGAGAAGTTGCGCCGGTTTCGATCCAAAGAAGCGGGATGCCGAATCGTGGCAAGAGACCATGATCTGAGTGAAGAGGCCTTACGGCATCTCGCCCAACTCTTGGGCTACCTACCGGCCAGTCCAACTCATACAAGTTCATCTGCGATTCCAAGCCAGGCTGCCTAGATCGTCCGGGCGGCTTCAACCCCAAAGCACATTCACGATATGACTCTACCCGGCGTGCGGATAGGCCGCGACGGAGTCTGCCTCACACGAGGAGTTCCGGGATCATACGATGTGGCCTCGTGCCACTCAATCACTGTTTCAGGAGGTTTAACAATGCGCAGTCGTGCAAAAGTCGAAATCAAAGGCCGCATCGCCAGCGATCTGGCCGAAGCCACGGTCAACGATAAGAAGGTCGTGAACTTTCGAGTCGCCGTCGATCGGCGCCCGAAGAAGGGCTCCACGGAGAAGCCCGAGACGGACTTCTTCTCGGTCAGCGTGTGGGGCAAGAACGGCGAGAACTGCAAGCAGCATCTCGTCAAGGGCCAGTGGGTCGAGATCGCAGGACGGTTGCAGAACCGGACTGTGAATGCCGGAACCGAGGATCGGGTGACGTACACCCAGATCATCGCCGACAATGACGGTGTAGATTTCGGTCCAAAGCCAATGAAGAAAGCTGCGTAATTCACGCTGCTTCTGATCCCTGGGGCATTCCGATTTGTCGGGGTGCCTCAGGCTCCTGCCTTTCCGAGATTTAGGGCAAAAAAAAGGAGGATTCGCTCAAGGATACACACGCGTGTTTCAACAATTAGAAACACCATCCTTGCAGTCAAGAATCCTCCTTTTATGTCGTATCGAGTCATGATACGTGTCGTAAATGTCGCCGACCAAAGTGTCCCTCCACACTTCGATTCCTTCCACAACCCACGCCAGATAACCGCACAGAAGCCGAGGGAACATGATTCTTTCAGAGTATGGTCATCCACGCTCTAAGAGAGATGTCCCTCGACTCCACATGCAGCTACAATCCTACGGCTGCCAGAAACGCACGCTCAGACACTCCAAAGCTGGGTGCCAGAATACGCACGCCGGCCCGAGGATACTGAAAGCGAGCCAATCGGTTTCGGCACGCACGCTTCCACTGGGTAATCTTGCCGGAGACAGGAGGCAGGATATACTCCGGCTTCTCCATGGTTAGTTCCCTTGCAAGATCGATCGGCGGCAACAGGTTACGGAGGTCCTCATCTGAAGACCCCATCAACCAGGTCGCGACCTCTTGTTGTTGTGCGAACGTCATACCCTCCGATGATTCTACGAGTACCGAAGCGACCGTCCAGACCAAATCCAACCGTTCATGACCCATTGGATTCGTCAGAGACCGTTCGAGTAATGCACATCGGAGCGCTTTGCACGATTTGTCCTTCCAGAGTCGATTCTGCAACGAGACAAGATATTCATCAGCCTCAAGACCAGTATCATCTTGCGCGTGAGTCTCCTCTCTTGCACTTGAAGGGTCATCCGGATCCAGGAGATCATCGGATGCTTCAAGATCAACCGCTGTCAGTCCATCCGCACACATGTCTTCCATTTCGCCATCCGCACTTGGCACTCCTTGATTCTGCACCAGATCCAGATCGAGATTGCCGACTATGTGAAGATCGTTTGTCTCCTCATTGACCTCAATCCCATCTTCCTGAGTTCCAGTGACAGTGTGAACCATGGCATGAGCAAGTGCTTCCTGATTCCGCAAGAGAACATCCTGTGGCATCAGGTTGAAGGTCGCCAATTGGTACCATCCACAGATCAAACAACGTTTATCGCCGAAGCCATATTGCGCTGTTCCAACCCATTCAGTCACCAACGAGGACGCTCCACAATGACGGCATGTTTCAGTCATTGTTTCAGATGTCATAGTGGGTCCAGGCGGCTCAACAGTCTTCGCAGGTGACAGATGATAGCCATCGCACCGCGCACACTTGATCGAACCAGTAATCCAACGGACACGACTGATTCCATTCTGTGCATTCGCGCGACGTTCGATCTCTGTCATCAGCACCGGTGAGCGTAATCCACAAAGCGGTAAGGCCCGAGCGAGATCGATCCGCCTTGCAATCCGTCCATCCTCAAGACATACGAAATAAGGATGTCCCAATTTCGTTCGCTTTGGATACGACGGTGATTCTGGCTCATGGTCTTCCTCATAACGGTTTTCTTCATTGGTTCGAGCGACTCGCACCAAATGATTCGAAAACTCAGCCATGTCCATCTCGTACAAGCGGTATCGCAGTTGATAGAGTTGGTTCGGATCGACAAGATGACCACCTTCTTCGAGCTCTTGAACTAACCGCTTCAAATCCGCCTGATCCAATCGTCCCCATCGATAGAGATGCGAACGAGAATACGACGGCGCCGCACTCAAGATCGCCCGAATTGCAGTTAATTTTGATGATGTGTGTCCCATGGTCGACATAATGGTGATCCTTTCAAGGGCAACAGAGTTGCTATGGTTATAGTGATGATGATGAGATGGACGTGAACAGGGAAATGCGAGACAGCAATCAGTGAAGCAGGCAACGCACACTAACCCCAAGCTTGTTGTGCCGGCGAACCATAGAGCGCAGTATGGGCTTCGGTTCGAGCCTCAATTGCCGCTTGAGCCATGCTGTGCAGCTGCTCTTCTGAATATCCCGTAAAGACCAAGAGTGCATCGCGCGAAACCGGTCCGAGTTGCCACGATGCAGCAATGACTCGTTTTGCGCATTGATACTCCCAGTCCTCAAAGAGACAGCCCTTTGACGATACGCTCCCTTGAATCTGCTGCACCAAATCCCGTACCAACAGAAGCGCTTCTTGATACTCACAAAGCACTTCGCCGGCACGTGCATGAACCACAGCATTTCCAGCAGAAAAGAGCTGTGCAAGAATAAATTGGACATGCGTTCGATAGAACCCACGCCAATCTGATTCTGCCAATTCATGTTGATTCATCACGTAACTCCTTTGCCTTTCCCGTCATTGACCGTATCGCATCCCAGTGCTAGATTGATGGGAGGAAACGGTCCAACAGGGAGGGACGCATGAAGGTGACGCCAGAACTCGAAATTACCCGCAAGCTGTCTGAATTACTCAACAGTCGGGAAACGATCTGGCGAAGCAATGCAGAATTTGTAGGAAGGGACAGCTTTTGCCGACTCGAAGGATTCAGTGAACGCGTACTCACTCAAATACAGAATCTGAGTGCCACCATTACACTTGAACCCCATGAATCGAAGCTGGTTAAGGAGATTGAAGCCGCAGTTGCTGCTTTAACTCATAGACCACTTCAGCAGGCTTCCAATCATCTTGGAGCATAAGCACAAAATGGTCAGCTCGCGCTTTATACCACTTCAGTACTCCTGCCTCGATTAGCAATTCAAAGCGACTCGCTAAATCGTTATACGCCCACTGCAACAGCTCATCCGATCCTGTGAGATCCACATGAACGGCCTTTCCTACAATGCGCAATTCCACCTTAATGGTTGCGTTGTCGTACATGCATACTCCTCGACGCAGACGTGTCTAGCCTTTCGACTACACACGGTACGCAGCATGATTTGAATGGTGGTGAATGTGATGATTGAGGATGTCGACGCGATGAGAAGACCGAACTATGCAGGAGGCACACCGGGCAGGATCGACGACATGATCTCAGTGCGACATCATGACCGTTCGACCAAAGAACGAGGCACGGACTAAACGACATCAGCGGACAGCATGAATCACCATCCTGACGAACGGTAACTCACAATCCTGCACCAACTGATCACGTTCCATCCGTAACACTCGCACAATTGCCTGGGACGTCAAGAACACCGCACGACATTCTGTCCGATTTGGCGAGAACTACACTCCCAAATCCAGATAGAGTTTCGGCGATGATTCCTGACTGACCTATTCCTGATCTACCACGCCCAATTGCCGCGATGCCGAAATACGCGCCACGTATCCTGTTCAGAGGCAAAGGATTCGCTGCATCGTACAATTCGACCTTCTTCAGCAATGGCGCCAAGAAACCATCCACGTTGAGCATACAGCGGACGGATTCCATCAACTGCGACAGGCTGGATAGTAATGCGAGTGGCACATGACATCATGAAGGCATCTCCTGTTAGTGGCTGGCAACATGTGCGCAACCAATGTGAATGTGATGGTGAAATGGGACTGACAAGACACGATGGTAGATCTCAGTGATACCTCATGCATCAAGAGATCGGATGGTGAGAAAAGCAGTGGAGGTGAAACAGAATGCAGAGAGCGTCAGAGGGAAGACGCGGGGGAGATGGAAAGCACGAAGTGAAAACGTGAGTGCCTTACGATGATCAATCGAAAGAACACATCACAACGAGAGAGATGAAAATCTGTACGAGCGTACAGAAGAAATGTTTCAGCAGAGCCTACGAAACCAAATAGATGATGCATGCTACTCCAACCGTCTTTTCAAAAACAAGAGGTCTTCAGATAAAATCTTTCTGCTGCTGCTGCTGCTGCTGCTGCCTCCGCATAATCCGTACCAGCCTTGCTCCCCAGAAAAGCGCGAGCCCCTACCCACTCCGACTGCTAACCGCCTGACCTTCACAACCCTCGCCAGAACAGGGCGCTCTCCGAGCGCCAGCCTTTCGCGCCCCGCGATCATGACCTCACACACTGACCGACCCCAGAAGGAGGCTCAATGACTGCGCCTACGCCGGCCTTTTATGACAGCGCATCTGGCAAGCCAGACCATGCCCGGCTCCAACTCCTCCTACAAGCCTTCCGGGATGCCATTCGCGATGAACTCAGTTGTCGTAAACCTCAATCCGGAGAGGAAACGTTCGCCCTCCCGCTGAAGGACGGCAAGCGACAACACAAGTCCGGACGCACCAACTATTTCCTCTTTCAGAGCGAACCCATCCCCGCTCAGATTCTCGACGAGGGCAATCCATCGTTAGTCCTGAATGCCACTCGATTCCCTTGCCGTGTCGTCGGGTTTTCCTTGGATGGATTGGCTCTAGCGATCGACGCCGAGCTGACCCCTGAGATTCCAGAAGCCCAACTGGCATTTGATTCACTCCGACTCCTACAAAGTCTCGATAAGCGACTCATTCAGATCGGCCGGCAAACCGAGCGATTCGGCACGTCGCTCGCGCTCAAGACCTTCGATCCATCAGCACGGCCGAACTTGCTTGCATACACCCCCATCACACCGACCGGTTCGCTCAATACAGAACAACTCGACGCCTTCACCAAAAGCATCCAACAGGATGTGACCTATGTGATTGGCCCCCCGGGAACCGGCAAAAGCGAAGTGATCTCAACGATCGGTCTTGCGTTGAATGACCTCGGAGAACGGACCTTGATCTGCTCACCCACCAATACGGCGATCGATCATATCGTTGATATTACCCTCGAACGACGGCCAAAACTGACCGAAGGCACCTTAGTCCGTCTAGGCAGCCCAAGCCCGGATAGCAGCGATCGATCACAGATGGTGAATCTGGAAGCGTTGACGATCGCTTACAACGTTCCCCTGGAAACAGAAGCCGGTCAGATCCGAAACCAGGTCAACGATCTGGACCAGGACATCAAGACTATTGAATCCTGTCTCACCGTCCTGACCGAGTACGAGCGTGCGCAAACCACCATTCGAGCACTCCAGCACGAGCGCATGGAATCAGAGAAGGCGAGCCGCGTCCTCCGACACACGATCGAGGAACGACAACTCACGCTCAACGATATCAACCACGAGATTCAGGAGATGGATGCCCTGCCCCCAGTGCTCCGGATCCTGAAACGGCCCACACGCCACCAGCTCCTCGACCAGTTTCATCGGTTGTCAGGAAGTCAGCAACGCGATCAAGAACGACTGACGGAACTCCAGAAGACACTGGACACGAAATCCCCGTGGACCGCCAACCACATTGCGACCTTAGAGCGTCTGTTCCAACAAGTCGCATGGGACGCCAACATTTGGACCACGGCAGAACTCACCACGATCCAGACACAATTCACGAAAGTAAAAAAGGAGCTGGAGAAGAAACTGCAGACGATCGAGCAGAGACTGAGCCGCACAGAAGAACTGTTAATCCACAACGCTCCGATTGTCGCCACAACCCTGACCCGAAGCTACACGTCCCGGCGCCTCGAACATCAGCGATTCGACACCGTGATCATCGAGGAAGCCAGTATGGGCATCGCCCCGGCAATCTTTGCCGCAGCCTGTCTCGCCAACAAGCGGGTGATCGTCGTGGGAGACTTTCTCCAACTCCCTCCCATCGCCACGGTACGTACCGAAGCCACCAAACAGTGGCTCGCGCGTTGCATCTACCGACTGGCTCAGATTTCCTCTGGGAACGATCCCCGCGTCGTGGCCCTCAGCACGCAATACCGCATGCATCCCCATATTGCTCGTGTGGCCAGCCGACTGTACGCCAGAGCCGGACTCCGCTACGAATCGGCTCCTAACCTGGAGAGCATGCGCGAATCACTGACGGCTCACGCCCCAGCTCCGGGAGAAGCCTTGATCTTCATCGATACGACCCAGGCCCAACCTGTCACCCTTCGAGATCCGAAAGGCTCGCCCTTCAACGTCTACCACGCTCTCCTCGCCGTACGGCTGGCGAAACAAGCGTTGAATGTGCCCGACCAACTCCCAGGAGTCAGCATCATTACCCCCTACCGCGCTCAAGTCGACTTAATCGAGCGGATCGTCCGGCATGAAGGACTCCAAGACCAGGTACGAGTCGGGACGGTGCATCGATTTCAAGGCCGAGCCAGCGACATTCTGATTTTCGATACGGTCAATACTGCAAACATTACTCGCTCGATGCTCGGCAGTCAGTTTGAAGATGCCTGCCCCCATCTACTGATCAATGTCGCGATCACCCGGGCCAAAGGCAAACTCATTGTCATAGGACACGGTGAGGCCTTGGCTCAATTGCAACACAGTCCGGAACCCATTTTGTGGGAATGTATCTCCATCGCAAAAGAAGACGGGATCGCTGTACCCGCCTGTTCCGTCCTACCCGCACTGAAAATGCATATCGGCGCATCCATTCTCCAATCCGATGCCAGCCTCACCGCAGTCCTGACCCAAATCAATCATCAACGAGACCGTCTCCAAGCCGTCTGAAGAAGGATGGCGTCACTGACGACGTAACGGTGTCGACGAGTGATTCCCCTATGCAACGAATCCACTCATCAACCAGGACACAGTCATGCCTGTTGACCGTCTCTTAACTCACGATGAACACAAAGCCTCTGAAGCCGCCTTCCGTGGACTCCCGCTCAATCCGAACTGGTCGGGCGCGGCCAAGCGGATGTACCAAGGCTTACGTGCCGTCTTGGAGAAATCTAACCGACCTCAGTCGATTCCTGAAAAACAGAAGACTGAACAACTTGAGGAGGTCACCAAGGATCCAGGGATGCCTCTTCACGATGCCATGCCCTTCTACGTTCCCAGTGTGCAAGCCTGGCATGTACAATTCACCGATCGAGCTGAAGAACACGTGATTCTCATCAAGAGCTCAATTCCAGTCGACACGTTGTTACACGCTATCCAAGGCGACTATCCCAATCGGCCATTTGTCATGCGGCCGTTGCAGATCGCCGACCTCCGACTGGCCCCCTCGACGATCACCCCCACCAGCCCAGAACCACGACTCATTCGGAGTGACGGCTATGTCATCCATAACTACCCCCGGTTCTACCCCGTTTCCACGGACAGGTGAGTTAA
>FRDC01001410.1_pt2 | contig 12368 bp, 14 predicted proteins | sample 1106171 | NCBI WGS metagenome assembly FRDC01 (sample SAMEA3930566, study PRJEB13176) | freshwater metagenome | biome: Drinking water system; feature: drinking water; material: water | place: Singapore | collected 2014-12-20
ATGGACGGCCGCAATCTTGGCGATCATCAGGGCATCATTCATTTCACCATCGGCCAGCGCAAGGGCATCGGCATCGGTGGCGGCGTGACCGAAGGGAATGAACCGCTCTATGTCGTAGCCCTTCGCGCCGACCGCAATGAAGTCGTCGTCGGCCCCTACACGGCGCTGGCCCGCGACGTGATTTACATGAAAGAATGCAGCTTCCTGGCCGATATTCCAGCCGAAGGTCTGGACGTCGAGGTCAAGGTGCGTTCGGCCCGCCCGCCCGCGCCCGGCCGTCTTTACAAAGGCCAAAACGGGGTCCCGGACTATGTCGAGATGCAAGAACCCCAGTTCGGCGTGGCAGCAGGCCAGGCCTGTGTCTGCTACATCGGCAACCGCATGATCGGCGGAGGCTGGATCACCGGGGCTGAAAACAAGAAGCTGGCCGTGGCGGCTTGATCTATCTTAATCCTTAACAATTCATTAACCCCCTCTTGCTAAAATGGTAGGTGGAGCAAAAGCCATGACGCATGTAACAGGCAACCTTCCAGACTACAGCAAGTACGACGCCTTCGTCGCCAAGATGAAGGCCGACATGGATTCCAAATACAAGTACATGATCGAAGGCAAGCATGACCCGATCTTCCAGAGCCTCAGCGGGATCATCACGGATCAAAGCCAGCTGGGGATCGTCAAAGCACGCCGTATCAATCTGGCCCGAACGATCAAAGCGCTGAACGGAGATCCGCAGACCAACGACCAGAAAATGCTGGCCGCCAAAGCGCGTGTCGATTTTGTGAAGAACACCATAGCGGACATCAAAAAGGTGTCAAAGGAAGCCGCACCCTCCAGCGTTGCCGCCACCATCCGCGTCCTGTCGGCCGAGCTTGAGACAGCCGTCGGCCTTTATTCAGCGGCGCGACTTGCCAGCGGCAACGGAACCGGCGACACGGCCTTCAAGCAAAGCGTCAATACGGCCATAACCGCGCTCAGGCCGCAGATTCATACCCAGAAGGAACGGCTGGTCGGCGAAGGCGTTTACTTCCATGCCGGCCTTTATAAAAGCCTCCATGGCTTTGATAAAATAGCCACTCAGCTGCAGGCTTTTTAACGACTTGACAGAACCCGTCAAACAGGGCATAAATCCTACCGACCTTGAATAACACCCATGTGGCGGGGTAGCTCAGCTGGTTAGAGCACGGGAATCATAATCCTGGGGTCGGAGGTTCAAGTCCTCTTCCCGCTACCATTTTAAACTCCATGAAACCATCGGATTGTTTTATTGTCGCGGCAAGCGAAATTATCGACGGTTCCGGCAACCTTGAAGAAACCAACCGTCTTCGTGATCTCATTCAACGTCATGGCTTAAAACAGCATGAGCTCAAAATTGCGCCGCTGAAGATGGGCTGGCGCGAGCCGATCCCGCCCCATTACCTGCGCGGCGGGGCATCCGGTATAGTCGCCTTGAACCTTGCCAAGGCAGCCCTTGAAAATGCCGCCTGCGACGCCGCCATCATCAGCGGCCGGGATTTCATCCGCACGGAATTTGCCGCAGATAAAGCCGCCCGCAACCGCCTCATGGCCGCCTATGGCGACGATCTGGTGACCGTCTATACAAAACTGGCCCATGCCTTCATCGTGCATCACGGCCTTTCACCGGAAGTATTTAAAAAGACTGCCGCGCTGTTATTCGAGAATTATTACAGGACATGGAACCGCCTCCACCCGGCCTCCGCGCGCCCGATGGACAAGTGGTTTACGCCGGTATCGGACCTCTTCCGCGGTGTCGATTGCGCCAATCCTTCCGTCGATTACGAAGGCTGTCTTGTCCTCATGACCACCCGGGCTGCGGATACCTGTCAGATCCCGCCATCCCACAGGGTCTCCGTCATGGCGGCGCAAACCGCCGAAGCCTGCGCGGATGAAAGCGAAAACATCCCCAAAGTGGCCGCATACGATCATCTGGCCAAAGCCGTTAAAGCGGCGGAGGCTGAAGCCGGTATCAGCCTCGCCCGGGCCTTTCTTGACGGCGCTGCGTGGCTTGATGTTTACACCTGCTATCCCGTCGTTCCCATGGCTTTCCTGCTTAAATCCGGCATCGCGCCAGATTTTGACGCCATCCCTGCCCTGCTGGAAAAACATGACATCACGATCACGGGCGGCCTGAATCTTGCCAAAGCGCCGTGGAGCAACACGGCTTTAAGCTCAACCATCCAGATGACCCGGCTTTTGCGCTCTGACCGCTCAAGAACCGTCGGTATCCTCCACGGGAACAGCGGTTTCGGGTATCAGCAGGGAGTGGCGGTGTTGGGGGGAAGTATGCGGTAATCTCTTACGCTAATAATGCCGTGCCCTCGTGAAGGCGGGGGCCCATAGTTCCAATGTGTTTCTGCCTTCGCAGGAACACGAAGCTGTCCTTTTCTTAAGACATTATCCGCAATTTTTTTTCTACGCCTTCTTCCGGTTATTCCGTTTCGTCTCGGTCCGGCGGTGAAGAATGTTGAGCGTCTCGGTCGCCATCGAGAAAGCAATTGCAAAGTAGATATAATTGCGCGGGATGTGGAAGTGCATGCCATCGGCCACCAGCGCCACGCCTACCAGCAAAAGGAAGCTCAAAGCCAGCATCTTGACCGTCGGGTGCTTATGGATGAATTTGCCGATGGGGGCCGCCGAAAACATCATGACAATCATGGCGATCACGTTTGCCGCAATCATGATCCAGAGCTCGGACGCAAGGCCGACGGCTGTGATCATCGAATCCAGGGCAAACACAACATCAAGCATGCCGATCTGGAAAACGACCATGCCAAAGGACATGCGACCCTTGACGTTGAGATCTTCTTCCTTGTCTTCAAGCATGGAATGAATCTCCATCGTGCCTTTGTAGAGAAGGAAGAGCCCGCCCAGCCCCAGAATGAGGTCGCGCCAGGACAGGGCAAAGCTATTGATCGTTAAAATCGGCTCGGTCAGGCGGATGATCCAGCTCATGCTGAAAAGAAACGCAATGCGCCCGGCCAGCGCCATCAAAAGACCCAAACGCCGCGCAGCCGCCTGTTGCCTCTCGGGAAGTTTTTCGGAAATAATTGAAATAAAGATAATATTATCGATCCCAAGAACAATCTCGAGGATCGAAAGAGTCAGAAGACTGACCCACATTTCAACGGAAAACAGGAACTCCATAGGTTCCATTTATGACATGCGTTGCCAGCCAAAAGCAAGAGGGGCTTTCTTTGGAAAGCCCCTCTTAAACTTTAGAAGATTAATCGCTAGTGCGACTACTTCTTCTTCTTTTTCGTCGCTTTTTTCTTAGCGGTTTTCTTTTTCGCTTTTTTCTTAGCAGCCATGTTTCTGTTCCTTCTTAAAGTTTGTGAGACTAAAAGCAGAAAAGGTGACTGACAATCAATCGCCTCTTCAATTATTTAAATACAACGGATTTCAGATCATGGCAAGCACCTTTATGTGTTTTTGTTCCGTAAAGAGCGCCTCGATGACCGCATCCCCCTCTAAAAAGATCACAGAGAGTCAAAAAATGCGTCATCGTGCGCGTAATGATGTGCAAGTAACATCGATTCCATGCCTATTAAAACAATTTTTTGTTTTTGAGAAAAAAACACCCGCGTTTTGACGACACCGAAGAGTATTGTCTTAACGCCGTCAATATATTTTTTGATTCATGCGCTCAAAATGACAAAAAACGGTCTCTGAACACGTCTCAAAGAACAAAAATCACGCACCGCCCGGGTGATTCGCGGCGAGTATCACCCCCGCGCCGACAGATATTTTTCGGGATCGAGTGCAGAGCTGCCCCTGCGCACCTCAAAATGCACTTGTGGGCTGCCAACCGTACCGCTTGATCCGACTGTACCGATCGTTTGACCGCGGATGACCTGTTTTCCCCTGGATACTTGTACGGAGCCCAGATGCGCATAGGCCGTCACCAGGTCGCCCGAATGACGGACAAGCACCAGATTGCCATAGCTGGACAGTTCATCGCCGACATATATGACCGTGCCATCATCAGCTGCCAGCACCGGCGATCCGCGGGGGGCCGCGATGTTGATGCCGTCGTTGTGCAGCCCACCCGGCTTGGGGCCAAAATCAGAAATAACCTCGCCGCCGACCGGCCATTGCAGGCGGCCGCTGCCGCTACCTTCCGTACGAACCGCCGGCAAAAGCTCTTCACGTACGGCTGGCGGAGAAAGGTCTTCGCGTTCCTGAAAGCGGCTCATGAAACTGCGGCGATAACTGGCCGGAATGCGCAATTTCTGACCCACGGTAATGCTGTAGGGCGGCGCCATATGGTTGGCGCGGACCAGCTCGGTCACATCAACGCCAAAAACACGTGAAATGCTATAGAGCGTATCCCTCTCTTGCACATTGTAATGACGCGGCGCCGGAAGCTTGAGGCGCTGCCCTGCCGTCATCTCGTAAGGGGCATCAAGATCATTAATATCGATCAGATCGCGCATGGGAATGTCATAGCGCTGCGCGATGTTCCACAAGGTATCGCCTTCCATGACCATGACGGCGCCCGAAGCGGAATCAAGGCTTGTCCCGAAGTTCATGACCCGCGCCGGAGGGTCGGTCCGCTCGCAGGCGGTGAGGAGAAGGAGGGAGAAAATAACGCCACCCGTGTATCGCCACCCCGGACTTGTTCCGGGGTCCGGTCGCGCCGGCTCTGCCGGCGCATCAACATCAAAAAGCCGGATCGCGGACGGAGCCTGTCCTCCGCGAAGGCGGGGGACCGCGATGGCGATCATTTGACCGATGTTTCCCCACGTCTCTTTCTTCATCCCTCACGATTCCAACGCCAGCGGCAGGATCATTTCCGCCTCGTCGCTTTCGTCGACCGGCGCGTTCTTGGCGATATGAGGTAGAAGCGGTACGAAGCGGACAGCCATCAGACGCTCGCACTCATAGCCGTCCTCATGCCGCGTGATGCGGTAAAGATACTGGCTGGCCTTGTCCGGCCCCATCGGGATGATCATGATTCCACCCACGGCCAGCTGGTCAAGAAGCGCCCTGGGCGGTTCAGACCTTGCCGCCGCCGTCACCATGATCCGGTCGAAGGGCGCCTGCTCGGGCCAGCCCCTCATCCCATCGCCCGCCTTGACCGTCAGATTGTGGATGCGCAGAACCTTGGACAAAAGATGATCGGCCGCTTCCAGAAGCGGCTTGTGGCGCTCGATGCTGTACACGCGGCGGCAAAGACGCGACAGGATCGCGGCCTGATAGCCTGACCCCGTGCCGATTTCCAAAACCTTCATGCGGTTGCCGACCTTCAGCTCCTGCGTCATCATGGCGACAACCAGCGGCTGGCTGATTGTCTGGCCGCGGCCGATGGGCAGCGCCATGTCTTCGTAAGCCTGGTCCTGAAACATGGGCGGAATGAACGCCTCGCGCGGGATACGCTCGATCGCGCCAAGCACGGCCGTATCCGTGATCCCCGACTTGCGGAGCTTCATGATCAGCCGGATCTTGCGCGGCGCAACCGTCGTTGTGTTCATGCAAAAATCCCTTTCAGTTCCTTGAGCTGGCGTTCATGAGTGAGGTTCAGATAAAGCGGCGTCATGGTCACGTGGCCCATTTTCAGAGCGCCGACATCGTTTTCGAGACTGGTCTCGGTCACCTCGGGCTGGGGACCGATCCAGAAGTATGGCTTGCCGCGCGGATCGACGCATTCGACCAGATCGTAATCAAACGACTTGGAATGCAGATGCGGCACAACCTTGAGCCCCGCGCCTTTTTTGAGCTTTGACGGAAAGTTGACGCTTAAAATCGTGTCGGGATGCCATGGCTTGCCGCTCAAACCTTTAAGAATCTTCGGCAACCATTCCCGCGCCACGCCCCAGTCCGGCTTGCCGTTTTCCTCGTCCTGGCTGAACGCGATCGACGGCACGCCCAGCAGGGCGCCCTCCATCGCGGCGGCCAGCGTGCCGGAATAGGTCACGCTGTCGCCCGTGTTCTGGCCGTGATTGATGCCCGACAGGACCAGATGCGGGCGAAAACGGCCCATGATCTTCTGCACCCCCATCAGGACCGAGTCCGTCGGTGTACCGTAAACCGACACATGGCGGTCATCATAATGCTGGATGCGCAACGGCTCGTGAATGGTGAGCGAGTGTCCCGCCGCCGATTGCTGGTGCTCGGGCGCCACGACCCAGACATGCTTGGTCAGCTTGCGGACGATTTCTTCCAGCACCTTGATGCCGTGCGAATGGATGCCGTCGTCGTTGGAGATCAGAATCCGCGCCTCGGAAAGCTTTAAAGGAAATCTAGCCATGCGCCCGCTTCCCCGCCGCCACCGTCGAAGGCTCCAGCTTCTCAAGCCCTCCCATATAGGGCTTAAGCGCCTTTGGAATAACCACACTACCATCCGGCTGCTGGTAGTTTTCCAGCACGGCGATCAGACAGCGTCCCACCGCCACGCCCGAACCGTTGAGGGTATGGACGAATTTCGTGCCTTTCTTGGCATCGGCTTCCGGCCTATACCTTGCGTTCATGCGCCGGGCCTGAAAATCGCCGCAGTTGGAGCAGCTTGAAATTTCACGATACGTATTCTGCGCCGGGAGCCAGACTTCGATGTCATAGGTCTTCTGCGAGCAGAAACCCATGTCCCCCGTGCAAAGCGCGATGGTACGAAACGGCAGTTCCAGTTTTTTCAAAATCGTTTCAGCCGCCCCGGTCATGCGTTCCAGCTCCTCGCCCGACTTTTCAGGCGCCGTGACGCTGACCAGTTCGACCTTCCAGAACTGGTGCTGGCGGATCATGCCGCGCGTGTCCTTGCCCGCCGCGCCTGCTTCCGAGCGAAAGCACGGTGTGAAGGCCGTGACACGGATGGGAAGATCGTTCATGTCGAGAATGCTGTCCATGACCATATTGGTCAGCGACACTTCCGCCGTCGGAACCAGCCAGTGGCCGGTCGTCGTGCGGAAAAGATCTTCGGCGAATTTGGGAAGCTGACCCGTGCCATAGACCGCCTCATCCTTGACCAGAAGCGGCACGGACATTTCAATATAGCCAAACTCGCTTGTGTGCGTATCCAGCATCAGTTGCGCCAGCGCGCGCTCAAGCCGCGCAAGGCCGGAACGCATCGTCACAAAGCGCGCGCCCGACATCTTGGCCGCAGCCTCGAAATTCATCATGCCCAGGCCTTCGCCGATGTCGGTATGATCTTTTGGATTGTTGATCCGTGACGGCTCGCCCACACGGCGAACTTCCTTGTTGCCGGTCTCGTCCTTGCCGTCGGGAACGTCGTCCTGCGGGATATTGGGCAGGCGGCTCAGAAAATCTTTCAGCGCCGCTTCAGCGGTTTTTGCCTCTTCCTCCAGCTTGGGCATGCGCTCTTTCATCTCGGCCACTTGCGCCATGACGGGTGCAGCGTCCTGCCCCTTGGATTTCAAAACGCCGATTTGCTTGGAAAGTTCGTTCCGGCTTTGCTGGATATTCTGCAGCTCGGTCTGCAAACCACGCCACTTGGCATCAAGTTCCAAAATTTTTGGCGTCTGCGGTCCCAGATTGCGCCTTGTCCAGCCACGGTCATAACGTGCCGGACTTTCACGTATGTCGTGAAGATCAAACATCTTACTAAATCCTCCAAAATCCCTTTTTAAGGATACTATTTTTTTACCTGTTGCAGCAATAACGAAATCCCCCTCACCCGGTTTCGCTTGCGCTCAACTTCCCTCTCCCCCTCGGGGGAGAGGGTCAGGGTGAGGGGCTGTTCAATTATTTTTGGATGTCCGCGCTACGAGAAAAATCGAAACTTCGTAGAGCAACATCAGTGGCACGGCGAGCAATATCTGGCTGAAAATATCCGGCGGCGTCACGACCGCGGCGACTGCAAAAATAACCACGATGGCATGACGGCGCTTTTCTTTCAGGGTTTTGGCCGTCACCACCCCGACCCGTCCCAAAAGCGTCAGAAGAACAGGCATTTGGAAGCAAAAGCCAAAAGCAAAGATCAGCGTCATGACAAGCGACAGATATTCCCCCACCCGCGCCTCAAGCGCGATGGGTAAAGCCCCCGCCCCCGGCATCACCTCAAAACTTAAGAAGAATTTCCAAGCTGCTGGAAAAACAAGATAATAAACAAACGCCGCGCCTACGATAAACAAGACCGGAGTGGCGATCAAAAACGGCAGGAAAGCGCGTTTCTCGTTCTTGTAAAGCCCGGGCGCCACAAAGGCCCAGACCTGCCCCGCGATAAGTGGAAACGACAGGCAAAGCCCGGCAAAAAAGGCAAGCTTCAGATAAGTGACAAACGCCTCGGTCAAACCCGTATAGATCAGCCGCCGTCCCTCCTCATGCCCCATCGCATCGGCGAGCGGTTTTACCAGAAAAGCGTATATGTCGGCCGCGAAGAAATAGCATACAGCCGTCGCCAGTAAAACAGCTGCCATGCTCCAGATCAGCCGCTGCCGGAGCTCGATCAGGTGATTGATAAGGGGCTGGGGGGTGTCGGGGGTCATGAGTTGCCACTTAAACACAAAAATGCCACCCCGGCGAAGGCCGGGGTCTGGCGACAGCGTGCCGGATCGCGGCCTTCGCCGCGATGGCGACTTTGATAAATACACTCAACATCCAGACAATCATCATCCTCTGCCAACTTTTCTCATGCCCCCTCACCCGGCTTCGGGGCTGACGCCCCTGCGCTTCCCTCTCCCCCGAAAACGGGGGAGAGGGTAAGGGTGAGGAGGCGCAATGAATAAACACCGACCATCATCCCTCCGCCTTCTTTTTTGCGTCCACCTTGCGGGCGTCTTCAAGAGCGATCTGTTTTTCTATTTCAAACTGCAAGTTTTCGCCGCCGACTTCGTTGGCCGTTTTGACAATATCGTCAAGCTCCGCTTCTTTCATCACATCGTCGAAAGCCTTGCGAAAGCTGTGCGTGAAGGCATAGATCTTGCGACTTACCTTACCCAGCGAATAGAGAGCGCCCGGCAAATCCTTGGGCCCGATCACGATCACCGCGACCACCGCTGTCAAAAGAATTTCCGATCCGCCGATGCCGAACATGAATGGATCTCCGCCATACCGCGCCCCTGCGCAGGCAGGGGGCCCATAGTGCCTTTTAAAATGGGTTCCTGCCTTCGCAGGAACACGGGAAAAATTACTCCGTCTTGTTGTTCGGCGGAAGCGACTTCTTGTCGTCCTCGCCCTTGAGGCCGTCCTTGAAGGCCTTGATGCCCTTGCCCGCCTCGCCCATCACGCGGGACAGACGCCCGACGCCAAACAGCACCAGCACAATCAGCAAAACGACGACCAGATGACCAAAACTAAGCCCCATGATTATTCCTTGTCCCCATCGCCCGACTCATCATCCTCATCCTCATCCTCATCATCATCATCGTCGCCGTCATCATCGTCGTCGGACTCGTCGTCTTCGTCTTCATCATCCTCGTAATCTTCATCGTTCTCTTCTTCGTCATCGGATTCATCATCTTCCGAAGATGCGGATACATCTTCATCATCCGCCTCCGGCGGGGCGTCGTCGGCAAAAAGATCGACCGTGTCGGGTTCTTCGACCGGGGTTTCATCCTCGCCAAACAGATCGCCCGAGGCGATATTGTCAATCGCCGGACGCTTGTCGAGCAGGCCCGCGGCCTTGAGGTCATCAAGCCCCGGCAAGGCTTCCAGGCTTTCGAGGCCAAAGTGATCAAGGAACAAAGGCGTCGTGACCCAGGTCAGCGGGCGGCCCGGCACTTCGCGCCGGCGGCCCGGACGAACCCAGCCCACCTCGATCAGAACGTCGATCGTGCCGCTGCTGATGGCGACGCCGCGGATGTTTTCGATTTCGGCGCGCGTGACCGGTTGGTGATAGGCGATGATCGCCATGGTTTCCATCGCGGCGCGCGACAGCTTGCGCGGCGTTTCGCGCTGAAGGTCGAGCGATCCCGCCAGATCCGACGCGGTGCGAAGGGCGTAGCAGCCGTCACGCTCGACGACCGAAACGCCGCTGCCCGCATAGCGTTCCTTCAGCGCATCTATCAGCGCCGGAAGCTCGGCATGTTTTTCAGCCGGAAAACGGTCCGAGATCGTCTTCATGTCGAGCGGTTCGCTCGCCGCGAACAGGATCGCTTCCAGAAGCCTGAGTTCGTGCTGTTGCTGTGACTGGTTTTCCATGGTTTCCTACCCTGCTGCTGCTTGTTGTTCGTCTTGTTGTTGTGCTTGTGTCTGGGATTGCCCCGGCCGCGCCTTGCGCAGATAGATCGGCGCGAAGAGCGTTTCCTGCCGGACTTCGATGTGTCCCTGCTTGGCCATTTCAAGCGTAGCACCCACGGCCGAGGCCAGAGCCGAGCGCGCAAGCAGCCGGTCGCTGCTGCTGGCCACCATCTCGGAGAGCGTCATCCAGTCGCCCGGAATGCGGCCCAGCATGGCGGTGATGCGGTCGATCGACTCCTCGATCGTCACCAGCTTGACGGGTTCAAGCTTGTAGACCGAGCCGTCCTTGCGGCGGCGGATATCGCCATAGGCCGCGAACAGTTCGTAAAGATTGGCTTCGTAGATCGGCTTGGACACTGTGCGCAAGCCCTCGGGCGCGCCGCGCTTGAAAACATGGATGCCCAGCTGCGGGCGGGTGAAAAGCTCCTCGGCCACCTTGCGCATGGCTTCCAGACGGCGCAGCTGGAAGGCCAGCGCCTCGGCCATCTGCTCGCCCGTGGGTTCGACCTTGTTTTCCTTGACCTCGGGGATCAGGAGGCGCGATTTCAGATACGCCAGCCACGACGCCATGACCAGATAATCGGCCGCGATCTCAAGTTTGAGCCCCCGCGCCTTTTCAATGAAATCCAGATACTGGTTGGCCAGCGCCAGAATTGAAATTTTTGTAATATCGACCTTCTGGTCGCGCGCGAGAGTCAGGAGAAGATCAATCGGCCCGTCAAAGCCGTCAAGCGCCAGCAAAAGCTGCTCGCCCTCGCCGCGTTCGACGAGAATGTCTTCCTCGAAGCTTTCGTCCATTTTAAGCTCTTCGCTCATGCCACGTTCCGTTCCTTCAAAAGCCTTGCGAGCTCTTCCCGCATCGAGTCGGCCCCCGCCCCCTTGGCGCGCCAGTTATTCCGTTCCGCATTCGCCCGGTCGTAGCGGGCCAGAGCCTGCCCCGAAAGCACGGGAGCCGTCTCAAGAGCCAGGGTCCGGTCGGCCAGATCCGCGTTGCACAGCATCGTCAGATCCATCCCGGCCTCGATCGTGCCCAGAACCCGCTCCTTCAGACTTCCTTTCAGCGCCTTCATGCTGATATCGTCAGCAATCAGGACGCCGTCAAAACCGATGCCCTGCCGGATGGCGTGGACAACGGCTTTGGAAAGAGTGCCTGCGGAATCGTTATCTAGTGCGGAATATACCACATGTGCACCCATCGCCCAAAGAGCCTGGCGCCATTTTGTTTTGGAAATAGTCTTGAAGGGCGCAAAGTCGGCGTTTTCAAGCTCTTCCCGCGTGGCTTTCACAATCGGGAGCGCATGATGGCTATCCGCCCCGCCGCGGCCATGGCCGGGAATATGCTTTATGACAGGCGTGACCCCCGCCCGGAAAAGTCCGTCGCAGACAGCCTCACCAAGCTCGGTCACTTGTTCGACATCGAGGCCAAAAGTCCGGCTTCCAGCCAGAAACGGGTGGCAGCCGGGCGCCGGCACGTCCAGCACGGGGGCACAATTGACGTTCACACCCATCTCGATCAGGTCTAACCCCATCAGCTCGGCCGAGATCATGGCCGCCTTGACAGCTCGCACCTTGTCCTTGCGGTAAACATCGCCAAAAACCCGGGCCCCCGGATATTCGGGCCAAGTTGGGGCCTTAAGACGCGCGACCGTCCCACCCTCCTGGTCGATCAGGATCGGAAGATCAGGTTTTCCAACCGCTTCGCGGACGGAACTGATAAGTTCCTTGACCTGGGTTTTGGAGACGCAATTGCGCTGAAACAGGATAAACCCGGCAGGTTTCTGAGCCTTGAAGAGAGCCTCTTCCTCCCGGCTTAAAACCGGTCCGCTCGAATCAACAATAATGGCTTTCATGCAATGGGTTATAGCATGGAAATGAGAGGGTTAAAACGGTCTTGCCTACACCGTACCCGTCGTCCCGGAGATTTATCGCGCTACGAAGCAGCTTGGCGATAAATACCAACGTCCGGGATCCATGCCGTCAGCAGCAGCGCTGCTGTCTTCTTTGGACTCCGTATGTTCAAAGTTTGATGCAAAGGCCTTCGGCCCGCATCAAACCTACGGGGCGACCATTTTCCGTTTCCTGTTTTATAGTACTTTGAATAATTAATGACAGGGTCTTGCCTGTTTTGTCACCCCCGCTTTACGCGGGGGTCCGGGAAGCGCGTCAGCGCGTCTTTTGAGTCATATGACGGCCAGACTGAAATTATATATTGCGGCTCCGCC
>FRDC01004516.1_pt1 | contig 12360 bp, 9 predicted proteins | sample 1106171 | NCBI WGS metagenome assembly FRDC01 (sample SAMEA3930566, study PRJEB13176) | freshwater metagenome | biome: Drinking water system; feature: drinking water; material: water | place: Singapore | collected 2014-12-20
AGCGTCCTCTCCGCCGCGCGCCTGCTCGCCGCGGCCGGGTTCCCCGTCCGGCTGCTGGCCACCGCCGCCTCCGACGCCCCCGCGCCCCCCGCGCCGCTCGACCTCCTCCACGCCCTCGGGCTCCACCCCGAGGTCGACCGCCGCGCCGCCGTCGGCCGCGGCTGCCGCGTCTTCCGTTTCCTCGACCGTGGCGTCCACATCACCCTCATGGACACCGGCCCGCTCGGCGTCCGCGAGGTCGACTTCCCCCACGGCGTGCAGTTCTCCCGCCTCCTCCGCGACGAGCTCGAGCAGCACACGCCCGAGGTCGCCATCACCCTCGGCGGCAGCCCGGGCGACCAGGACCGCCGCGCCATGTGCCAGGACGCCGGCGCCGCCGTCGTCCTCGCCGTCCACACCCTGGGCTACCTCCACCCCCTCGCCTTCGATCACGTCGACGCCGTCTGGACCGGCTCGGCGTTCCTCGCCCGCAAGTACCGCGACGAGCTGGGGCTCGAGTCGACCCCGCTCCCGCCCGTGATCGACCCCGCCGACGTGCTCACCGAGCGCCGGGGCGACGCCGTCCTGTTCGTCAACCCCACGCCGGGCAAGGGCGTCTACGCCGCCGTCACCATCGCCCACCACTGGCTCCGCGCCCGGCCCGACGTCCCTTTCGAGGTCGTCTCCTCCCGCGGCACCTTCGAGCAGTTCCTCATCGCCGCCCGCTCGGGCGGGCTCGATCTCGAATCGCGGCCCGGCCTCCGTTCGCGACCCCTGCAGCCTCGCCCGCGCGACCTGCTCGCCCGCGCCCGCGTCATCTTGATGCCCTCCGTGGCCGACGAGCCGGTCGCCCGCCTCGCGCACGAGGCCCGCGCCGCGGGGATCCCCGTCGTCGCGTCCGACCGCGGCGTGCTCGCCGACGTCGACGGCCTCACGCGCTGCCCGCTCCCGCCCGCGTTCACCGCCGACGTCGACCGCCCCCTCGCCCCCGACGCCGCCGCCCCGTGGATCGCCGCCATCGACGCGGCCTGCGCCGCCGTGTCCCAGGCCCTCCCCGACTCCGCCTCCGCCCACGCGCCGCCGGCCCTTGCCGACGCGTACGCCGCCTTCTTCGCCGCCCTCCGGCCGCTCGATCAGCCGCTGCTCCGCCCGCCTTCGCCCTGATGCGCCTGTCGAACGCGCCGCCGCCGCCACGGCGACCGCTCTGGGCGTTCATCGCTCGCCCCCGTGGTAGAGTGCCCCGTCCGCGGAGGTGCGCAAGCGTGAACCCGGCCCCGGCCCCCCGCAACCCGTCCCGCACCCGCCCCGGCCCGCGCCGCGCCACGCGTCCCTCCGACGCCGGCTCCGACGTCGCCCGCGACGAGGTCCTGTGGGACCTGCTCGATCGTCTTCCGGGCTTCGTCGCCCTGGTCAGCCCGCGCTTCCGCTACCTCCGCGTCAACGCCGCCTACGCCGACTTCGCCAGGCGGCCCGCCGACCAGATCGTCGGCCGCACCGTCCGCGAGGTCCTCGGTGCGACGGCGTGGTCGGTCATCCGCCCCCGCGCCACGCGGGCCGTCGCCGGCCGCACCGTCCGCTTCCGCGCCAGCTTCGTGTCGCCCTCCGGGCCGCGCACCTTCGCGGCCACCCTCCGGCCCGTCCGGCGCGGCGGCAAGGTCGTGGCCTACTTCGTCCTGGGCGACGACCGCTCCGATCTCCGCGCCGCCGACACCGCCCGCATCGAGGCCCAGCACCGGCTCGACCTCGTCCTCAAGGGCTCCGGCGTCGTGCTGTTCACCCAGGACCGTCGCCTGCGCTACACCTGGGCCAGCAACGCGCACTGGGGCAGCGACGAAAGCGTCGTCGGCCGCACCGACACCGAGCTCATCGGTCATTCCTCCCAGGTGCGGAGCCTCGTCCGGCTCAAGCGCGGGGTCCTCCGCTCCGGACAGCCCGTCCGCCAGGAAGTCCGCTTCGACCGCCCCGATGGCCAGGAGATCTACGACCTCTGGCTCGACCCGCGCCGCGACGAGTCCGGCCGCGTCATCGGCCTCGCCGGCGTGGCCGTCGACCGCACCCAGCAGCGCACCCTCGAAGACGACATCAGCGTCATGCAGAGCTTCCTCAGCGGGCTGGTCGAGGCCATGCCCGCCCCGGTCTACGTCAACGACCGCGAGGGCCGCATGCTCCTGGTCAACCGCGCCTGGGAGCAGGTCGTCGGCCTCCCCCGCGCCCGCGGCATCGGCCGCGCCCTCACCGACCTCTTCCCCCCGAGGCTCGCCGAGCGATACCGCCGCGAGATCCGCGAGGTCATCCGCTCCGGCCGCCCCATCTCCACCGACGACCGCGCCGAGTTCGGCGGCCGGCCCGTCCGCTTCCACACCATCAAGTTCCCCGTCGCCGGGCCCGACCAGCGCATCGGCGCCGTCGGCGGCATCTCCTTCGACGTCACCGAGCTCACCCGCACCCGCGACGAGCTCGCCGCCTCCCGCGAGCGCCTCGCCCTCGTCGTCGAGCGCCTCCCCGTCGCCCTCATCATCTGGAACCTCGACCGCACCGCCCGAGAGTGGAACCCCGCCGCCACCGAGATGTTCGGCTACACCCCCGAAGAGGCCGCCACCCTCGACTTCCTCGCCATCGTCCCCGACCACGCCCGCCAGGCCGTCCTCTCCCGCTGGCGCAAGCTCGTCAATGGGTCCAGCGGCGAACGCGGGCTCAACCACAACCTCCGCAAGGACGGCCGCATCATCGCCTGCGAGTGGTTCAACACCCCGCTCCGCGACCAACAGGGCCGCGTGGTCGCCGTCGCCTCGATGGTCCGCGATATCACCAGCGAGCACGAGGCCCGCACCGAGCTCGACCGCTACCGCTCCCACCTCGAAGAGCTCGTCCGCGAACGCACCGCCCAGCTCGAAGCCTCCAGCGAGCGGCTCCGCCAGGCCGAGCGCCTCGCCGCCATCGGCACCCTCGCCGCCGGCCTCGGGCACGACATGAACAGCCTCCTCCTTCCCATGCGCCTCGCCGCCGAGTCCATCTTCGCCGGGCAGGAAGGCCCGCCCGAGCTCGGCACGCTCCGCCGCTCGATGGAGTTCCTCCAGCAGCTCGCCTCCGGCCTCGTCGCCCTCGCCGCCGTCCCCGACGACACCGGCGCCGCCGCGTCAACCGACCTCGCCCAGTGGTGGGCCGCCGACGGCTCGATGCTCTCCGCCGCCGTCCCCGCCCCCGCCCGGCTCCGCGTCGACCTGCCGCCCGATCTCCCCCGCGTCGCCGTCAACGCCCAGAACCTCACCCGCGCGGTGCTCAACCTCTTCACCAACGCCGTCGAGGCCGCCCGCGACGCCCGCGTCACGCTCTGGGCCCGGCACGACCCCGCCGAGCCCCCCGGCTGGCTCGCCCTGGGCGTCACCGACACCGGCCCCGGCATGGACGCCACCGTCCGCCGCCGCGCCGCCGAGCCCTTCTTCACCACCAAAAAGCGCGGCTTCTCCACCGGCCTGGGCCTCTCGCTCGTCGAGGCCATCGCCCGCGGCGCAGGCGGCTCGCTCCGCGTCACCTCCGAGCCCGGCGAGGGCACCACCGTCGCGCTGCTCATCCCCATCGCCGTCGACCCTCCCGCCCGCGCCTCACGCCCGCGCCGCCCACGCCGCGTCGCCATCACCCTCGCCGACCCGCGCGTCGCCGGGTTCATGACCGTCTGGCTCGCCGCCCGGGGATACGACCCCGTGCACATCCCGCCCGGCGATCCGGTCACCGCGGACCTGTGGATTACCGAATACTCATCGACCACGACCGAAAAACTCTCGGCTTATCGCGCCGCTCGCCCCGACGGCATCGTCTTAGCCTGCGGGAACTTACATCCTCAGTGGCCCCGCGACCGCGTGATCCACGTGAACGATCCGGCCGATATTGCGGCCCTGGCCGCCGCGCTCGAACGTGCGCACGCGGCCCCGACCGAGCCCGTTCTGTAAACTCCGGGCGTGACTTCTCCGGTCGAAACTCTCGCACCAACTCGGATCCGCGTCCTGTCGGTCGATGACCATCCGTTCCTCGCCGAGGGCCTCCGGGCCAGGCTCGCCCTCGAGGCCGACCTCGAGTTCGTGGGCTACCGCCTCCGCGCCGACGACCTGCCGGCCGCCGTCGCCGAGACCAACGCCCACGTCGTGCTGCTCGATATCGAGCTCCCCGGCGCCGACCCCTTCGAAGCCACCGCCCGCCTCCGCCGCGCCGTCCCCGCCTGCCGTGTCATCATGCTCTCGGCCTACGTCCGTGATCATTACGTCGACGGCACCGTCAAGGCCGGCGCCTGGGGCTATCTCTCCAAGAGCGACGACCCCGCCACCATCGTCCAGGCCATCCGCGATGTCGCCGCCGGCCGATTCACCTTCGGCCCCATGGTCCTCGAACGCTGCCGCCAGATGGGCCGCACCGTCACCGGCCTCGAACCCGATCCCGCCAACGACGGCAGCCCCGCCTCCCGCCTCGCCTCGCTCTCGCCGCGCGAGCTCCAGGTCCTCCGCATGATCGGCAAGGGCCTCAACCGCACCGAGATCGCCGAGGCCATCTTCCGCAGCCCGAAGACCGTCGACGCCCACCGCGCCTCGATCATGGACAAACTCCGCATCCGCGACCGCGTCGAACTCGCCCGCTTCGCCATCCGCGAAGGTCTCGTGGAGTTCTGAGAAGCAGCCACGCGGCACGCGGCGCGAGGCATGGGGCACCGGGCACGAGGCACTTGGAGCAAGCCCACGACGTCCCGCGACCACCCGTCGCCCCCGGCGTCCACATCGAGGCCGCTTGCCGCTTGCCACTTGCCACTTGCCACTTGCCGCTTCCCGCTCGCCCCTTGCCCCTTGCCCCCCTCACACCCGCATCGACCGCGCGAACACCAGCCACTCCGCCGCCAGCAGCACCAGCGCCGCCCCCAGCAGCCAGGGCCACCACTCCCGCACCGGCCGCTCCCCGCCCGCCGCGCCGCCCGCCGTCGGGTTCGCCCCCACCGCGTCGAGCTCGTCGCGCAGGCCCGCCAGGCTCTCCCACTCATCGCCCAGGTTCACCGCCACCGGAGGCGTACCCGCCGCCGCCCCCGCCACCGCGTACAGCCCCGCCCGCTCCAGCGGCCCCAGCCACACCCGCTCGCGCCCCGGCTCCACCGCCGCCTCCAGCCGCACCGGCCCGTCCAGCGCGATCCGCGTGGCCCCCGCCGCGGGCACAAGGCTCACCGTCCGCGTCGTGTCCACCGATCGCCCCACGCCCGCCTCGCCCCGCAGCGTCAGATAGTCCACCGCCTGCGCCAGCAGCACCGGCAGCGCCACCGATGTCCCCAGCGTCGTCCGCGCCAGCTCGAACCCCAGCACCAGCCGCCGCGTCGAGCCCTCGTCCACCGCCGCCATCAACGGCCCATCCGCACCGACCGCCAACGCCTTGACCTCCCGCGCCGGCGTCGGCTCCGGCAGCGTCAGCCGCCCCGGCTCGTCGATCACCACCCCGTCCAGCGCCACGTGCCGCAGCACCGCGTGCCGCCGCTCCCACGTCAACACCCGTGTCGCCCGACCCGCCTCCCCCGGCTCGAGCACCACCCCCGATGCCCGCAGCCCAGCCCCGATCGACAGCGTCGGCCGATCCGGCGCCGCCCGCGGCTCAAACCGATCGAACACAATCAGGTCGAACCCCGCCAGCCCCGGCGCCGGCGTTCCGCCCGCCCGCCCCTCCGTGCTCGCGCCCGCCGCCAGCCGCGCATACGTCCCCGGGTCCCCCGTCTCGAGCCCGCCAAGATCAATCACCCGCAGCGCGGACATCAGAAACGGATCGATCGGCGTGGCCCCGCCCGGCCCGATCACCAGCACCCGCGGCCGCGACGGTGCTTCCAGGGTCAGCGCCGCCGAGTCGTCCGCCGCCAGCAGATCCGCCCCCGCCAGCGACACCACCACCACGCCCGCCCGCGTGCTCGGGAACGTGAACGCCGCCGTCGTCTCGCCGCCGCGCGGATCCGCCCCCGCCGTGCCCGCCTCCGCCGCGGGCACCTCGACCGTCCGCGCCTCCACGTCCTGCCCGTCCACCGACAGCCGCACCGGCACGCTCGCGCGCTCGCCCCCCGCGTTCTGCACCCGCGCCAGCACCCGCACCGTCGCCGGGTCCTCGTGATCCCGCAGCGCCGCCAGCGACACGATCCCCACGTTCGGCCCCGGCGTCTCCGCCGTCCGCGCCCCGCCCACCCGCACCAGCCGCAGGCTCAGCCCCCGCACGATCAGCGGCCGCTCCGGCCGCCGGAACGCCCCGTCGCTCAGCACCATCACCATCGGCGGGCTCGCCCGCTCCGGGCTCTCCGCCGCGTCCACCGCCGACTCCGCCAGCGTCTCCAGCAGCCGCATCGCCCCCGCCAGGTCCCCGGGCTGGTCCGTCGGCGTGATCCCCGCCACCGCCTCGCGCAGCGTCGCCCGATCCGTCGTGAACGGCGTCAGCGACGCCGCCGTCGCCGCGAACTCCGCCACCATCACGGGCGAGCTCCGCCCCCGCCGCCGCGCCTGCTCGATGATCTCGAGCGCCCGCCGCTTCGCCTCGTCCAGCCGGCTCGCCCGCGCCTCGCCGCCCTCGGGCTTCCCGTCCAGCGCCGACATCGACGCCGACCGATCGATCAGCACGATCACCGGCCCCGTCGGCCCGTCTTCCGGCGTCCCGGGCCGCGCCACCGCCAGCACCAGGCACCCAAGCGCCAGCGCCTGCAGCAAAAGCGACCACGCCGGCTTCAGCCACCGCAGCGGCACGTTCACCTGCACGTCCCGCGCCGCCTGATCCCAGAGCAGCGTGCTCGACACCCGCACCGGCCGCCGCCTCAACTTCAGAAAGTACATCAGCAGCAGCGCCGGCCCCGCCAGCCCCGCCGCCACGATCCCCGCGACCGGCTCGAGGAACGTCACCAGCCGGGCCTCCGCGTGGGCCGCCGAGCCATCGGTGCCCCCGGCGCTTCACGCCGCGCCCCCGCGCCACCCGCGTTCCCACCGCCCGCGCCCGCCCCGCCCGCGCCCGAGAGCCGAAACCCCTTCGCCACGATGAACATCTCGCGCGACACCGCCCGCGTCGCCTCGGGCTTGTAGCCCTTCACCGCCTCGAACCCGCGCTGCACCTCGCGCAGAAGCTCCGGGTACGCCTCGCCCTCGAACACCTTCATCGCCGCGTGCCCGCCCGCCGCCAAGACGATGGGCAGCACCTCCATCACCCGCCGGCACAACTCCACCGACCGAAAGTGATCGCCCCCCGGGTCGCCCGTCGTCCCCGGCGCCATGTCGCTCAGCACCACGTCGAACTTCTCGCCCGCCCGCCGCCCCAGCCCCAGCAACTCCGCCGGCGTCGCCTTGAAGATGTCCGCCACCACCGCCGCCGCGTGCCCCGGCAGCGCCACCTCCACCGCCTGCAGATCAATCCCCGCCACGTCGCCCTTCGCCCCGACGAGTTCCGCCGCCACCTGCGTCCACGACCCCGGCGCACACCCCAGGTCCAGCACCCGCTGCCCCGCGCGGATCAGCCCGAACCGCTCCTGGATCTGCTTGAGCTTGTACGCCGACCGCGCCGCGTACCCCTCGGCCTTCGCCTGCCTGAAAAACCGGTCGTGCAGTTCGCGCTTCGGCGCCACGGCACCAGTCTACGACCCCGCTCGGCGTCCGTATGCTCCGCCCATGCCCAACCCCCCCGTCAACCCCGCCAACCAGCCCGCCTCCGCCGGCCCCAACGGCCAGCTTCCGTTCACCCAGCCCAGCGGCCCTCAGCCCGTTGGTCCCGCCCCTCACGGCCCCGCACGCCGCTTCATCCGCGACTTCGACGCCAACGAGTTCGTTTCCGGCGTCTTCTGCATCTCCAACACGCAGCTCGGCCGCACCAAGAACGGCAAGCCGTTCCTCAAGTGCCTCCTCAAAGACAAAACCGGCGAGCTCCCCGCCCGCAAGTGGACCATCGACGCCCTCGCCTACAAGCGCCTCCCCACCGAGGGCTTCGTCTACGTCGAGGGCCAGACCCAGCCTTACCAGGGCGAGCTCCAGTTCATCATCGAATCAATCGACCGCACCGAGCCCTCGCCCGACCAGCTCCGCGAGCTGCTCCCCATCTCGCCCTTCGACCCCGCCGAGATGTTCCGCGAGCTCTCCGCGATCCTCGCGACCGTCCGCCACCCCAGCCTGCAGGCCCTCGTCCGCGCCTACTTGGACGACCGCCCGCTCATGGACGCGTTCCTCCAGTGCCCCGCCGCCAAGAGCATGCACCACGCCTACCTCGGCGGCCTCCTCGAGCACACCCTCAACCTCCTCCGCCTCGGCGACCGCATCTGCCCGCTCTACCCCCAGATCAACCGCGACATCGTCCTCATCGGCCTCTTCCTCCACGACCTCGGCAAAACCCGCGAGCTCATGTGGGACCGCTCCTTCGCCTACACCGACCGCGGCGAACTCATCGGCCACATCGTCGAAGGCGCCATCATGCTCCACGACAAGGTCGACGCCCTCCGCCGCGAGCACGGCGTCCGCCTCCCCAAGTACGCCGCCATGGTCCTCCAGCACATCATCCTCTCCCACCACACCGAGCCCGAGTTCGGCGCCGCCAAGATCCCCATGACCCCCGAGGCCATCCTCGTCGCCATGCTCGACAACCTCGACGCCAAAACCCACATCGCCCTCGCCGCCGCCCGCCCCGACCGCGACACCCCGCTCGACCTCGGCGGCAACTTCACCGAAAAACAATGGGCCCTCGAAACCAAACTCTTCCGCCCCGACCCCACGCTCGACTAAGGAAAAGCCCGTAGTAAATCCGCTCGAATCTGCGGAATTGGGTCAATTATACTTTAATCGAGTGGCCTCGATGCGGGGGGGGGTATGCTGGAACCATGTGGTTCTTGGTCGTGTCCATGCTCGTGTCGCCCGCGGTGCCAGCCACCGTTTCGACCAATGAACTCGATCCGTACGTCGTGGCGGCGTGGTTAAGAGAGCAGTCCGTACGGCGTGTCCCCAAGATCCCAGAACTCCAGGTCTTCACCATTCAGTTCGAGTCCGATTCGGTGGTGCCGCCGGAAGAACTGGAACGCCTTCGGCAATCGGTCCAAGGCCACCCGGACCATCCCGATCGCGAGCGACTCGAGGATCTTGAGCGTTGGCGCCTCCACGGTCCCGATGTCAACGTCTACGACTTTGCCCGTTGGGGCAGCCAGTTCTGGCTCAACCGACGCCCCGATCCTCGATCAAGCGGCAGCCCGTGGTTCGTCGCATCCGACGGAAAGGTCACGTGGTGGGACACCCCGCAGCGCACCGTCTTGCGCGAAGCCAGCCGGCCTCTCCCCCTGCAGTTTGACCTCGAAGGATTGCGGAACATTATCGACGGGAGATGGCGCTATCTGGCCGCACCGCTGGGCGGCAAGGGTCAAGGTGCCGAATGGACGGTCGCCGTTCAAGGCGCCACGTTTCAAGGCCGCGTCGCGATGAAGGGCGATGCGCAGTCCGGGGATGCGCAGTGGGTGGTAGACGGACGGGCCGACCAGTCGGGAGGCTGGGAACTCACCGCTCTCCGCTTCGTCAACCCGAAGTGGCAGGATCAAGTCGTCCAGCTTGACTTCCCTCGCGGGTGGCCAGACGTCGCGCAGGTCTTGCCAGGGCTTTCCGTCGACGTGCGCCGCAACGGTCGCCGCGAGGAACTCATCCAAGTGCTGAGCGTCACCCCGATCACGCGCGAGGAGTTCGCTCAGCGAGTCGAGCCGCCCACGGCCGCGGTTCCCCGACAGGGTGACCCGGTGGCCACCCCCCCTGGTTTTTTCATCCGGGCCAAAGAGTTCGTCGATGCACGTCGTTCCGAGACGCGTCGGCGATTCGAAGATCTTGCATCTCCGGCAGACCGTTCAGCCGGTCAGGCCGAACGGCCTTGGAGCGCCCGGAGCTGGCCGGTGGCTGTTTGCGGCGTCGTTGTTCTTGTGTGTGGTATCGTCGCTTTGAAGTGGATTCGTCGATAGGAGTGAACAATGTCCATCCGACTGAAGCTAGTACTGGTCACTTTCGGGTTGAGCACCGCGACCTTGCTCGCTGGGCCGGACAGTCAGCCGTCGCCAGGCCTCGACATGGACTGTCTATGGCCGGATGGTAACGGGAGTGCCTGCGACACGCACGCCGACTTTAACCGCCGTTGTTCTGGCTTCCCCGGCCTTTTTTCGACAGACTGCGGCGATCGAATGGTCACCAATGAGGCCGTGTCCAAAGCTGTTCCATCCACTGGAGGCGGGACCGATGTTCTCTATGCCAATGCAAAGTGCGAGTTTTATAAAGCCCGCTGTTCAGTAGATATGGACAATTTTCCGTTCACTTATTGGGTGTGCACAGTGGATGCAGTGTTGACGGTCAGGAATCGAACGACGCAGATCGTCGGGGGTGAACCGTGCGGCGTGGGATCCTGACGCACGCAGCGGGCGCCTGGACACTCATCGAGACCCTGGTCGCGCTGACCATCCTCGCCGTCGTCCTCGCGCTCTCCATCCCAGCCCTCGCCCGCGTCGCCGAGTTCCGACGCGAACTCCGGGCCGCGAGCCAATACCGCCAGCACGCCCAGACCATCGCCGCCCACGCCGCCAGCCACGCCGACCTCCCGCCCGCCATCGGCGTGCCACCCCTCCGCCAGGTTCGATTCCGAATCCCCGGCCGTCCCGCCCTGAGTTACTTTCTCTCCGCCACCGACTGGAGCACCATCGCCTACGCCAATCTCGGCACGCGGCTTGACCCCGCCCTGGAATCGCCCTGGCTCCGCCTGAGCGATGTGCCACTCCCGGACGCTGTGCTCAGCCCCGCCGACATCAGCCGACTCCGCAACACCTACGCGTACCGCATGACCTGCTCCCTCTTCGCGGTCCCCGCGTACTGGAACCGCTACACCCGCTCCTCGCCCGTCCAGTGGCGTCTGCTCCCCCTCGCCTCCATCCGTTTCCCCGCCTCCAAAATCCTCCTCGTCGATTTCGCCCGCTGGGAGGCCCGCGCAACGATCCCTCCCCGCCCCATGCCCTTCGCCATGGCCGACGGCTCGGTCACGACCCGCCCGCTCCCCGACATCAACCCCGGCTACCGCTTCGGCGATGGCGACTGGACGTTCTACTCCGTCCCGCACGCCGGCCCCGCCGCCCCGGGCCAGCACACCATCGACGGCACCGAGGGCCGCGACTGGTAAGAGCCGCCGCGCCGCCCCGCGCCCCTACGATCCCTCGTGTCCGAGGAAACCACCGAAATCCGCGTCAACTTCGCCCGCCCCATGGCCCTCTTCCCGCTGGCGAGCGTGACGCTCATGCCCCACGCCGTCCTCCCGCTCCACATCTTTGAGCCCCGCTACCGCCAGATGGTCCGCGACGCCCTCGACGGCCCCGGCCAGATCGCCATGGCCGTCTTCGAGGGCGACCGCTGGCAGCAGGAATACCACGCCCGCCCGCCCATCCGCCCCGCCGTCTGCGTCGGGCAGATCGTCCAGCACCAGCAGCTCGACGACGGCCGCTACAACATCGCCCTCCACGGCGTCTGCCGCGCACGCATCCTCGACGAACTCCCCCCCGACGGCGAACGCCTCTACCGCACCGCCATGCTCGAGCCCGTCGGCCTCGACGCCGACGAAACCGAAGAATCCCTCGCCCCCGCCCGCCAACGCCTCTCGGGCCTGCTGCAGGCCGAGCCGCTCTCCGACTTGAAAGACGCCGAGACCGTCGTCCGCCACTTAGGCGACGAGGACCTCCCGACCTCCGCCATCCTCGAGCTCATCACCTGCTCGCTGCTCCGCGACGCCGAGATGCGCTACTACCACGAACTCCACTACCGCCTGCTCGCCGAGGGCGACCCCGTCCGCCGCGCCGCCATGATCGAGGCCGGCCTGCACGACCTCGGCCGCCTCCTCAAGGCCGCCCGCCCCCAGCGCCGCTCCGACACCGATACCCCCCGCGGCTGCTCCTGGAACTAGTTCCCAGTGGCACCGGCGTCCCGCCGGTGTGCCCCATCCCCAGTGGCACCGGCGTCCCGCCGGTGCGGCAGCCACCTTCTTCACCCCCGCGCTGCAACCGCCGCCCGGTTCCGCCGAAGACACTCCCGGCACCCAAGCTCGGAGGACTCAGCCATGAACGCCACCGCCACGCCCCGCCTAGCCCGCCATTCCCGGACCCTCCTCGCCGGCCTCATCACCGCCGCCGCCCTCGCCTCCGGCTGCAGCAACGCGGGCGAAGGTGCCCTCAGCGGCGCCGCCATCGGCGCCGGCTCCGGTGCCGCCATCGGCGCCATCGCCGGCGGCGGCCAGGGTGCCGGCATCGGGGCCGCCATCGGCGCCATCGGCGGAGCCATCGGCGGCGGCATCATCGGCGATCAGAACGAACGCAACGCCAGCCGCCGCTGACCGTTCCCGCCCCGCGGACGGGCC
>FRDC01004521.1_pt1 | contig 12312 bp, 16 predicted proteins | sample 1106171 | NCBI WGS metagenome assembly FRDC01 (sample SAMEA3930566, study PRJEB13176) | freshwater metagenome | biome: Drinking water system; feature: drinking water; material: water | place: Singapore | collected 2014-12-20
ACTAAAATTTGGATTTTTCATCAGCCTGTTAGTCGGTCACTAACCAGACTAAGACATTTTGTAAAATAAAATCGGATCAGGTATGTTTGCGTCATGTCCAAAATCATTGAAATTACTACCGGGCTCGATGTCGAGTCCCTGCGGATTGCCGAGCAGAAGATTGCCAATAGCGAAGATTTTTCAAGCGTTCTGATCGACGCTAGCCTGGATGGCATTGTGGCCTACGATTTGGATATTCGTTTCACCCTTTGGAATCGAGCCATGGAACGAATTACTGGACTGGAAGCGTCTAAAGTCGTGGGTCGATTGGTTTTTGAAATCTTTCCTTTTTTAAAGGAACAGGGAATGGAGGAACCTATTCGTCGATCGCTCCAAGGGGAAGTCGTAAAATCCCCACCCATTGCCTACCACATTCCGGAAACGGGCGCGCAAGGTTACACCGAACAACAAAACTTTCCGCTCTACGATGAATATGGAAAAATTACCGGCGGATTAGGTGTGATCCGCGATGTCACTGCCATCAAAACTCAGATTGATTCGGTGGTGTCGAAAAACCGCGACTTAGAAAAACGGGTGGAATATTTGGAATCCCTCCTGCACGAAAGAAAAGGGCCGCGAAAAATTTGTCGGAGTTAATCCTAGTGTTCTTGGCCCGGCTTTGGAGGCTGGGCGTGCTGCCATTGCAATTCGCTCAAATACGAAATTAAATCTTGAACGAGTTCACGCATGCGATCGGAACCGGTTTGGCAACCGCCCCAGCGTTCGCCCACTAATTCGCGAATCGAATGAGCACGCGAAGCAAGTTCGACGAGGCCGTGATTTTCACCTTGGCGAGCGAGCGATTCCAAAGAGTTCGAAAGTTCACTCCAATGATTGTTGCGATAGAGATCATTCAAGCGCATTCGCGCGGATTCAAATTCTCGAGTCAAACTTGCTTTCACGGTCATCGTATTCAAGAAAATTCCCCCTGCCCCAAAAAAACATAACGCACGACATCAGTCCCGATGGTTCGCGTTATGGCGTGAACGTTCTATGCTAGAGACCTCCCCTTCGGATGTCAACGGAGTTTCCATTAGACATCCCCACCCGCTTCCTTTATTAGGGGGACTCAAGGGGACTATTGAAATGAAAATGAATAAAGTTTTTGCAGTAGCACTGGTGAGCTTGGCCGTCGGTTCGTTTGCTCAAGCAAAAGAATCGGTAAAAACTCCCATCGAAAAACCGGATTTTACCTGCGAACAAGAGGGCACCTTTTTCGTCGTCAACACCGCGGCTCAGCGCATTTGGTTGACGGATACCTTTGATGCAGCCGCTTCGGACAATGAAGGTTTGGAATTGAATGAAGTATCGATCAGCTCGGTCAGCGGCGTCTACACCTTCGATTCGAAGTTTGAGATGATTTGGGGCAGTGATTTGATTGTGAATCAATACACAGGAACGATGAAAGAAGTCAGCCCTGGAAAATGGGAAGCCGAAGTGACTTCGACTGCGCTCGTGAATCCGTCCCCACTTCCGATCCCGGACGAAAAGTTCACAGCAGCCTGCCAAAAGCTGTAGTTCGAATCACCGATTGAACAATCCGCGCGCCTTCAAGGGCTCGCGTACACCAGTCGATCGGAACATGGAGAAACCCGCCCTGCGCTTTTTTCAAAGCCGGGGCGGTCTCCAGTTCGTGCATCAAATAATAAAAAACGTGATTGCAGATGTAGCCGCCTGCGGAATTGCTGAGAACGACGGGAAAGTCTGCGGCCTGCAATTTGCTGAAAAGACTGTTGGCGGGCAACCGAGTCGGAATCTGTTTCGGTCCTCCGGGAATAATTTCCCGTTCTTTGCGAACTACACCAGCTAGATCCGGGGTCTCGGAATCGTCACGATTCCAGGCCTGAGTTTCGATTCGGAAGGGAGATTCCGGCGCCTCCCCTAGAGCCAAGATCAAATCCCATTTCTCCGAACGAAGTTTCTCTAAGAGGAGCTCGGCGGACCGATCATAAACCACCGGAAGAACCAAGCCTTCGAATTCCTCTCCAGGAGCCCGATCCAGCGTCAGTAAACTTTGGAGGATGGCTCGACTAGCGTTTTCGGGGCGTCCACCGAAGGGTTCGAATGCGGTGACTAAGACGCGAAAACTCAAAAAAGGACTCCTCATTTTAAAGAGTTATGTTAGAAATTTTGTATGCACGACATCGCTCCTGAATTCAAGCTCGACAAGCAGAAGTATCTGACGATCCTAAAAACTCAGGGTTTGCCTGCCGCCATCACTGCTTTGCATCATGATAAGGAAAAACTCGAATTCGAAACCTTTGAGGGTCAAAAGGGCTATCAACGCGCTCTCTGGGATTACCAGGAAGAAGTCCGTGAATTTTCCCGCCAGCTTTGGGATCACGGAACTGAGAACCCATGAGCGGAATTCGTGTTGAAAAGTGGCAGAAGGATGTTGCTCCCCCCACTGAACAAGAAGCCGAAGCTCGTTTAAACCAAGAAGGCTACAGTTCCTTCACTTGGTACGATGTTCCGGGCGCTTTCTATCCCTCGCACTCCCACAATGCCGATGAATGTATTTGGATCGTGAAGGGAGATATTACCTTCAATGTGCAGGGGCAGAATTATCCGATGACGGCGGGCGATCGGATTTATTTGCCGGCGAAAATTCAGCATACGGCTACTGTTCCGGAGTCGGCGTCGGTGACCTATCTCGTCGGGCAGAAAAAGAAATAATCAGGCAGCGGGCATCAGGCATCCGTAACCGGAACAGGCTCTGACCGGCCACAGGCCACAGGAAGCTGTCCCCAGCTGCAGAGACTGGAACTGGGACTGGTTGGCTTGCTCATACTGAAAACTGAAACTGCTTACAGGGCCAGTTTCCTGTGGCCTGCAGCCCGCTCCTGCTGCCCGATTTTTTCAGTAACTCAACGTATCCGGATACTGCAAATCAATCAGCACCCTTTCAATATCTTTAGGCCGGAATGCTCGCTTCGTTCCCGTTTTAAAAGCGCGGGCGAGCTTTCGGTCTGGGACCTGGCGAGATTGTCTGTAAATGGCCAGCGCTTCATTTCGATCTCCCAGTAAATCTAGGCAACGAGCGAGATACAGTTGGCAGACTTGGGTGATGTGCGGAGTGAGTTTCAGTTTCAAAGCACTCTCGAAATAATCTTTCGCCTGAGCGATTTCTCCCACTTGAAGCGAGAGAACACCGGCGCCAAGAAATAAATTTCCGTCCGTGGGAAGTTCCTTGATCGCACTTTGCAGATGGCCCAATGTGGTCTGCAAATAATCGGGATCGTCGTGGCTCATCTGATTAGCGATGTAGGCTTGCCTGAAATGTCCTGACGCTTTCACCACGCCCGGATTTTTTGGCTGATAACCGGGGATTGTAGGTTGCTGGGATAAATCCCTTCCGCTCTCTCGGTCTTTCCAAAAGCTATCGATGTCGATCTGCATGAAAGGTCCGACCAATCCCACTGGGGTCGCATTTCGAATGGAAACCCAGAAACGTTGCGTAACAGGCTCCATCACCACCGAAGTCACGGTCGTGACGACCGCCACCGTATGACCGTAAGCCCGCTCTTCTCCGGTGAGCGGATCTTCCATATTCCCTAGAATTCGTGCCATATCTTGCGGACCGAAAGCGCCGCGCTTATCTTCTAAACTGTCGCGCATCTGGCATCGACGAGCCACGAGGTCCTCCGCATAGGCCCCCGCCAAACTCAATTCTGTTTTTCGAAGTTCGGGAGCGAAAAAATAATTGGAGTGACTCAAAAAACCATTTTCTGGATGGCGAATTCGTGTCCTCGACGGATCCATTTCCAAAACAATTGCCGCGTCTTCCTTGGCGCTCGCAATCACGAACGACCAATTGCCGTGGCGCCGATGCCTTTTTGCAATGCTAATGGCCTGATCTAAATTCTTCGCCCGAGAAATAATTTCATCCCCGATGGAGGTGATCATGCTGCCATCAAAAGAAGCGCGGCGCCCCAAGTGAGAATGCGCGGACAAGGTCAACCCCTCGCGATTCATGGAGGTCAGGCCCGCCGTGAAAACTCCGGCACTTCCTATGGCCACATGAGGGATTCTGCCTTTCTCAGTGGGCTCATGAAAAGCAATGGTGGGATGTTTTTCCCAAGGGCCGACAATGGGATAATCCAAATTTCTTCCGACCAGTAAATTTCCTGAGCCCGTGGTTTCCTTTAAGGCGACTCCGCTTGTACAGCCTGGAAGGCCCATCAGCCCTTGGCTCGCTAGATTCCTAAAAAACACACTCCCCAAAAAAATCCGGGCCAGGAGCATGAGTGCTTCGGGCTGGAAATAAGCGTCGCGACAAGTTTTGTAAGAAAGACCTGTGGACTCCGACATGGTTTTCAAAATGGAGCGGATCTGCGGATCCATCTTCATTTCCAAACGACGCATTAAACCGTTTTCGTAAGCCTTCACCAAAAACTCTTGCAGCAATTTATTTTTACGAATCAAACCGGGAGCGCGACGAATCAGCCACTGATTCTTTTCAGCGAGAACCGGAATGGGTCCATCTAAAATTTCTTGAGACAAAAGCTCGCCGTGTGCTTTGACCCTTTCGAGAAAGCTTCCCCGGAGACGAAGAAAGTGAACGCCTTGATAATCGTGTCTTAAGCTCATGAACTACGCCGAAAGTTTAGGAGGCTTCTTTCGAATAACGGAAACGGTGCTGGCAATCAAGTCGTGAAGGGCTCTTTTTTCAGGATTGAAGGCGGCCATGAGGAACCCACAGCCAAAGATCAAATAAGAGGGCAAATACCCCATAAATCGAAGGATAGACTGACCAATCGATACTTGTCCGCGCGACTTGTAATCCACGACGTAGATCCCAAAGGGGAGTTTTCCGAGAGTGGTACCGTAGCGGTAGTGTCCCCAAACGTAGTAAGGAAAACTCAGCAGAAACAAAATGCCCAGGTCGAAAACCTGGAGATAGAGCGCATTGAAAGCCTGGTCGTAAGCCGGGGGAACGACCCCTTTGGATTTCAAAACTGCCGCATAAAAAAAGTAGAGCAGCCGGTGTAAAACAACTTCTGCACCCCAGCTCACCAGCCCTAAAATTACAAAGCTGTCCAAAATATCCGCAACAAGTCGGATCCAAAACCCTGCGAATTTTTCGGGTTTACTCACTGGTCAATCCCCGAACCGGCGTCTTGAAGAAAGAGAACTTCGAAGACATTGCCAACAGCATCGCGATGAAAATGAGCACGCTGGCCGCGGCCGTTCTAAACGTGATGGCTTCATTTAAGAAAGCCCAGGCAATCGTACTGGTAATCACCGGCTGAATATAAATAAAGAGCGCAACATGCGACGAACGAGCATGCGCCAGTGCCCAGAAATTGAGTAAGTACGTCAGCAGCGTTGCTCCGAAAACAGCGAAGGCTCCGGCCGCCCAAAGTGCTGGGGTCATCGTGGGGAAATGAAATCCCTGCCAGCTGGGAATCGAAATCAAGCTGACGCCAATACTGCCGTAGATAAAGAGCCAAGCGGTAGTCCAAAGCGGGTCATGCTTCTCCAGAAACTTTTTTCCAAACGAAAGGAAGATGCTGTAGCTCAAACAGTTCAACAAAGTCAGTAAATCGCCCACCATGTACTTGTTTGAGAAATTAAAATCCTCTACTTTGCGAAGAATCAGCACACCCACCAATGCCATAAAGAATCCAATGATTCGAGGCAGGGTGGCGGGTTCTTGCCCTCTCAACGTCACAATCAAGAGAGTGAAAACAGGGATCAAGGTATTCAAAATCGCGCTGTTGGTGGAGGTGGTATAGCTCAATCCCACCAAGAAAGCGGCCTGGTTGATAATGGTTCCCGTCAAGGCGCAGAAAATCATGGGAACAAAATAGCTCTTACTCCACTTTGGGTGAGGCCTACGAAGCGCCAGACACAACCCCACCATCACAGCAGCCGAAAGCACGCTGCGAATGCTGGCCCAAACCAAAGGAGGAAACACCCCCACCAAGATTTTGGACACGACGTAGTTGATTCCGAAGAGGATTTGAACGGTGAGAAGAGCGGCTAGGACCCACTCCCTGCGAGGAGCTGCTGCTGACTTACGTGCCATTCCCACATGATCCTCTTGTATCTGCGCTTAGTCAATTGTGATAATGGTGGAAATCTTATGAAAATAACTCTGATTTTATCTCTGGTCGCACTCTCCGTATTTGCCGCAGATTCGAAAGCGAAATGGACTGAGTGGCTGGCCCAAAAAGAGAAGCTTTTGAAAGACCCCTACTCCTTTGCGGCCACTGTCGACATTGTCAAAATCAAGCCCGGAGCCACTGCGGATGTTCCAAAAATCGGGAAGGTCTTTTGGAACGGAAAAACCGAATTGAAGTTTGAACTTCAGGGCGGGGGTAGCAAGCAGATGTCCCTCCTTCCTGGCGCCGACCCCAAGCAAGAGTACCGGCTGGAAAAGGCGGCTTTGACAGACCTCATCAATGTCGATGGCACCAAGTGGAAAAAATCCGAAGAACTCGCCGTTTACTTTTACAATCCGAAGCGCGAGGGAATTGAGAAGCTCCAAAAGTTTCCCACCTTTAGTTACAACCCTTCTTTTAAAGTAGAGGCCCGCTTTCAGGCGGCCGATCACCCCAAGGAAATGCTGATCCCGGCATCACGCGGAGCACCTAAGCCCTTTAAGAAAATCGGCCACCTCGCCTTTAACCTAGAAGGGAAACCCCAGACCCTGTCGGTGATGGTGGCAGACCCGTCTGAGAAATACATTTTCCTGATGTTTCGAGATGCCACCAACGAAGTTCAAACTTATGGAGCGGGGCGCTATCTTGAAATCGACATCGACAAAGCCGTGGGCGAATTAAAAACCGGTGAAAAGGTAACCATCGATTTCAATTTCGCCTTCAGCCCCCTTTGTGCCCGATCGAAAGCTTACTTCTGTCCCTACGCGCAGGACCGACTCAACATCGCAGTTCTGGCAGGCGAGAAAGCCCTACCGAAATAATGCCAAAGGCGCTGCGAGAAATTCTTCGAATTTTTTTGAGGCTCGGACTCTTAGGATTCGGAGGCCCCGTCGCAGTCATTGCCATGATGGAAGAAGAAGTCTCTCGCCGACGCAAGTGGGTCTCGGCTTCTCGCTTCTCTGAAATGTATGCAGTCTGCAAAATGCTTCCGGGTCCGGTCGCAACGCAGATGGCGATTTATTTGGGTTACACTAAGGCGGGAATTCGTGGCGGATTGACGGCGGGAATCTTTTTCATTCTTCCCTCCTTCTTACTCGTCTTAGGACTCAGTTACTTTTACGTTCGATCGCCCAGCCTGAGTCAACTCGACTATTTATTCTTAGCCATGCAAGCGGCCGCGCTAGGCGTGATCCTTCAATCGCTTTTTCAAATGGCGAAGCCTTATAAAAAAGAAGTGGGCGCTTGGTTCATTATGGCTAGCGCTGCACTGATCACCGGTTTCTATCCCGGCTACGAACCGTGGGTGATTTTGATTTGCGGAATTTCGGGCGCTCTTTTTGCGAGCAAAGTTCGCTCGCCGTTTTCGCTGGCGGAATTATTCTGGGTTTGTTTCAAAGCGGGCGCCTTTGTTTTCGGAACGGGTCTCGCTGTCGTTCCCGTTTTGGAAGCGGATGTGGTTTTGAAATACGGTTGGCTCACTCACAAAGAATTCTTAGACGGACTGGTGATGGGGCAAATCACGCCCGGACCCGTCGTCATCACTGCCACTTTTTTGGGTTATAAATCGATGGGTTTTGAAGGAGCGCTGGTAGCGACGTTCGCCATCTTCCTTCCGGCGTTTATTAATATTCTGTTTTTGGTACCTCGAATCTGGGCGCGCTTTTCAGGGACCGCTGCAGCCAAGGGCTTCGTGGGTTGGGCGATTCCCGCAGTCATCGGCGGAATTGCGGGAACACTCACACAGCTGGTGGGAAAGAGCCTCACCGCGCCGACGTACATCGGAATTTTTCTGATCTCGACGATTGCAGGAATCCGATTTGGAATGCCCGCTTGGGCGTTGATTCCCGTTGCCGGACTCGCCAGCACTCTCCTCCATTATCTCGGAACTTGACCGTATCCGAAGCCGAGCCGAATCCGTGGCCGTGGCTGCAAGCCGTAGCCGTAGCGACAAGCCGTAACCGTAACTACAAGCTGTAACCGTAACTACAAGCCGTAACCGTAACCGTAACCGTAACCGTAACCGTAGCTGTAGCTGTAGCTGTAGCCGTAGCCGTTGCCTGTTGGCCGACTTTTTGAATGGTAATGATATTCAAAATGAGGAGATTTTATGGCCGGTTTTGAAGCTTACAATTTGTCTCTGGAACTTATTACTGCGCTACGACCCATTCTCGTCAGCGTTGGTAACCAGGACCGTGATCTAGCGGAACAGATTCGTCGTGCGGCTTCCAGTGTTCCACTCAATTTGTCCGAAGGCGCACGTCGCATCGGTCGCGATCGCAGTCACTGCTTCCGAATTGCAGCCGGTAGCGCGGCTGAAGTACGAGCTGCCATAGCGGTAGCAATCGGCTGGGGCTATCTCGCCGAAATCCAAGTCGGCGCAGCGAACCAGCTCGTCGACAGACTCATCGCCATGCTCTGGCGACTAACCCACCCCAAAAAATAAAAACCCCAACACCACACCGTTACAGATACGGCTAGCTGCGGGTTACGGTTGCAGCTACGGTTACGGCTTGTCGCTACGGCTTGCAGTTACGGATACGGATTCGGCTCGGCCTCGGCTACGTCTTAATGGTGGCTGAGCCGGGCTTCCAATCCACCGGGCAGAGTTCGCCGGTTTGGAGAGCCTTCAGCGTGCGAAGCACTTCGTCCACCGAGCGGCCAACGCCGAGGGCGTTCACCGACATCCACTGAAGCACGCCTTTGGGGTCGATCAAGAAAGTTCCGCGAAGGGCGATGCCCTTGTCTTCTAAGAGGACGCCGTAGGCTTTCGAAATTTCGTGAGCAGTGTCTGCCAACACGGGGAACTTTACTTCCTTCAGGTCGCGCTCGAACCACGCCTTGTGAGAGAATTTGCTATCGGTGCTGCAAGCCAAAACTTGGCAACCCGCTTCTTTGAACTCGGCCTCTTTTGATGCAAAGCCGCGAATCTCTGTCGGGCACACAAAAGTAAAATCCAAGGGATAGAAGAACAAGCAAACCCACTTGCCCTGATAATCCTTCAAGGAAACTTCTTTGAAATCTCCTGCCACATAAGACTCCGCCTTAAATTCCGGTGCACTTGAACCGACTCGAATCATAAAAAACTCCTTCTTGTTGGAACTATTGGCTTAGCTCATACCGTGATAGGGTGAGGAAATGAAAGGCCAAACTTTTGTGAATCGCCTGGGAAACTGGGCCCGGGCTCGGGGTAGGAAGCTCCGCCTCAGGCCTCGGGACGTGGTTCTGACGCTCCTCCCGGCTATTCTTTGGCCCATTTTGGTCCAGTCCCGCCCGCTGATCATCGATACTCATTGTGAAATTCGAACCGAATGCCCGGTGACGGAGCTCCCCTGGATCGACCGCTGGGCGGTGCCTTTGGACAGTGCCAAGGCGGACTACGCTTCTTTTGTCACCCAAAACTCTTCAGGTATTGCGGCGGTGGTGGGTCTAGTGGCTTGGAACCTGTTTTTTCCGGCAGCCGGGGCAGCGCGCCTCGCTGCCGTCGGCGTGGACTTCGTGACCTTTGTTCAGACCATTGCTTGGAACGGGGTAGCTACTGAAACCGCTCGGCTCACTTTTCAGCGCCCGCGGCCGTTTGTTTACAATCACCCGGATCGGTATGCGATGGAGTCGGCGAACTACACTTCTTTTTATTCCGGTCATACCAGTTTTGCCGCCGCCTCAACGATGTGCTTGCTTTTGATTCTCGCGGCCCGAAAAGCTTCGGGAATGGTGCTTCTTTTTTGGGGGGTCTGCACTGCTCTCCTAACCTTTTCTACGGGGATGTTCCGAGTGCTTGCTGGAAAGCACTTTCCAACAGATGTCCTGACCGGAGCGATCTGCGGAATCTTGGCCGCTCTAGCAGTAGCGCATCTTCGTCGCGGTGAAAAAAGCGGAGGCTAGTTCGTTGAAATCCAAATCCGGTTCGTTGCTCACGATTGCGCTGGTGGTTTTTATTGACCTGCTCGGATTTGGAATCGTGATTCCGATTCTCCCCTACTACGCCAAGCAGTTTGGATCGTCGGCTTGGACGCTGGGCCTGCTCATGGCCAGCTATTCTTTTTTCCAATTCCTCTGTGCTCCACTCTGGGGCCGGCTTTCTGACCACATTGGCCGCAAACCGGTTCTGATGGCGAGCATTTTTGGTGGCGCGCTTTCACTTCTCCTGATGGGCTTTGCTCACTCGATCACCTGGCTTTTTGTCGGCCGGATTTTTGCGGGTCTCTGCGCAGCGAATATTTCTACAGCTTACGCTTACGTGGCCGACATCACCGATGAAAAAGATCGCACCAAGGGAATGGGAATCATTGGCGCCGGTTTTGGAATGGGATTTATTTTCGGCCCTGCCATCGGCGGTTGGTTGTCAAAGTATGGCTACCCCACTCCGTTTTTCTTCGGCGCTGCACTCTCGGCCTTGAATCTGATTCTGGCTGCTTGGATTTTGAAAGAACCTAAAATGGCGGCAATCGAACGCTCCGCCAATCGCAGCAAGCGCTTTGATTGGGGCGCCACTGCGAAAGTGCTTTCGAATCCGAAACGGCAATTGGGGGTGAGTTTATTTTTCTTACTCACGTTTGCGGTGACGCAAATGGAAGTGTCGTTTGCGTACTACATGAATCGTTACTTTGGATACTCGGCTCATGAGGCCGGCATGCTCCTCGCGGTGATGGGCATCATCATGATTCTGATTCAAGGGGGATTGATCGGCAGACTCTCCAAAAAATTTGGTGAGAACGCGCTGATCATGACAGGTTTTTTTCTCTGTTCAGGAGCCTTGGCCATCTTTGCATCGACTCACTCTCTGCAACTGAATATCGCCATGCTAATGATGCTTTCGGTGGGACACGGAATTTTGCACCCTTCGCTTTCCAGTTTTACTTCAAAAGCATCGTCGGCCGCGGACCATGGCGCTACGATGGGTGTGTTTCAGTCGGCTGGAAGCCTAGCCCGAGTGGTGGGACCTCCCTGCGCGGGATGGCTCTTTGATCGCGTGAATCCCTCGGCACCTTTTATGTTTGGAGCCATGGTTTTGGCGCTGGGACTGTCTAAAACCCTCTTTACAGCAGCCCTGAAAAAATAGCTCAAATCTACCCGGCCGTTTTTACCCACCCTCGAACTTAGGGCAGCCAAATACCGAAAAGAACAAGGTGAAAGTCTGTGTTTTTTTCGCAATCCTATTTGGACTTTTGAGCCCGGTGCAGGCGGCGGATCAGCCGGATATCTATGCGCTGACGAAGGACTGGCCGAAGGAATACCAAAAATACCGCGAATTCTTTTTAACACCTGAGCCCATCGCAACAGGGGGATTTCAAATATTCAATGGAGATTTCATTACTCAGGAAATCCATATGATCGATAACCTTCCAGGGATGGATGAAATATATAGAATCGGCAAAGGCTTTTTCGATGGCTACATTCAGCAAACCTTAGAAAACGCAGACGCAGTCGCTCTCCGTTCCGGAGTCGGGTCGCCTTCTCAAACGCTTGTAGAATCAGCAATCGTGCTCGAGAGATCGGAAGGAAATACACAGAAAAAGTATACCCATTTAGAAGCGGTCAACCAGGCCCGCGAAGACTTCAGAACAAGATATCCCGGAATGGTTCGTCCAGAGGACGATCTCACACTTCGAACAGAGTTTACCCGTCAGGTCTCACGCTACGAACTTCAAGAGAAACCTCGCTCTCCTGGAGGATCGTCAGGCTCTCAAGCTGTGGAAGAATGGAAAGAAACAGCGCTTAAACAACTTCGAAAAATGGATGAGAGGAATGTCCAAACCGCTCTCGAATTTTTGCAAGCAAACGGAATCCGTTTTCGAGGGGAGTCAATACCAGCAGAACGCGTTTTAAGTGGGAAAGCTTTCCCACAAACCCCCAATCAAGCACAAGTATTGTTGGACGTAACAGAAATGGATGTCGTTCGTGTAGATCCCTCCAGATCCGCTCAAAGCCTTCCTGACTATTTTTTGAGAAACCGTAGAACTGGAAGGTATCATGTGATTCGAAATCAGGTAGGTAGACCTATTACAGTCAATTTCTACGCAAATACTCTAAACTACCTATGGAAGGAAGCCACTAAGACTCGGAAACGCGACACCGCTATTGCGTTACTAGAAAAAATGCAGGGAACCTCGTATGAGATAAAAAACCTAGAAAAGGGAGCAAGCTTTTTTTAGTTGAAATTGTGGCC
>FRDC01001843.1_pt1 | contig 12301 bp, 10 predicted proteins | sample 1106171 | NCBI WGS metagenome assembly FRDC01 (sample SAMEA3930566, study PRJEB13176) | freshwater metagenome | biome: Drinking water system; feature: drinking water; material: water | place: Singapore | collected 2014-12-20
TCGGTCGCCGGGTCCGCATGGACCGAGGCATAGAACACGTCGCCGCGCGTCCAGAAAATGTCCTGCGTCCCGTTGCCATGGTGATAATCGATGTCGAGCACCGCCACCCGCCGCCGCCCCGCCGCCCGCGCGGCTTGTGCCACCACGGCGGCCGCGTTCAGATAGCAATAGCCGCCCATATAATCGGCGCCGGCATGGTGGCCCGGCGGGCGGCACAGCGCGAAAGCGGCCCGGTCTCCCGCCAGCACCGCGTCGAGCGCAGCGAGCGCGCTCTGGCAGCTCCAATAGGCCGCGTCCCAGCTGGCGGGGGTGAGCGGGGTGCTGGCGTCGAAGCTGAACTGCCCGATCAGCGCGTCGATCCGCTGGAGGGAGAGCGGCCGCCGCCCGACCACCGGCCAGACATAGCCGATCGCGTCGCCCGGCCGCCCCGCGGCGGTCCATTGCCCGGGCGCGGTCTTCAGGAATTCACGATAGGCCGCGCCGTGGACGGCGGCGATCGGCGCCTCACCCCGGTCGGCGGGTTCGTCCGCGCCACCCAGCGCCGCCAGGATCGCCTCGGCCCGTGCCGGTGATTCAGCATAAGCCGTAAAGCCGCCATTGTGCAGTTCGCTGAGCGGGGCATGCGCCAGCTGGCGGGGGGAAAAGAACCGGCGCATCATTCCTCCGTCGCGGTGGTTGGGGTGGCGGCGAAGCGCAGCGCCGCATAGCCCGCCAGCGCCGATCCCACCGAACCGATCAGCACGCCCAGCTTCACCTGTGCCTCCAGCGCGGGCTGATCGGGAAAGGCCAGCCCGCCGATGAACAGGCTCATCGTAAAGCCGATGCCGCCCAGCAGCGCCACCCCGTAAATCTGGGCCCAGCTGGCCCCGCCCGGCCGCCGCGCCAGCCCCAGCCGATCGGCCAGCACCACCGCGCCGAAAATTCCGGCCTGCTTGCCCAGCATCAGCCCCAGCGCGATCGCCAGCACCAGCGGCGCGCCCAGCACCGCCCAGTCGAGCCCCACCAGCGACACCCCGGCATTGGCAAAGGCGAACAGCGGCACCACGCCATAATTCACCCACGGCCCCAGCGCATGTTCCAGCCGGTGGAGCGGCGAATCCTGCGCATCGGGCGCCCCGCGCGTGCGGCGATAGGGGATGAAGGCGGCCGCCGCCACGCCCGCCACGGTTGCATGCACGCCCGACAGCAGCACCAGCCACCACAGCAACGCCATCGCCAGGCAATAGGGCCATAGCCGGGTCACGCCGCGCGCGTTCATCGCCGCCATCGCCGCCAGCACGCCCGCCGCTGCCGCCAGCGCCGCCGGGTCCAGCCCGCTGGTATAGGCCAGCGCGATGATCGCCACCGCGCCCATGTCATCAACGATCGCCACCGTCGTCAGGAACAGCTTCAGCGCCGCCGGCACCCGCTTGCCGAGCAGTGCCATCACCCCGATCGCAAAGGCGATGTCGGTCGCCGCCGGAATCGCCCAGCCTGCCCGCAACGCCGGCACGCCGCCGCCGATCGCCAGATAGACCAGGGCCGGCACCGCCATGCCCGCCACGGCCGCGATCACCGGCAGCCGTCGCCGCGCCGGCTGGGTCAGCTCGCCATCGGCCAGCTCGCGCTTGATCTCAAGCCCCACCAGCAGGAAGAACAGCGCCATCAGCGCATCGTTGATCCACAGATGCACCGTCATCGGCCCCAGCGCCGGCGCCAGCACCGGGCCGGTCGGGTGATCGATCCATGCGTGATAGGCATGCGCCGTGAAGGGCAGATTGGCCGCGATTATCGCCGCCAGCGCCGTCGCCATCAGCACGATGCCGCCCACCGCCTCGCCCCGCAGGAACGCCCTGAGGGCCGAGGTCACGCCACGCCGCTTGATCATTCCTGCGCACCCCTTTGCCCCCTTCTCTCGCCAAGCTGCACGGCACGCAATCGAAAGTGACACGCCTGCACATCATCCGATTTCGATTTTCGCGGCCCAGCGCGGGGCGTATATCGGCGGTTGCGCGATGGTCGCGGGAGTGACGCAGGGCCAAGGCAGTTGATGTCGGTCATCGGATGGCGCCTGTCATCCCGCAGCTCCCCCCTTCGCGCCTGCACGTGACGTGTGCCGGCGACAGGGTCGCGCCGCGCCCACCTTTGCCTCGCCCTCCATTGCCACGCCGCCGCGCCCGGGCGTGCCGTTTCGGCCTGCCCGGCCTTTGGGAGACGAACGATGGAGACGTTTCAGTACCAAGCCTTCGACGGCCAGATGGCCCGGCGCATCGGCCGCGCGGCGCTCATCGGCGTGCTGCTGCTGGTGGCGGTGGCGTTGCTGATGGGGTCGTTCGCCCGGGTGCAGCCGGGCTATGTTGGCATTCGCGTCAACAATATCGGCTATGGCGCGGGCGTCGCGTCGCAGCCACTGTCGGTCGGCTGGTATTTCGCGCCGCCGGGCACGAACATCTATGAGTATCCGGTATTCACCCGCACCTATACCTGGACGCGGTCGTCCACCGAGCAATCGCCGATCGACGAAAGCTTCAACTTTCAGGACAAGAACGGGCTGGGACTGTCGGCCGATGTCGCGGTTGCCTATCATGTCGATGCGACGCGCGCGCCGATCCTGTTCCAGCGTTACCGGGCGGATATGGATGCGATCATCGCCGGCCCGCTGCGCAACGCGATCCGCAATGCCGTGGTCGAGCGTGCCGCGCAGCTGGGGGTGGAGGAGATTTACGGCCCCCACAAAAGCGAGCTGATCGCCACCGCGCTGCGCCGGGTACAGGCCTATTTCGCCCCCGTCGGCCTGCAGGTCGAACAGCTTTACTGGGCGGGCAACATCGTGGTGCCGCAGGCAGTGCTCGAACAGATCAACGCCAAGATCGCCAATGAGCAGGCAGCGCTTGCAGCGCAGGCCAATGTGGCGACCGCGCGGGCCAATGCCGATGCGCGCATTGCCAAGGCGCGCGGCGATGCCGAGGCGATTCAAGTCGAAGCAGCGGCGATCCGCACCAACCCCGAAATCGTCACGCTGCGCGCGGTGGAAAAATGGGACGGCAGGCTGCCGACCTATGCGGGCGGCAATGCGCCGCTGCCGTTCATCGGGGTGAAGTGAGCGTGGTGGCGAAGGGCGGTACGCAGCTGCCCTTCGCTCACTGCGCCAGCGCCTCGGCAATCAGCGTGCGGGTGTTGGCAATGCCGTAGAGCGCGATGAAGCTGCCCATGCGCGGCCCCTGTGAAGACCCGAGCAGCGTTTCGTACAGCGCCTTGAACCAGTCGCGGAGCCGTTCCTTGCCGAAATGCGCCTTGCCGATTTCATAGACTTCGTTCTGCAGCGCCTCGGCATCGGCATGGTCGAGCCCGGCCAGCACCGTATCGAGCGCGCGCAGGCCGCCGGCTTCCTCCGCGCTCGGCGCGCGGCGGGCAAGCGTGGGCGCCACGAAATCGCGGTTATAGGCGAGCGCCTTGTCGATCAGCGTGTCGAGCGCCGGGTGGCTCTCGGGCGTCGCGTTGGCGACATAATTGCCCAGATAGCCCCATACCTGCGCGCGCGTTGCCTGTGCGCCCATCACGCCGACCAGATTGAGCAGCAGCCCGAACGTCACCGGCAGGGTGGCCACCGGCGGCGGGCCGTTATGGATGTGATGCACCGGATTGCCCAGCTTCTGCTCGACGGGCTGCTCGGCATAGGCACCGGCAAACTGCCAGTAATCATCCACCGCGCGCGGGATGACCCCCATGTGCAGCGCCTTGGCCTTGCGCGGCTCGCGGTAGATGTAGAACGCCAGGCTCTCATCGCTGCCATAGGTCAGCCATTGTTCGAGGCTCAGGCCATTGCCCTTGGACTTTGAAATCTTCTCGCCTTTCTCGTCGAGGAACATTTCATAGTTGAAGCCTTCGGGCGGCCGCGCGCCGAGCACGCGCGCGATCTTGCCCGACTGGGTGACCGAATCGATCAAGTCCTTGCCGGCCATTTCATAATCGACGCCCAGCGCCACCCAGCGCATCGCCCAGTCGACCTTCCATTGCAGCTTGGCCCCGCCCGACAGGATCGACTGTTCGATCACGTCGCCATCATCGGTGAAGCGCACGATCCCCTTGTCCGCATCGACCACTTCGACCGGCACCTGCAGCACCACGCCCGATTTCGGGCTGACCGGCAGGACGGGCGAATAGGTCGCCTGGCGCTCGGCGCGCAGCGTGGGCAGCATCACCCCCATGATCGCATCATAATGCGCGAGCACCGCACGCAGCGCGTCGTCGAAGCGGCCGCCGGTGTAGTAATCGGTCGAGCTGGCGAATTCATAATCGAAGCCGAACCGGTCGAGAAACTCCCGCAGCATCGCGTTATTGTGATGCGCAAAGCTCTCATACTTGCCGAACGGATCGGGGATGCGGGTGAGCGGCCGGCCCAGATGCTCGGCGAGCATTGCCTGGTTGGGCACATTGTCGGGCACCTTGCGCAGCCCGTCCATATCGTCGCTGAACGCGATCAGCCGGGTCGGCATGTCCGACAGCGTCTCGAACGCGCGGCGCACCATCGTGGTGCGCAGCACTTCGTTGAAGGTGCCGATATGCGGCAGGCCCGAAGGGCCATAGCCGGTTTCGAACAGCACCGGCGCGCCGGCCTTGCCGCCTGGATAGCGCTTCAGCAGCTTGCGCGCTTCCTCATAGGGCCAGGCCTTGGACTCCATCGCGGCATCGCGCAGTGCGTTCACGGTTTTCCTTTCGCGCCGTTGATCGTCTAGGGGTGGGTGATGGCCTCTTTGCCCTATCCCGCGCTGCACGCAAGCCATGCCGGCATCTGGCTGGCGGTGGCGGGCGAGGTGCGGGCGATCTCGCGCGGGGAAGCGATTGCGCGCGCGGCCGACACGCCGATGATCCTGCTCAACGCGCCGCTCATCGCGCAGCGGCTGGGCCAGCCGGAATTGTCCGGGCTGGATTGCCTGGAGCTGTTCGCGTTTCTGCACCCGGCGCGCTTCATGGTGCCCACCCCGCGCGGGCTGGCGCGGGCGGCAGGGCTGGCCGTGCCCGACACGGATGCCGCCGTCGCGCCGTTCCTGGCTGCCGCCGCCGCGCGGCTGATCGCGCGGCTGGGCGAGGATTGGCCGGAGCGTGAGGGGGCGTGGACCGCGCTGCAATCGCTCGCGCGGCTGCGCTGGCCCTGGGCGGCCGCATTGGCGCCGCATATCGCTCGGCCCGAAGGCGGGGAGGCATTCCTGTTCGCCCGCCTGCCCGAATGGGAGGATGCCGCCCCGCGCCCCGCACCGCGCCCGGTGGTGATCGATCCGACCGCCGCCACCGCGCGGCTCGCCCGGCTGACGGGGGACGGGGCCGAGGTGCGGCCCGGCCAGCGTGCCTTTGCCGAAGCCGCCGCCGCTGCCTTTGCCCCGCGCGACCGGCGCGATGCGCCGCATGTGGTGCTGGCCGAGGCAGGAACGGGCATTGGCAAGACGCTGGGCTATCTCGCGCCCGCCTCGCTGTGGGCCGAACAGGCCGATGGCGCGGTGTGGGTGTCGACCTTTACCAAGGCGCTGCAGCGGCAATTGGGGCATGAAACCGCGCGGCTGTTTCCCGATGCCAAGGTGCGCCGCGCGCGCGTCGTCACCCGCAAGGGGCGCGAGAATTACGCCTGTCTGCTCAATCTGGAGGATGCGCTGCAGGGCGGGTTTCAGGGGCGGGCGGCGGTGTTTGCCCAGCTGGTCGCGCGCTGGGCGGCCTATAGCGCCGATGGCGACATGGTGGGGGGCGATCTGCCCGGCTGGCTGCCAACGCTGTTCCGGCGCAGCGGCGGCGGCGCGCTGACCGACCGGCGCGGCGAATGCGTTTATGCCGGCTGCCCGCATTACCGGAAATGCTTCATCGAAAGGGCGACGCGCGCCTCGGCGGCGGCCGATATCGTCATCGCCAACCATGCGCTGGTGCTGATCAACGCCGCGCGCGGGCGTGATCTGGCGGGGCGGCCCAGCCATTATGTGTTCGACGAGGGGCATCATCTGTTCGACGCCGCTGATGCCGTTTTCGGCGTGGCGCTGACTGGGGCGGAGGCGATCGAGCTGCGCCGCTGGGTGCTGGGCCCCGAAGGGCGTGCGCGGGGCCGCCGGCGCGGGCTGGCGGCGCGGCTATCGGACGTTGCCAGCTATGACCCTGAGGGAGCGACCGCGATCAATGCGGCGGTCATGGCAGCACAGGCGCTGCCCGGCGATGGCTGGCTGGCGCGGCTCGCCGAGGACGCGCCGTTCGGTCCGGTCGAGGCGCTGCTCGCCGCCGCCCGCAGCCTGGTCTATGCCCGTGATCCCGGCGGGGATGAGGCCGGCTATGGCCTGGAGGCAGCGCTTGCCGAACCCGATGCTGCGCTGATCGAGGCGGCGGGGCCGGCGGCGCGCGCACTGGCGGATCTGCACCGGCCGCTGATCGCCCTTTCGCGCCGGCTGGAAGCAGTGCTGGACGACGGACCCGACTGGCTCGATGGCCCGGCGCGCGCGCGCATCGAAGGGGCGATCGCGGCGCTGGGCTGGCGGGCCGATACGGTGGCCGGCTGGCTGGCGCTGGTCGCGCGGATCGGCGGCCCGGTCGATCCCGATTTCGTCGATTGGCTGGCGGTCGACCGGATCGAGGGGCGCGACCATGATGTGGGGCTGCACCGGCGCTGGCTCGATCCGGCCCGGCCGCTGGCGGACGTTGTGCTGAAGCCCGCGCAGGGTGTGCTCGTCACCTCGGCCACCTTGCGCGCTGGTGGGGACTGGTCGGTTGCCGAAGCGCGGATCGGCGCGGGCCAGCTAAGCGCACCGCCGATCCGGTTCGAGGCGGCCAGCCCGTTCGATTATGCGACTTGCGCCGAAGTGCTGATCGTGACGGACGTGAAGCGGGGTGACACTGCAGCGCTCGCCAATGCCTATGCCCGGCTGATCGCGGCGGCGGGCGGCGGCACTTTGGGGCTGTTCACCGCGATCCGCCGGCTGCGCGCGGTGCATGCCCGCATCGCCGACCGGCTGGCGCGCGACGGGCTGCCGCTGTTCGCGCAGCATGTCGACCCGATCGACACCGGCACTTTGGTCGACATGTTCCGCGATTCGCCGCACGCCTCGCTGCTCGGCACCGATGCGCTGCGCGACGGGGTCGATGTGCCCGGCCATTCGCTGCGGCTGGTGGTGCTGGAAGGAGTGCCCTGGGCCAAGCCCGGCGTGCTCCACGCCGCGCGGCGGCTGGCGGGCGGGGGCAGTGCCTATGACGACCGCATCGTGCGCGCGCGACTGGCACAGGCGTTCGGCCGGCTGATCCGCCGCGCCGATGATCGCGGCGCGTTCGTGCTGCTGTCCGCCGCCGTGCCCAGCCGGTTGCTCGGCGCCTTTCCGCCCGGCGTGCCGGTTGCGCGGCTGTCGCTCGACGAAGCGGTCAACCATGTCGCCAAACAACTTTCCACCGCGCCCGCGCTGGGGCATGAGGAAGCGGGCAAAGCGAGCGAGCGGCAATGAAACATCTGTTCCTTCTGCGCCACGCCAAATCGGGGTGGGACGATCCGGCCGCGCGCGATTTCGACCGGCGGCTGAACCCGCGCGGTAACCGCGCCGCGATCACCATGGGCCGCTATCTGCGCGAGAGCGGCGTGCGCTTCGATCAGGTGGTCGCCTCGGACGCAGTGCGCGTGACCGAGACGATTGCCGGCATCGAGCAAAGCTATGGCCGCCCGCTCGCGCCGCACTGGGACCGGCGGGTCTATATGGCGGCGGCGAGCACGCTGCTCGATTTGATTCAGGCACTCCCCGAGTCGGCCGGCACCGCGCTCATCGCCGGGCATAATCCGGGGCTGGAGGATCTGGTGCTCGCGCTCGTCCCCGAAGATGCCGAGGATGCGCACCGGGTCGCGGTGTATGAGAAATTCCCGACGGCGGCGCTTGCCGAAATCACCTTCGACGTCGATGCCTGGGCCAACGTGGCGCGCGGCGGCGGGCAGCTCGCACGCTTCGTGCGCCCGCGTGATCTCGACCCCGAATTGGGGCCGGACGCGGATTAAGGCGCCGCTTTAAGCGCCGCCTCGGCCGCGCCCATATAATCGCGGGTAATGGGCAAAGTGTGGCGGTTGCGGGCATATTGCAGCTGGTAATTGACAAGGCCGCCATAGCGGAACGCGCATAGCGCCCCGGCCAGATAGAATTGCCACATCCGGAAGAAGCGCTCGTCATACAGCTCGGTGATCGCCGCGCGCGCCGCCGTGGTGCGATCATACCAGTGCTGCAGCGTGTGGGCATAGTGCAGCCGCAGCACTTCGACATCGGTGAGGAACATCCGCACCCCTTCCGACGCGCCGACGATTTCGGAAAGCGCCGGGTTATAGCCGCCGGGGAAGATGTACTTGACCGTCCATTTGTCGGTCACGCCCGGCGGCCCGGCGCGGCCGATGGTGTGGAGCAGCATCACCCCGTCCCCGTTCAGCAGCTGATTGCACTGGCGGAAAAAACTGCGGTAATTGGCCGGGCCGACATGCTCGAACATGCCGACCGAAACGATCCGGTCGAACCGGCCGGTGACGGCGCGGTAATCGATCAGCTCGAAGCGCACCTTGTCGGCAACGCCCGCTTCGGCCGCGCGGGCGCGCGCGACCTTCAGCTGTTCTTCGGACAGGGTAATGCCCAGCACTTCGGCGCCGGTCTTGTGGTGGAGATACAGCGCCATGCCGCCCCAGCCGCAGCCAATGTCGAGCACGCGCATGCCCGGTGCCAGCGCCAGCTTGGCGGCGATGTGCGCCAGCTTGTCCTGCTGCGCGGTTTCCAGGCTGGTGGCGGGGTCGGTGAAATAGGCGCAGCTATACTGGCGGTCGGCATCCAGAAACAGGTCGTAGAGCCGGTCGGACAGATCATAATGATGCGCGACATTGCGCCGCGCCGCGCGTGCCATGTTGATGCGCCCGATGCGGTGCGTCACTGCCTCCACCGCGCGGACGGCGGGATTGGCCTTCAGCCGCCCGGCGCCCTCTTCCCACCGGTCGTTCGCGGTCATCAGCGTGACGAGGTCGAGCACATCGCCTTCGTCCACCACCAGCCGCCCGTTCATATAGGCTTCGCCCGCACCCAGTGCCGGGTCGCGCAGGATGGCGCCCACGGCGCCCGCATCGGTGAAGCGGATGGTGACGTCGGGAAAGCCGGGGTCGGGCCTGCCGAAGGCCGCACGGCGACCGTCATGGTGGAGGACTGTCAGCCGGCCGCGCTTCACCGCGCGCGCAAGAAACAGGTCGAGCAGAGCCATCAGCGTGTCGGGATAAAGCTACAGTCCGGCATACCAATCGTAATCGACATTATCCTCCCAATAACCGCCCTGGCCACCATAAATGCCATCGAGCGTCGCAACCGCCTGCATCCGCACGACATATTTAGCCTGTTTATAGCCCAGATGCCGCTCCGCGCGCAGCCGCAGCGGCGCACCATGCGGCACCGCCAGCGGCTTGCCGTTCATCGACCAGGCCAGCAGCGTCTGCGGGTGAAACGCATCGAACATGTCGATCGATTCATAATAGGGATTCACCCCGCCATGATAATGATCGGCACAGTGGAACACGATGTAGCGCGCGGTCGAGCGGACATCGGCAAGCTTCAGCAGCGCGCCCACCGTCGGCCCGTGCCATTTGCCAATCGCGGTCCACCCTTCCACGCAATCATGCTTGGTGATCTGGCTGCGCGCCGGCATCGACTTGATCTGCGCAAGCGACAGGCTTTGCGGGCGGTTGACCAGCCCGTCGATCACCAGACGGAAGCTGGCGAAATTCTCCGCGACCCAGCCCGCATATTGCGTCCCGCCGGGGTTGAGCGTGCCGTTCGCGCGGAACACCGGCGACATCTGCTCGGGGCGATACTCGGGCGCCAGGCTCGCACGGTCGGTGAGCGCCTGTTGCAGCGAGCGGTGGATCTTGTCCTCGCTGTAGAGGATACCGCGAAACGTCTGGTTCTGGACCAGCCGGTCACAGCCCGACAGCAGCAGCCCGGCGCCGGCGGCACCCCCGGTCAACAGCGTGCGTCGGGTAAGGATGGTGCTCATGCGTGGTCCTCCTCGGCGTGCGGCTCATGGTCGGGCACGCGCCAATAGCCGGTGATCATCGACCCCACTTCGCGCACCGGCCCGGCGAGGATCACCAGTGCCAGATGCACCACGACAAAGCCGATGATGCCGCACATCGCCAGAAAATGGATCGAGCGGGCCGAGGCGCGGCCGCCGAACAGCTCCAATATCCAGGGCCAGGTGGCGTTGATGCCCGGCGACATGCCAAGCCCTGTAAAGATGACTGCCGGCAGCAGCACGAACAGGGTGAAAGCATAGGCGATCTTCTGCAGCACATTGAACGCACCAGGGTTGGCAGGATCATGGAAGCGCAGCGCCAGATGTTCCTTGATGTCGTACCAGAGATGGCCAGGGCTGATCTCGCGCGGGTGGATCACCAGCTGCTTGCGGAAGTGGCCGTTGATCAGGCTGACGATCATGAAGAGCAGCAGGTTGAACCCCAGCAGCAATGCAAAGAACAGATGCCAGCGCCGGGAAAGGGCCAGATTATAGTTGCCCGGAATCGTCATCCAGCCAGGCCAGTGCGGCAGATGGAGCCAGGCAATATCGGGCTGCGCCCCGTGCGTGCCCCAGTAAAGATGCGGGTGGGCGTTCAGAATTCCCAGCCCCGAACCGATCATCACGAAAATGATGACGACATTCAGCCAGTGCCAGATGCGGGTGGCAAGCGCGTGCTTGTAAAGCCGGCGCGGCGCCGGGGCAGGGCTTGGTTCGGCCATGGCAGCCAGACCGGCATCAGCAGAACTCGCCATCGGTCAGTCTCCCCTTTTGGGCAAAGGCGCAAATCGCCCTTACACTTCAAACTGACATTACGGGCAGACAGGCGCAATGGTTTCATGTGCGGAGCACGCCTCGAAGATTTTTTCAGCCATAAGCCCGCCAGAAGAACAGCGCGGTGGTGGCGGCGGTCAGTGCCAGCGTCCAGCCGCGCACGATCGCCGGCGGCAGCCGGTTGCCAAGCTTTGCCCCCGCCCAGCCGCCGAGCGCGGCACCCGCCAGCATCGGCAGGCACGCCCACCAGCGCACCATGGCAAAGCCGATGAAGATGATGGCGGCGGCGGTGTTCGCCACTGCCAGCATCAGCGTGCGCGGCGCCATCAGTCGGTGCGGCGGCACGCCGGCGAGCAGGCCATAGGTCGCTGTCGTCATGATGCCGACCCCGCCACCGAAATAGCCGCCATACAGGCCCAGCAGCGCCTGCGCCGCCATCAGCGTGCGCGTGCCGATCGCCACGCGCGCGTGCAGCCAGGCCGCGGCGCGCTTGCCCAGCGCAATCGCCAGGAACGCGACCAGCAGCAGCCAGGGAATGATGACATCGAACGTGGCGGTCGGCGTGATCACCAGCAACAGGCTGCCGGCAAGCCCGCTGGCAAAGGTGATGGCGGACAGCGTGCCGATCGATACGCCACCCAGCGGCTCCAGCCCGCGGCGAAAACCCCAGGCAGCCGACATTGCGCCCGGCTGCAGCGCGACATTGCTGGTCGCATTGGCAATCGGGCTGGGCAGGCCGAGCGCGATCAGCGCCGGCATCGTGGCAAAAGTGCCCCCGCCAGCCAGCGCATTCATCGCCCCGCCAACGAAACCGGCCGCGCAGGACAGCAGCAACAGCGTGTTCACCCCCGGGCCGGTGCGGCAAAAATCCCGCGCGGCGGCCCGCCGATGCCCAGCATCAGCGCGTCGATCGCTGCCTGGCGGACTGCACCGCGCAAGTTCATCCCAAGGCCGCCTGTTTTTCCTCTGCCAGCGCGTCGAGCTCGGCGCGGGTCTTGCGTTCGCTGGCGGTTTTCAGCTGGCCGCACGCCGCATCGATGTCGCGCCCGCGCGGGGTGCGCACGGGGGCGGAGATGCCGGCCTCGAACACGATGTTCGAAAAAGCGCGGATCCGCTCCGGCGTCGAACAGTCATAGATCGCACCGGGCCAGGGGTTGAAGGGAATGAGGTTGACCTTGGCGGGCAGCTTGTACGCCTTGATCAGCCGCACCAGCTCATGCGCGTCGGCATCGCTGTCATTCTTGTCCTTCAACATCACATATTCAAAGGTGATGCGCCGGGCATTGTTGGCACCGGGATAATCGGCACACGCCTGCAACAGCTGTTCGATCCCGTATTTGCGGTTGATCGGCACGATCTCGTCGCGGATTTCCTTGGTGACGGCATGCAGCGAGACCGCGAGATTGACGCCGATCTCCTCGCCCGCGCGCGTCATCATCGGCACCACGCCGCTGGTCGACAGCGTGATCCGCCGCTTGCTGAGCGCGAGACCATCGCCGTCCATCACCAGCTT
>FRDC01000552.1_pt1 | contig 12300 bp, 10 predicted proteins | sample 1106171 | NCBI WGS metagenome assembly FRDC01 (sample SAMEA3930566, study PRJEB13176) | freshwater metagenome | biome: Drinking water system; feature: drinking water; material: water | place: Singapore | collected 2014-12-20
GGGGGAGGGGGGCGTAGGCGGGCAAATCACCTGCCGGGGGCAGTTGCTCCGCCGGAGCCCGGCTTGCGAAGCAAGCCGGTGGTCGCGCAGCGAATGGTGGAGGGGTATCGCCCTCGAACTGCCGGGGACACCCCTCCACCGCGCTTCGCGCGGTCCCCCTCCCCTTTCAGGGGAGGAGCGAACTAGTTCGATCGCAAGCGGCTCTAGAAACCGCTCCCGCGCTTTCGGCGCGCGCCGATGGGTCACCCTGCGCGCAAGCGGTCGATCGTCCGCGCGCGCCCGATCAGTGGCAGCAGCGCGGCCATGTCCGGGCCGTGATCGCGGCCGGTCAGCGCGCGGCGCAAGGGGAGGAACAGCGCCTTGCCCTTGCGCCCCGTCTCGGCCTTGAGCGCGCCCGTCAGCGCGTGCCAGGGATCGCCCGCCCAATCGAGGCCTTGCGCGAGTTCGGCGGCGCGGGCGAGGAACTCGGCGTCTTCCGCCGCGGGCGCCGCCGCGATCGGGCCTTGGACCACCGCCCACCAATCCGCCGCCTCGTCGATCCGGCTGAGATTGGGGCGGATCGCGTCCCAAGCTTCTTCGCCCATCCCCTCGGGCAGCCGCGCGGCGACCGCCGCGAAGGGCAATTGGTGGATGATCCGGGCGTTTAGTTGGGCGAGTTCCGCCTCGTCGAAGCGCGCGGGCGCGCGGCCGAAGCGCGCGAAATCGAAGCTTTCGATCAGCGGCGCCATATCGACGAACGGCTCGACCGGATCGCTCGTGCCGAGCCGGGCGAGCAGCGCGCGCACCGCCTGCGGTTCGATGCCGGCCTCGCGCAACGCCTCGACCCCGAGCGAGCCGAGCCGCTTCGAGAGCTTGCCCTCGGCGCCGGTGAGCAGCGCGGCATGCGCGAACACCGGCGGCGCGGCGCCCATCGCCTCGAACATCTGAATCTGGAGCGCGGTGTTCGAGACATGATCCTCGCCGCGCGCGACGTGCGTGATGCCCAGCTCGATATCGTCGATCGCCGAGGGGAGCATATAGAGCCAGCTGCCATCGGCGCGGCGCACCACCGGATCGCTCATCGTCGCGGGGTCGAAATGCTGGGGGCCGCGGATCAAATCCTGCCATTCGACCGGCGCCGCGTGATCGAGCTTGAAGCGCCAATGCGGGCGGATGCCTTGCGCCTCCAGCGCGGCGCGCTCGGCGTCGCTCAGCTTCAGCGCGGCGCGGTCGTAAATCGGCGGCAGCCCGCGCCCGAGCTGAATCTTGCGCTTCAGATCGAGTTCGGCCTGCGTCTCATAGGCCGGATAAATCCGCCCCGCCGCGACCAAGGCATCGAAGCGCGCCTGATAGCGATCGAAGCGCGCCGATTGCCGCGCCTCGCCGTCAGCCGAAAGCCCCAGCCAGGCGAGATCGGCGCGGATCGCCTCGACGAACCGCTCCTCGCCGCGTTCGGCATCGGTATCGTCGATCCGCAGCCAGAATTCGCCGCCTCGGCTCCGCGCGAACAGCCAGTTGAACAAGGCGGTGCGGATATTGCCGATATGAAGCAGCCCCGTTGGCGAAGGGGCAAAGCGCGTGCGTACGGTCATGCCCCGGCGCCTAAGGCGCGGGGGCGGGGCGGGCAAGCACTACCAGCGCTTGACCCCGTGGCTCTCCGCGAGCGCCGCAATGGCGTCGATCTGGTCTCGTGTCAGTGCATGGGTCGCGACGAACAATATCTTCACCTCGCTGATGTAGAACAACAGGCTGTCCTTCCCCGCCACCCAAGCGAGCAACTGGTCCCAAGCGATCGTGACGCTCGACTGACTATTGTGGTTTTCGATGCCCGTGTCGGTCCAGCGCCACTGCCAGGCACCGCGATCGAACTTATCCTGTCGCCGCAACCGTTTCACGCTGTAGGGCAGTAGGAAATAATTAATGGCGACGCAAAGCGATCCGACGACGACGCCCACCAGCATCCAGAGGATGACGCACAGCGAACGCAGGATCGGCGATGCGATGTCGCTCGATAGCAAAAACGCCAGGCCGGCGTAGATCAAGACGATGACGGCGGTCATGCGCCACGTGCGCGGCCGCTGCAGGGCGCGACCGAAGATCAATCGGGCGGCCGCGACATGATCCGCGTCGCTCGGCGTCCATTGCACTTCAACCGCCATTTCCCGCCCCCTTTTCGCCCGAGCATATCGCTTATAAGGGGAGCGGCAAGGGAGGGCTCAACCCCAATGAAACTGCTGACCGGCAACTCCAACCTGCCGCTGGCGCGCGACGTGGCGCGCTATCTCGAAATCCCCCTCACCGAGGCGAGCGTGCGCCGCTTCGCCGATGAGGAAGTGTTCGTCGAGATTCAGGAGAACGTCCGCGGCGAGGACGTGTTCGTGCTGCAATCGACCGGCTATCCCGCGAACGACAATCTGATGGAGCTGCTGATCTGCATCGATGCGCTGAAACGCGCCTCGGCCAAGCGGATCACGGCGGTGGTCCCTTATTTCGGCTATGCGCGGCAAGATCGCAAACCGGGGCCGCGCACGCCGATCTCGGCCAAGCTCGTCGCCAATCTCATCACCGTGGCGGGCGCGAACCGGGTGCTTTCGATCGATCTGCACGCGGGCCAAATCCAGGGCTTTTTCGATATCCCGACCGATAATCTCTATGCCGCCCCGGTGATGTCGGCGGACATCCTCGCGCGCTTTTCGGGACGCAATCTGATGGTCGTCTCGCCCGACGTCGGCGGGGTGGTGCGCGCGCGCGCGCTCGCCAAAAGGCTCGACAACGCCCCGCTCGCGATCGTCGACAAGCGCCGCGAGCGCGCGGGCGAATCGGAAGTGATGAACATCATCGGCGACGTGACCGGGCGCTTCTGCATTCTGATCGACGACATCGTCGATTCGGCGGGCACCCTCTGCAACGCCGCCGCCGCGCTGAAAGCGGCGGGCGCCGAGGAAGTCGTCGCTTATTGCACCCATGGCGTGCTCTCGGGCGGGGCGGTCGCGCGGGTCGACGGCTCGGCGCTCACCGAACTCGTCATCACCGACACGATCGGCAGCCCGCCGGCGGTGAGCGAGGCCAAGCGCATCCGCCATCTGACGATCGCGCCGCTGCTCGGCGAAGCGATCCGCCGGATCGCCGACGAGACGAGCGTGTCGTCCTTGTTCGACTGACCGGCGCCCAGGGTCCGGAACCCCACCCCGCGCCCATGCGTCCTAGGAGCTCGCGGTGGTGATCTTCGTGCTCGTCAAGCAGCTCTACGTGCGGGGCGCCCTCGGTCACGAGACCGAGGTGCCGGGCGAGGGCTGAGCGCCCGCGCGGCCGCGCCAGGCGAGCACTTGCGCGATCGTGCCGCCCTGCACCAGCACCGAGAAGAGCACCACCGCATAGGTCGCGGCGAGCAGCGCGCCGCGCGCGGGTCCCTCGGGCAGGCCGAGCGCCAGCGCGACCGAAATCCCGCCGCGCAGCCCGCCCCAGATCAAGGTCACCGGCGCCATCCGCCCCAGGCTCAGCCACGGGCGCATCGCGCCGAGCGGGGCGAGCACCGCGAGCGCGCGCGCGACCAGGATCAGCGGGATCGCCGCGAGCGCGAGCGGCACCAGCCGCGGATCGGCGGGCACGGTGATCACCTCCAGCCCGATCAGCAGGAACAGCAGCGCGTTCAGCACCTCGTCGATCACCGCCCAGAATTTGAGCAGATAGTCGCGCGTCACGTCGCTCATCGCATGCGCGACGCCGGCGTTGCCGATCAACAGCCCCGCCACCGCCATCGCGACCGGGCCGCTGACGTGCAGCCAACCGGCGAGCGCATAGCCCCCCATCACCACCGCCAGGCTGATCATCACCTCTAGCTGATAATCGTCGATCGCGCCCATCGCGCGATAGGCGATCCAGCCGATCGCGAGCCCGAGCACCACCCCGCCGCCCGCCTCGATCGCGAACAGGCCGCCCGCGCGGCTCAGCGAAAAAGGCTCGTGCCCCAGCGCCACCGCGAGCAGGATGGTGAAGACGACGACGCCGACGCCATCGTTGAACAAGCTCTCCCCCGCGACCGTCGCCTGCAGTGTGGGCGAGACGGTGGTGCGCTTCAGCACCCCCATCACCGCGACCGGATCGGTGGGGCTGATCAGCGCGCCGAAAGTGAGGCACCAGGCGATCGGCACCGCGAGCCCCAGCGCGTGCGACAGCAGATAGAAGCCGCCGCCGATGATGACCGTGGAAATCACGACGCCGATCGTGCTCAGCACCAGGATCGGCCAGCCGCCGCGCTTCATCTCGCCCCAATCGACATGGAGCGCGCCCGCGAAGAGCAGGAACGAGAGCATCCCCTGCATCACCGCTTCGTGAAAATCGATCTGGGCGATGAAGCGCGTCACGCGGCCCGCGAGGCCGCTCGCCGGCACCGCATAATCGATGCCGACGAGCGCGAGCGAGGCGAGCGCGCCCATCAGCGTGAGCCCCACCGATTGGGGCAGCTTGAACAGCCGGTGGTTGAGATAGCCGAGCGCGGCGGCGAGCACGATCAGCATCGCCGCCGCGTCGAACAGGCTGAGTTCGAACCCCCGATGCATCGCAAATCCCCTTTGGGACTTGTTAATGCGTCATGGTCCGAAACCCAAATATCAGGCGTCGCGCGATCAGCCCTTGGCTTGGGTCGCGCGCTCGATCGCTTCCATCACGATCCGCCGCGCGTCGTCGGCGCCCGCCCAATGGCCGACGCGGACCCATTTCTTCGCTTCCAAATCCTTGTAATGGGTGAAGAAATGTTCGATCTGCTGCATCACGATCTCGGGCAGATCGCCATGTTCGTCGACCTTGGAATAATAGGGAAACACCCCGTCGACGGGCACGGTGAGCAGCTTTTCGTCGCCGCCGGCCTCGTCCTCCAAATGGAGCACCGCGATCGGTCGCACGCGCACCACGCACCCCGGGATGAACGGCGAGCGCGCGACGACGAGCGCGTCGAGCGGGTCGCCATCGGGCGACAAAGTATGCGGGATGAAGCCGTAATTGGCCGGATAGCGCATCGGCGTGTGCAGGATGCGGTCGACGAACAACGCGCCCGATTTCTTGTCGAACTCATATTTCACCGGCTCGCCGCCGACGGGCACTTCGATGATGCAGTTGAGGCTGTTGGGCGGATCGTCCCCGACCGGGACCATATCGATACGCATGTCGATTCCCTGAATTAAACGGTGCGCGAGCCCCTAGCGGGGGGCGAGCAACCGGTCGAGCCCCGTTTCGCCCGCGCCGATCTTCTCCAGCCGGGGATAGCGCAGCCCGCCCTTATATTCGATCCGCCGTTCGATCAGGCGATCGCCCTTCTTGGTGACGAGCTGGATCGGTGCGCCCGTCTTCGCGGCGGTGATCGCTTCCTTCAGCCGATCGGCGCTGAAGGCGAAGCCGTTGACGCTGGTGATCTCGTCGCCGATGTCGATCCCCGCCTTGAACGCCGGGCCGTCCCACACGACCGTGGTCACGTCGCCGCTCCCCGTCACCACCAGCCCGATCGAGTAGGACAGATTGTTGTTCTTGCCCGCTTTTTCGCCCGCCTTGAAGAAGGGCGTCGGCTCTTCGGTGAAGACCAGGCGATAGCCGTTGTTCTCGAACCCCTTGAGCGGGGCGGGGGCGCCGACCGCGTTCAGCCGATCGCCGAGCAACTTGCCCCAATCATAGGGCTGGATGCCGTTCAAGGTGCTGACCACGTCCTCGAAGCGATAGGTCAGCACGCCCCAATCGCCATCGCGCACGCCGAAGAAGGCGCGGGCGAAATCGTCGATCGATTTGGCGCCCTTCGATTCGCGGCGCAGGATCGAATCGACCTCCATCCACACCAACAGGCCTTCGTTGTAATAATCCTCGGGCCGCTGCCAGTTGCGCCACGGCTCGGGGCGGCGTTGGCTGATGATCGGCTCGTTGGTGGTGTCGGCGAGCGGCCGCCACTCGCGCCCGCGCTGAATATCGAGCGAGGCCATGATCGAGGCATAGGCGTCGAGCGTGTCCTGCTTGCTCACCAGCCCCGAGCGCGCGCCGAGCACATAGCCCCAAAATTGCGTCTGGCCTTCATACACCCAGAGCAGCGAGTTGCGCATCGGGGTGCGATAATCGGGCGTATAGAGATCGGCGCCGCGCCGGAATTTGCCGTCCCAGCTATGCGTGAACTCGTGCGGCAACAGATTGCGCGCGGGCATGCTCGTCGCCCATTCGGTGAAATAGCCGGGCTTCACGCCATTTTCGGAGGAACGATGATGTTCCAGGCCGATCCCGGCGAGCTCGTCCGAAATCGCGAACAGAAATTCGTAATTGTCATAATGCTGCGCGCCGAAGGTCTTCACCGCTTGCTCGGCGAGGCGGACGTGCGCGGCAAGTTGTTCGTCGGTCGCGCCCAGCTCCTTGTCGTTATCGGCGAAGATGTTGAGGGTGACGCGGGGGCTGAGCGGCACGCGGCGATAATGGGCGCCGGCGAACACCGGCGAATCGACCAGCGTCTCGTAATCGGTGCGCTGATAGCGATAGACGCCGCCCTGGCGCGTCGCCGGCAGGCCCGAGGCGGCGGTCCAGCCTTCGGGATAGCGCGCCTGCGCCTCGATCGGGATTTGCCGCGTGAAATAGCCCGCCGGATAAAGGCTGGTGAGGTTCCATTGCAGGTTGAGCAAGGCCGGGGTCATCACCACGCGGCCCTGATTGCTTTCGGTCGGCGAGAGATATTGGAAGCGCGCCTCGATCGCCTTGGCGTTCGCCGGCACGCGGACGTGGAACGCGAAGACGTCGACCGGATCGCGGCGCCAGACGAGCGGCTGGCCGTTCGCGGTGAAGACGAGCCCGGCGATCTTGTCGATCTGCCCGGTCGGCGAGTGGTTGCCCGGCAGCCATTTGGGGAACAGCAGCACCATCTCCCCGCTCGGATCGCGCGCGCCGGGCGCGACGGGGATCGTTTCGACCACGCGGAAAATGCCGCGATCGGTGTCGGTCGCGTCGACCTCGAGCTCGAGCGTGCCGGGATAGGGGATGTCGCGCGCGGCCGGGATGGTCTCGACGATCGGCAGCGGCTGCGGCTTGCTATTTTCCGCGAGCGCCGCGCCCGAGGCGAGCAGCAGCGCGGTGAGCGACAGCGTGCGAAACATGGTAATCCTCCCTTTTCTTGCCGCTCTAGGCGTTTAGCGGGCCGCGCGGCAAGTGTGCCCACCTTCCCCGGCCTGCGCCGGGGAAGGAAGAGGGGCCGGAGGATGGGGACCAGCCCTCACCCGCCCGAACCCCCGATCACGTTGATCGTGAACGCCAGCACGCCCAGGTTGAACACGAACGCCGCCAGGCAGTGCACGGTCACGACTTGGCGCATCGTGGTGTTGGTGATCGCGGTGTCGCTCGTCTGGAAAGTCATCCCGAGCGTGAAGCTGAAATAGATGAAGTCCCAATAAGTCGGCTCGTCGCATTCGGGAAAGCGCAAGCCACCGCGATCGCCGCCGTCCTTGCCGCCTTGATAGAAGAGATTGGCGTAATGCAGGGCATAGACGACGTTCGAGAAGAGCCAGGCGAGCGGCAGCGTCACCAGCACCAGCGCGAGCGTCAGCGGTTGGGTGCGGCCGTGCATCTCGCTCGCCACCGCGACCAGCACCACCAGCGTCACGACGAAAGTGATCACCAGCAGCAGCGTGCGGTTGGCGTCATTGTCGCGCGCGGCTTGGCGCATTTGTTCGGCCGGATTGTCGAGCAGCGGATAGACGCTCGCCAGGAACACCGCCGTCGCCGCGTCGAAGGCGGTCAAGATGCCGCGCGACGGCCCGAGCGGCGGGATCGCGGCGAAAGCACCGAGCGCGAGCACCAGGCAGAAGACGACGAAGCGGAGCGGTGCGGCGCGGGTGACGAGGCGCTTGGACATGGCGCTGCAATGCCCGATCGCGCGCCTGGCTCCAACCAACCTCTTCCCTCTCGCCCCCGCCTCTTTTATGGCGCGGCGTTTATGGCGCGCATCGAAACGCCGCGACCCATTCGCGGCACTCAGGATATTTTCGGCGAGGACCAGCGCCGCTTCCAGCGCGTGGTCGATACGTTCGATCGCGTGCGCCGGCTTTATTGCTTCCAGCGGGTGGAATTGCCGGTGTTCGAGGCGACGGCGGTGTTCAGCCGCTCGCTCGGCGAGACGACCGACGTGGTTTCAAAGGAAATGTATTCGTTCGAGGATCGCGGCGGCGATTCGCTGACGTTGCGCCCCGAATTCACCGCCGGCATTGCCCGCGCTTATCTCACCGAGGGCTGGCAGCAATATGCGCCCTTGAAAGTGGTGAGCCACGGCCCGGTATTCCGCTACGAACGCCCGCAAAAGGGGCGTTACCGCCAGTTCCACCAGATCGATGCCGAGGTGATCGGCGCGGCCGAGCCCTTGGCGGACGTCGAGCTGCTGGTAATGGCCGATCAGCTGCTGCGCGAGCTGGGCATCGCGGAAGGCGTCACGCTCCAGCTCAACACGCTTGGCGATGCGGAGACGCGCGACGCTTGGCGCGCGGCGCTGGTCGCGCATTTCGAGGCGCATCGCGGCGAATTGAGCGAGGATAGCCTGGCGCGGCTGGCGAAGAACCCGCTGCGGATCCTCGATTCGAAAGACCCGCGCGACCGCCCGATCGCCGAGGCGGCGCCGGGAATCGACGATTTCTTGACGCGCGAGGCGGGCGCCTTTTTCGAGAGCGTGACGCGCGGGTTGGACGCAGCGGGCGTCGCCTGGACGCGCAACGCCCGGCTGGTGCGCGGGCTCGATTATTACCGCCACACCGCGTTCGAGTTCGTCACCGATCGCTTGGGCGCGCAAGGCACGGTGCTGGCCGGCGGCCGCTATGACGGGCTGATCGAAAGCCTGGGCGGACCGAGCACGCCGGGCGTCGGCTGGGCGGCGGGGATCGAGCGGCTGGGGATGTTGCTGGGGGAGATATTGCCTCCGTCATTGGATGTCGCCGTGGTCGCGGAGTCTATCGATTTGGAACCACGGGCGGCGGCACTCACGGCGCGATTGCGTGCGGCGGGGCTGGTCGCCGAGCAATTTTGTTCGGGCAGTCCGCGCAAACGATATCAGCGCGCGCTCAATGCGCAGCCGGCAATCGCAATCTCCTATGATGTGCGCGATGGGTTGCCCGTAAGCGGCATGCGATTGCTGCGGAATGACAGTTTGAGCGAGGATCAGCGGGTGGCCGTTCAGCGCTTGTTCGATAGCCTGCCAAATTAATGAGCGCGGCCGAACTATTCTCTCAGCTCCTCCCCCGGCGGGGGAGGTGGCAGCGCGAAGCGCTGACGGAGGGGTGTCCCCAGCAGTTTGAGGGCGATACCCCTCCACCATTCGCTGCGCGAATGGTCCCCCTCCCCCTGCGAGGGAGGAGCTTCCACCCATGACCACCATCTCCCCCGAACGCATCGCGCAGATCGCCGCGCGGCATCATGAATTGCAGGCGCTGATGGCCTCGGGCGATCTGGCGGGGGAGCGGTTCGTCCAGGTCTCCAAGGAATATGCCGAGCTCGAGCCGGTGGTCGGCGCGGCGAACGAGGTCCGCCGGCTGCGCGCCGAACTCGACGTGCTCACCCATATGCTCGAAGGCGATGAAGAGCCCGATATTCGCGACATCGCCCGCGAGGAGATCGCCGCGATCAAGGCGCGGCTGCCCGATGCCGAACGCGCGCTCGCGCTCGCGCTCCTCCCGCGTGACGCCGCCGACGAGCGCGCGGCGATGCTCGAAATCCGCGCGGGCACCGGCGGCGACGAGGCGGCTTTGTTCGCGGGCGATCTATTCCGCATGTATCAACGCTATGCCGATGCGCGCGGTTGGCGGGTCGAGCTGATTTCGGCGAGCCCGGCCGAACTCGGCGGTTATAAGGAAGTCGTCGCGAGCGTCACCGGCCAGGGGGTGTTCGCGCGGCTGAAGTTCGAAAGCGGCGTCCACCGCGTCCAGCGCGTCCCCGCGACCGAGAGCGGCGGGCGTATCCACACCAGCGCCGCGACCGTCGCGGTGCTGCCCGAGGCGGAAGAAGTCGACGTCCAGATCGACGACAAGGATCTGCGGATCGACATTTACCGCTCGTCGGGCCCCGGCGGGCAATCGGTCAACACCACCGATTCGGCGGTGCGCATCGTCCATATCCCGACCGGCCTCACCGTCATCCAGCAGGACGAGAAGTCGCAGCACAAGAACAAGGCCAAGGCGCTGAAAGTGCTGCGGACGCGGCTTTACGAAATGGAGCGCGAGCGGCTCCACGCCGAACGCGCGGGCGCGCGCAAATCGATGGTCGGCTCGGGCGACCGATCGGAGCGCATCCGCACCTATAATTTCCCGCAAGGCCGGGTGACCGACCACCGCATCAACCTGACGCTCCACCGCCTGCCCGAAATCATGGAGGGCGAGATGGACGAGCTGCTCGGCGCGCTGATCGCCGAGGACGAGGCCGAGCGGCTGGCGAGCCTGGATGGATGAGCGCCGCCCCGAGCATGGGGTGTCCACCGCCCCGGCCCCTCATCCCACCCTCTCCCCTGAAGGGGAGAGGGCTTTCGCCCCTTTCCGCGCGCCCCCAATGGCCCTCTCCCGTTTACGGGAGAGGGTTGGGTGAGGGCGGGGACCGGGCTCGTCCGTCACGCGCTCGCCGATGCCGCGCGCGATCTCGCCGCCTCGTCCCCGACCGCCCGGCTCGATGCCGAGCTGCTGATGGCGCACGCGCTGGGCATCGATCGCGAGAGCCTGCTCCTTCGCCACCTCGACACGCCCGCGCCGCCCGGCTTCGCGCCGCTCGTCGCGCGCCGGCTGACTCATGAGCCGATCGCCTATATCACCGGCCGCCGTGCCTTTTGGACGGTCGAGCTGCGCGTCGGCCCCGGCGTGCTCGTCCCGCGCCCCGATAGCGAGACGCTGATCGAGGCGGCGCGCGATCATTTCGGGCAAGCGGGGCCCGCGCGCGTGCTCGATCTCGGCACCGGGCCCGGCACCTTGCTGCTGGCCGCGCTCGCCGAATGGCCGGGCGCGACCGGGCTCGGGATCGATGCCTCGGCCGAGGCGCTGGCCTATGCCCGCGCCAATGCCGCCGACCTCGGGCTCGCCGCCCGCGCGGCGTTCGCGCGCGGTGACTGGGCGGCGGGCATCGCCGAGCGTTTCGACCTGATCCTCGCCAACCCCCCCTATGTCGGCACCGACGAACCGCTGCCCGACGAGGTGCGCCGCCACGAGCCGGCGGCCGCCTTGTTCGCCGGGGCGGACGGGCTCGCGGCCTATCGCGCGCTGTTTCCACAGCTGCCGCCGCTGCTTGCGCCCGGCGGGGTCGCGATCGTCGAGTTCGGCGCGACCCAGGCTGAGGCGGTGCGCCAAATCGCGACCGCCGCCGGCTTCAAAGTCACGCCGCGACAAGATCTTGGCCAAAGACCGCGCGCGTTGATCTGCGAGACTTGAAGCAAGGCCTCGCGCCGCATATTTGGGCTTGGCGATTGGGTGGCCACCCGCTATGGCTTGCTCCGGGGCCCGCGTTAATCTCAGCTCACCCAAGGTGAACGCGCTGCCGCCACTTCCTTCGTCATCAGGCCGTTGCCGTCGGGCGGCCCGCGCTTGCGCCGATCGGCGCGACCGCAGGTCGGGCGGTAAGGGGGGAAGCACCCGCCGGAGCTAGGTTCAAAGGCACGAGGATAGAGTTGATCAACAATCGTCAGGCCGGCCGCCGTCGCGGTCGTGGCGGGCAGCGCTCGCAGGGTAATCCCGGGCGTCCCGACAATGGCAACCGCGTCGACAATCGCGCGCGTGGCAATGCCGCGCAGCTCTTGGAGAAATACAAGAATCTCGCGCGCGAGGCGCAGATGCAGGGCGATCGGGTCAACACCGAATATTATCTGCAATTCGCCGATCATTATTTTCGGGTGCTGAACGAAAACCGCGCCCGCTTCGAGGATCAGCGGCGCGGCCGCGAGGATCAGTTCGAAGGCGAGGACGACGAGGATTATGACGGCGAGGCGATCGCCGACGATCGCGTCGACGGCAATCGCGGCGACCATCGTGGCGATCAACGCGGCGATCCGCGCGGCGATCAACGCCCCGCCAATGGCCGCGACGGCGCGCGCGAGGGCAATGGCCGCGACAACGGGCGCGATTATGGCCGCGACGGCAACCGAGACGGAAGCCAGCGCGAGGCATGGCGCGACGAGCGTCGCGAGCCGCGCGAAGACCGCCAGGCCGAAGCGCCGCGCGGCAGCCAAGACGACGAGCCGGTCGCCGAGGTCGAGGAAGCGCCCCGGCGTCGCCGCAACCGCCGCGCCCCGCGCGCCGAAACGCTCGAAGCGGCGGCGGAAACGGGCGCCGAGACCGGCGCCGCCGAGGCGCC
>FRDC01004842.1_pt1 | contig 12290 bp, 5 predicted proteins | sample 1106171 | NCBI WGS metagenome assembly FRDC01 (sample SAMEA3930566, study PRJEB13176) | freshwater metagenome | biome: Drinking water system; feature: drinking water; material: water | place: Singapore | collected 2014-12-20
GGCGACGGTCCCCTGCGGAAGCCAATTTATGGGGGAGACGATGTCCGTCTCACTCTCCCACCGATAGTGTGGGTTATCGGGGGTAATGTGCCAATATCTTCCCCAACCCATGAAATGTTAGAGTATGGTTCCGTACAAGTATCAAATGTTAGGAGAACCCACATGCCGAACCGTACCCCCGCCGAGCTGAAGAAACACTACGCCGAGTACCAGGGCACGCCGGAGCAGATCAAGAAACGGGCGATGCGCAACAAGGCGCGGGCCGAGATGGTGAAGAAGCACGGCAAGGCGGCACTCGCTGGCAAGGACGTGGACCACGTGAAGGCGATCCGACATGGCGGCACCAACGGCAAGGGCGGGATCGGCAACCTGCGCATCCGTAGCATCAGAGCTAACCGCGGTGACACGACGTGAAAAGGGGGCCTCAAGGCCCCCTCCCTCCTTACCACCGTGGTAAGTCTAGCCTTCCACGATCTCCCAATCCTCTGCCAGCCTTGAGTGCCGCGATTGCATCACCAAAAATTCATCGTAGTGCCTCCTGCAAGTCCCGCTGCCGCATCTTCTCCAGCGACTTCGGGTTCAGCCGTTCACGGAAGTTGGCCGTGCGGTTGAAGTCTCGGATGCGCGAGATGACCTTGGCCCGGTCCCCCGCACTCCGCGCGTTGAGGTAAGCCCGCCGCAGCCGATCCCGCTGCTCCTTGCTAGCCCTCGCCTTCGCGATCCTCTCACTCCGCTCCTCGGCGCGGTTCGCCTGCCGGGCGGTGGTGAAGCCGGCACCGCGGGCGAACGCGTCGGCACCCGACATCCGACCGTCCGCCCAGCCCTTGCCCGCCTTGGCGAGATCCGACACCACCTTGACCGGGAACATCTTGGCGAGCGCCGTCTCCCAATCGCCGTCCTGTAGGGCTATCGCCCCGTCACGGGCATCCGACACGGTGCCGAGCGCCGCGCCGCCGACCTGGGTGGCGATCCAGGCCAGCACCTCGGACTTTGAGTTGTCCTTGGGCTCGCCGTGCACCCACATGTCAGACAGCGAGGTGCGCCCCGAGAGGTCGATGCCGGCCGCCCGGGAGAGGCCCTTGCGGATGTACTCGCTCGCGTCCTTGCCGGCATACTCGTCCAAGAGCCGCTTGATCCGCCGCTCCTGATCGTCCCACCCCCCGCCGACGCCGAGCAGCGAGGCGAGCGTGAAGCCGATCTTGGCCAGCTCCAGGCCCGGCAGCCCGAGCGCCCCGGCAAACACCATCTGCACGGCGAACAGGTTGCCGGCGAGCCGCAGCGCCTCGCGCCGGTCGCCCGGCTTGGCGTTCCTGAAGGCACGGTAGACCATGTCCATCCAGAGATGGGTCATCATCTGGCCGTACTTCTTGAACTGGAGAAACAGCCGCGCCCCGGGCTTGTTGAAGATCGGCGGCGCGTTGGAGGGCGAGTAGTCGCCCTGCGTCCGCACCGTCATGTCATAGGCGTAGTCCCGGGCGGCTTGGGGCTCCAGCCCCTTGGCCCTGGCCAGCCGGTAGGCCGCGACCGCGGTGGCGGTGCGGTTGACATACTCGACCGCCACCGGGAGCTGGCGGAACACGCGGTCCACCTTGCTTACCACCGTGGTAACGGTGCCGGCCCCGCCCGCGATGGCACCCGCCAGCTCGAACGCCGCGCCGTCGTCCAGCGCGCCGCGCTGCGTCAGCTCGTCCAGCATCTTGTTGAGCTGCGCCCCGTCCTCCTGGCGGGCGAGGTTGGAGCGGATGTTGCCCAGCACGTCGGTGGTGTCTAGGGTGGTGCGCGCCCACTGGCGTGCCGCCCGGCCGGTGTTGCGGACGCCGGACCCGAACGCCCTGACGAAGCCGAGGTTGCGATACGCCTGCTCCAGCGCCACGCCGGCCGAGAGCTGCCCGTGCTCGCTCGCCAGGACCGGGTAGGTCACCATCAGCGGCTGCATCGCGTTGATGATGCTGTAGGCCGGCGAGGCAAGCTTCGAGAGCATCGTGACTTGCAGCAGGAGCTGCACCGCCCGCGAGGGCTGGCCGACATCCGTCACGTTGTGGTCGATACGCTTGGTGATCTCATCGAACAGATGCTGCCGGTCCTGCGCCAGCGGGTGGTAGCGGTCCCGGACGGTGTCGCGCATCTCCTCCATCGCGCCGCGGATGGTCGGCATGAACTCCAGCTTGGCGAGGTAGTTCGACGCCGCGGTGCCGTAGCGCAGCGCGTTGCGGGCATACTCCTGCGAGGCACCCTGCACCCGGCGGCGCGGCAGCGAGCGTTGCTGGATGCGGTTGCCCGACATCAGCCGCACCGCCGCCTGCTTGATGGCGGTCTGCATTATCTTGCGCTGGCCCTCGGGCACGTCGGAGCGCGCCTCGATGCTCTTGACCAGCGCCGAGAGCTGCGAGCCGGTGAGGTCGCCCTTGCTCTCGATGTCCTGGCGCACCTGCCAGTCGGACACCTGGGTGTGCTCGCGGTTGGCCCGCGCCTCGCGCACGAAGCGGGCGGCCGCCCGCTTGGTGTCGAAGAAGTGCACGCCCTCCTTCTGCACATGGACACGGTAGCCGACGATCGAGCCGGCATCGGCATCGGCCGCCTTCAGCCGCTCGCCGGTCTGTGGGTCATAGTACGTCTTGGCGACACGGGTGACGGTGAGCGGCGAGCCTTCCGCGAACTTCTTCGCGAGCGCCCGCGCCTCCTTGTCCTTGCCGGCCCGGAACTCGACCACGCCGGGCTCCACCTCCTCGCCCCCCATCGTGTCGGTGATGGCGTCGGTGGTACGCACCACATAATCACCGTGCCGCATCAGGGGGAAGTACATGCCCTTGATGGCGCGCAGCGCCTTGGCGCCCTGGAGCGCGGTGAACACCGTGGAGTTGTCGATCAGCTTGGCGTCGTCCTCGGTGAGGGTGCCGGCCATCGTGCGGCTGACGATCTCCTGGCGCTGTGTGCCCTGAAGCTGCACCGCCATCGTGTCGAGGATGTTCTCGATCAGCTTATGGGTGATCTTGTTCTGCATGTCGCGGTAGAACTTGGCCTCCTCCAAGAGCTGCCGCTGCTGCGCCTCCGGCAGGCTGGAGAACCGCTTCTGGAGTTCGAGGATCTGCGCCTTGGACTGCCAGCCGTTGGCGATGTCGGACTTGTCGTCCTTGCCCATGATGTGCCCGTTGACGGCACGGAGTTCCGCCAGCGTCGGCTTGCCCAGGAGCAGGTTGACATTCGCCATCGTGACGTCGTTGCGCAGCTCGGCGGTCTTCTCGGCCAGCGCCCGGTCGGTCCGGTGCAGCTCCGCGTAGCGGGCGGCGAACGTCTCTGCCGTCTCCCGCGACTTGCGCGCGAACGGCCCCATGCGCTGCACACCCCTTACCACGGTGGTAACCGGGTTCGCACTAGCGCCGTCGAACAGGTAGCCCCACTGTTCCTCCAGTTGCTGGAAGGTCTGAAGCCGCATCGCCGTGCGGCGCAGGGAGCCGGTGGCCACGGACTTCAAGTCGGCCGAGTTGTTCTCCACCGCACGCGCGATCTCGTTCACGCGCTGACTTGCGGCCGGCATGGCGCGCGGCGTAGACGGCACGCTGTCGAGGGTGGAGCGGAGCTGCGTCAGCACGGCGCCCACGCGGATGGTGCTGTCGAGCATCGTCTCGTGGCCGCGGGGCAGCCCTAGCCACTGGCGCAGCTTCGACAAGAACAGCGCCCACACGGAGGGTGTGGGTCCGAATGCCCCGCCGCGAAGTGCCTGCGGTGCCGGCACGGACATCAACAGCTCTTGGAAGGCGCCATTCGAGAACGCCTCCGAGATGAACTCATGCGCGTTGGTGAGACCATAAACCTCACGTGCCGTCTTGCCGGTGGCGGCGCGCACGTGATCGATCATCTGGTTGATGAGCTGTTTGGCCTCGGGCCGGCGCTCGATCACGTCGTAGAAGGCCGCGTGCATACCCTCGTGGGCGAGCAGGTAGGAGAGCGCCGCGTCGTCTGCGATCGAGCTTTCGTCCAGAATGATCGTGCGCTGTGAGGGCTCGTAGTAGCCCTTGGGCGGCAAGCCGAAGCCGGGCTGCGTGCGCAGCTCAGTCGTCATCGCGTCCATGTCGTAGGACGAGATGACGTGCACACGGATGTCCGGCACCAGCTCTATCAGCCGCTCGGTCATAAAGGGCGTGATTCGCCCCTCTACCCCGGGGCCACGGTCCATCGGGTTGTCGCGAATGGCCTCGGCCAAGGTTGCCGTCTCCAGCGGCACCACGGCGACGCCCGTGCGCGGGTTGACGATACGGTTCTGCCCGTCGTTGAGGTCGTAGTCCAGGCTGGCGGTGAGCGGCGAGGACGTCAACATGGCGAGGTCTACGCCTTCGCGCATGTAGGGGCTCGACAGCGGCAGTGTCTCGGCCGGCTCCCGGCGACGGGGCGGGGTAGCCTCCATCGCCCGGGACCGCAATGCCTCGGGAGTTACCGCGGTGGTAACCCGCCGCGGCGCCAGCTTGATCGGCGCCGCGGGCGTGTCGCGGTTGACTAGGCGGCGTCGCTGGCCACGTCGCTCAGCGACGAACGTGCCGGCTCGGTCAGCTCCTGCGACCACTGCATCCACTGCCGGACCAGTGTCCGCAGCTCTTTCTGGTGCTGGCGCAGGCGCAGCCTCCGGCTCACGGGCATTATCCCGATCAGTTTTCTCTGGCGAAGTTTCTTCGGCAGCGGCTTCTGCAACTGCACCCTCGGCTTCGTATAGCTCCGCTGCATCCGCGCCTTCACGCACATCAGCCGTTCGCGGTCCGTTTTCATCGTAACTCTGCTCCGCTTTGACGGCCTCTACGTCGCGCCGGGCCGCCAGCTCCTCCCCTGCACCGTTGCGCAGGAGGAAGTCGTCCGCGAGGAATTGTTCACGTGCAATCCGTCCCGCCCCTTCTGCCGTAACAGCCTGGGCGTTTTTGAGATACAACATATGTGCGTCAGTAGACTGCCGCGGGATCTCCACCTTGGCACGCTTGGCCGCCGCCAGAACCTTGGCCGCGTACTCGCGCAGGGTCCTCGGGTTGCGCAGCGCCGTCTCCGGCAGCGGGTTGCTGGACAGGAACTCCTCGACCACGGCGGCGTGCCGCTCCTGGCGCTCGACGCGCTGGCGCTGCGCCGCCTCCACGCTCGTCTCACGCCGGGCGGCGCCAGAGGCGATGCGCTCGTTGGTGAGGTCCGACAGCGCCTGCCGGCCGCGGGCGTAAGCCTCGCGCGCCGCAACGGCGGACGGCCCCTGCCCCCGCATCTTGCCCTTGGCCGAGAGGATGTCCTTCGCCCATTGCGGTGCCGCCTCGCCGTTCTCGGCAACCTGGGCCTCGGCCAAGACGAACGCGCGCCTGCGATCCGCCTGCTGCTGGTTCGGGCTGAAGGCTGCGACCTGGGCCGGGTCCGGCATGATCACGGCATCGCCCTCACCCTTTGCGATGCGGGCGGCCTCTTTCTTCGACAGGCGCGCGTTCGAGGGCGGCGCCGCGGGGGCGGGCTGCACAGCCGGCGTGGGCTTGCGGGCGGCACGCTCCTCCGGCGTCTGGAGCACCAGCGGGGTCGGCTCCCGGGGCATCGGGGGCAGGTCTGCCTGCTCCGACAAAATCAGCGTCTGAGGCCCTGTGGTTTGCGGGGCCTCAGAGGGGCCGCCAGCGGCCGGAGGCTCGGCGGGCACCTCGGGTAGCTCCGTAGCGGCCGGCGCCTGTGTGGGGGCAACGTCGCTGGCCGGCGGGGCCGCCTCGGGCGCGGCCTCCATCACGGCCAGCTCGGGACTTACCTCGGTGGTAACTGCATCGGGGTCGGCCTCGAACTCGCTCTCAGCCAGGAACGGCTCCGGCTCGGTCACCGGCTGCTCGATCGGCTGCTCCACCACAGGCGCAGGACCAGCCACGTCAGGCACAGGCGGATCGACAGAGACAGGAGCAGCCTCAACAGGAGCCTCCGTCGTCAGCGCCGCCTCGGCTGCCGGATCGACGGCCGGGGTCTGCACCGCTTTGCGGTTCTTGGCCTTCAGCCGCTCGGCCTTGGGCGCGATCGGCACTGGCTGATCGACCGGCGTGGGCTGCTCCACCCGCAGCGCCTCGGCTTCGGCCGGGGGCGCGGCCCCGTCCTCCACCGTGGTCACACCGGGGGTGGCCTTGGGTGCTCGGGTGCGCGTCGCCGCGCCCACCGCCCCACCGAGGATACCGCCGATGACCGCGCCCTGCGCCGTCTGCTCGGCCGCCTTGCGCAGATCGTAGTCTTCCTGGGTGCCGGCCTGGAGCCCGGCAGTCTGCGTCAGCCCTTCCTGGGTGGCGTTCTGCGCGCCTTCGCTAAGGCCCTCATTGCGAGCGGCGCGCAGAACGCCACTCCTGCCCGCACCGGCTGCGGCGCGGGCGACTATACCGCCAGCGCCGATATGTTCGGCCAGCGCGCCGACGAGTCCCATTATAGCGGGCTTGTTGCCGGCGGCGTACTCCACCAGCACGCGTTTGGCCTGCGCCTCGTCGGCGCCATCCTCGCGGAGTTTGGCATAGAACGGGCTGTCGCGGCGCAGCTCCTCGTCCTTGGCCTTCCCGATCTCCTTCTCGATGTCGTCAAACACCTGCCCGCCCATCATGGCGGCGTTGACACTCCCGGCCGCGGCGGTGCCGGCAAGTGCCGAGCGGGTGGCGGCACCGATGATGCCCCCAGGCAGGATGGTGGCGAGCAGAGAGGGGGCGGCGTTGGCGACTTTCAGGCCAAGGGAGGAAGCGACGCCGAAGTTCTCCCGACTGTACATGCTGCCCTCGCCCGGCAGCACTCCGGCTGACAGGGCCTCCCGACCACTATCGGACATGCCCTGGATCGCGGAGGCCGAACCCTGGTCGGCCCACTCGCGCACCGCTTTGAGAGACGAGCCCTCGTCGGTGTCAAACAGGTAGTCGAGGCCGGAGGCGACGCCGCCCGGGATGCCGTAGAGGCCGGCAAGAGCGGCCCGGCCGTAATCCGAGGCCCTTGGCCCTTCCGGCTTCTTGAGTGGGTCGAGGTAGTCGGCGCCACCACCGAAGTCCGAAAGGGTCAAGGTTTCCATCACAGCACCTTACGGCAGGTTGGGGTCGCGGCGTAGCTCGTCTGGAATAGCCGCTGCGCCCCGATCCCGCAATGCCCTGCGCATCTGCGCCATCGTCATCCCGGTCCGGTAGTCATTCCCGAGTTGGTCCCGCATGCGGGCATAGGCCGGGTTGTCGTTGCCACGCGGCCCCTCGAACGGGTTCTGCGTGGTCGCGGAGGCAGCCTGCGGCTTCGGGTTGGCGCGGGCGGCAGCCCTGGCAATGGCCTTGAACGCCCGGTCGGAGAGGAAGATCGACTGCCCGCCGTTGATCGAGTAGCTGCCGTCGTCGTTGCGGGTGATCTTGTTCGACTTCACGGCCAGCCGAACCATGTTGACCGCCTGCGCCGCCGACAGCCCGTTGTCACCCCGTAGGATGTCACGCACCGCCGTCTGCATGTCGGACACGTCCGCCATCTGCTCGTCTGGCACCTCCTCGATCGAAGGGAGCTTGAACACCTTGGCGATGGCGGTGTCCGCCTCCAGGGCCGCCTCCCGATCCTCGCCGCTGTCGCGCTTCTGCCACTCGACGTCCGCCTTCAGCGCTGCCGCGCGAGCCGCGTCAGCGGGATCACCGGACCGTTGGGCCTTGAGCTGTAGCTCGCGTACACGGCCGTCGAGCAGAGCGGCGTTGCGCTCGTCCTTTGTACCGCCACGAGCACCAGTGCCGTTACCAGCCCCGCCGCTGCCGCCAGCACCAGTTGCACGCCCACCACCCAGGATCTGACGCTGGTCAATGTTGAGGCGAGTGGCGTAACGGCCCCGGCCCTTGTCGGCTGTGGTCCAGTCGCTTGCGCCCTTGCGCGCATCAGCAAGCGCTTTCTCAAGCGGCGCAATCTTGGCTGTGTCATAGGGGTCACGGTCCTTCTGCTCTTGCAGCGCCTCGGCGGCATCCCGAATGCGGTCGAGATGCCCAGCGTACTCCTGTTGATCGAGGTCGGCACGCTCAGCCTTGGTGCGGGCTTCCTCGTCCTTGCGCTCCAGGCGCTCGCGCCGCTCGTCGGCCGTGCGCTGGCGCAGATCGGCACCTTCCTGCCGACGCCGGGTGTCCACCTCCTGCTTGTACTGCTGGTAGAGCTTGGCCTTGAGCTGCGGCGAGGCAGCCATGAAGGCATCGCGCTGCTGTGGGTTCAGCGAGTTCATGAACTCGCTGTCCTGGGCGCCGGAGTAGAACTCGCCGGCCGCATTGGCATCGGCCTCCTGCTGACGCTGCCGCAGCCGCTGCGCCGCCGTGAGCCCGCGCTGCCCGGCCTGGGACATCTGCGTGAACCACTCGGAGCCGTTGCGCATGCCAGTCGCCACCGCCATGAGCTGGTTAACGCTCGCTTGCCCGCGCTGCGTCAGGTTGCCGTCCTCGTCGTACATGGCGAACGACACGCCCTGCGGCGTCGCCTGCTCCACCTTGATTGTCTGTCCGTCCGGGATCTGGTTGTGCGCCTCGGTGATGATGCGCGCCATCGCCGGCACATTGCCGTCCCGGCCGGCGGCCTCGGCCAGGGCACCCGCGCGCTGAAGGTAGTCGCGGGTGTAGAGCAGGATCGATGCGGCGTACTTCTTCGCCCGCTCCGGTTCGCCCTTCTTCAGGTAGTAGGTGTAGCCGGCATGCAGGCGCGCCACCGCCCGCTCGTCATCGTTGAGCGTGCGGTTCGGGTCGATGGTCTGGTCGATCTGGCGGATCTCGGCCCGGGTTGCCGCGCCTTCGTTCCGCGCCAACCGCCGCACGCCGCCCTCGCGGCCCCGCTGGATCGGGAGGGCACCCTGCTTGGGCGTGAGGCCGAAGAACTCCGCGATGGCGTCGAACCCGCCCTGGATCGCCGCCCCGATCTCCTCGGCTACGTTGGGCTCGGACATGCGTGCCACGCGCTTGGGGTCGTAGGGCTCATCGGTGCCGGCCTGCAATCCCTCACCCGGGAGCTGAGCGCCGTTGTCGGGCTCGCGCTTGATCGGGATCACGCCGCGGCGAGCCGCCGGCTTACTTACCACGGTGGTAACTTCGCGCGGCCGGCGGGGCGGCAGGGGGGCCGAAAGCTCGGGGTCCTCGGCCACCGTGGTCGGCGGGGTATAGGCCGCCGTCTCAGCCGGCAGCCGGTCCATCTGCACCTCCGGCATAGCGTCGCCTTGGGCCACCGGGAGCACGCCGCGGTCGGTCTGCGTCTCGGCCGGGAGCTGGTCTTCCTCGCGCATGAACATCAGCTTGACGCGCGGCGGGATCACCCCGCCCTCGGCCGCATACACGCCCACCTCGCCGCCCGCGTTCGCCTGCTGTCCGCCGAGCTTCTTCAGATACTGACGCGTGCTGTTGAGGCGGGCATCGAACTCGCCGCCGCGGCGGTTGTAGCCCGCGAACCTCCACGCGTCCGCCATGAGCTGGTTGGCTTCCTCGGGGGAGGACGCCTTTTGCAGCGCCATCGTGAGCTGCGGGTTCTCGGTCAGCATGAACTTCGCCTGGGCCACCACCGGATCGGCGGCGCCCGCCGTCATGCGGAGCATGTTCGCCAAGCGATCGTCGCGCCAGGACAGGATGCCACCCGAGGTGCCGGCCTGCCCACTCTCGCTCGGGTCGCTCCATGAGCCCATGATGTTCTTCGGACTGAAGCGGCTCTCGTGACTGGCATAGGCAGCAACGGCTGCGAGGCCATAGGGGTTGGTGAGCCCACCGTCCTTCAGCGCCTTGACGAACCTCGTCTCGATCTCTCCACCGTCCGGCATCGACATGGCGCGGTTGCCACCCGCGAAGGTCGGAAGCACGCCGCGCCGCGCACCCCCCTCCCCGAGCACGTAGGGCGGCGGGCGCCCGTTGCGCGCGATCCCGCCCGCGGCGCTGGCCTCACCCTCGTCCTGCGCCGCGGTCAAGCCGGCCTGATCCTTGTCGTATTCCTCCTTCGCTATCTCGGCGGCCGATTGCTGGAGCGCCTTGCGGGTGGTCTGGAAGCCGCTGAGAAAGTCCTTGATCTCGGCTGCGAACGACATGCTTAGCCTCCAACGGGCAGGACGCCGACGCGCGGCTTGGCTACGGCTTGGTCGCTTTCCTCGCGACCCTTCTCAATCATCTTCTGGAAATGCTTCTCGCCGAACCAGCGCAGGGTGTCGGCCGGCACCACGAACTCGCCCGCGTTGAGGCGGGCCGGCACGTCGTCCACTTCGGCGCCCATCGAGGGCGACATGCTGGCGCGGATCGGAATGCCGCCGTGGCGCTCCTCGTTCATGTCGGGGGCGACGCCGCCTTCCTCGAACAGGCCGAACGCTTTGCTACCGATGCCGAGCCCCAAGCCGAGCAGCGAGCCGAGGCCCGAGGACGCCTGCTGGTTGGCGTTGAACCGCTGCAGCTGCGCGTTGTAGCCGGAGGTGAGCGCGTTCGCCCACTGTCCGAGCGAGTTGTTGCCGAGGCCCTGCCACTGCGCCCCGGTGCCCATCGTCTGCGCGCCCGTGAGCGTGGCGGCGTTAGTGGCGTTACCGGCCGCCGCCCCGGCTTGGTTGGCGGTGCCGTACTGCGTCGCGATCGAGCCCGGGTAGCCGCGGCCGATGTCGATCGCGGCTGCGCGCATGGCGTCGCCCTGCGCCTCGGTCTGCATCCGCGCGGTGTTGGCGGCGCTTGCCCGCGCAGCGGCCTCCTGCGTCCGCGTGCCGAGGTCGAGCGCGCCGGCCCGGGTCTGTGACGGGTCCACGCCATACGCCTCCAGGGCGGCCCTGGCGTTGTCGCGGGCGAGGTTGAACTGCTGGCTGACGTCGCCGGCCGCGCGGGCAGCGTTCGCCTCCTGGCGCGCCGGAGAGCCGTAAGCCTGCGCCCGCTTGACGAACTCGTTTTCAAGCGGCTGGAACACTTGCTCATAGCGCGCCCGGTCGGCGGCGGCCGTGGCGCTGTTCTTCTCCTGCGCGTCGAGGAAGGCGTCCACGATCCGGTCGTTGGTCGCGCTGTCTCGTTTGTACTGCTCCTTGGCCCAGGCGAGCTGTTCGCGGCCAAGGTTGTACGAATACTGCGCCGCTTCCGACGACGCCTGCGCGATCGGGGCGTAGTTCGGCGGCGGAGGTGCCTTCTGCTTCCCCATTGTCAGTCACCTCTCGTGTTCGGCAAATAGCCACGCGGGCGCAAATTCAGCCACCGGCAGTCTTGGCGATACATGCTCAATACCACCAAGTCGCCGTCAGGGTAAACGTCCTTGAGCCGCGCTTCCTCGCGAAAGCCGAGGTTGAGGTCGAACTTCAGCGCGGCCTCGTTCGACGCCTGCACCCGACCGAACACCTTCTCGACGCCGAGCTGCGTGAACGGGTAGTCGAAGCAGGTCCAGAGCAAGTCACGGCTGACCCAGCGCGGGCGCACGCCGGCCGTGTGCATCTCGCAAGAGCGGCCGGTGAAGTTGCCGTAGGCGGCACCCCCGACAAACGCACCATCGACCACACGGGCGATCACCGTCTCGGCCAGCGGATTGAACACGCCCCCGCCGGCCAGCGCCATGATCCGCTTGCCGTCCTCCGGGTCGTTGATGCGGATGTGATCCTTCACGTGCCCCATCACTTGTAGAGTTCCTTGAGCACGACCGCGACCGGACCGATTCCGAGGTTGGTCTCGACGCGATAGATCCACACCCCCGGCCCCGGCTGGTCGTGAACCACCGCGCGAACGTAGGAGTAGTAGACGCCCTGGTTAGGGGGCGAGCCGGTGACCGCGTAAGGGATGAAGCGCTCCACGATAGGCGTGAATGCGCCGCCATCGGGCGCCCGCGAGACGGTCAGGCGCCCCGGCGTCGAGCCGACTAAGAAGGGCTGGGTCGGCGCTCCGGCGAAGTCGGCATCCACCTCTACGATCGAGGCGGCCGAACGGACGATGAGCCCAGCCTGCCGCAGATTGTCAGACGCTGATGTGCCGATCGCAGACGCGACTTGGAACGTCGCGTAATCCTCTAATTGCTGGCCGAACAAGCGCACCGGCACGTTGAAGGTGAACAGCCCGGCCGAGTAGTTGAACACAGGAAGGCCACTGCCTCCGGCCGGGTCGTAAAGCCGGAACTGCGACGCCGTGAAGGTAATGGCGGCGGTGCCATCCGTCTTGGCCTCCAGGCGCAACCCCGTCAGGCGCGGGGTGTCGCCATCACTGGCCTTGACGGTGATCTCGTAGGTGGACGTGGCGCCGCTGGCGTTTGCCACGGTGGTAAACGCGACGCGGCCCCCGGCCGTGAAGTTTCCATAGGTCGTCTGGAGCTGTTGGATGTCGGAGGCCAGGGCTTGGTCGGCGTTCGCACGCGCGGTTACC
>FRDC01002640.1_pt1 | contig 12288 bp, 10 predicted proteins | sample 1106171 | NCBI WGS metagenome assembly FRDC01 (sample SAMEA3930566, study PRJEB13176) | freshwater metagenome | biome: Drinking water system; feature: drinking water; material: water | place: Singapore | collected 2014-12-20
CCTTCGCTTCTTCATGATTTGGCTTACCTGTTTGTCTTTGCCAGTAGCCGCGATCCAGTGGATGAGGAACTACAAAAGTGGTCTTGCTCCATCTTGCGTGTGATGCACGTGCTTGCCCACATTGAAAACGACATCTTCGGGTCCTATTCTGAAACGATTCAAGATCAGATTTTTAAACCCTACCGTGACGCTGTTGTGGTGGACTCGCTTCATGGAACTTACCTTGGCCGCAAGGATCACATCGATCGTATCCCGCTCAAACAATTCGATACAAAACCCTTTAAGGCTTCGACGTCCAGTGTGATCAAACTCCTGACCAAGCCCCAGGCCACCGCTTGGACATTGATGGACAAGGTGGGTGTTCGATTTGTCACTCGCTCAGTCTTTGATTCCTTTCGCGTGGTCCGCTTTCTTGTCGAAGAGCACCTGATCAGTTTTCCGAACATCGTGCCCGACCAATCTCGAAACACGCTTTACCCTCTGAATCTCTTTTTTGAGCTGATTGGTGAGTTGAAGGAAGGGGACAAGGCGGAAGAAATCGAAGAGCGTTTGACGGCGCGGCTGACAGAGGCCCGCTCCCGCGCGGAATTTTTGGAAAAGAAAAACGAGTTTTCCGATGGGAGCTACAAGGCGATCAAGTTCATTGTGCGTCAGCTGATCAAGATTCCTGGCTCTAGCGAGGGAGGGCGCTTCTTCTATCCTTACGAAGTGCAGATTATGGACTATGAAACCTACCTGACAAACATGTCCGGGGAGTCTTCCCACGGGAAGTACAAACACCGTCAGTTGCAGGCCGCGCGTCAGCGCGTTGTTCCCTCGGCAAAGCCCACTCTGTGAATTCAACGGTGCCGTTTACGCAGACCATTGTTACGGCCACAGGGCCGGAATTTCAGGCGGTTTTTGATCAACTCGAGAAAAAAGAGTGGATTTGCGACGATCCTGCCAACCAGTTTCGAGATGTTCGCGGATTCTGGAGAACGGCACGAGTCCAACTGCTGCAATGTGGCTTGGGACCTGTGACCTTTGGACGGAACTTCGAGCGATCAGAAATAAAGGGAAGTCGCGTCTCTATGATCGGGATCTGCGGAGCCCTGCGGGATGGTCTTAAGACTGCGGACGTTATGCTTGCAACTCACGTGACCGACCAGCGGAGTGGTGAGTTGTTGGTGCTCCCGGAATCTGATCGTGGTGGTACGGAAGGTTTTATTCACGGAGCCTTGATGGCTCAATTTTTATGTTTCCCACAGCTTGCCGAGACCGAAAATGAAAAGCGGAACTTGGGGCTGAGGTGGGGTTGTGACGTCGTGGATATGGAGAGCGCACCCTTTGTGAAGCATTGTCGTGCACTGGGTGTTCAATGCATGGTTTTAAAGTCTGTTTCTGACGATGTTTCTCATGACCTTCCGCCCCTGAATCGGGCCCGTCGGGACAGCGGCGATTTTGATTTGCCGGCCATGGCCCACATCTGGAAAAACTGGGAAAAAGCTGGATCTCTGCGCGAAAATCTTTATGTCAGTTTGCGTTCGGTTCTTCGGGTTTTTGAAACTCAGTTTTTGAGGGAGTAGCTTGTGAGCTTTGGATTTGGTCCTGGGGGCCTTTTACGTGGGTTTGTGTTTGGGTTGGGATCTTTGGGCGCCAGCATTTTTCTTGGAGTCATGACCCTGTTTTTCTCAGTGCTTTACGTGATTGCTGAAATTTTTGGCCGCACAGATTGGGAGGATTGGGTTGTCAGAACCTGGCCAAGAATGTCGGTTCGACTTGCGGGCCTCCGCGTGCATGTCTCTGGGCTTGAGAAAATTCCCGAGGGTGGATTTCTTTTTTTGTTCAATCATCAAAGCCACTTTGACATTCTGTTGTGCCACGCAGTGATCCCAGGGCGGTTTCGTTTCGGAGCGAAGGCTGAACTTTTTAGGGTTCCGCTGTTTGGTTGGGCTTTGGCCCGCTCGGGGGCCTTGAAGATCGAGAGGCAGAATCTTCAATCCGTCATTAAGGTTTACGAAGAAGCGAAACTACGAATTCAGTCGGGGCAGAAATTTATTTTGGCGGGAGAAGGGACTCGGCATCCCCGGAATGAAATCGGTCCCTTCAAAACAGGTCCCTTTGTGCTGGCGATTCAGGCTCAGGCTCGCATTGTTCCGGTGGTGTTGAATTCTGTTGGAAACGTCATGCCCAAAAATTGGCCGTTTATTCGTTATGACTGGCCAAGGCGGGTGGCGTTGCGGGTGCTGGATCCGATCTCGACGGAAGGGTATTCCTTAGATCGGCGCGGAGAGCTCAGAGATATAGTCCACGAGAAAATGGTGCAAGCTTTCGAAGAGCAAAGGCGCCTACTGAACCTGAGTTGACCAGGATTTCCCAAAGTCAGTTGTTTCAATTTTGACCCGCTTCTCTTTTCCGGTCTCTACTTCCAATGCGATCGTATGTCCGATCACTTTTTTCGAAAAATCTCGGCGGGACTGAGTTGTGACGCTGAGGAGTTTAAGGTGTTCTGGATGGTGTCCCTGGTTTCTATAGATTTCGTTCAGCGCCTTCTCCCAGCGGACGAAGGATTCGAAAGTATCGCCTCGGTTTCTTGAAAGTTCTGTTCCAACGATCAGAGTCCCATCGGAAAGAAATGCGATCGGTAAGGAGTTGGATCCGAAGTGTGGCAGTTTTTCCCAAAGATGGCCGTCATTGCTGCGGTAAATTCCGTCGGCGGACGCAATCCAAAGTTCGGGATCCGCGGGACTTTGAAGCATGTTGCGCACTTGGCGTTGAAACAGCTCGGCAGTCGAGATGCCGAAGGAGCTAGGAAGAGTCGTGCTGCCCGGCTTTTCCATGGGCCACCAAACGTCTCCGTGGTCTTTCAGGTGCGCATAGCCCCAGTGGGATTTGTGTGTTTTCAGCCGTTTTACTTTTTGAAGGAAGGGAACACGACGCAAGGGAGCACTTCCGAACTGAGGGTCTTTTCTCAGCTCCGAATTCATTGAGCTGTTGAAGCAGTGATCGGGGCGTCCCTCAAAATCGATTTTTGTAATCAGGTGACTGATATGCGCATATCCTTTTGTGTCATCCAGAAGAACGTGGGCCCAAGAACCCGTGGTCCCGATGATCTTGAGGCGTGTTTCAGAAGGAAGAAGGACCAGAAGTTTTCCGCTATTCTGAGGGGCCTCCCGGACCTCCGTGGAAGACCGCGTGAAACCATGGCTCCAGTTGGAGGATCCTTCCGCGGCAAGATCCTCCAGACAAAGGAGGTGGGTGCGTGGAAGCCACCCCTTAAGGCTTCGAGGCGTCTGAACGGCACCTTCAGAAACCTGAACCCATGTGACCTCTTTGGCCTTCTCGGTTCGGAGGAGCAAGTGATTGACACCCATGGAACCGGACGGAAAGGGACTCTGTAGGGAGCGATAAATTGGTGCGGTTGCAGCTGTTAGGTGCGCTGTGGTGAGTGTGACAAACAATGAGCCGACGGTAAGGGTGATGGCCGATCCCACGCGCATGAAAACTCCCTGCTCTATTTTGGCAGGTGTCCTCGAAAAGACACCTCTGAAACTGCGAAAAAGAAGTGACACGCGACTTTGATCGGGGTTTCATCCGACCCATGAAAAGGCTGTCGATATTGTGCGTGTGGACGTGCGTCTGGGTGGTTGGATTCGGGACCGAGACGGCGCGTTGTCTTGAAGGTCATATTGGTACACTCAAGCTCAATGGATTTTTGCTTGAGCCCATGTTTCGTTGGTCCGATCAGGCGAGTTCGCGCCAAGGTTTTCGATTTGCGCAAACTCAGTTGGGTGTTGATTGGACTTTGGATCAGTCTTTGAAGGGCGTTTTAAGACTTGGAAACGCGTCTCAAGTTGGAAAAAGTGGCGGCCCCGCCGAGTGGAGCTCCGATCTCGGGGTTGTTGAGGCCTATGCCGAATATCATCTGCCGGTGGGGTTCCTGCGTGCGGGTCTGATCCCCATTGGTTTTGGTTGGGAAGGTTGGACGCGAGAAGCTAACCTGCGCTTCAATCGCAGCCAGTTTTACCAAACTCAGCGGGTGGCGCTTCGAGACATGGGAGTTTCCTATTTGGTGGCTCACAACAGGTTCTATTCTCTTTTTGCTCTTCACAATGGTGAATCCGATGTGGACATGGACGATCGCAGTTTCTTTACGGCGACGGTGGGCTACCTTGCGTCGGCGGGATTGAACATGGGGCTCAGCGGGCAGACGGGGCGATTTTTTTCAAATGGTGCGGAAGTGCGCGGGCGATTTGTAAATGGCTTCTTGCGCTGGGGTGGGGCCAGGACTTCGCTTCGGCTGGAGGCGACCAATGGAGACATCCGCACGTTGCAACCAGAACAGCTCGTCTCAAATATCTTAAGTTATCGGGTGGAAGCGTCGCAGGAAATCGGAACGCTGTGGGGAGTTCAGGCGCGCTACGATCACTATAATCGAGACACAACGCAACAAGATGCCGTTAGGAACCAGATTCAGTATGGTTTGTTTTGGTCAAATGCCGAGGAGACCTCGACAGTATTTCTGATCGGAGTTAAAAACCAAAAAAGTTCGATTCAGAGCGAAAGCGATGAGGTGCGCTTGGTTTGGCGCTTGAATGATCAGAGTGTGCGATCGGGAGAAGAGTTTACGGCGCTGGTGCGCTCGGAGCTGTAGCTGAGAAATCGATGAGCTCACTTGAGAAGGAGAAAGGTTTTATGGCGATTGATAGAATTGGGGTTGTTGGAGCAGGCCAGATGGGAAATGGGATCGCGCAAGTGGCAGCGGTGGCCGGCCTGAGAGTGGATCTCTTTGATGTTTCGGCCGCTCAGCTTGATAAGGCAATGCAGACAATCGCTTCAAGCGCGGATCGCCTCATCAAAAAGAGTCTCATGACCGAGGACGCGAAGACCCAAATGTTGGGTCGGATCAAAACCACAACTCAGATGAATGACCTGAAGGGTGCAGGCCTGGTGGTTGAAGCCGCCACGGAAAACGTTGAATTGAAGCTGAAGATTTTTCGTCAATTGGATGAAATTTTCGGGAGCTCCGCCCTTCTGTGCACGAATACGTCAAGCATTTCGATCACAAAAATCGCAGCTGTGACTCGGCATCCAGAAAATGTCTGCGGAATGCACTTCATGAATCCTGTTCCTTTGATGAAGTTGGTTGAGGGAATTCGAGGTCTTCAGACTTCGGATGCGACCTTCCTGGCGGTGAAGGGCTTAGCCGAAAGGATGGGTAAAACATTTATTGAAGGCAGAGATTTTCCGGGGTTCATCGTGAACCGTATCTTGATGCCGATGATTAACGAGGCCGTCTATGCACTGATGGAAGGCGTTGCGGATCCAAAGGGCATTGATGAGGCCATGAAGCTTGGCACGAACCAACCCATGGGGCCGCTGACGCTTGCCGATTTTATCGGCCTCGATACGTGCCTTGCGATTATGAAGGTTCTGCATGATGGTCTTGGAGACTCCAAGTATCGTCCCTGCCCGCTCTTAGTGAAGTATGTTGAAGCAGGATGGCTTGGCAAAAAAACTGGACGTGGTTTCTACGCTTACGAAGGAAAATAGAATGCAATTTGAAACTCTGCTTTGGACAGTTGAAAATCAGATCGGAATCTTACAGATCAATCGCCCCCAAAGTTTAAACGCACTGAACTCGCAGGTTCTGAGAGATCTGGAAGTCTGGCTGGACACAGTTGAAAAAGACTCGAGGCTCCGCGGGGTGATCCTCACTGGTGCTGGGGAAAAGGCGTTTGTGGCTGGAGCGGACATCAAGGAGGTGAGTGACCTTTCGGAAACGGGCGGAGTGGAGTTCGCAAGGCGTGGGCAGGCGGTTTTCTCTCGCATTGAAGGATTGGGAGTGCCCGTCATCGCAGCCGTGAATGGATTTGCACTTGGGGGTGGATGTGAACTTGCCTTGAGTTGCGATTTCATTGTTGCTTCAAAGAAAGCGAAATTTGGTCTTCCGGAGGTGGGGTTGGGTCTGCTTCCCGGTTTTGGGGGGACGGTTCGAGCGACGCGCGTTTTAGGACTTCCCCGGGCCAAAGAAATGATTTTCACCGGGCGTCAGTATGGGGCTGAAGAGGCCCTGCAGGTAGGCCTTGTGAACCATGTGTTTGAGCCCGAACAGGTGATACCGGAGTGCCTAAAGATTCTTGAGATGACCCGCAATAAGGGGCCCCTTGCCATTCGGCACGCAAAGCAATCGATCCTTGCGGGCTACAGTTTGGAGTTGGAAAAAGCGATGGATGTTGAGCGGCGAGCCTTCGGGAAAGTATGTGGAACTTCTGATATGAAAGAGGGGACTCGCGCTTTTTTGGAAAAGCGACCGGCTCAATTCAAAGGACATTGATCTCAGAAAAACAAGATGATCCAGACCATGACATAGGAATGACCAATGAGTTCGTTAAAGCACCCTGTTCGAATCGTCACTGCGGCTAGTCTTTTTGACGGGCACGACGCAAGCATCAATATCATGCGCCGAATGTTACAGGACTTCGGAGCCGAGGTGATTCATCTTGGACATAACCGTTCGGTAATGGATATCGTGACTGCAGCCTTGCAGGAAGGCGCGCAGGCCATCTGTGTTTCCAGCTACCAGGGCGGACATATGGAGTTCTTCAAATACATGAAAGATCTCCTGGTCGCCTTTGGTGCGGACTACGTGAAGATTTTTGGCGGCGGCGGAGGCGTGATTGTTCATGATGAAAAGCGAGAGCTGGAAGACTACGGGATCGATCAAATTTTTCATCCCGACGACGGCAGAAGGCTTGGGCTCGATGGAATGATTCGGCAGGTCGTTGAGGCGGCGGATTTTGATGTTGTTGAGGCGGCGAATGCGTCCTTGAAAAAGGGCGGCCCGCAGTTGAAAGAACAGCATCGGGCGGCACTGAGCACGCTTGAGGAACACACCATTGAAATACGTCGAAACGACCGCATCCGAGGTCTTGAGTTGTGCGCTCTGGAGTCGAAAGAAAAATTGAATGTCCCACGAGTGACTCGGCCGACATCGGGAAGAAGGCCACTTGTTTTAGGTATGACTGGAACCGGGGGGGCTGGCAAGTCCAGTTTGATCGACGAGCTGTCTCATCGGTTTTTGAACGCCTTTGATAAAGTGAATGTGGGAATTTTTTGCGTGGATCCCACGAAGAGAAAAACGGGTGGAGCACTCCTTGGAGACCGTATCCGGATGAATTCGTTGTCTCGTCCGGGAACATTTATGAGGTCCATCGCCAGTCGAGGAAGTGGTCGCGAAGTTTCTGATAGCCTTCCGCAAATCTTGAAGTGGGCTGCGAGCGAAAATTTTGATATCGTGATTGCGGAAACCTCGGGTATCGGTCAGGGGAACACGGCGATTACGGAAGTGGCCGATCTCAGTCTGTATGTGATGACCTCTGAGTTCGGTGCTCAAAGTCAGCTTGAGAAAATTGACATGATCGATTACGCGCATGTGATCGCAATCAATAAAGCGGACCGCCGAGGAAGCCAAGACGCTTTAAGGGACGTGCGAAAACAGTATCGCAGGTCTCGGCAGCTTTTTCATGAGCCCAAGGATGAGCTGCTGCCTATTTTCCTGACGCAGGCTTCCCAGTTCAACGATGCGGGAGTGAATGGTCTCTTCTTTAGAATTTGCGAGGAACTAACGAAAAAAGATGATCCTCGCTTTGTGTTGACGCCGGAGCAAAAGCAGCGGTTTTTGAACGCCACTCAAAGTCAGCTGATCCCACCCCATCGACAGAACTATCTGGCGGAAATCGCGCGGACCGTGCGGGAGTATAAATCACAAACCGAAGTGGATGCGGAGGCTCTCAGTCAAATTCAGGCTGTTGAGAAAACCAAGGAACTGGCTTCAGGAGTACGAGCGGAGTTGCACCGGATCCAAGAGAGTCTTTCTGGAAAGCTGGGTGAAGAAACACTTTGTGCCCCCGAGACCTTCCGAGCGCTGACCCGTGATTACGCCCAGGACTCTTTGACCTATGAAATTCGTGGAAAAAAATTGCATCAGCCATTGATCAGAAAGTCGCTCAGTGGTTTGAGCGTCCGCCGTGTGGCAGTTCCCCGACTCACGGATTGGGGGGATCAGTACCGATACCTTCGTCTTGAAAACGTGCCTGGGCGCTTTCCCTATACGGCGGGTGTCTTTGAGTTGAAGCGCGACGAAGAGGAACCTCGTCGGCAGTTTGCCGGAGAGGGGGCTCCTGCTCGCACCAATCGTCGGTTTCACTTTTTGAGCCAGAACGACACGGCAAAGCGTCTTTCCACGGCTTTTGATTCTGTGACTCTCTATGGGGAAGATCCAGCGCTGAGGCCCGACATTTACGGAAAAGTCGGCGAAAGTGGCGTCAGTATTTGTACTCTTCAAGACATGCAGCGGCTTTATCATGGATTTGATCTTTTAAGCCCATCCACTTCGGTCAGCATGACAATCAACGGACCTGCGCCCATCATCCTTGCTTTCTTCTTAAACACAGCGATCGATCAGGTGGTCGAAAAGAAAGAAAAAGAGTTGGGTCGCCTTCTGACTCCTGAGGAGTGGAATGATTGCCGAAAGGTCGCCTTAACCTCAGTACGGGGGACGGTTCAGGCTGATATTTTGAAAGAGGACCAGGCTCAGAACACGTGTATTTTCAGTTTGGATTTTGCGCTCAAGATGATGGGCGACGTGCAGGAGTTTTTCATTCAGGAAGCGGTTCGAAATTTCTATTCCGTTTCGATCTCCGGCTACCACATCGCTGAAGCGGGCGCGAATCCCATTTCTCAGCTGGCATTCACATTGAGTAATGGCTTTACCTATGTGGAGTACTATCTTGCTCGCGGAATGAAGATCGATGATTTTGCTCCGAACCTGAGCTTCTTTTTCTCTAACGGTTTGGATCCGGAGTATTCAGTGCTTGGTCGAGTTGCACGGCGCATCTGGGCTGTCGCAATGAAGACAAGGTACGGTGCAAACGATCGGTCTCAGAAGTTGAAATATCACATTCAAACCAGTGGTCGCTCGCTTCATGCCCAGGAAATTGACTTCAACGACATTCGTACAACTTTGCAGGCCCTGATCGCGATCTACGATCACTGCAACTCGCTCCACACGAATGCCTATGATGAAGCGATCACCACTCCGACGGAAGAGTCTGTCCGGCGTGCCATGGCAGTTCAGATGATCGTTAACCGTGAAATGGGGACAACAAAGAACGAAAATCCCACTCAAGGAGCCTACTTCATCCAAGAACTCACAGAGTTGGTCGAAGAGGCGGTGTTGGATTTATTCCTGAGAATCAACGAGCGGGGCGGTGTTTTGGGCGCCATGGAGACTCAGTTTCAACGCAGTCAGATTCAGGAGGAATCGCTCTACTATGAGCGTTTGAAGCACACCGGCGAATTGCCTCTCATTGGTGTGAATACATTTGTTGATCCCAAAACGCAGGCTGTAGATTTCGTTCCTCCAAAAATTGAGCTGGCTCGAGCGTCCCAGGAAGAAAAGAACTATCAGCTCACTGAGTTGAAGGCCTGGCAAGGTGCGAATGCAGATCGCGTGAAGGAGCAGTTGGAGAATTTGAAAGCAGTAGCTCTGAAGGGTGGAAATATTTTTGGTGCCCTGATGAAGGCGTCGCGCTTTTGCTCCCTCGGGCAGATGTCCAGTGCTTTGTATGAGGTTGGGGGTCAATACCGTCGGAACATTTAGATCGCGTAACAAAATGGCGAGTGTTGGAAATTTGCGGAGATATCAGAACCCAGACGTCTCAAAACGGGCGATCGTTGGGTCCGCGTTAAAGTGCTAAGGACTGTCTCGTTTTGAAACAGAGTTGAAGTTTTCAGGTCTCGGGTTTGCAGTTTGGGTCATCTATGAAAACGCTCATCGTGATTTTCCTGGGGCTAACGGTTTTTTCGGGATGCTCTGCGCTGAGAAGTTCACTCTTCGGTGAACAGGAGCGAGGGGAAGCGAGCCGAGGTGACAACACGGGCCCAGGGACCCCCGAGGACCGTGAAGTTTTGCCCAATGACGTGATACCGGATAGTGTTTCGAGTGTCCCGAAGGGATTAGGGCTTGTCTTCTGGGCTGGTCTTCCTGACGTTTCCGATGAATTTTTCCGTCGTGGAATGGACTTTTTCTTCCGCGAGGGTTTCCAAACTTTTAAACTGGTCGTCGCTCCGCAGGCCCATGCAACTTACAAGTTCGACTCTGGCTGTGACCCCAATCGGGAAGACTTTTTAGATTGTTTCGTCTCAAGTGGCCCCATGGAGAAAGTGCTTGCCCATCCGCGATTGTTGATCGCGAATCTTGTCGTGTTCGATCCGCTGACCGCCGGGCCCCGGGGGGATGAGAAGAAGTTTCTGAATGTCGATTTTCTGAACCGGAATCGTGCAGAGGTTGTGAAAGTCTATGAGAACCTCGCATACAAACTTGCAACCCGATATTCCAGCTCCGGGAAAACCTTTCTAGTCTCCGATTGGGAGGGCGACAATGCCATCTATTGCGGATCGGCCTACAGCTTTCTCACAAACTCCGAATTCAATAACCCCTTTGATCCGACACAAAAAGTTTTCTTCAGAAACTGGTGCCTGAGTGAATACTCGCGAATCTATGGCGGTAACGCGCGAACTCCCGACGAAGCGATGAGTGGATACCGGCTCTGGCACAGTCTTCGTATCGAAGGAATCGAGAAAGGGCGCAGGCGTGCGGCCGAATACGGCGCAAAAAACGTGTTTGTCAAAGCCAGTCTTGAGTTTGTGGCTATCAACATGCTGAAGCCGATGAACTTTCCCTCGGTCCTCGAACGGGTCGGTTTGCCACTGGAATTTGATTCCCTTTCCTACTCCTCTTACGAAAGCATCAATAACGGAACCTTAGCTGCGGATTTAGACGCTTTGAAACTCGTGCTTGGAAGCAAGAGAATCGGAATTTCAGAGTTTGGTTTTTCAGAGGGTAGCGCTTTTGGAGCAGGTGCACCGGAGCGCATGAAAGAGGTGACTCTCGAAATTATTCGGCGCCTGGAATCCGGGGATCTGGAATTTGCGACAGCCTGGCAGGCGGTTGAAGATGGTGCGGCCCACGAGTATGGTCTCTATCGGCGAAGTCTAGAGCGCAACCGGCTTGGCGGAGCGCTTTGGTCTGCAATAAAAGATCACTCTGAGGTGGCCCGGAGGATTTTAGTAGAGCGGGCGGGCGGCGGTTGTAGCGGTTGCGACTGCGGTTGGGCTCTTGGAGAGCGTATGCCCCAGGCGCCTTATTTGAGGATCGACATCCACGACGAGAGTTGGGTGCTCAGGTCTCAAATTGAGGCGAGCAATACCGTTCGCGGCAGCGATCGGGCGGTGAGTTTGGTGATTCCGATGGACCTGCAAGGTCTCTTCAGGGACGCGGGACTGCGCTTTACTGTTCGGGATTCAAGATTCCCTGACAGCTCTTACGCGGTGGGTCCCTTGGTCCGGTGCCAGTAGACCTGGGGGTTTTTCCGGATAAACTGGTTCTTCTTTTTTGAAAGGAGTTCCATTTTATGAAATCAGTTGTTCTTGGATGCTTGCTTTTGTCTGCGCCCGCGTGGGCGACAAAATACGATATCGACACCACGCACACTCAGGTGGGCTTTGAAGTCACTCACATGATGGTGTCTTCGGTGCCCGGTCGCTTTGACAAGTTTGAGGGGTCCTTTGAGTTTGACGAGAAAACGGGAAAAATCACCAACCTCAGCGCTAAAATTGATGCGGCTTCGGTGAATACGAACAATAAAGATCGGGATGACCATTTGAGAAACCCGGATTTTTTTGACGTGGCCAAGTTTCCGACCATTGAGTTTGTTGGTAACGGCTCCACGGCCTCAGGCGGGAAACCTAAAACCGCGAAAGGGAAGCTAACCATCCACGGAAAAACTGAAGACGTGGCTTTAGAGCTCAAGCACAAAGGCCCAGTCGTAGATCCATGGGGTAAAACTCGTGTTGGATTTGAAGCGAAAACAACCATTGACCGTAAGAAATTCGGTCTCACTTGGAACAAGGCTCTCGACAAAGGTGGCCTTGCCGTAGGGAACGAAGTTGAGATCATAATCAAAGGGGAAGCCGTGGCTCAAGCTGCGACGATGCCAGCAGTGGCTGCGGACGCAAAGGCCTCAAGCGACGTTAAAGAAGGTAAGAAGAAGTAATTTCCGCGAAAGCTCGCGCTCTTGTCAGACCGCACCTAGTGTGTGTCTTTCGCGCTGAGTGCGAAGTGATCAAAGCTGGGAAACTTTGGGGAGAACCCAAGTCGTTCCCAGCTTTTTTTTGGGGTGCAGCGTTTTCCAAGCGCTCCGTCAGGGTCCGTAAATTTGCAAACCGGTCTGATCGGCGGGATTG
>FRDC01003683.1_pt2 | contig 12288 bp, 14 predicted proteins | sample 1106171 | NCBI WGS metagenome assembly FRDC01 (sample SAMEA3930566, study PRJEB13176) | freshwater metagenome | biome: Drinking water system; feature: drinking water; material: water | place: Singapore | collected 2014-12-20
TCGCCGGTGGACGGGAACCACGTCTTCATCGTGGAGCCACCCGCATAACGATCCCGCACCTGAACGAGAACCAGGTCCCCCACGGTATCCGCCGATTCAATCCCAATCAATGATCGCTGCCACCAGAACGCATTGTTGGGGATCACGGACGAGGACGCCGAGATGATTGAGCCGCTCGTCTCATTCCTCGCCATGTAGAGAATGCCGCCACCCCCATCATTGAAGATGCCCGATACTTCATCGGTCGAATCAAAAATGAAGTGCGTGCGCTCGTCGTTGAAGCCGAACGTTGCAGGGAAGAACTCGTTGCCCCCGTACATGCCCGGAATACCCGATCGCACGTAGTAGGTGCCCACCCCGTCGTACTCGATCCAGTAGAGCCGCTCATCCACCTCGTCGTAGTGCATGGCGACGGGGCGGTACTGGATGGAAGTCGTGACCTCGGACGCGGCAAACGCGCTGGCGGTCTCTGATCCTGTGATCGTGTAGCGGCGGATGTTCTTGATGGTAGGTGTGCCAGTCGTGGAATACACACCTGCGTACAGGTAGCCGTTCGTCTTGTCAATGCCCAGGCACGAGTAGAAGTTCTGGGGTGCCGTCGAGTCCCCACGCATTCGGGTTTCAGAGCCGCCCGCCGTCGTGCATCGCCAGATGCCGTTGTTGGTGCTGGACACCGCAGAATTGGTGAAGTAGATTTTGCTTTGGGCGGGCCACACGCGCAGGGAGAGCAGGTTGGTGCCCGTGGTCGTGATGAGGCCAGTGAGGGAGCCGGAACCGTCCGCGTTGGCGGTGGCGATTCGGGTCGGCTGCGTCACGTACAGGAGATCGGGAGAGGGGGTCGTATCGAGGTCGATGCCTGTGAAGGCGGCCGTATCGGTGAACAAGGTGGAGTTGGAGGAGCCGTCTGACAGCACCTTTCGGATGTAGCGGGAGGAGCCGGTGCCCCCCGTAAAGTAGATGACGTCGGAGGCGGTGCCGCTCGGAGAGGTATCGACGACGAGGGCGTTGGGATTAACGAGCGACCCCTGCACGGTGCTTAGGGTAATGAGGGGATCATCCAGCGCGCTGACGATGCCGGGACGCGGCGTAACCCTCCCACCATCAATGACGCAATTATAGAGATCGACCCACTGATTCGGCGGGACGAACTCCGGGGGCACGAGGGTCATCATGCCGCCAAAGCGACCGAAGTACCCGTATGGGACGAGCGAGCCATCCATTGTTGAGCCTACGTGGTGGGGGGCGTAATCGACGTGCGGGCGTCTCGCATGTATGTGTCTTGGAGGGCGTTCCAGTTACCGAGCAGCGCCTGCGCGTTGGAGAGGCCCGCCTGGGTGGCGAGGACGGCGGCTGCGTGCGCGACCGGCCATTCCCGGAAGCAGAAGGGGATGGTCGGGTATGTTTCCAGATCGTCATCCGCACCGTCGTCGGTCGGGTCCAGAATCGTGATGCGGCGATTGTACGCCAGAATCACCGCACCCGTCGTCTCGAATCCGTTGCCGAACGCCGTCTTCAGCGAGTACGCTTCGGTGTCCGGGTCATACGTAATGCAGAACAGGAACTCGTAGTCGCGGGGCTGTCGATTCACGGCGCGGGTGAACTCGCGCTCGTCCACCTGCTTGCCATAAACATCGGCCATCGTCGATTGCAGGCTGATCGGCGAATGGAAGTCCGTCACGTTAATCGCTACGGAGCCACCCGGTGACGGCGTGATCTCCACTTCCCCGCGCGCGTGGGAGATGCGGGAATTGCCCGCCAGAACGATTGTCACGAACTGGGCGGAGAGATTGAGCTGGCGATTAAGCTGCGCATCGGTGAAGGTGGCCTCCGCCGTGTCGAACAGGCGAAATCGCAGGGCCTCACGCATTTCCTGTCGAGTGCTATACATGGGTCACGATCGCTTGAGCAGGGGTGGACGCATCTTTATACTTGGCGGGGAATCGAAGGCGCAGGGTGGGAGTCTTCGGATTGCGCTGCGAGGTGCGCCACTTAGCGAGACCGGGTATCTCCTTGTTGCGAAGAAGGTAGGGGTCCGTCACTTCCTCGTGGACTTCGTTCGCCACGGCCGCATCATTGCGAGCGGTACGAACGTAAGGCGCGAGCTGGCCTTCCCATCTCGCCTGCATGGAGGCGCGGTGAGCCTGCTGGGCATCGCCACCTCGGTTGATCTTCATGTGGCGTCGGAAGAACTCGACATGGTAGGGCGTCGGACGACAGGGACCCCCATCGGGCCACCCCTTCGTCATATCGCGCTGGATCGAATCTTCGAGGATGAGCCAGTCGCACGCACCCTTGTAACCACCCTTGATGACCCGGTAGAGGTGGTATCCGGGGCCACCCCGCGCCGTCAGGGGATCGTAGATGACCTCGAACTCCGGGTCCAGCCGCTTCCACTCCTGCGCGAGCTTCTTCATCTCGTCCTTGTTCTCGTACACCCACGTCGCATCGGGAATCAGGAAGCGAGGCACCTTATGCACGGGAGCGCAGATGTGGGTTTCGCTGGCCGCATACTGGGCCGCCCTCGTCGCCCGCAATCGCTCCCAGAACTCATACGGATGATTGCTTCCCTCCAATCCATCGCTCTCCCGTGCAGGTAGTGGACAGTGCTGGAGGGCGCGCACTTGGTCGGGCAGGAAGTCATGGTAGGAATACTTTTGGGCCACAATCTCACCTCGCCTCGTACTGGGAATTGAAGTCGTCGTCCGTCAGCACCTCGAAGTAGCCGTCGGCGTGGCGGATGATCCAGGACCCCTTCGGTGCGTGGATGCGCGTTGAGCCGCAGATGACCGTCGCACAGGGGCTTCCCTCACCGTTATCGCGGATCATCACCTTTGGATGATCGAGGCCGCTCCAGGGCCACGGCCACGCTTCCACAACGCACGGCTTGACAACGTATTCTGGCATCGGGGTCTCCTTTCTGCACGTACCATTATAACGGAAGGGCCGAGCGAACGCTACACACGCTGCACTCGGCCCTTGCCAGAACCCCCGTACTGTGACCGGCAGCCTTGCGGTACCGGATATGTGCCTATGCGCGCTCTCCGTTAGTCGTTCTCGTCGTCTGCTTCCCAGCCGAACACACCGACCACGATCGAGCCGGTGCCGCCAGTGCCCATGCCCGTCGCCGTCGCAACGATCGTGGATGCGACCGGAACGATCGGGCGATTGAGTTCATAGGGGTGTCCCACCGTGACCTTCAGGGTTGAGAGCATGTCCGCCGCCTGATAGGTCGTGCGGTGATGGATGGCGGTGTCCTTCTTGATGGTGTCGAACACGGCGTTGGTGACGGAGAGCAAACTGTCATCGTCGAGGGTGCCAGCCGCGTCGGCGGTACCGATCTTCAACGTGCCCAGCGCGTGATTGCTGACGGCCGTGTAGTTGTAGATCACGATGGAGTCGATGATGAGGCGAGCGCCGGTCGGAGAGAAGCCGATGGGCGTGACGAGGTTGCTCGTCGCACCGTTGTTCATGACGATCGGGGTCGATCGGAACTGGAAGCGGCGAAGATTCTTGGCGGCTTGCTTGGGGGTAACGTGGCCTGCGGTTCGAGACATGGTAAAACCTCACTGGCGGGAAAGCGGTTTCGATGCACTCTCTAGGGAGCCGCCCCTATTTCTAAGGACGGCCCCCTGGGCGAGAGAAAGGAGAGATCGGGCTACGACGGGCTATTAGCCAGCCGTGTTGGTGAACTTACCGAAGCCGAGAACGCTGTTCGCACAGAGCTGTTGCTCGGTGAACAGGTTCGCGCGCCACTTGGAGGTCGGACGCCGCGTGCCGAGGGCCGCGATGTTCTGGTACTGGGAACCTGCCATGTCCTCGAAGCCCCACGGGGTCGTGACCATGCGGAACAGGTTCTTCGGACAGAAGAAGTACGCGGTGTTGGCGGGCTGTTGCAGCGAGAAGCCGAACGTGAAGATGCCGTACTTGACCACCTCGTACTTGCCGTCGATGATCTCCTTGCGGACTTCCGTTCGCTTGCCGCTCTCCATCTGGTTGATGAGGTTCCACCAAGCCTGATGGGTGAGCAACCCGTAAACGTCCTCGGTGTTCATCAGCGTGCTGTCGCGCTGGATGAGGCCGACCTGAAGGGGCTGGATGTGCGACTCCAACGAGATTGCGGCACCCGCGAGGTCCTGGGTCGCGTAGGCGTTCCAGAACGAGTTCGTGGAGACCGTTCGATCAATCGCACCGAGGCACTTGAGCAAGCCGGTCTCGTCCGTCGCAGTGACGGTCGTGGCCGCGTTGAAGCCTGCGTTGGCCGGGTTGCTGTCCTCGCAGAAGGCGTCGAGGCCCCAAATCTGCTGACCCTGCGCATCCCACGCATAGACGCCGTGGTTGGAGTTGACGGTCAAGTTGCCGAACGCCGCCGAATTGCCCGTGTAAACGAGCGTCGCGGTCGTCGCGGTCAGAGCCGTGATGCGAGCAGGCGTGTATTCGCCACTCACGATGTCCCAGCCCGTAGCGATCGTGCCCTGCTGATTCGTACCGGTCGTCGCACCGGACGACTTGTGGCGGAGCATGATTTCCTGCCCGACCTTCAGATTGGCTGTGCTGCCGACCGTCAGGATCGAGTTGGTGTTGTCATACGACGCCGAAGTAGCGAGCAGGCCCGAACCGTCGCCGTGCAGATAGAAGTCCATCTGTCGGCGGGTGGACGCCAGCAATCGCTCGGCCTCCGACGCCACGTAGTTGAGAACGGACTGCGGATTGCCCCGCGCCCGGCTCATCAACTGCGACGTGAAGCCGTAGCTGGACGTAATGTACTTGGCGCGGTACTTCGCCTGCGCAAAGGTGGAGCCGCCCTCAAGCGGATAGCCGCGACCCTCCAGAACACCAACGGCGGTGTTCGGATTCGGGGTCGTGTAGAGCGGGAAGATCACATACTTCCCGTCGTACTCGGCCATCATGTTCGCGGCCTGGGGCGAGTTCATATCACCCTTCTCGATGATGTCGAGAAGGAAGGTGCCCTCGTCAAACTGCTTGGAGGGTTCATCCGTGGCGAAAACCTCCTTCATCAGAGCAAGGGTGTCAACGACTGTTTGAGCTGCCATGTTTGGTTACTCCATTGAGAAAGGAGGTGTGGGGGTCATATCTGTGTGCGCACACGCGCTTGGGTACTCGTTCGTTACAGGACGCCGTGCGCCTTCGCACGTTCGGTGAGGCGATCGCGGAACCAGTGGACCGAGCCGGGGGCCGGACCTGCCGGAGCGCCCGGAGCGGGTGAGCCGCCGAGGGGAGCCGTCAGGTTGTCCCGCATCGCACTGTCCCGTGCGATCACTTGGTCGCGGACAGGCTCGGCAGGGGCAGACGGGAACGCCGACTTGAGATACTTGATGCGATCGGCAACCATGCGCCGAAGGGATGCAGCCTGCGCCTGAACCTCGTGCGGGCGCAGGGAAGGACGGAACGAGCCATCCATGTACGCTTCCACGTCCGAAGTCAGGATCGCGGCAATGCCCTTGTCGGGGTTGCGAGCGAGATCGGGGTCGCCCTTAATAACGACATCCTTGATCCACGTCATCACGTCGTTCTTCGCGCTCACCCTCACATCATGCAAGCGCTGGGCTTCCAGTGCGCGGTTCTGATCCTGAACAGCCTTCGTCCAGCCGCCATGAATCTCCTGAACCGCCTTCCGCAACTCGCCGATCGCACCCTTGATGGCGTTGAACTCTGCGGCCACCGGGTCATCCGAATCACCGGAAGCGGGGGCCACGTTCGAGGTCGGACTCGGCGCTGAAAGCTGCGACAGCCGATCTTCCAGCATGGCGATCTTCGCATTGTGCGAATCCAGCAGCGCGTCAAGCGACGCCTGTTGAGCAAGGCGATCAGCCTCGCCCAGATCGACCGAAGGAGCCGTCGGTGCAGGAGGCGCAGGGGGCGCAGTGGGCGCTTCGGGAGCCGGAGCCACACTAATGTCAGGGGCGGGAACGGCAGGAACAGCAGCAGGAGCCGGGCCTCCCGCAGGAGCGCCAGTGTCGGGGTTCAGGAACGGATTGAAGTCAGGGTTCATAGTGGGGTTCTCCAGAAGAAGGAAGGAACTGATACTTGCCGGGGGGATAACTGTTACGGTAACAGTTGATGGCAAAAAAGAGAGGGCGTAACAGCCAGAAATGATACGAATAACTGTTACAAGTCAGATTCTATACCATTCGCCTGCCGATGTCAAGAGCACCCATCGTCCTAGAGGTACAGGTAGCGAGCTGTGAACCGCTTCGACAGGTTTTTGTGGTCTGAAAGTAGGAAATCAGCTTGCCGTTTCAACCACTTGGCAACGGCCCTGCGGCCCTTAGCGGTCATATCAGGGGCGTCTTTAATCGTTACGATCGCTGCGGATTTCGGTTTCATAGCTTCCTCTGGTGTTAAGGGCCTTCTCACATCTACACGTTGGAGCCTACTTCGCGGTCTCTGCCCATCGGCATTGAGCGTTGGACAGGGCTGCTGGCATCGTTGTTGGGTCGCAGGGGATTCTTCGGTGCGCCGGACTGGCCTTGACCGTTCGGACCCGCCTGGAGAGGCGACTGGGGCGGCGCTCCGGCACCGAGTGGGTTGAGGGGAGCGTTAGTGGACTCGCTCCCTTCCTCTCCGCTCTGACCGCCCTGTTGCGCAGGTGCGACACCGGTTAGCATTCCGGCGTAGCTTTGAGCGATAAAGAGCTGGGATTGAGGAATAAGACCGGCGTTCACCGCGCGCTCGGCGAACTCTGCGTTCACTCGCATGGTGGCCCACTGAACGCGCAACTGCTGGCGCACGGCCTCGTCGTACTCGCCCTGGGCGTGTTCCTCGCGGTGTTGCATGATGTTCGCGGCGAGCATGGGATCGCTCAAGATGATGCGCTGGCCCTCATCCGATGCGATCCACGGGTCCAGCACTTCCTTCTGAACGCGATGGTTGTCGGTGATGGCGGGAGGCGGAACCAGCTTGCCCGCACGCCACATGGCGATCTCGTTCTCCTGCTTGTCCCGATCCCTGCGCTCCTTGTCGAGGTACGTTTCGACATCGCCGAGGCCGAACACATTGTTCACGAGGGAATCGTGTTCGCCGGGCCGAATGAAGCCGGTCTGGATCAGGGTCGCAAGGGTGTTGCGTGTTTCGATGGGGCTGGTCGGCACGTTGGAGAAGGCCGTACACTTGACGATGGCGACGTTCGAGGTGGCCTCGCTGTAAATGGACGGTCGCAGCGATGCGCGGGACCACGCGAAATACTCGGTTGCGTTGTTGTCGCCGACGAGCGGAATCAGACGGTTGCCGGTCGCATTCTCTTGCAGCGTGCAGAGCAACATGGACCCGGCCCATCCCATCAGGGAGTCGAGCCGGATACCAGCCACCTTCATACGCTGGGCGGCTTCCTCCTGAAGGGAGCGGACGGCCACACCCGACCGCGCGTTCGTCTCATTGGTGTTACCGAGTGCTACGTCGGGCACCGCGCTGGCATCGTGCATGAAGCGAAGGTCGAAGGCGACCGCATTCTCATCCTCAATCCCGTGCGCAGGAATGTAGAGGACTTTGGGCATCTTCGTGGCGAGATCGTTGACCTCGATCACGTGATCCTTGTTCTCGGCCTTGAACGATTCGCTGTCCGCACCGTCCTGCTTGTCTCGCACAATGCGCGGCGATACCATGATGTCGCGGTACTCGGCCTGCCGCGTCTTCGCCAGATCAATGTCGATGGACGGCGCAATCAGGTCATCCATCGTGCAGGTGCCCCACAGCGTTGAGGGGGACGGCGATTCGGTGAGGGAGCGGAACGGAAAATCTCCGTAGCGATTGCCGAGCGTACCGATGCTCACCGCTTCGTCGGAATCTCCCAGCACGATCGCGCTGACGCCGTAGGGGGGCGCGAGTTCCTTTGCCACGTAGAGCTGGTGGACGGCGATGCCCCCGGTCGCTTCGATGCCCATGAGGCGCGTATCGGGCATCAGGGGATTGGACCATTGGGCGGCTAGTCGAGAGTAGCGGGCGCGGCCCTCGTCGGAGATGGCGGACGACGCACGCAGCCGATTGATCTCCCGCGCGCTCAAGCCGTACCGCACGCTGATCTCGTCGGCGGTCATCACGTCTGTTTTCAGGAAGATGCGAATGTCCGCGTCGCTCTGCGCCCAGAACGGATACCACATGGCTTTGAAGATATCGACGATCTGGATGTCGGCGTCGCCCTCGGCCTGCTTCACGGTGTTATCGGATTGGTCATACCCGCGCAGGCGTCGAAACTCCTCGATGTCCTTCTTGCGCTGGGCCTCGGCTTCCTGCTCGTTCAACCCTGCGGTCGGGCGATAGAAGTCATCGAGGGGAGTCACGATGCTCTGGCCCTTCGCAGGGTTCCACGCCACGTGAAGGAAGGTGAGGGGACTCAACATCATCCACAGGGTCAGGTCGTGAATCTTGTCGGGCATCCGAAGGTTGTCGTCCCAGTACCAGGCCATGACCTGATTGCTGAAGCGGGCAACCATCTGATCGAACTCATCGGAGGTGGCGGCGGGCACGTTCCAGGCGTTGTCGTAGCGGACGATCCGGCTCTGGCGCTGCTGGATGAGGGTCTTCGCCACGTTGTAGATCAGCGTCATCCGACGGCGATCCTTGCTGGGCATCCTCATCGTGCGATCGCGGTTATCCCACTCGTAGTTGTGGCGGCCCTCATAAAAGGCAATGTTGCGGGCGGCCCGCTTCTCCAGCGACTCCTTCAGTTGGACCTGCCCGCGCATCCAGCGGACGCATCGCGCGAGGTCCTTCTTGTTGGCCCAATCGGCTGTAATCGGTCGAAAATCACCGATCCCCGAAAACGAGGAAGCCCCCGACAATGATACGTTTGGAGCGCTGATAGCCATAACAGGTCGCCGAGCGTCGTAGAAATCGGCCCATCCCTATCAACAGGCCGATCGAGGGAGGAGGGCGGGCAGGGCAGCTTGCAAAGACATGAGAAGCACCTAGCGAAGAGTCAGTCGCCAATCACCACGCCTGCCCGATGTGAGCCACCCTGCCGAATAGGGGCGCAGGTGGCAATCGAGAAGATCAAGACCCGCCGAGAGATAGCGTACCACGAGGCAGAGGCCCGACGGGTGCGGTTCGTAGTCCCGATGTTATTGTAACAATAACCGTTGGCGTGGTCAATGGCACCTAATCGCGCCTACCAAAGAGAAACGCCCGACCGGGGGGATCGGGCGTCAGACCGAAGATGCGATCTCCGGGGATGCTCAAGAAAGACCCGCCGAAGTGAGCGTGCTTTCGCAGAGGCCCGGCGGGTTTACTGTCAAATCATCACCATTGTATTGTCAAACCACCTGAAATCAACGTGGTAGTCAGGGATGCCCCGATCCGTGCTGCGTCTTCGAGGCGTTGCGGGAACCATCGGGATCACTGGCCCCCGCGATGCGGCGCTCACCGCCCCACAATCCAAACACCGAGGCGGCGGCGGGGGCGTAATGCTCCACCACGGTCCTGTATGACCAACAACCTGACCCCCACAAATACTGCATGTTCCGATCGGCTTGTCCATATTTCTTCATCCTTTCGCTCAAAAAGTGTCCCAGCCCCCTAGCCGCTCGTCAACGGCACGCCACCGTCCGGTGACAGTTCGGTAGGCCGGGCAATTCCGCGAGCATTGTAGCGAGTGTTCGCGCCCATGTCAATGCCCTAATTCATTTCCTCTGGCAGGATCGTAGAGGAGGGTTCGGGAGGTTCGGGGGCGGTCAGGTCGTCGAGGAGGCGTTCAATGTCCTCACGATTTGGAGGGGCCTGTCCAGACCCACCACCGTTGATGTCTTTACCGGCTCCGACCAGCAGGAGTTGAACTAGCTTGAGGCCCGACGTAACGTGGTCGCGCGAGTAAGCACTAGAAAGGGACGAGACGATTTCACCCTGACCTCGCGCCATCCCAATGCCGAGTTCGAGAAGGCTGGCGGCGTTAGCCATTTGAGCCTCAAGTATTCTTCCATGCTCCGCACTCACCTTCTCCGAGAACTCCCGGTAATCCTTCGTCAATGATCCTTGCACCTGCTCCACACGACGCATCAGGAGGAAGACGGACCCCCCAAGAAACACCATGAACACACACAGAACTGCGAGATACTCCAGCAAGATCAGGGGGGTCATAGACTGGATCACCGTCCTTTCTTGGTTGACGAGCGACTAGGAATCGGATCAGACGGGATTGCAGGCGACGATCAGGGCACTGATGCCCAGGGCCGCCAGGACCGCGAAGATCAGCAGGGTTCCCCATTTCCAGCACTTCTGCACGAACAATGCCTCGCTCGACTTCATACGTTCTCCTGAAAGGGTGTAAGGGATAACGAGACCATCATAGCGTAAACCGCGCCCCCGTGCAAGCCATTTTCAACTACCGATCCTAGATGTCCTTAGCGACAAAGAGCAGATGAGTATCGTTGTTGCGGATGACTCCCTGCCAATACAACCGCTTCGCCTGATGGATGAGACCCGCCACCCGCGCGTCCCGTTCATCGGGTGCCAGCAACAACGGGTGTATTTCAACGGTGATCTGGTCGGCCAGCGCTCGCGGCTGATCGAATAACCACTCCAGAATACCGAACTCGGCCCCTTCGCAGTCCATCTTCAAGACTTTAGCCCGTGCGCCGAGTACCGCGTCGATCCCTACGCACGGGACCGTAATGCGCCGGAGTGGGTGCGAGACGCGATCTCCAATTCCTCCCACGTCGAGGGCGTGGCTGTCCCACCGCTCCGATTCCACAAAGGGTATCTCTCCACTCGCAGCGAGATCAGGGGCCACGACCGCCACCCGATAGAAAAGCGGCTTCGACGGACCATACGCTTCCATCGGATCGAATGCCCGAATCGGCTCCGACGACATGGCCGCGATCGCCTCATAGAAATTGAACCGCGCGCATCCGATATCGACGATGCCGTGCCCGTCCCCGTCCCAACCGACAAGTTCGCTTGTGTCCGGGCCACCTTCCCAAAGAGCAATCGGGTGCCCTGCCACGTCCACCACCTTGCACCACGGCGGCAGGCCCTCAATCTCAACTTGAATGCCAGTGACGTTTTCCGCGAGCATGGCTATCTCCAGAGGTCGTCAGGTGGAATCTCGCACCTGCCTACGTCCTTGTGGGCGGTGCCTTCGGGGCGCTTGACCCCGTATAGCTCATCGGTGCCCTGAATGTTTACGGCGTCCCACTTCTGGGTACCCCACGGTGCGTCGTTCGGGAAGCCGAAGTTCCCATGATGGATGGCGCTGACATCGCGGGTTGCCCCAAAGTGCGCGTTGTGGCGAGCGAGGAAGCGGGAGAATCGCCAGTCTTCCGGCTCGAACTCCGGTCGCAGGATGCCGTCGGGCGTCAACCATGTCTCGTTGCGGAACTGGAACACGACCTTGCTATTCCACGGTCGATCCAGCCGCATCAGCATGAGACCCGTATTGATAATGAGGTTGGCGTGGGGGCCTTGCATCTGGTTGGGACCCTCACCGAAGTACGAGGGGATATCGCGGTTCGTTATGAGCGAGGGCATCCGCTTGTGAAGCTCGTGGAGCGTGAGGCGACGTGGGCACCACAGATGGGTGTCGAGGCCCGTCGAGGTGATGCCTCTCTCGTCTTTGATGGCGATGACCGCACTCAATACGTCCAGCTCATTATCAGAGAGGATCGCGTACATGCGCTCCAGCCAGTCCGGTTGAAGGGGCTGCACGTCGTCGTGGAGCATGGCGAAATGCGTGAAGCCATCCGGACGCTTCTCGGTCCTGCGCTCGTTGTAGGCGGCGCAGTAGTTGACATTGAAGTTGTGGGTGGTGCTGGAGTTACCGACCGGCAGGGGCGTCACACGCAGGCGATGCGCGATGGACTGGCAGGCCGCGCTCACGATGTATTGGCCCACGGCCCCGCGCCCGCTCGGCAATGCCAGATAGATGCGAGGATCATCAACCTGACCGGGCTTCTTCGGCGAGGGGGGCGTTGCCTGCTTGAAAAGGACAGGGTTCAGGGGTTGCATGGAGTCTCCTAGTTGTAGAGCCAATCGTAATTGGGCTGGTGTTCCGTGTTTCCGCCCGTCTCTCGCAGGTAGCGATCGAGGGCATTCTGTTCTTCGGTTGTCAGACGCCGTGGGCGATTTGATCCCACGTTCTCCAGTGCCCGTTCGAGGGCCGTGCGGTGAACGTCTTCTTTGGGCGGGTCCAGATACGTCGCACCGATGACGAGGCGATTGACGAGAACGATGCCGTCAAGAATCTCCGACCGCTTCTGATCCTTCGGGTGCGGCTTCGCGTGCGGGATCAGAGGTATCCCGTATCGCGTCATCATCGAGATCATCATGGGCTGTGAGCGATCG
>FRDC01000047.1_pt1 | contig 12285 bp, 8 predicted proteins | sample 1106171 | NCBI WGS metagenome assembly FRDC01 (sample SAMEA3930566, study PRJEB13176) | freshwater metagenome | biome: Drinking water system; feature: drinking water; material: water | place: Singapore | collected 2014-12-20
TCCATCTTCTTTCCCTTTTTTCCTTTGATCACAAAGACTAATACATACACAATTTCAATTATAAAAATTATGTATGCTTAAATAAAATCGATAGCATTTTCTCGAATAAAATTACTCAGAAAATTCCCACTCGCACCAACCGCTTACCAGTGGAAAATAAATACCTAACTTTATTCGCTTTGAATCAACCTTTTGCATAATCCTGGCATAATTATACAATTGATTTTGATAGCGAAATCTCTCCCGATCAAGAAATTCTTGCAAATTGGATCCTTCATGACTACTGATTTTATAGTCAATAATCCACCGGATATTATCCGAGTCGCAAAATGTACGATCAATTACCCAATTAGTGAGTTTGCTGTCTAAAATTGATGTGATTTTCAACTCATTCTGGGCGTATTGATGGGATCCCAAGATCCAACGCCCACGATCATCCGTGATGGCGTTTGTCAAACTCAGTATGATACGTTCAACCGCGACCTCCATTTGATCACCATCACTCATCCCGCACACTAACAAATTGTGTTTGAATTGATCTCGCAATTCCTGTATCCGTTCAACGGTCCATATCGAAAGCCCATCCTCAGCAATTTGTTGCAACCATCGATGCACAACGCTCCCGACATATCGCGCCATATCACTTACCCAGAAGAAATCAATTGCTTCGTTTCCTGGATTACTCTCACACGTCTTTTGCAATCTGATTGATTCAGGAGCATCCGGCAAAACCCATTCTGAATTAAGCCGATTGATCTCCTGATTGAATTTTATTCTAACCAAGCTAGCATAATCAGCATCTACAGCGTAATTCTTCCTAAGCACTTCATCTGCAGCTGCAACCTTCAGGAAATCTTGTTCAACGGCAGGCCAAAGTCTTTCAAGCAACGAGCCTCGTTTCGGTTTTTTCAATTCACTTCGATCATTGCTCTCGGCGGACAACGCTGTATGTCCCAGCAAATGTAAAAATTTCTTAGCACGTGTTGCCGCAACATACAACAATCGATCCGCTTCCAGCTGCCCCTTATCCCAATCAAGTTTTTCCAACCAAGAATAGATCGGATCAATTTCAGCACCTGTTTTTCGAACAGGCGCCAGTAATAAATCCGAAGTTTGAGCGTCATGTTCGCAATAAAACTGATTACGGGGTTGTTCAATCCACTGCAGCAATTGCTTTTCCTTGTTACGAGGGATGTTACCAAGCCCCGGCACGATAACAGTATCAAACTCAAGTCCTTTGGCTTTATGAATTGTCATAATCTGTAATGAATCACCGGCAGACAAATCCGGAGCAGCATAAAGCACGTTCAAACCACTTTGGAATCGCGCGATATCCATAAGATTGCCAGCCACTTCTTGCTCTTCAAGATAATTCAGATATCTTGCAGCATCATCCAAATGCTTCACGATGCCTTTCTTATCTTGAGACCCATGATTGATGCAACCAGGACCACCTAGCGTGTTCCAAACAGCTTCCACTATCACACGTAGTGATTGGCGCCGGCGATGTATCATGCAGGGCTTAAGAACTTCGCGCAACCTACGTATCCGATCTCTTCCGTCATCGGAAATTTTTTTCATCCGGGTTTCGTTAGAAATTAATTCCCACACAATCCGTTTAGAGACAGAAGCTTGAAAAGAGCTATCTTGCTGATCAATGCTCATCAACGCAGTGATATCTTGCAATGATAATCCACACCATGGCGCACGTAACAAACTAAGCCACGCAAGCCGGTCAGCCGGATTGATCAATGCACGAGTCAGCGCCAGCAAATCTTGTATGACCGGCTTAGTTGCCAGTGTTTCAATATCGACTGCACGAAAACGTACATCATTTTTTTGCAATTGTTTTACGATTTCATGCAAGTGATTACGATTCCTCACCAAAATTGCAATCGTATCCGTTGGATATTGCTGCCGGGTGAATTGAATAATTTCAATGACCTTCGCGGCTTCTGCGTCTGGATCTCGTACAAATGCAGGATGCACGTTCACAGCATCTCGTTCCAACAGCGGATGCGTTGCAACTGAGGGGGAAAATGTTATCGCACCGGTTACGCTATCCTCTTGATCCGGCATGATCTGTGCAAAAGTCCGATTCACCCAATCGACAATCCCCTGCTGGGACCGGAAATTAGCTCTCAGAGTTATTGGCCAAAGCTTTCGATTATTAATTCCAATATTGCGAGCCCGTAAAAATAACCCAACTTCCGCTTCACGGAAACGATAGATGGATTGCATCGGATCTCCCACTACAAACAGACTGCGACCATCGCCTTCTTCCCAGCCGGCAACAAGTTTCTCAATCAATTCGAATTGACTGATCGAAGTATCCTGAAATTCATCGATTAATAAATGCTTGATTTGGAAATCCAGCGCCAACGCCAAGTCTGTCGGTGCCTGCGAATCACCCAGCGCCAATATTGCCCGTTGTGCAACTTCAGAAAAATCAACGCAACCGTTCTCCTGAAAAATAACCTGTAGCTGCGCTACCGCATAAGGTAGCAATCGCATGATCGTCCCAAGAATTTCCCATTGCTGCTCGGTATAGCTAGGAGGCGGAAGTTGACGCATTATCGGCAACGCTAACTGAAAATCCTTTGTCTGACTCAACTGAGCAATGAGCGATTCAAATCGATCTTTCCAGGATTTGGCTGCGTCTTTTTCGATTTTGGTATTCCCTATGGGAAAACCTTCCTTTCTTGAAATTTTTCTCCGCCAGGTATCATCTTTAGTTAACAGTAATTCCGCAATCCCCTGCCACTGCTCGATTGTTGCCATTGATATTGTTTCAAGATCGGCACAGCGCGTAATATCTGATGCGCTACCTTCCGCGATAAGATTGACAGCCGCATATTGCAGTAACTGCAGCAATTCACGATGCAGAACATCAGGCAATAGCTGAAATGCCTTCAGTTGGGCAATACAGCGGGAATTTTGCAACGCACATTCCAATTCCTCTCGGGTTCTTGCATGCAGATGGCGCAGCCAATGATCGCGGCGTGCGAGCATATCGGCAAGCAATGTTTCAGTTCGTGCATAGTCGTTGTCTAGATGTTCAAGTAACCGCTCAACGTCGCTGGCAATCTGCGTATCTTGTTCAATTAGTCTTAAAGTCGCACGAGCAGCCGCCACATAAAAATGAGTTGCGTCTTCAATCGTTTCAGGCTGCGCGCCGAATTTTGACAAAACGGGCATTTGCCGGGTCAAGGCAGCGCACAAAGAATCGATAGTTTGTATTCTTAATCGATCAGGATTTTCCGAAATCTGCCAACCAAATTGACGATCTCGTTGCAAAACCATTTCTGCCAATTCCCGGTTTAATTTTTCATTAGGAGAAGCATCCTCCACCAATTGATTTATCTGTAAAGCCGCTAAAACACGCGAGCGCATTTCCGCAGCGGCTTTTCGCGTAAATGTGATTGCGACAATCTCTTCGGGCGCATCAACACAAGCGAGTAATCTAAGATACCGCTGGATCAAAATCGTGGTTTTGCCCGATCCCGCCGGCGCTTGCACAATAAATGATTGGGAAGGATTTAATGCAAGAATGCGATCATCAGTATCAGGAACAATAGGAATTCTCGGCATTTTTATTGTCCCTCTTCATCAATAACGTCACTTATTCGTTCATAAATTCTGCAAAACATATGCATATCGCAAAATTTACAGGTTGCTGGAAATTCTTTGGGATCCACGCTGGCTTCACCGCTGCAGAACCCAATCGCAAGATTTGTCAGATTCTGCCGGAATGCGTCAATCACGTCCTGCCAGCTTTCAAAAGACTTACCTCCGCTTAATTGAGAATAACCTTTTATTCCGGGTAACAAGCCGGAATTACTCATTAATGCCACAAATCCAACAACACCTGATCTCACAATTCCAAATGCTATTCCCGCAATTACTCTCTTTTGATCGGGCATCGTCATATAAAGCGATAATTGCGGTTCATCCGGCCGTTCCCCGATCATCGATTGAACCGATTGCATGCTTGTTTTGTAGTCGATAATAATCCGCTGCCCATCCGCCAATTCATCCACCCGATCCAGCCGCATGCCTAATTTTAGCCCACCCAACTGAACGCTGAATTTTTCCTCAATCGCGATCACGGTAAAGCAATCGCGATTTTTTTCTTGATTCAGCCATTCATGAATCAATCGAACCAAACGCCTCTGCTCGACTTGCAATAAACGATCAGGTAACAATGCAGGACAGATTCGCCGCAATGCAGAAATCGCATTGTCAACGATTTCCGTGATCAACCGGTCAAGATCATTCTCGCAAACCTCGTCCAATGCTTGTTTGGTAATCAGCTTTCGCCAAACATCAGCTAATGCCTGATGAACCAGCGATCCTCTTTCCCTGGCATCCAAACCGGCATGCGGTTCTTCGATAGTTTCAATATTTAAGCGGTGCTTTGCCCATGCGCGAAACGGGCAAGCGGCAAAATCCTTGATAACCGATGTACCGCCTTGAATGCCTTGCTGTGCGATTTCTTCCGGTAACGGTAATGTCTGGCTATCTTCAATCCGCAACATCTCACAAGACTGGATAATCAAGTCACGATGCGATAGCCACTCGGGGATCACAAAATCTTCAATGGGTATTGATCGAATCAGCGCGCTGGGCGTTAATTCTTGTTGATCATCACCGTCCCGATACTTGGGTGAACTGACAATCACTTCTTCAGCATGCGTAAACCATCCTTGCATCAAACGCTGGCAAAAGGCCGAAGATTCTTGAATCGAACCTAACGTCAACCTGGCCTTGCGTTGCAACTCAAGCGGTAAAAAAGGATTAGGGCGAGCACGTAGCGGCCATTGATCATCCGAGAGAGCCATCACCCACAGATAATCAAATGTCATCCCTGCGGCTTCCAGCACACCCAAAATCTGTATAGGCGCTTCCGGTGATTCAGGCTGGAACACAGTATCGTTCGCCATCCATTTCAAACGGCTGATTGCCTGGTAATAGGTAATTCTTGATGAGATTTGATCCAATCTGGCAAACTCTGCAAGCAGCGTTTGCCATTTCTCAACGGTCTGGAATTCTTCGGAATTCAGACTACGCTCACCCGGAAATCCACAAAGCTGCAATATTTCCGCAACAACCTTGACGTAATCCGTGTGACTCCCGTTACTTGGCAATTTTGCCTGGCGGTATGCATCGATTTCGGTTAGGAAAGCAAATAAAACAGGACAATCTTTATGACCATTCACGCGCCTGACCAGATCTAACAGTTGCGGCAATGAAATCATCGGCGCGGCAAACCGCCGGATCGCGGTATCGAGCAATGCACGTTGGCCCATCTCGGTTTCAGCGCCTTTTAGAAACGGTGAACGTAACCAATGACTGAGTTGATGGAACTCTACTTCTTGATCGATCAGTGCTAAAGTGATGAACGCAGTTTCAATGACCGGATAGGTTGCGAGCGCCAAACCCAGCGAAATATTATAGGACGCCATTGAATGATCAGCACCCGGCAATGCTGACCTGACGTCTGGTTGCAGGACCGCATTAAATGTCCGGATTAAAGCATTTCGATAACTTGCTAATGCCGGAACCACGATACCGACACGAACCGCAGCATCGGTCTTTTCAATTTTGGACCGTGCCCACAGCGCTGCATGATAAATCTCATCGGGGCTATTCAAGTATTCCACACGCCGAACATTTTCCGGCAGCACCCGCTTCTGCGATAAAGAATCAACCGCGGTAATCTCGCAACCTGAAACTTGCAGTTTTTCGAAGAAATTATTTTGCTGCGGTGTTATGACATCAAAACCAAAGCAAATTAGTGATGCGTATTGCTTTATTTCAAGCGTGTCATAGCATTCTGTAATGAGATCACAAATCCGTGCTTGATCCGTCGATCCCTGACTTGCCGTGATACTCCGGTACGACTCGACCCAATCCAAGAATGCTCTTCCATCTTCATTGGGTAAATAGCTGCTCAGTTGCGGAATTAATCGCCAGACATGCGCTAGCCGCCAAGCTTCGCGTGCCAATTGCGCTGTTTGTGAAACTCTCAGTAATGTTTTACCAACTTCGGATTGTTGAATAACCGATTCCCACTGTACTTGTTCCTGTGCACCCGTCAATAGCAAAGGTAAGGATAAGGAATCCCTTGAATAAAGCGCATCGTAATATATGCGTTCGATAAAAGCATCGAATGGCAGGATATCGGCAGAATGCCAGACCTCCCTCTTTTGATCAATTTGGTGCTGATTAAATTTTTCTTTAAGCGCTAAAGCAAGCCTTCGGTTAGGCGTGATAGCCGTCCCGCCAGCATGTAAGCGCTTAAATACTTTTTTAAGGGAGATTTGCGGATATTGCGAAGAATCAAACATGCGGGTAGTTAACTACTAACCGCTTTGGGAGTTTAACGTTTCAGTTGATCCAGTTTGTCTTTAACGCTTGCCCATTCATCAGCATCTGGCAGCGGGTCTTTTTTCTCGATAATTGGCCGCCACTTTTTAGATAAATCAGCATTCAATTCGATAAAATGCAATTGCTCATCTGGCACATCATCCTCAGCGTAAATCGCTTCCACCGGGCATTCGGCAACACATAATGTACAATCGATACACTCATCAGGATCAATCACCAAAAAATTTGGCCCTTCACGAAAGCAATCCACTGGACAAACATCCACACAATCCGTGTACTTACACTTAATGCAATTTTCAGTTACTACATAAGCCATGACAACTCTTCCTTGCTTGTTTCTCGAATTTAATTTTTTATTTTAACAGAATTCTAATCACTAACGCCATCACTCAGCATCTGTCGATTTATTCGCATAAAAAGATTGCTGCACATTGATTTTCATCAGTAAAATGTTCGATCAAAACTCAATTCGTCTGAATATCATGAACTGTAAACAAAAATTTAAACTTGCACTGGCTTTTACCCTGTTATCTCTATCTCCTTATTCCCAAGCAAATCCAGTGGCCTGCTTCAATACCAATGCTGGAGAATTTTGTATGGAGCTGTTTGAAACACACACACCTATTACAACCGCCAACTTTCTTAATTATGTCAATAGTGGCGCTTACACAAACGGGATTTTTCACCGTAGCGTGCCTGGTTTTGTGATTCAAGGCGGTGGCTATAAAATCAATGAGAGTGCCAGTGGAAAAATTCTCTCGGCAGTAAATACATTCCCACCAATTACGAATGAATTTAAAATTTCAAATACGCGAGGAACAGTTGCCATGGCTAAAATTGGCGGCAACCCCAACAGCGCTACGAGCCAATGGTTTATCAATCTTGCTGACAATTCCGGTCCACCGAGTCAATTAGATACACAGAATGGAGGCTTCACCGTCTTTGGGCGGATTATATTCGGTGGGATGAATACCATTGACGCGATTGAAGATCTTCCGGTTTCCAACATCAACCTTGGCAGCAGCCGTTCGCCGGCGCCAATTATTGGCTCAGACGGATCAGCGATCACGATCGAAAATCTTGTAACAATCAATCAAGTAACTGTGACATCTGTCGCCGGTATATTCAGTCACGATGTTTTAAGTTTTGCTGTTGATATTGGAACCGGTACCGCATTAGATGTCAATTTGCGGTCAATCAATAGTCCACCCCTTATGTTCGAACTTGAACCAGCAAGTATCAAATCGCTTGCAAATAAACCGGCGAATATTGCAACGTATTCAAGTTCAAGCGGCCAGCTTCACATTCCATCCGTGATGATTAATTCCAAGACTATTGTCAACAATGTCACCATGCAACTTATCGATTTAGCAACTTATAGATTCCAATTAATCAGCTATGATTAACTATTAAATACCGACATTTATACTTCAATTCCAAATATTACATCGTTCGAAATCAATAACACCCGCATAAAAAATATTTACTTAAGTGGAAAGTTTGAAGTATATTTAATAATAAGTCTCATTTATGGATAACCAGATTAAATTCGATTGTTACATTGATGAGATAAATTTAAAGAATTCTTTGAAGAAACGGGATTTACGTATACCTGTTTAACGCATCGTCTATAAACAGTATTTCCAAAGTCGCTTTGACATTTCTTGCCAATATGCTACAGAAAATGTCATTCTTTTTTTGATTAAAACCAAAAATCTGCGGTTATTCCCGGTTTTATCCTCAAGTTTATAGATTAATATTTTTAATGCATAAGATAAGTTCTACTTCATATGCTAATTTATTAATTTCATGGAGATTGACAACTTAACTTAATAATTTCAATTATGTTGCTTGGTTTCATAACTTAAACAGAGCGGCATTTCCTCACCATCAACATGCGATATGAAGCAGACGAATTTCTCTATGAAAGAAATTACAAGCTTCACGCAGTTCTGATCTCGCCTTAAGGGCAGTAGACTCAAGATAATCAGGTTGCTTGATAACCGCATCTTTACGTTTAAGCGTAATCGTGATGCAACTTAAGGCAATTACCATTTGTTTATAAGTGTATCAACGCAAAACTTTTCATATTAGAAGGAGAAATCGATATGAATTTCGGTAACCCAGCGTTACAAACAAAACGGCCTCTAACCATTAAAACCGCTCGTCCCCTTCGATTCAAGCAATTATTCGCAATAATATTACTACTCATCATTACGACAACTGCTACTCACACCCAAGCAGCCAAGATAATATTCCGGTCTAATTTTAGTTCGGGAGTTACCCTGAGCGCACCTTACAGTTTCTATCCTAGAGGCGCATGGCAGCAATTTACCGGCATTGATAAAGATACTGGCTATAGCTGGCCTATTCGAGCATTGGGAGCCAATTTTTCTGGCCTGCAACTAATCACGGCCAATCCAATTGAGCCATCTACCATCGGTTCTTACATTTCTAACTCCATTAGAACCGTCGCCGGACCTTTTGGAACGATTAATGAACTGTACCAAATTGTTAAAATGAATGGCGAAATAGGTGAAGGTGGATCACAATCGCCGTTTGTGATTATTAGACCCTCGACAGTAGGTGATGTAAAGAATTTATATATTTCTTATTGGTTTAAGTATCCAACTGATTTAGCTTCGAAGTTGGATAGCAGTGTTTCATCTGGTAACTGGCGCACACAATTTGAATTTAAAACAGGTGGATACGACGGCAGTAACGGAAGCGGCGATTATCGAATCATCACTAACATATTCAAAGATACCGATGGCGGACTTTATTGGTTAACAAAAGGGGATACTGTAGCAAATGGCCCTCTTCCCAGAATCACATACTGGTATGAAGAAAACCGGGTTGTACCCGTCCCCTTAGGCACATGGTTCAAGTTCGAAGTTTACTGGAACCGCTCCAGTGGCAGCGACGGACGCTTCTGGGCTGCCGTCAATGGTCAAGAAATTGTTGACTATCGAGGCCCCACTATGGGAATCGACAGCCTTCCAATCACACGGATAATGCCTCATAACACCTACAGTGGCGGATATGCACCGGTCGAATCAAGTCTCACAGGATTTGAAATATGGGATGGTTTTCCTTGCGGAGACGGCGTCTCATGCTACAACTTCGATAAAGCCGCCCCGACCACACCAGCATCGTTAACTGGAAAGCTCGCAAAATATTCAAGTTTTGCATCTGTCACATTGGCTTGGTTGCCTTCTACAGATAATGTGGCGGTATCGAACTATATAATCTACAGAAACGGTACTAGAGTTGGTGTCAGTATAACTCCAAATTTTATTGATACGATTTCCGGAAGCCCAAAAGGAGCGATCTATAGTTATACAGTCCGTGCTCTTGATGCAGCCGGAAACTTCTCTCCTGCAAGTTCAGCGATCCCAATTGTTTATTAAAGTGTAAAAATGGAAGAGTAAACCAGAGGAAAGCTAGGTGATATAAGTAATATGGACGCCCTCTCGAATTGAACGGCACGTAAAAAATTACTCTTTGTCATGAGTAATGATGACCTCACTCGATTGGGCAATTTTCCACAAATCTTATGTGGGAATCTTGCGTTAACGCCTACTCTGTTTATTTCCATAGCATGCAAGTTATTGTTTAGACCTCATTGGGTGTTTTATCGTCAAACGCGCTGTGAGATCTATTTCTATTGTAGAACATGAGATATTTTCTAAGCCTCACTTTGTATCGTATGCGAGCAGATATACCGCTTCGTATTTGTCACTCTTTCAAAGCCGTTCGACAAACAGCAAGACAGCTACCCTTGCCCCCAAAAGCGAAACAAATTGACTGGATGCACCTGACACCATTTGCTGGTGATAGCTTGCGATGGATTGCGTGAATCTCCATTCACTTCATCGACAATACACGACACCAACCGAAATCGACTTCCTTCATGTTTCAGTATTCTTGAAAGCATCCTGGAGTCAACGAAAGGATGGTTCAAATGCAATTCATCTATCCGCACATCAGCACGAATACATCCGCTGATAGCGGAACCGACCTAAAATAGCCCTTTGAGCGTGCCCCTTCCAATAGTGGCATTGATAAACCGATCGCAGATTCCTGTAAATAGCCAAGTCAGACTGCCACTTCCATCCCGAAATCTGATTCGGATACGCATCAAATTGTTCAGCTAACTCAGCAGTGTCTTTTGCCTTCGATCGCAGCAATTGTCATCTTGGCTCTGAATCCCTCTACGTGGCTCCTTCTCGTTTCACTCATACAATTGTTATATTTTACTTTAAATTCAAATATCTATATTACGATAGATTAACAATTATTCGACTGTTCGAATATGCAAGAACACTTTTTGTGAGCACATTTTTTGGGTAGAGCTTAACAAGCTGTTCATCCCTGTAGTGCCACCTCACTGCGTACTGTCTCAATAAAAAATTGATACGAATAGTTGGCACAAATAATGCTTAATGAATATCGTAGTACGAAAAGGGCAAACTCTGCGAAAGCAGAGGACGCAAAGTCACTGATCTAAAGGGCAAATGCCCCAAGATGGCAGGACTGCCACAGATAGCGCTGTTCGTTTTAGTAAACGTCTATGCAACCATTCCATGGTTACGTAGTAATTCAAGCAATCTAATTCGAAGTGTATCTCTGCAGTTCCGTCCTTGAAATTTTAAGGAGGAATCGAAAATGAACATCGATCATCGTGTAGTAACTGTAACAAAACCGCCATTAATGGTTGACAAAACACTTCAACCAGAAACAACTGCTGTTAAGAGTAACAACACTTCCAGGCTGTTCCGAACAGGAAAGCTCGTTGCGATGATGATCATCATCGCCATGGTTTCTTCGCAGGCACACGCAGCCAAAATGCTTTTCAGGTCGAATTTTGGCTCTGGGGTGACTCTTAGCGCACCTTATGCTTTTTATACTAACGGTAAAGGAGCGTGGCAACAATTCACCGGAGTAGATAAAGAAACTGGCTATAGTTGGCCACTTAATGTGCTTGGTACAAGATTCTCAGGCATGCAACTCATTACACTCGACCCCGTTACTTCTACAACAATTAATGATTATATTACTAATCAAATTCGATCTGTTAGTGGACCCAAAGGAAAGACTGTTAATGAAATCTTTCAAAATGTAAAAATCATTGGCGCTCCCGGTGTAGCGGGTTCTCAGTCACCATTTTTATTTGTCAGACCCTATACGGCTGGTGATGTCAAGAATCTGTATATGACATACTGGATAAAATATCCGGCAGATCTGGCAGATAAATTGGATGCTTCGGTCTCATCTGGAAATTGGCGCACTCAATTTGAATTCAAAACAGGTGGATATGATGGCAATGACGGTAGCGGCGATTATCGGATTATCACCAACATATATAAACATACGGATGGCAAGCTTTATTGGATGACAAAAGGGGATAGCCAAGCGAATGGTCCAATTCCAAGAATTACCTATTGGCTTGAGGACAATCGAGTTGTACCGGTCCCNNNTTGGTGAATGGTTTAAATTCGAAGTTTACTGGAATCGCTCGAGCGGCAGTGATGGACGTTTCTGGGCTGCAGTCAATGGCCAACCGATAGCAGATTACCATGGATCCACTATGGGAGATTACAACCTGCCTATTACTCGAATCATACCTCATAATGCATACAGTGGCGGCTATGGCCCCGTCGAATCACATATCACCGGATTTGAATTATGGGATGAGTTTCCCTGTGGCAGCGGTGTTTCATGCTATAACTTTGATACGATTGCACCAACAATTCCAGCATCTCCCAAAAGTACATATCGGAAATTCTCTACATTCGCTTCAGTCGCATTATCTTGGACAGCTTCAACCGATGCGGTCGGTGTTGCTGGTTATGCGATTTATAGAAATGGGGTAAAAATTGGGGTAAGCACTAC
>FRDC01001631.1_pt2 | contig 12274 bp, 12 predicted proteins | sample 1106171 | NCBI WGS metagenome assembly FRDC01 (sample SAMEA3930566, study PRJEB13176) | freshwater metagenome | biome: Drinking water system; feature: drinking water; material: water | place: Singapore | collected 2014-12-20
GGCGTCGTCCCGGTGATCGCGAAGGGGAAGAAGAACGACCGACTCCTCGCGATGAGCCCGGTCTTCAAGATCGGGAAGGTCCGCATCCACCGCCGGCATGGGGACTTCATCGACCAGTGGATCTCGTTCGACCCGGCGAAGCGGAACCAGAAGGACGACCTCCTCGACGCCGTCGAGATCGCTCTCGACACGGCGGGGGCACTCCTACCGATCTCCCCGCATGCATCGCTGCTGGATGAACCACCCCCGTCCGATCCATCCGACCTCGCATCCCTCGTCAGGGACCAGATCCGGGACATGGTGAGGCCGCAAGGCCCCATGGATCCGGAGCTGGGGAGCGAGTTCTAGGAGGTGCATGTTCCGACTCCACCGCGCTGACCTGAAGGAGGCGCACGCCGCGGAGGTCAAGGCATTGAAGCTGACCATCGAGGCGCTGGCTGAGCAGGTCGAGTACCTGCGCGCCAAGCTCGACGGGCACGGCTTCATATCCGCCCGCGTACCGCCCGCCAACCCGACCGGACAGGCTGAGGCCGAGGTGGGTTGGCCGAAGTGGATGAGCGAGGAGGAGGAAGACCTACTCGCCCTCAACCTCAACAACCACATCACGGACCTGGAACTCCAAGAGCTGCGCTCGCAGCTCGGGATGCCGGGTCTTGCGATCGACTAACTCCAAGGAGGGCGGATGACAGACGGGGGTAAGACCGCCCGCCTGATGCGTGACGTCATCAAGGACCCGGCCCTGCTCGCGGAGAAGCGGCGGGAGCTGGACACCCTGCGGACAGAGCACGCGAAGGAGTGGGCGCTCAACCGAGAGTTCTACAACGGGAACCAGTGGATCCTGTGGAACAAGTACTCCGCCTCGGTGGACACGCTCGGCGTCGAGGAGACTGACCGGCCGCGCTGGAAGGTGCGCCTCACGGACAACAGGATCCTCCCCGGGGTCACGCAGCTCGTTGCGCAGATGACGAAGACGCGCCCCGTGATCCACGCCACCCCCAACTCCGGCGCCGACCGGGACATCAAGGCGGCGCAGATGGCGGAGCGGCTGTACGAGTTCTGGTGGGATGAGCTGGGTCTTCGGGCCAAGCTGACCTCTGCCCTCGTTCACGCCCAGATCAGCCAGGGTTACTGGCTCATCACCTGGGACGCGCTCGCCGGCAAGGAGATGAAGGTCATGGTCAACCCGGAGACGGGAGCGCCGATCTGGGATGACGAAGAGGCCGACATCTACCGCGAGGAGCTACGGGCCGCGGCCGAGGAGTTCGGGATTCCCGGACAGGAGCTGATCGACCAGTTCGAGCAGGTCGTCTACATGGGCGACGTGCGGGTACAGGTCCTCGACGGGATGCAGGTCTGGCTCGACCCGACCGCCTCCAGCTTCGAGGACTGCGAGTACGCGATCTGCAAGTTCCCGATGACGGTGGACGAGATCGCCACTCGGTACGGCGAAGAGGTCACTCCCGACGCCACCTCCGTAGACCGTAAGCCCACGCTGTACGGGACCCAGATGTCGGACGACATGCCCAAGAACGTCCGGAACGTCTATCACCTATACCACCGGCCCGTGCCGCACCTACCGAAGGGTCGCTACGTCTGCTGGATCGAAGGGCCACACAAGATCCTCTACCAGTCGGACTGGCAGTTTCCCTTCAACACCCTGAACCTTGTCAAGTTCCCTGGGATCGAGCGCCCCGGCTCCGTCTACGACGAGACCCGCGTGAAGCACGCTCGCCCGCTTCAGAAGGAGCTGAACGACATCGTCTCCGGGGTCGCCATGCACCGACGGCTGACGATGAAGCCGCAGATGCTGGCCCCGACGGGCTCGCTGCGACAACGCCTGACGGATGAGCCGGGCGCTGTCTGGGAGTACAACCCCGTCGCCGGCCTCGCACCTCAGTGGCGGGAGATGCCAGGCCTGCCTTCGTACGTCTGGCAGAGCCTGGAGGGGACGCAGGCATCGCTCGCCCGCATCTTCAACCTCCTCCCGACCGAGCGCGGCCAGCTTCCCGCTCGCACTGACTCCGGGCAGCTCGTGGAGCTGGTTCAGGAGGCGGTAGCCGACCAGATCAGCCCCGAGATCCAGCGCATGGAGGACGCCCTCGCACAGGCGGGGGGCATCCTGGCGGCTCTCGCCCAGGAGTACTACGAGGAGCCGCGGCTGCTCAAGATCAAGGGTCCCGGCGGCTCCGTGCAGGCGATCAAGTTCCAGAACGTCGATCTTGGCGGCGGCTACAGCTTCCGCGCCGAGGCGGGCTCCGGCCTGCCCCGCACGCGCGCCGGCCAGATCCAGCAGATCAAGGAGATGGTCGAGATGCAGGCCATGGACATCCGCGAGGCCGTCCAGTACCTGCCGATCGCCGGGCTCAAGGGCGTGCAGGCGCGCATCGCAGCGGACGAGGACTTCGCCCAGCGCAAGGTGGAGAAGCTCCTCAAGGGCCTGCCGATCAACCTGCCCGAGATGGAGCAAGCGATCCAACACGTCCAGATGTATGGGACCGATCCGAACACCGGGGAGTTCTTCACTTCGCCCGAGGAGGCCGTCGCCTTCGTGGAGCAGGCGGCACTCACCCCCCTCCCGTTCGAGAACGCGCAGGTCTCGGCCCACGTCCTCGGGCTGCACATGAAGAGTGTGGAGTTCGAGCGCTACCCGGTCGAGGTCCAGTCCCGCTTCTACCAGCACCTCCAGATGCTCCAGTCCGCGCTTGGTGAGCCCCAGCCACAGGAGGCGATCCGGACGACGCTGTCGCTCAACGGCACTGTCGGCCCGACCGTCGCGGCTGCGATCCTCCAACAGAAGGGCATCGCTGAGGCAACACCGCAGACGATGCAGGAGCCGCCCCTGGAGACGTCGGTCTACGACTCGATGGACAAGGCCGACGTTGACTCGGCGGGGAACGACCCGCTGGAGGAAGAGGAAAGGCTGATGGCGATGGCGCAAGCCCAAGCCACTGCCGATCTGAAGCAGGCGCGGGCGGCGAACGAGATCGCCAACGCCCAGGACAAGCACGTCCAGTCCATACGGCAGGCCGACGAGATGCATCAGGAGCGCATCCGACAGGCTCGGCAGCCGCGGGGAACGTAAGTGGCGACCTCGTACTCCGAGGCGCAGAAGGCGCAGATATTCGTCGCACTGACGACGAATCTGGGCAACATCAAGAAGACGGCCCGCACCACCGGGCTCCCGATCAGCACCATCCGACGATGGCGCGACATCTGGGAGCAGGAAGGGCCGCCGGACATATCCGTCCTAGAGCAGGCTGTCGGGGACTTCGTGTCTCAGGCCGAGAGGATCCGCGATCGAGCGCTCCTCGAAGCTGAGAATGCGATCCCCGGCGCCAGCCTCAACCAGCTCACCGGGCTGATCGGAATGCTTACCGATCGGATCACGGTGGCGAAGGGGCTCGCCTCCAAGCGGACCGAGACCGTCCACACCTTCCCCCAGGCAGAGGAGATCGCCGCCACTCTCGGCGCGGTCCTGCAAGGGGCTCTCTCGGCGGCGCAGTCGCGCGAGCGAGACATCATCGAGGCCGAGGTCGTACGTGAGATCGAGGCCGCACCAGAGAGCGGCGGGGACTCCTAGCCGGTCCCCGCCTCGCTCGGCTAGGGAGCGAACATCGACACACATGAGTTGGCATGGGCTGCCGGCTTCTTCGACGGAGAAGGCGGTACCTATGTCGGGGGTCGTAGCATCCTCTGCTCACTACCCCAGAAGAATCCCGATCTGCTCTACCGCCTTCAGGCGGCGGTGGGCGCGGGAAAGGTCGCAAGACGTGACGAGCGAACGTGGCAGTGGTATCTCACTGGGCTCGCCAACGTGCAGCACGTACTCGGCCGTTTGTGGCCGTACCTCGGAGAGATCAAGAAGGATCAGGCTCGCGTGGCTGTGCGGGAGTGGGTTCTCCGCCCCCGCGAGCGAGCGATCCGCGGATCGTCTCTGACCATTGCTTGAGCAGGCCGTAAGGCACTCAGGCCAACGAAAGGATTTCGTGTCCGACGACACCCCTATGTCCTACGACGAAGCGTTCCAGGCACTCACCGAAGCAGCCGCAGCCGAAGAGGCCGCGGAGCGGGGTGAGCAGGCACCAGTAGCGCCGGCAGCCGTAGCGACTCCCGAGGGAGCGAACACTCCCGAGCCCGTGCAGGCAACGCCCGAGCCGATCCCGGCTCCGGCGGAGAACACGGAGCCCGAGGCGTTCAACCCCGACACGCTGCCCCCCGAGCTGATCCCCGCGTGGAAGCAGCTCCAGGCAGCATGGACCCCCCGCCTTCAGGAGGCGGCCGAGGTCCGCAAGCAGCTCGACGCTCTGGGCGGTCTCGACACCGTGCAGGAGGCTGTCGATCTATACAACCGGATCTCCGATACATCGAACTGGCCGCAGCTTCATCAGGAGCTGAGCGAGGCGATGCAGGAGATGGGACTCACGAAGGCCGAGGCTGACCAGCTGGCCGAGCAGGGTCTCAAGAATCCCCCAGTCCCCGATTCTCTCGCAGGACTGGATCTGGACGATCCGGATCTGGCCCCTATCGCCAAGGCCCTTCAGGCACAGCAGGCTCAACAGGCGCGGCTGGAGCATCAGCTCCAGGCGCTCCAGTCGAACCTCGCGTTCCGGGCGCAGGCGGAGGAGGCGGCTCAGGCGGAGGCCCAGCGCAACGCGCTGATGCACCGCCAGCTCGCCGCCATCCAGCAGTCGAATCCCCACTACGGGGACGACGACCTCGGGATGGTGCTGACGGTGGGCAGCTTCTACAACGATGACCTGGTCGAGGCGCAGCGCGCCTTGGAGACGTACGTCGCCTCCCGTATGGACCGGTACTTCTCGAAGAAGCAGGCCGCCGCCACCCCCTCCATCCAGTCGCAGCCGGGCGCGGGCGCGTCGTCCATCACGGACAACTCGCCGCAGGACCTGGATCAGGCCGAGCGTGAGGCCATCGAGTACCTCCGCGGTCTTCAGGCCGCCGGGGAACTCGACTTCACCTAGGCACCCCTTCCATCCGCCGGGGAGTGGTGTGAACCGCTACTCAACGGGAGCAGCTACGTAACATGCCAGGCGCACTTGTCAGCACCGTCTCAAAGGTGCTCAAGGATCGCTACATCGGCCCGCTGAACCGGCAGCTCAACGACGAGGTTCTGGTCTTCCAGCTCCTCGATCTCGACTCCGCGAACATCGACCTCGACGGTAACCAGGCGGTCGTCCCGCTGCACAAGAACCGTTCGACGGGTATCGGTGCTCGACTGGAGAACGAGACGCTGCCGGACGCTGGCAACCAGGCGTACGATAAGGTGGTCTTCGACCTCACCTATCAGTACGGCCGGGCGCAGTTCAGCGGCCAGTCGATCCAGAAGACGAAGACCGACGCGGGCGCGTTCATCCGCGTGATGACGGAGGAGCTGGACAAGCTCCGGGACGACCTCACCCTCGATCTGGCCCGCCAGGTCTACGGTGACGGCACGGCCAAGATCGTCGCGCTGAACGACACCGCCACCTCGGCCACGCACGCGATCGTGTCGGCTGAGCCTATCGACAAGGGCTACCTCTACCCGGGGATGCTCGTGGACGTCGGCACGGCGGCCAACCCGCGACTCAAGCTCACGAAGGACGCCATCGTCTCGGTGAGCGGAGTCACGGTCGTCTTCACCACGTCGTTCACGGCGGCTCTCACGGACTTCATCTTCCGTGAGCAGAACGCCAACGCTGCATCGGTCTCGAAGGAGATGACGGGCCTCCAGGCCCTGAACCCGACGGCGGCCAACACCATCGGTGGTCTCGACGCCTCCACGGCGGCGAACGCCTTCTGGGACAACGGCCGGCGCAACGTCGCTGGTGCGGTCTCCCTGAGCGCACTGATGGAGGACACGAACAAGGTCAACGCGAAGGGTGGGAAGGCGTCGGACATCCTGACGCTCACCACGCCCGGCATCGCGCGGCGCCTGTTCGAGACCGCGGACTTCAAGTCCAACGTCCGGTTCGTGGACAACTCGGCGGGCAGCGGGAACCTGAAGGCCGGTTTCGAGAAGCTCATGTTCTCGGCCGGCGCGGGCTCCTACACGCTCGTCACCGACCGTCTCGCCCCCTGGGGCCAGATCCACCTGATCGACAAGAAGCACTGGAAGGTCTTCTCGCCCGGTCAGTGGCAGTTCCTCGATCGTGACGGTCTCACGATCCGCTGGGTCTCGGACAAGGACGCCTACCAGGCTGTCCTCTTCCGGTACGTGAACCTCGGTACGGGGCGGCGCAACACGTCGTTCGTCCAGTACGCGATCACCGATTCCGGTTACTAGCCTGTAAACACACAGGCTATTAGGTTGTGGGGGCTCCTCCTACTTCCCATGTGCAGGAGCCCCCACACGCACAAGGGAGATATATCGCCAGAAAGCCTACGTGCCTGTGTGGCACGTGTCCGAAGTGTCGGCGCCGCGACTACATGCGCGAGTACCATCGCCGAAACCCCGAACAGAATCGGGAGAAGGCGCGCCGTTGGCGCGAGCAGAACCCTGAACGGCAAGCGGATCGAAATAGGGCTCTGTACGACGCAGACAAACAGTTCATCCTCGACCTGAAGCTGTCCTGCGGGTGTGTCCGCTGCGGATACAAGGAGCACGCCGCCGCTTTAGTGTTCCACCACCGAGATCCGGGCGCGAAGCTCGGGGCGGTGACCGCCTTCCTCGGATCGCGAGGAAAATTGGAGCGCTAGATCGCCAAGTGCGACGTCCTCTGCGCCAACTGTCACGCGATCGAGCACTACACACCAGAAATCCCCCTCGTCGCCTAGGCGGCGGGGTGCGCCCCCGACGGGGCTGCGTTCGCCCGGCGGGGTCTCGGCCTAGCGCCGACCCTGCCGGGCCTCTTTCCATCTCAACACAAGGAGGGACATGTCCACTCTGTGGATTCCGAACCAGGGCGTCGTGCCCTCCCATATCCGGACCGCGCAGCTCGCCGTCGAGGCGTACGACTCCCGGCTGGAGCTGGGCTTCGATGAGCGCAACCAGCAGTGGGTAGTGCTCTGGAAGGAAGGTCCCGGCGGGGCACCCTACCCCGCGCTCGGGCTGGGCTACGAGCTGCCCGGGTACGAAGAGATTCAGCGGCGCCTCTACGCCGCGGACACCGTTCGCAACTCCGGCGCGCAGCTGAAGGAAGTCATGCGCCGCCAGGAGGCGCGCCACAAGGAGGGCCGGCGCGAGCTGGACGAGGTGACCACGGAGGTCGCCGAGGCGCTCGAACACGCCTTCCGCCGAATGGGCCAGACCTCGTACTCCAAGGTCTACATGCCCTCGAAAGGGATCTAGGTCATGGCCTACACGATGGACCCTCGGCTGGGTAACCGCCGGCAGAAGCAACTGCTCCAACAGGTCGCGTCGAAGATGATCCAGCGCTCCCGCACGACCAACGCTCTCGGGCGCTTCGGTCGGCTCGGGAACACCCGCGGCCGGGTGCGCTCGCTCACCAGCGCCGGAGCGCTTCGCCAGCGCGCGGGCTCTCCGAAGCCGCTCAGCGGGATAGACACGCTCCAGGTCCGCGGGGGCGCGCCGAACGCGCGGTACTTCATCCCGACGTCCTCCGGGGGCCGCGGTCCGAGCCCCCTTCCGGTGCCGGATCCCAACCCGGGACTGACGAACACGGAAACGATGAGCGGCAGCCTGCGGGCTCTGCCGCCAGAGCAGGTAGATCAGTCGCGGCTCGGCGATCCCGAGTATCAGAGGTTCACGGCCGGTCTGACGGACGTGGACCCGTTCGGGGTCGGCCCTAGTACGCCCCCGCCGATCTCGTACGACGCCATGCTTTCCGCGCTCAACACCCTCCAGGGCGGGGGGCCGCAGGTGCAGTCGCTACCCAACGGCCTCATCTCGCTGGGCAACGGAGTGTTCCTGAACCCACAGGACGGAACCTTCTTCGGCACGGGAGGGCGGCTCTAGTGGACTCGGCCGCCTTCATCGCCGCGCTCGCGGACTACGGGTATGGCGACCGCCTGACCGCCACCAAGGTGCGTGCGATCCAGCTCGCCGTGCGCGACATCGAGCGGCGCCGGCCATGGCCCTTCCTGGAAGCAGATCCGCTCAACCTCACCTTCAACGGGTCGAGCGACATCGCCACGAACACCCCGGCGCGGCTGCGGGCGGTGATCCGGGCGAAGGATCTCACGGCCCGACGCCGGGTCATTCCGATCCGGGTCGAGGACCTGGAGGATCTGATCGGCGCGGACTACTCGCGTGTCGCCAGTCCGATCTACTACTACTACGAGTCGGGCGACCTGAAGTTCTGGCCGATCCCGACCGCCAGTACCTCGGTCAAGCTCCGCTACCTCGTTCGCAGCGCCGTCATCACGGACACCTCGGCCGAGTCGGCGTACCTCGTACCTCCCGAGCATCACGACGTGATCCTGATGGAGGCACTCGCCATCCTGGCCGAGAGCGAGGACGACATCGAGCTGGCGGTCCACTTCCGCAACCTCAAGGACAAGCGGCTGGAGGAGATGGTTGAGGACATCTACCACTGGCAGTACGACGAGCCCGACTTCATCCGCGTTCTCGACCCAACCGACTGGCAGCTCGACTTCTAAGGGGGTGACGCCGTGCCGAACGTAATCACGGTCGGTCTCCCCGCCGGCCCGGGCGGGATGAACACCGCCCTCGCCCCGCAGGAGATAGACGACACCGAGGACCGGTACATCCAGGACGCCTTCGTGGACTTACCCGGCATCCAGCGCAGGCGGGGGCCGGTGGTGGCGACATCCGCCATCTCCGCGCTCCCTCGCAAGGGCTCGGGCCTCGTCATCACCGTCGATCCTGCCGGGAGCGATCGGTTCGCCGCCCTCACCGGCACGGGCGCCAACGGGTACTTCACGGTCTGGAACTCGGCGCTGAACGCAACGGTGGACCTGACCTGGCCGCATGTACTACCCACCGACCCCGCGTCCGGGGCGAGCACGGCCTACCGCTTCGTCCACTCTTCCCCCGCGCTCAACGGAGGCACCTGGGTCGGGGCTGCGTCGGACTTCGACGCCTCCGCACCGAACCACGGCCTGGCGCTCTGGCGCGGCGGGAACAAGGCAGACTACTCGACGGGAACGATCACGCTGACGAGGGGCTCGGCCGCTGTCACCGGCTCGGGAACGAGCTGGTCGAGTAACGCCGTGCCGGGCATGTTCCTGTTTGCCAATACGGACGACGCCTCCGCGGGCACATTCACGAGCACGTACATCGGGGCCGTCCTCTCGGTCAACTCGGACACGAGCATCACCCTCACTTCCCCGTCTCCGTACTCCGGGTCGGCGGGGCGCTCGTACAGCCTGATCTCGATCCGGGGGTTCATCCCGAAGGTCTCGAAAGGCCGGATCACCACGGACACGTCGAGCACGACCGTCTCCGGCGGCTCTACCAAGTTCGTCTCGCAGGGCCTGGGGTCGGGTACCTGGAATCTATACCGAAGCCGGGACTTCACCTGGATCGGGAAGGTGACCAGCGTCCAGAGCGACATCAGTCTGACGCTGACAGCGAACGCTGCCATCGCGCTGGCGGACGAAGCGTATGTCGCCATCCGCGGCGACTGGGCGACGGCGGACAAGAGCATCGACATCACTGGCTCGACCAACAAGGTCGGCTGGCTGAGCGCCGTGTACGCCGAACGCAACTTCTACCTCAATAACGGGGCGCAGTTCGAGAAGACGTACCGCCTCTGGTACTCCGACACGATCGACCCCGAGGCGGTGGACCTCAGCGATGACGGGGACTGGATCCCGATCACCTCGACGGGAGACACCCCGGAGGGTGGGCGCGGCCTGCTCCCGACCTACAACGCGCTCCTCATCTTCAAGGACAGCGAGGCGTTCGCCCTCTACGGTACGAGCCCCGAGTCCTTCTCGGTGCGGAAGCTGGAGGACGACGGCGCGCTCTCCACCATGTCGATCCAGTCCTACGGTGGTGGCGCCATCTGGGCGGGCCGCAACGGGATCTACTTCTACGACGGCGTGCAGGTCCAGAACCTGACCGAGCCCAAGCTCGGGGACGTTTACGAGAACTCGATCCGAACGTTCGACGCCTCCCGGTACCGGATGTGGAGCGCCGTCGCGCGCAACCACTACCTCCTGTTCGTGGAGAACCTCGACCCGACCGTCGAGGTCGTGAAGGGGAACACCACCGTCACCCCCACGCACTGGACGATCGCGATCAACATGGAGACGCGAGCGATCACGATGCTGACCAACGTCGGCATCCGTGGCGCCGCGGTGCTACCCGCCGAGCGGGGGCGTACGACCTGGATTCTGGTCAACGATCAGACCGCGGCCGTCGGGAAGGTGATCAACTCGGCCGACATGTTCGACCTGGAGGGGCTGGACTCGTTCCTGACGGTGGTGGGTGGCGCGGCCGGGCCTGACTACTACCGGGAGACGAAGAAGTTCCACGCGGGCGACGACCTGCGGATCAAGAAGATGGAGCAGCTCTCGCTGCACTACATCGCGCAGGGCGGGTCAATCCTCGTGGACACCGTGACCGGGCTCAACAACGTCGGCCGCCTGCTGTCGGAGTCCTTCCCTTCCTCGGTCCTGGTCTGGAACAACCTCCCGCCCCTGTTTGGGGACTGGAACGCCTTCGCGGCCCAGTACCCGAACTGGGACACGATCGTGGAGGGTGTGTTTCTCCCGAAGCGGGTCTTCATCCAGAAGACCGCCATGCACATGAGCCTGCGCTTCTACCAGAGCGTTAGCACCATGCCGCGGGTGCGGCTGGGACCGCTCCAGGTTGCGCTGAAGCTCCTGCGCGAGCGGAGGGTCGCGTAATGCCACCGTCCCAGGCGACGATCGGTGACTGGACCGAGACACAGCTGACCCGGAGGATCCAGGATCTGTTCTCCACGCAGCCGCCGAGCTTCCTCCCGACGCTGCGGGCGGAGAACATCCAGGTCACCCGGCTACTCACGATCAACGACCTGATCGCGATCACGAAGGAGCCCCGGTTCCGCAAGGTCGGGCAGGTGGGGCAGCCGGCGTTCCAGAACTCCTGGGTCAACTTCGGCTCGAACTGGCAGGACGCGGGGTTCACGCGCGACCCGTTCGGTTGGGTTCACCTGCGTGGGCGGATAAAGAGCGGGACGGTCGGCAGCGCCGCCTTCACGCTCCCGCCCGGCTACCGCATCTCCGTCTCGGAGGACTTCGCCGTCATCAGTAACGGGGCTGTTGGGCGGGTGGAGGTGCTGACGGACGGCACCGTCATCCCCACCACCCCCAGCAACAACACCTACGTATCCCTCAGCGGCATCAGGTTCCGCGTCACGTAAGGAAGGGGCACATTGGCAACCGACGCAACGGGTACGCCGACTACCAACTACAGCATCCCGAAGTTCAACAAGGCCGTGGACGCCCCGTCCGGTGAGGGCGGTAACCAGCAGATGGACGCCATCGACACGCTGCTCGCCAACTCGGCCACACTGCTGGGAGCGAAGGCGCGCGTCATCGTGCGGAAGAACACTGGGTCCGACGTCGGCGCGCGGCGCCGGCTCAATCTAATCGAGGGCTCGGGCATCACGCTCACCGTCGCGGACGACTCGGTGAACGAGGAGGTTGATGTCACCATCGCCGCCAGCGCCCCGACTAGTGGGGTTGTGCTGCTTGACGATCACACCGTATCTGGTTCGGTCCTCGCGACATACGACACCAACACTCGCCTGGGCGGGAACATCCCGCAGACGTATAGGGAGCTGCGTCTGGTGGTGGACGCGCGCGGAGATACCGCGGCCACAACGACCCCGATCAACCTGCGATTCAACAACGACTCCGGCGCCAACTACGACTACCAGTTCGTGCAGGGCAACGCTGCTGTCGCGGGGGCGTTAGAGACGTTCGCTGCTACGCAGATCGTCTTCGTCGGCATGCCGGCGGCAACGGCACCAGCCAACGTCTCCGGCGGCATGGAGTTGCTGTGCCCCAACTACGCGGGCACAACCTGGCACAAGTGGATACACGGCCACAACAACATCAAGCGCGGCACAGCCACAACCGACCTGTTCGTCCGAACGTACCTAGGGAACTGGCGCAGCACCGCTGCCATTACGCGCCTCTCACTCACGCCCGCCGCCGGCAACTTCGCGATTGGTTCGCGGTTTATGCTCTACGGGATCAGCTAGATCATGGCGCCTATTCCTGGCGTCGCCACCTACGGGCAGGCGGCGCTGGCCGCGAAGACGGCGTACCAGAAGGCGCTCGCCCGTCTGAACGAGCGGCGCACCGGCGCACTCCGACAGTACGGGTTCCAGGGTGACATCGACCCCGAGACCGGCGTCGT
>FRDC01003595.1_pt1 | contig 12254 bp, 11 predicted proteins | sample 1106171 | NCBI WGS metagenome assembly FRDC01 (sample SAMEA3930566, study PRJEB13176) | freshwater metagenome | biome: Drinking water system; feature: drinking water; material: water | place: Singapore | collected 2014-12-20
CCAGATTCTCCACCAGCGAGCGGTTGTCAAAGGCATGCACCTGTGGGTTGATCGAGTAGCAGGCAACGTCTAACCACCGGGGGTCCGGCCGCTGGCGGTTGAGCTCTGTGAAGTACTCATTGGTGCCGCCGCCAACCGGCGCGCCCTTCAAGTGCTGATGGGCTTGCTCAAACCACTTTTGCGAAGTCGAAGTCTCGCCGTTGGGCAGCACCAGCCAGCGGGCGATGCGGCGCCCTTGGGCCAGTCCGGCCAGCTTCACTAGATCAGCCTCTTCGTTCACCAGCGCCGCAATCTCCAGCGGCACTGGCGTGGAAGGCAGCCGGTCGCCGGGCCGCCAGTCCACGCGCAGGTGCGCTGGCTTTAGCTCACCCAAGGGTCCGGGCGAGTAGCCCAGGCCAATGGCGGGTAGCGGCGTTTCCGGGGCTGCGGCCAGGGGCTCCAGGATGATCTCGCTCGACCGGGAAGATCGCGCCGCCACCGGGCGCCCCTTCAGAGTCACGATTACAGCCTGGCGAATGCGCGTCCCCTGCGGCACCTCCACCGGCCAAGGCTTCGCCAGCGGAGTGCAGTAAGTCTTGAAGTTGCCATCGGTCCAGTTGCGGTGGTCCTCCATCTCAAAGGTCTCGCCTTCAAAACGGACCTCGGCCTCAAGCCCCTCGGCGACCCGGTGTGTGAGGGCCCGCAGATCCTGCACCGGCTGGTGCGGTGCAATCAGCTTCGGGAACTGGCCCCGGACCGTGGAGCCATCGGCCTTTTCTGCCACATAATCCTGCCCTACACATTCGGTTAAGGGATGCAGAACACAAAAGCCGATCCGGTTGCGCCGGAACGAGGTCTTGGCTTCGCCGTCCATCTCGAAGCGAATGGTGCCCTGGGCATCGCCGCTGATGGTGCCCTGCCACAGGAAGCTGATGGGCCCCTCGGTGCAGTCCGCCGTGAAGCTCAGCTTGAAGCCGCCATCGGCCGTCTCCAGGCGCACCCGGCTCACCCGCGGCAACACCGTCAGCCAGGTGGAATCACGCACCGCCGCATAGATGCCCCGCAAGATCTCCGTGCCGCCCAGCCGGACGTAGCGCACAAAGCCGAGCGCCGGCTCAAACTCCAGCGTCACCGGGCCCGCGGTCAGATTCATCACCGCCGGTGCCTCGGGCTCCGGGGCTTGCGCCAAGCCGAGCCGGTAGGCGGCCGGAAGAGCGCTGGCGGCCCGCAGGAGTTGCCGCCGGGTGAGGTTCGTGGAAAGACTCATGCCGGAGATAGACTATCGCAATGAAGCTTCGCTCCTGTTTGCCGCTTTGCGCCTTCACCCTGCTGTCCACCGTCGCCATGGTGGCGGCCCCGATGGAGGATCGTGGTTTGGGGAAGTGGCGCTTCAATGGTCCGGCTTCCACCTACGAATCATCTCCGGCACCGCGCGAGTCCACGCGCATCTGGGAGACCGCCGCCGCGGCAGGCGGAGTACCGATGGTCCACTTCCTGCACACGACGGTAAGCGCGCAGGGCCAATCGGGGCGGACCGAGTTCACCGCGGGTTACGATGGCCGCGAATACCCCGTGACGGGAAGCAGCCGCTATGACCGCGTTTCGTTGAAGCAGATCAATGCCAACGTGGTGGAGCAGACATTCCGGCTGAAAGGTGAGGTCACGGTCCGTGCCACGCGCACCATCTCGGCCGATGGCAACCAGATGACCATCATCGCCACGGGCACCAATCCGGATGGCAAGAAGTTTCGCAACGTGCTGGTCTACAACCGGGTCCGCGAGAGCCGCTAGATGAGCTCGCGCCGCTTCATGTTGGCCGCGGCTTGGTGCGCGGCCCTCCTGCTGGCTTCCTGCGGCCGGGAGACGCGCCAGTGGAGCTGGAGCTACACCGCGCCGGGCATCAATGCCAGCGGCACCTTGATGACCGAGCGCACACCGAATGCGGAGCGCTTCTATCGCATCCGGTCTATCAGGGGCACGCGCAACGGAGAAGCGATCACCGGGCTTCACCCCACCGGTCAGGCGATCCCCGGCAATGAGCCCTGGGCGCTGGACAACCTGATCTCCGCCACGCCGGGGCGTCAGTTGACGACCCACGGCTTCGGCTTCGCGCTGGCGGGCGGAAGCTACGCGAATCCGTTCTTTGCCGCCACGCGGCCGCAGCCGGTCTACATGGAGGTCTTCTCCGCGCCTCCGCTTACGCCCGGGGCCAAGAACATGGGTCCCGAGGATGCGGAACGGCCCGTCACGTTCACGGCGCGCATGGAGTAGCCGTAGCGCCACGGCAACCCGATGCCCGACAATGCGAGAGAAGCGGCATGCCATCCATCCTGTTGTTCTCTGACATTCACTCCGACCTCAAGGCGCTGGAGGCCCTGATGGCCGTGGAGGCCGATTACTACTTCGCGGCGGGCGATCTAGTGAACTGGGCCAAGGGCCTCGACAAGGTGGGGGCCATCATGAAGCCGCGCGCCGAGCGCGTGATGGTCATTCCGGGCAATCACGAGTCCGAATGCGACATCGCCGCCTTCTGCCGGCAGTATGGCTTGACGGCGGCGCATGGCCAATCGTTCGAGATCGGCGGCTATCATGTGGCAGCGCTGGGCTACTCCAACATCACGCCGTTCGACACGCCGGGCGAGTATAGTGAGCCGGAGCTGGAACGGCGGCTCTCGCCGTTTGCCGCGCTGAAGCCCCTGGTGCTCGTCTGCCACTGCCCGCCACACGGCACACCACTCGATGCCGCGGGCCCCGGCAAACACTTCGGCAGCCCCGCCATTGCCCGCTTCATCGAGCAGCAGCAACCAGCGCATTTCTTCTGCGGCCACATCCACGAGGCTGCGGGCGTTTCGGCCACGCTGGGCCGCACCCAAGCTCGCAACCTCGGCAAAAAAGGCTTCCTACTGGAGCTGTAGCCGGTTACGTGGTAATCGGTCCGGTGCCGCCCTTCATGAAGTCCTTGTTCTTGTCCCCCACCCAGTAACGCGCTCCCGCGATGCACCAAATAAAGTGCACGGGTTCGGCCTGGGAAAAGACGGGGTGATAGTTCAGATAGGGGATGGTCACCATGTCGCCGCGGTTCACCGAGTGCACAAAGCTCAACGTCTCCGGCTCTTCATACACCTCCATGGCGCCATTGCCCTCAATGAAGATGTAGACCTCTTCCTGATCCGTGTGATTGTGCGGCGGCCATGAACGTTGATGCGGCAGAAAAAACGTATAGCCCGCCACCAGCTTCTCGGCGGGTTCACTGACATCGAACATCAGATAAACGTCCTTGCCCTTCAGGTGGCGGATGCGGTCCTCCCGCTGCGAGATCTCGGCAAAGCGGGAATGATGCACGGGATGGGCCACGGTGGCCGTCGCCGAGCACTGCATCAGAGTGGCTGGCTCAGCCGCAGCGTTCGCCAGTGAAAACTCGGCCCCGCAGGGAATGTAGAGCGTGTCCAGGTGGCCCAGGCAGTAGTCCTGACCATTCACCGTCACCGTGCTGGAGCCTTGCCATTGGAACAACAAGCTCTCCGCGCGAGGCAGACAGAAGCTCTGCGAACGCGAGCCCGAGGGCAGCGTGAATTCGCCGCAACTCAGGAACTCCAGGTTGGCCGTCTCCGGTGTGAAGCGCTGGCGGAAGGTGACGCCGGCATCTTGGGCGCGGATCAGGCGCGCGGGCTTGACTGCGTTGGAAGTCTCAGTCTTGGAAATCTCAGTGCTCATGAATGTCTATCCCAGTATGCCTGCCGCGCCAGGAAGCAGGGGCGCAGGCCGTCGAGGCCAGTCTCAATCGGCGCCGACGGGGCCCGCCCCGCCGCAATGGCATCGATGAAGTTGCGGGCATGGGAGATCTCGAGCGACCCGGCCGCCTTCACCTCCACCGGCGCGCCTTGGTGCGGTTTGAAGATGTAGCTGGCCCGCGCCAGGTCCAGCGTACCCTGCGTTCCCTGGAACAGTACGGTGGGCCGGTCATCACTCACCGGGAGCACGGTCGATTCGAAATTGAGATTCCAGGCTGCGTACTCGATGGACGCGGAAACCGTGTCCGGGTTCTCACGGCCATCCTTCAGATGAAAGATCCCACCCGCGACACTGGCCGCCTTGGGTGACGCATCGTTCATCATCCACTGGGCCACGTCGGCCCAATGGTTGAGAATATCGGCCAGCACGCCGCCGCCGTAGTCGCGGTAGTAGCGCCAGGCATCATAGCGGGCCCACTCATAAGCCCGCGCCGGAGCAGGCCCCACAAACCGCTCCCAGTCGAGCCCAGCCGGTTTAGGTTGCGGCGTGATCCGCCGCGCTTGCCAGGGGAAGTTCGACCAATTGGCCCGCACCATCGTCACCGTGCCCAGCAGGCCCTTCAGGAAGATGTCCTCCTTGGCCCGCCGGTAGTGTTCGCCGGAGCGCTGCTGCGTACCCACCTGGCAAACTTTACCCGAAGTGCGGACCGCCGCCCGCAATGTCTCGCCCTCCGACGGCCAGTGGAGCGCGGGCTTCTCGAGATAGACATGCTTGCCCGCCCGCAGAGCATCGAGCGCAATCGTCAAATGCAGATGGTCCGGCGTCGAGATCAGCACCGCATCCACATCGCGCCGCGCCAGCACGTCCTGGTAGGCCACGCACTCCAGCTCCGGCTTGCCCAGCAACGCGCGCGCCCGCTCTCGTTGCACGTCATAGACATCGGCCACGGCGCGCAGCTCAGCGGCGCCAGTGTCCAGAAACGCCTTCATCACCTCGCGGCCCCGGCGCCCGCTGCCGATCAGGGCCATCCCCAACCGGCCGTTAGCGCCCCGCACGCGGCTGGCCGAGATCGCCGAAGCGGCCGCGGCGGACAAGAAAGCACGTCGCCTCATCGCTACACTCCAAACAGTTTCTTCAACGCCGCGCGGGCCGGCTCCACCGCACTATCGCCCGGCTTCACGTCATTCAACCGCTCTTCTTCATTCATCACCCAGCCGCTCCAGCCGGTGGACCGGATGGCCGCCGCCAAAGGCTGATAGTCCACTTCGCCCTGACCGAGTATCACCTGATCCCGGGCCTTAAAGTCCCGCAGATGGATGCCGGCGATGCGGCCGTGGTGCTGGCGGAAGAACCGGGCCGGATCCGCCCCGCCCAGATAGGCGTGCCCGGCATCGAGCAGCAACGGAGCCTCCGTCCTCTGCAGGATCTCCTTCAACTCCGCGGCATCGTTGGCTACCTCCGGACCATGGTTGTGATAAGCGAACCCCAAACCCTCCGCCTTGGCCGCCCGGTGCGCGGCGTTGATCGCGTCAGCCTTCGCCCCCATGCCCGCGCTGGCGGGAGCCCCGCTGATGATCAGCCGTTCGGCACCAAACGTGGCGCCCATGTTGATCACCCGCGCGATCAGCTCCGCCTCCGGCACTCCCGCCGGACCATACTGCGGCATCCAGATGTGCACGCCGATCAGCTTCAAGCCCGTCTCGCGTAGGCGCGCCTTAAACTCCGGTGGCCGCCCCTCAAAGTTGCGGAAGCTGGTTTCAAAACCGGCGTAGCCATAGGCGCGGATCTTGTCCAGCACGGCCGGAAAGCTTTGCGGATCCTTCGCGTCGATGCGCCAGGCGTTGGTCTGGCACCCGGCTCGCGGCTTTCCCGCAGCCAGCAGAGGAGCGGCGAGCGTCGCCAGGAGAGCGCGACGGCTTAGTGAGCCCGCCGGAACGGGCAAGATTGGCGTGTTCGGCCAGTGTGACAACTTCGGCACCTCCTCGGGATCGGCGGCTCACGCAGACAGTATCGCCGCCTTGATATCGTAACCCCATTGGATATGCAGACTTCAGCGCTCTACCTGAACGGCCAATGGGTCTTGACCGCCACCACGCGGCCCGTCTTGAACCCGGCCACCGGCGCGGTGGTGGGCCAGATCTCCTGGACTGACCGGGCCCGCGTAGCCCAGGCACTCGATGACGCGCACGCGGCCTACCCGGCCTGGCGAGCGCTGCCGGCCAAAGCGCGCGGCCAGTATCTTCATCGCATCGCGGATCAGTTGGAACAGCGCACCGACGAGATTGCGCGCCTGATCACGCTGGAGAACGGAAAGCCTCTGGCGCAGGCCAAAGGCGAGATTGCCATGTCGGTGGACCATCTGCGCTGGTTTGCGGAGGAGGCACGGCGCAGCTATGGCCGCGTGGTGCCGCATCAGGTGGATGGCAAGCGGCATCTGGTGCTGAAGTCGCCCATCGGCGTGGTGGGAGCCATCAGCCCCTGGAACTTTCCCCTCGTGCTGGCCGTCCGCAAAGTGGCGCCCGCTCTGGCGGCCGGTTGCCCGGTGGTGTTGAAACCGGCCACGCAGACCCCCCTGTGTGCGGTGGCCTTTGCCGAATGCGTGCACGCCGCCGGCTTGCCTGCGGGCGTCTTTCAACTGATCGTCGCCCCTGCCGCCGAAGTGGGCGCCGAGTTTCTTTCGAACCCCAAGTGCCGCAAGATCACCTTCACCGGGTCCACCGAAGTGGGCCGTCAGTTGATCGCGGGTGCCGCCGAAACAGTCAAGCCCCTCTCGCTGGAACTCGGTGGCCAGGCACCGGTCCTCGTCTTTGATGATGCCGACCTCGCGCGCGCCGTCGAAGGCGTCATCATTGCGAAGTTCCGCAACACCGGCCAAAGCTGCATCGCGGCCAATCGCATCTATGTGCAGTCCGGCATCTATGACCGGTTTGTGGAGGCCCTGGTGAAGCGGGTCGGCCAGTTGAAGACGGGCGATGGTTTGGAGCCGGGCGTGGAAGTGGGTCCATTGATCGATCAAGCGGGCCTGGACAAGGCCGTGGCGCATGTCCGCGATGCCGTAGTCCAAGGGGCCCGGCTGCTGGCGGGCGGCGAGCCGCTGCCCGGCGCAGGATTCTTTCTACCCCCCACCGTCCTGGCCGATGTACCGGGCCATGCCCTCTGCATGCAGGAGGAGACCTTTGCCCCCGTCGCCGCCCTGGCCCGGTTTTCGACCGAAGCCGATGGCATTGCGCTGGCCAACGCCTCCATCTTTGGCCTCAGCGCCTACGTCTTTACGGAAAACCTGGACCGCGCCCTGCGTGTCATCGAGCAGTTGGAAGCCGGCACCATCGGCCTCAACGACGGCGTCCCCACCACCAGCAATTGCCCCTTTGGCGGCGTCAAGCAGAGCGGCTGGGGACGTGAGCTAGGCAGCGAAGGCCTGGATGCGTTTCTCGAGACCAAACATGTTTCGATCTCGCTGGCCAGTGGAGTCTAGGGAGCATGAGTATTGTTGTTGAGCAAGTGAGCTTCCGCGGTTGGCCCAACTGCTGGCGCGTGGCCAATGAGGCCCTGGAGCTGATCGCCACGGCCGACGTGGGCCCGCGCATCATCTCGATGCGTCTGTCGGGCGGGGAGAACCTGCTATTTGTGCGCGACGAGTTCGCTGGCCTCACCGGCGGGGCCGAGTGGCGCAACTATGGCGGACACCGGCTGTGGCACGCGCCCGAAGACATCGTGCGGACCCGGGAGCCGGATAATTCGCCGGTCGAGGTGCGGCCCTTGGCCGATGGCTTCACGCTGATTGCCCCCGTCGAACCGCGCTCGCGGATGGGCCGCGAGATCACCGTCACGCTGGACCCGGAGCGAACCCGCGCGACGGTCTCTCACCGGCTGATCAATCACGGCTTGTGGCCGGTGGAACTGGCTCCCTGGGCGCTGAGCGTCATGGCACCCGGCGGCTTCGCCATCTGCCCGCTGCCCCAAGCCTGCCACCCTGACCGGCTGCTGCCCAATCGGGCGTTGGCCTTGTGGCCTTATTCCGATGTCACCGATGGCCGTTATCTGATCGGCAAGGACTACGTGCTGCTGCGCCATGATGGCGGCCGCCCGGAGGCGACGGAGCGCGCCAAGCTGGGCATCATGGCTCTGGACGGCTGGACGGCCTACGCGTTGCATGACACGGTTTTCGTGAAGCGCTTCGCGGTCAACGCCGGAGCTCGCTATCCGGACTACCAATCCACCGTGGAACTGTTTACCAACAACCGGTTCCTGGAACTGGAGACGCTGGGGCCGCTGGCGATGCTCAACCCGGGCGCAGTGGCGGAGCACGTCGAGCATTGGGAGATCCTGGGCGGCTTGCCGCTCGAATTCAGTGAGGCCAGCGTGGCGGAGCAGCTGGGGCTACGGTTAGCGAAATAGGAACAAGGGAGCAAAGCAGAAGTGAAGTTATTCATCGATACGGCGGATGTGGACCAGATCCGCGAAGTGTGGAGCTGGCGGATCATCAACGGTGCCACCACCAACCCCACGCATGTGGCCAAGACGGGCCGGGTGCCGGCTGAGGTCTATCGCGAGATCCTGGGGATCGTCAACGGCCCGGTGAGCCTGGAGACCATCACCTTAACCGCGCCCGAGATCATTGCCGAAGGCCGGGAACTGGCCAAGCTGCATGAAAACGTGGTGGTGAAGGTCCCGCTGACGCGCGAAGGCCTGAAGGCCGTAGCCGCCCTCAGCGAAGAAGGCATCAAGACCAACGTCACCGTGACGTTCTCACCCTTGCAGGCCCTGCTGGCCGCCAAGTGCGGGGCCACCTACATCAGTCCTTTTGTGGGCCGTCTCGATGCGGTGGGCCATTTCGGCATGGAACTGGTCCGCCAGATCAAGACCATCTACACCAACTACGGCTACAAAACCGAGATCATTGTCGCCGCCGTCCGCCACCCCACCCACGTGCTCGAAGCCGCCCTGTGCGGTGCCGATATCTGCACGATGAGCTATGACGTGATGAAGCAGCTCTACGATCATCCGCTCACCGATGCGGGCATTGAGATGTTCTTGAAGGATTGGGCCACCATACCCAAGTCCTAAAGCCCAGTGGCTAGAAGGTGAACGAGAATCCGGCGGAGATCCGCTGCTGAGCGAAGCGGCTCGATAGCTTGGGCACACTCTGCAGTTCCAGGGTTCCATCCGGCATCTCAATGGCGCGGGCCAGCGACCGGGTGAGAAAGTCCGGCTTGTGAGAGATGGTGCTGCGATAGTCCAGCCGCAACATCCAGCTGTGGTTCACCCGGACCCGGATGCCCGCTCCACCCTGGACGGCTAACTGGAAAATCCCTCCGCCTTCCAGCGGTGGCGCGTTACCAAAGTTGTACGCCGACTGGAGCATCCCCACATTGTTGAGGCCGAAGCGGAACACGCCCCGGGCTCGCCGGAATGGGGCATCAGTTAGATGGACCAACTGCAAGGCGGGTCCTAAAGCTATGTAGGGACGCCACCGGCTTTCCCGGGGGCGGAAGTTGAACAGGGTGCTGTAGGAAAACTGGCGCGTCAGCAAACCGGCCCGCTGCTCTTCCACGGAGTTGGCAATGGCCGCGCCACGCGCATCGACGCCAGCCAGGCCCACCTGGAAGGATCCGCGCAAGTACTGGAAGCCCAACTCATTGGAGATCCAGCGGCTGGAGTTCAGGGTCACCGTCCCGCCCAGGGAAAACCCGGGGGAGATCTGGTTGCCCGCGCTCAGGGCAAACAACTGGCGCGCGCCGGATGGTTCGCGCCGGGAAATGATCACTCCTTCGGGGCCCACCGATGAGTGGCAAAACATCGACTGCCCAAAGCTGAACCCCAGTTCGACGTTGACCGGGGTCCACGGACGCCGCTCCAAGCGGGGCCCCTGGTCCGGGGAAATCGGCGGCGCGGGTTCCACCGGCGCGGGCGGCAGAATCGAATAGACCATTTCCGGGGCATGCGGGCCCCCGCGGAAAGAAGTGGGTGCGCCTTCCTCAAAGCTATGCCGGTCCGCGCCTTCCACCAGGACTCGCTCGGTTGGCAAGTTGACCGGACGGTTGCGCCGGGCCATCATGCGCCAGCCCCGAGCGCCCCAGGACACGCCTTGCCACAGAAAGTTGCCGCGGAGCACGTCGTTCCGCAACGTGAGCAAGGCCTGACGGGTGCCCCGCTCCAACCGGGAGCCCCGGTGCGGGCCCGCGGCGGCCGACATCTGTTGATCGAACCGGCGCGGCTGGGGGCAGTCATTCAGCCGCAAAACAACGGCCGCCCGATCTGTGTATAAGCGCTGGCCGGTTCCATTGCGGAGGTCCGCCGGCACCCAAGCCCGGTCGCGGCTCTCAATGGCCTCCACGCAGCCCGTCAGCACCAGATCGTTCACCACCTTGGTCCGCTCATTGTCGATGTTGCCGTCAATGACGTGGATCAAGCGCTTCTGTTGGGGCGACAGTACGATCCGCAGGTCGTGCGTGGCCGCGGCGGTAAAGACGCGACGGTTGTCCCAACTGGCGCTGGTCTCCCAGATCCGCACATGGTGGCGGCGCTGGAAGGTGTTGAGATTCTTGGACAGGTTGAAGACGGCCCGTTCTCCCCCCAGCAGCAGCGTCGACATCGGGGCCTGCTGATACTCTTGGCTTTCCGCAAACGACCGCAAAGTCCGGTACCGCGTCGCAGCGGTCACCTGATCCGCCTCCACCCATCCGGCTGCCTGAAAGGCGCGCGCCACCGCGGCCCGTTCACCAATAAAGACGAGATTCGTGAGGTCGGAATCCTTCTCGCCACGCTCGGTTTGAGTGCGGTAGGGTAGGCTGCGGATCAACTCGGCCAAGGCTCTCCGTTCAGCCGGCATCTGGGCCACGGCGGGCTTGGTGCCAGTATCCGCCAAGCCGGTGTCGAGCGGCTGCGTCAGGGTGAGAAACAGCTCTGTGCCGGGGATGAGCCGGATCTCGGGCTCCGAGAAGCGGAGCATGGTGGCAAATGCCGCGCTGGAGAACAACAGGGCGATCGGGTCGACCGCGGCAATCCACGTGAGGGCGCCCGCGGTCCGGTAGCCCGGCGTAGCGGTGGAACGGATGCCCTTGATCCGGCCCGTCATCACATCCACCTTCTCCCGCGCGTTCTCAACTTCGATCACGCGGCTGCCGAACGGCATCCATCGGCCATCGGGCAGTTCCAATTGATCGAAATCCATAGTCAGGCTGGCCGTTTCCGCGCGCAGACCCAGGCCGACCCGCCGCACGGCGGAGATCTTGCCCCACACCGCCGTGCCGGGCGGCAGCACCATCACTCCGTCCACCGTAACCGGGGCCACTAACATTGCCCGAACCGTCTCGCCCCGCACCCCGGAATACGAGTTCACTTCCTGCTGTAACCGTATCTCCAGGCGGGTGCCGACGGGGGCGACGGCGGCGTGCGATGCCAGGGCGCCTCCCCAGAGTGCCAGCAGCAGCCACCCGGGGCGGAAGCCAGGGCCGGCGCGGTGGGCGGAATGAACTGGAGCGCGGATCGGGCCGTACATCGATCTGTGAACCCCAAGAGTATATCGGTTCGAGCCACGGGCTTGTGAGCCGCTGCTTGGCTACCCGGTGGGCCGCCTCGCCCCCAAGCTGCGACAATGCGCACATGGGCGACTATCGCTATCGCATCGTCGATGTCTTCACGGATCAGAAGCTGGAAGGAAATCCGTTGGCCGTCTTTCCGGAGGCCCAGGGGTTGGATGCCCGCACAATGCAGAAGATCGCCCAGGAGTTCAACCTGGCCGAGACGGCCTTTGTCCTGCCGCCCACGCGCCCCGGCTGCTTGGCCCAAGTGAAAATCTTCACGCCCACCCGGGAGATGGTGTTCGCCGGACATCCCACCATCGGCACGGCCTGGGTGCTGCGGGATGAGGGCCGGGTGGCGGCGGGGGTAGAGGAGTTTCTCCTCGATGAACTGGTGGGCCCCGTCCCGGTGCGCGCCGCCGGGACGCAGCTCTGGCTGCGCACACCCCCCATCTCCTGGGGACCCTCCTTTGACGCCGCCGCGTGCGCCGCCACCGCCGGGCTGGACTCATCCGATCTGCTGCCCGTGACGCCGCAGCTATTGTCGGCCGGAAATCCCAACATCTACGTCGCGGTGCGGGATCAGGAGGCCGTGGACCACGCCCAGGTCGATGGCGGACGCCTACGGCAATTGCGCGCCGGACTGGACCCCGTCTGCTTCTTCGTGTTCACCCCGACGGCCACCGGGGCCTACTCCCGGATGTTCGCCCCGGAACATGGTGTTGTCGAGGACCCCGCCACCGGCAGCGCCACCGGACCCTTGGCGGCGTTCATGATGCGGCACGGTTTGGCACCCACGGCGGCCGGAACCCGGTTGGTGAGTGAGCAGGGCGTCAAGATGGGGCGCCGCAGCCTGCTCCATATCCTGATTCACGGCGAGGCAGGCAGCGGTGGTATCGATGTTGGCGGCAATGTTGTTCCGCTGATGGCGGGGGTTTTGACGTTGTAGGCCCGGCTAACGCTTCCCGGCCCGGCCGGAATATTTGTTCAACGCCGCCAGCAGCGGTTTAGCCGCCTCCG
>FRDC01000396.1_pt1 | contig 12251 bp, 12 predicted proteins | sample 1106171 | NCBI WGS metagenome assembly FRDC01 (sample SAMEA3930566, study PRJEB13176) | freshwater metagenome | biome: Drinking water system; feature: drinking water; material: water | place: Singapore | collected 2014-12-20
TGCTGGTGAGCAGGAGCAGGATGCCGTTGCGGATTTCCGGCAGGTGCACTTTCACCTTCTCCGTGATGTCCGCCGCCGACACCTTGAGGTCGATCCCGACCTGGAGGTAACGGTCAGTGGCTTCGCTGGTCAGGTTCACCGTGAACGGTTCGAGGGTCACGTAGACCGGCGGCTTCGAAACTTCCGCCTCGGCATGCTCGGCGTCCTTGTCGTGCTTGCCACCGAGCAGGAACCAGGCGGCGGCACCTCCACCCACCAGCACGACGAGAGCCGCGATGGCGATGATCAGGATCGGTTTCTTTTTCTTGGCTGGTGCGCCTTCCGGCGCTGGTGCCGCACTCGGTTCGGGTTGTTTGGCCATGGATACCTGTGCAAAACCGGCCGAAGCCGGACTGGCTGCAAGCCCCGGGAGTCCCGGCAACTCGCTGAATCATCGAAACTCTTGTCGGGTGAAATCCCTGGTCGATGCCCTATTTCGATTAAAAAACAATAAGCTCGACGTGTAAGTTGCGGTGCTTTGTAACCCACGGTCCGGGATTTTGCAAGATAAACCGTGAGTTGGCTTCTTTTCGACCGCCTCCCGAAAAAGAAGAGCCCGGCAGCTTGCGCTGCCGGGCTCTCGGCTTGTTCCAGAACGCCGTTGGGTTCAGCCCTCGCCGGGCCTCCCATCGGCCGAAGACCGATGGCCTTCGTCAGGTAAGGGCAGTCCGCAGGGGCTGTCTGTGTCCGGCCTCATCCCTCGAGAGGGCTGCCCCCCCGGGGGGGATCCCCTCATTCAGGCGAACAGATCGACCCGGCCGACACCGCCGCCGGGCCGTATCCAGGTCACCGTCGTTGCCGCTTCAGTGCCGTCGAACACCTCTCTCGAAGTCCCGGCGAATCGGCTGGGAGCTTCGCGCTCGCCCGGCTGCTGCCCGGACTGCGATTCGGCGCCCACCAGGACGTTGCCCAGAGTGAGACCGGAGGCCGCGAAAGCATCGGTCAGTCGCGGCAACGATGCCTGGATCGCTTCACGCACGGCCGCATGGGGCGAGAAGAACGACAGGTTGGCCTGGTCCGCGTTCATGCTGACGCGAATCTCCACCGGGCCGAGTTGGGGCGGGTTGATCTGCAGTTCCGCGGCCGGCTGGCGAGTGTTGGCGACCCAGGTCACCCGGTCGGCAAAGGCATCGCGCCAGCCCGGTGCGGTCACCGGTTGAGCGACCTCGACCTTGATGGGGGTTGCCGTCGATTCGCGCCGGATTTCCATGCCGGAAGCGACGGCAGTCGGCGTCTCCGCAACGACCGGCTGCACTACTGCCATGGGCCTCAAGTCCGCGCCCGCATCGCGCGGCCGCACGTCGGCCGCCTGAAGCGCTGCCTGTACCTCGACCACCGGGGCTACCGCCTGCGGGGTATCGGGGCGCCGTTCGGTTGCCGCTGAAACATTGGCTGTCGGCAGCAGAGTCCTCGGACCGGCGTCGGCACGCTCGATGCGGCTTCCCGCAGCCTCACGGACCGGTAACACAGCCGTCGCGGGCAGTGGGGAATCCTCCGGCGTCGATGCGGGCTCGAGCCCGTTGTCGGTGACGGGGGCAGGAACCGGGGTCACCGGTACCACAGCAGGAGTTGCCACCGCGGCGGCCAGGAGTGCTGCGTCGATAGGCGGCTGGGCCGCGACCACGGCCCCGGGATCCGGCTCCATCGTGGGTTCCGCAGTCAGCAACGCGACCGCCTTGGCATCTGCCGGCGGGAGCTCCTTTTCCATCTGGGCCTGCAAGACCTCACCGAAGGTCGACCCGGCCGCATCGGCGGTCAGCGACTGGTCGCGCCCTGCCAGGGCGGCAACATCCGCCGCCGGGGCCGACACGGGCGGCAAAACTGTACCTTGAGACATGACCAAACCTCTGTTTCGACTCGGACAACGCCTTGAATGGCAATCGCCGTGCCACCTATTTCAGGCGGATCTTCATGGGTCCGGGCTTCACTCGAGCCGAAAACTCGTCCTGCGCCTTGCGATCCTGCCGGATCTCGCGCTGGAGTTCCTGGGCGGTGTGACGATCGGCCAAGGTATCCATCGCCTTTTCGCGTTTGTGCTGCTCGGCCCAATGCGCCCGCGCGGCCTCCCACAGCGCCTCCGCGCGCTGGACATCGAGAGTCTGGGCCGCAATCGCCTCCTCGATGCGTGCCAGGAACGTCTCGAACTCGCGCAAGCGCGCCATGGCAACGCCCTGCACCATGGCGTTGGCCTTGGCTGACCGGTACTCGTCCCGATAGCCCTGCAGTTGCTTCAACTTGTCCTGGGCGGCCCGCAAGCGCGTCGAGTGACCCTGGAGTTCGGTCGCAGCATCCGCGGTGCGCCGCTGCGCCAGCTGGCGCACGGTTTCAAGGGGGAAGCGGCGCGCCACCGTCAGGGCACTGATGCGAGCAGCGCGTTCAGGCGCGCGCGACTGCTCGCGTAGTCGTCGCGCTCGTCGACGTCCTGCCGCAGATACTGCAGGAACGGCTCGCGCAATCGGAGCGCCTCGTCCACCACGGGATCGGCACCGCTCACGTACGCCCCCACGTTGATCAGGTCGCGGCTGCGGCGGTAGGCCGAGTAGAGCTGCCTGAACCGCCGCACGCGCGCCATGTCCTCGAGCGGCACGATCTCGGTCATCGCGCGGCTGATCGAGGCTTCGATGTCGATGGCGGGATAATGGCCCTGGTCCGCGAGATCGCGCGTCAGCACGATGTGGCCATCGAGAATCGCCCGCGCAGCGTCCGCGATCGGGTCCTGCTGGTCGTCGCCTTCGGCGAGCACGGTGTAGAACGCCGTGATCGACCCCTGGCCTTCATCGCCGTTGCCGGCGCGTTCCACGAGTTGAGGCAGCTTCGCGAATACCGACGGCGTGTAGCCCTTGGTCGCGGGCGGCTCGCCGATCGCGAGCGCGATCTCGCGCTGGGCCATGGCAAAGCGCGTGAGCGAATCCATGATGAGCAGCACCTGCTTGCCCTGGTCGCGGAAGAACTCGGCGATGGCCGTGGCGTAGGCCGCGCCGTGCAGCCGCAACAGTGGCGGACTGTCCGCCGGTGCTGCCACCACCACCGAGCGCGCCAGCCCTTCGCTGCCGAGGATGTTCTCGATGAACTCCTTCACCTCGCGGCCGCGTTCGCCGATCAGTCCCACCACCACCACGTCGGCCTCGGTGTAGCGCGCCATCATGCCGAGCAGCACGCTCTTGCCCACACCACTGCCCGCGAACAACCCGAGGCGCTGGCCGCGACCGACGGTGAGCAACCCGTTGATCGCCCGTACACCCACGTCCAGCACCTGGTGAATGGGGGTGCGTTCGAGCGGGTTGAGCGGCCGGCTGTAGAGCGGAACCTGGCGCTCCGTCACTACCACGCCACGATTGTCGAGCGGCCGCCCGGTGGCATCGAGCACCCGTCCCAGCAGCCCCCATCCGACCGCCACCTGACGGGCCCTATCCTCGGCGCGACGCCGTGGAATGAAGTCCACGCCCAGCTTGGGACTGCGCACCACGTGCGACTCCACCGGCACGACGATCGCCCCGGGTTCGAGACCGTACACGTCGGTCGCCGGCATCAGGAACACGTTCTCGCCGGAGAATCCCACCACTTCGGCATCGACGCGCTGGCCGCTCGGCGCGATCACATAACAGCTGTTGCCCACCGGCAGCTTGAGACCGACGGCTTCCATCACCAGCCCCGCGACCCGTGTGAGGCGCCCGCTCACCGACCACGGCGGCACCATGCCCACGGCGCTGTGGCAGTCTTCGAAATACTTCTGCCAGCGGCGCAGGCGGCTCATGGTGCGTTTCGTGTAAAGCCGCTTTGCCCCCGACGCAACCCTCCCCCTGCAAGACCGGGCGAGGGAGCCATGCACCTCTTCCCCCGGCGACGCCGGGGGAAGGTTGGCATGGAGGCAGCATTCGGCCCCGCCTCGCGCGATCCGCTACGGAGACGACCGGTCACACCATCGGCCTCAGATGTTCAGATCGAGCCACGCGTCGTCGCGGCCCAGCGCGGCGACGATCCGCCGCCAGCGGTTCTCGAGCGTGGCATCGATCTCCGACGACCCGGTCTGGAAGCGGCACCCGCCGCGTTCCATCTGCGGATCCTCGGTGAGCTTCCACGGCAGTTCGTCCGCGGTGAGAGTGGGCGCGATCGCCTTGCGCACCAGTTCGGCATCGAGCGGATGCAGGATGAGGCGCGGATCGTCCGCGATCTCCGGAAAGCTCATCGCCGCCTCCTTGATGATGGCGAACACGAGCTCCGGCTTGACGCGAATCGACTGCCGCACCATCTGCTTCGCCACCTCGAGCGCAAGCGACAGCACGTCGGAAGCCACGCCCTGCTCGAAGTCGAGCATCAGTTCGCGCAGGTTCGTGAGCAGCAGGCGCAGTTCCTCCACCTCGACCTTGGCGGCCGCGAAACCCTGCTCGAGGCCCTCGCGCCGCCCTTCCGCCCGCGCCTCGCCGCGCAAGCGCTCGAGCTCAGCCTGGAACTTCTGCTGCGGCGTCAGCTCGGGAGTTGCCGTACCTGTGGCCGCGCGCCGATCCACGCTGCCGGGCTGCCACGCCTTGGCGGCCCCGGCGCTCGCCTTCGGAATGATCTTGCTACTCGACAAGGCCTTCCTCGCCCTTGCCGCCCAGCACGATCTGGCCCTCATCCGCGAGACGGCGGACGATCTTCAGGATCTCCTTCTGCTCGCCTTCCACCTCGGACAGGCGCACCGGGCCCTTCGCCTCGAGATCCTCGCGCAGCATTTCCGCGGCCCGCGTGGACATGTTCTTGAAGATCTTCTCGCGCAGCGGATCGGACGTGCCCTTCAGCGCCACGATCAGCGTCTCGGATTGCACTTCGCGCAGCAGCAGCTGGATGCCGCGATCGTCCAGGTCGAGCAGGTTCTCGAACACGAACATCTTGTCCTGGATCTTCTGCGCGAGATCCGGATCCACTTCGCGGATGTAGGAGGTGACCGAAGCCTCGTACTGGCCGCCCATGAAATTGAGAATTTCAGCCGCCGCGGTGACCCCACCCATCGCGCTCTTCTTCAGCTTGTCGCTGCCGGTCAGCAACTGGGTCAGCACGTCGTTGAGATCGCGCAGCGCCGCGGGCTGCACACCCTCGAGCGTCGCGATGCGCAGCAGGACGTCGTTGCGCAAGCGCTCGGCGAAAGTCGCGAGCACCTCGCTCGCCTGATCCGGATCGAGGTGCACCAGGATGGTCGCGATGATCTGCGGGTGCTCGTTCTTGATGAGTTCCGCGACCGCCGAGGAATCCATCCACTTCAGGCTCTCGATGCCGGTGTTGTCCGCGCCCTGCAAAATGCGATCGATCAGAACGCCGGCCTTGTCGTTGCCCAGGGCCTTGGTGAGTACCGACCGGATGTAGGCGTCGGAGTCCGTCCCGATGGCGGTCTGCTGCCGCGCCTCCTCGCGAAACTCGCGCAGCACGCCGGCGACCTCCTCGCGCGTGACGTGCGAGAGCTTCGACATGGCGAGGCCGAGCTTCTGCACCTCCTTCGGCCCGAGGTACTTGAAGACCTCGACCGCCTCTTCCTCGCCGATCGACATCAGGAGGATCGCGCTGCGGTTGACGCCGTCCTCACTCATCGCGCCCGACCCAGCCCTTCACCACCTGCGCGACGATCGCCGGGTCCTGCTTGGCCATGTCGCGCACCGCGCGCAGATCCCCTTCGTAACCGGCCTGCCCCGGCGCACCGCCACCGCCCGGCGCAGCCTGGCCTTCGTACCCGCCCGCCGGCATGGCCATCCCGGCCGCGCCGGCACCGGCCGCCGCCGGCTGCGGCATGGCGCCGAGGCGGATGAGATCGCGCAGCGCGGTGCGCGTCATCATCAGCGCGATGAAGGCCACGATCGTGAAGCCGATCCATTTCGCGATGCTCAACACGAGTGCGATGAGCCACGAGTCCTTCCAGAACGGTAACGAGGCGGCAGCCGCTTCCGCTTCGGTAACGCGGAACGGGGCGTTGACCACGTTCAGCGTGTCGCCGCGATCCTTGGAAAAGCCCATGGCCTCCCGGGCGAGATCGGTGATCTGCGTGATCTCCTGCTCGGCCAGGGGTTCGAGCTTTGCCTTGGCGCCGTCGCCGACGCGCCGGTAGTTGACCACCACCGCCACCGACAGGCGCCGGATCGACCCGACTTCGCCCTTGGTGTGGCGGATGGTCTTGTCCACCTCGAAATTGATGGTCTGTTCCTTCTGCGAGCTGGTGGCCGGCGGCGGTGGCTGATTGCCCGGCGCCTGTCCGGGCTGCGCCGTCACCAGCGGCGCCGACGCCGCACCGGGCGGCTGGTTCGACAGCGCCCCTGGCACACCCTGCGCCGCCTGTGGCGTGGTCGAGTTCGATTCGTTCGACTGCTGGCTGCGGATCGATTGATCGCGCGGATTGGAATTCGGCTTGAAACTCTCCGAAGTCTGCTCGGTCTCGGAAAAATCGAGGTTCGCCGCCACTTGAGCGCGCACGTTCTCGGGACCGACGATCGGTCGCAGGATGGCTTCGATGCGCGCCGCGATGGCCGCCTCCACCTGATGCAGGTACTTCAACTGCGATGCATCCAGTGCGGTGCGGCCGGTGGTGTCGCCGGTCGGGCCGGAGAGCAGATTGCCGGCCTGATCGACCACCGTCACGTTGCGCGCCGACAGTTCCGGCACGCTGCTCGAGATCAGGTTCACCATGCCGGTGACCTGGGCTGCATCGAGAGTGCGACCGGGATACAGCGTGACCAGCACCGATGCGCTCGGTTTCTGGTTCTCGCGCACGAACACGGTGGGCTTCGGAATGGCGAGGTGCACCCGGGCCGACTGGACCACGGCGAGCGACTGGATGGTGCGCGCTAGTTCACCCTCGACCGCCCGCTGGTAGTTCACCTGTTCCACGAACTGGCTCACGCCGAATTTCTGGGTTTCGAGCAGTTCGAATCCGACGCCGCCGCCGCGCGGCAGCCCCTGGGAGGCGAGCTTGAGACGGGTCTCGTAGACCATGCCCGCCGGCACGAGGATCGCGCCGCCGCCGTCGGCCATGCGATACGGCACGTTCAACTGCGACAGGGCCGCGATGACCGCACCGCCGTCCTTGTCGGACACGTTCGCGAACAGCACGCGGTACTCGGGCGCGCTGCTGTAGAGGTACAGGACCCAGAGGATGGCGGCGACGGTGGCGACACCGATGCCGAGTCCGATCTTGCGGGCGTTGCTGAGTTGGAGGAAGCCGCGGGCCAGCGCGGGAAGACTGCTAGCGGAAGCCTGTGCCATCAGCGCGTCTGCCCGTCAGGTCAGACTTGCATGTTCATGATTTCCTGATACGCGGTGACGAGGCGGTTGCGCACTTGCACCATCGTCTGGAACGACAGGTTCGCCTTCTGGAGCGAGACCATGACTTCCTGCAGGTTCACGTTGGGATCGTTCGCGTCGAAGGCCTGCTGCATGCTCGTGGCCTGCTGCTGCGCCGCGTTGACCTGGTCGAGAGAGGCCTTGAGCAGGTCGGCAAAATTTGCCGCCCCGGCAGCTTCTGCCGGTTCCTGCCCGCCGGCCTTCGCCGCGGTCTGGCTGAGTTCCCTCAGCAGTTGATCGATGCCCTGGGTGTTCATGCGATGGTGGTGGCTGGCGTGCGTGTGTTCCTGGCGTGCAACGCCATCGTCGTGTCGATCAGCAAGCCCCGTGCCGAGATCATGGGGCCGGATCGTCCTGCCCGCTACCCGGCACGGCATATCCTTCGCCGCGGTACTGCTGCAACTTGTAGCGCAAGGTCCGTTCGCTCATTCCCAGCCGTTCCGCCGCCACCTTGCGCACCCCCTTCGCGGCCGACAGCATGTCGAGGATGTGTTTGCGTTCCAGGCTGCGCATGTCCGCCGGCATCGCCGCGTCTTCCGCCGGTCCTGTTTGCTCCCGGTCCGGCGGCACGGCTGCTTCCTTAGGCAATGCGAGATGGCCCGCATCGATCACGTCACCCGGCGCCAGGATCATCGCGCGCTGCATGACGTTTTCCAGTTCGCGGATGTTACCGGGCCACCCATAGGCGGTCAACGCGGCCTCCGCCGCGGCGGACAGCGTATGGCGCGGGCGTGCCCCGCGCGAAACGCCTCGTGCCAGGATGCGGCGTGCCAGCGGCAGGATGTCCGCGCGCCGCTCGCGCAAGGGCGGGTTGTGCAGCGGAAACACGTTGAGCCGGTAGTAGAGGTCCTCGCGGAACCGCCCCGCCCGCACTTCGGCGAGCATGTCGCGGTTCGAGGTCGCGAGCACGCGGATATCGATGGCGATCGGCTTGCGCGCACCGACACGCTCCACTTCGCGCTCCTGCAGCACGCGCAGCAGTTTCGCCTGCAGCGTGAGCGGCATCTCGGAAATCTCGTCCAGCAGCAGCGTCCCGCCATCGGCCTGCTCGAACTTGCCCGGGGTCGCGTTGAGCGCCCCGGTGAAGGCGCCCTTCTCGTAGCCGAACAGCGTGGACTCGAGCAGGTTCTCCGGAATGGCGGCACAGTTGATCGCCACGAACGGTTTGTCGGCGCGCGGCGACAGCCGATGGATGGTACGCGCCAGCACTTCCTTGCCCGTGCCGCTTTCCCCGGTGATCAGTACGGTCGCGTCGGTGGCGGCAACGCGGCCCGCCAACTCGAGCGTGTCGCGCGTCGCGGCATCCTCGGCGACCACGGCATCCGATTCGCCCCAGGCTGCCGGCAGCATGTGACGCACCACCTGCGCGACCAGCGCCTCGGGCTCGAACGGCTTCGTGATGTAGTTGCATGCGCCGGCGCGCATCGCCTCGACCGCCTGATCGATCACCCCGTAGGCGGTCATCAGCAGCACCGGGATGTGCGGCTGGCGCACCTTCACGGCAGCGAGAAGGCCGTGACCGTCCATCGGCTTCATCTGCACGTCGCTCACGATCATCCCGACCCGCGCGCGCTCCAATGCGGCGAGCGCCGCTTCGCCGTCGGCGGTCGCGATCACTTCGTAGCCGGCGAGCTCCAGCGTGTCGGTCAGCGCCTCGCGCAAGGCGCGATCATCCTCGGCGATCAGGATCGGCAGCGGCTTGGTGGCGGCCATCACGCGGCCACCGATTCGGCGTGGGCCGGCAAGCGCACCGTGAACGTGGTGCCGGCGCCCGGCGTCGACTCGACTCGCACGTCGCCCCCGTGCGCCTCGATCACGCTGCGCACGATGGCGAGGCCGAGGCCCGTGCCTTCCTGACGCGTGGTGAAGAAGGGCTCGAACAGGCGCTCCTGCACTTCGGGCGCGATGCCGCAACCGTCGTCGCGCACGCGCAACGTGATCTGTCCGCCGCGCCTCTCCACTTCGAGCTGCACGGTGCCGCCGCGCTCGCATGCCTGCAAGGCGTTCTCGAGCAGGTTGAGCAGCGCACCGGCGAGCGCCTTGCGGCCACCGCGCACCCGCAGGCTGGGCGCAGCCCCCGAACTCGCGAAACTCACACCGCGGGCCGTCATCTGCGGTTCCATGATCTGCACCAGCTCCTGCAGCACCGTCTCGAGCGCGAACACCTCCTCGCCCACGACCTCACCGCGCACGAACATCAACATCTCCTGGATCATGCGCTCGAGGTAGTGCAGCCGTTCGCGGATGCGTTCGGAAAAGCGCTGGCGGTCCGCGTCCCTGAGACCGTCTTTCGCAAGATTGGCCGCGTACAGCAGCGCGGTCGCGAGCGGCGTGCGCAGCTGATGCGCGAGCCCCGCGGCCATCTCGCCCATGNNTGCTCGAGTTCGCGCTGCAGCCGCGCCGCTTCGGTGATGTCGTTCAGCAGCAGGATGCGCCCGCCGGCGGCGTCCAGCGGACTCTCCGACAGCGTCACTCGGCGCACGCCCTGCGGTGCGGCGATCTCCCATTCGCGCGGGCTGGCCGTGGGCACCAGGCGCCGCGCCGCCACATCCTGCCAGCGCGTGTCCGACAACTCGTCGCCCAGCCAGCCGCGCGCCGCCGGGTTGGCCTTGACCACCCGCCCCTGCGCGTCCAGCACCACCACGGCACCCGGCAGCGCGTCGAGCAGCAATTCGAGCCGCTGCGACAGCGCCTCTTTCTCGAGGTACTGACGCTTCAATTCGCCGTTCGCGACCGCGAGTTCGTTCGCGAGACCGGCCACGCGCCCCTGCAGATCCTGGTACGTTGACGCGAGCTGGGCGGACGCCTCGTTGAAGAGTGAGAAGGCCGCCTCGAGGGCCCGCGGATCGATGGGTGGGGCCGATTCGTTCACCATGGAGGACTCGAGCTCATGCACGCTCCATTATGCGCGCCGCCACCGCCGCGTGGCGAGCGATTTGACAGGGCCGAAGACGCGGTGCTACAACCCCCGCGATCGAATGCGTACGTGGGGAGAAGCGACATGAACCGGGTCTTCATGGTGGCCGCAGCGGCAGCGTTGGTGGCCACGGGCTGTGCCCGCATGCAGGACATGATGACCAAGACGCCGAGCGCGTCGGCAACGGTGCTGCCGACCAAGGACAGCACGGTGCGCGGCACGGTGAAGTTCTCGCAGAAGGGCGATCGCGTGCTGGTCGCGGGCCGCATCACCGGTCTCACGCCCGGCCCCCATGGTTTTCACATCCACGAGAAGGGCAATTGCACCGCCCCCGACGGCTCGAGCGCCGGCGGGCACTTCAATCCCGGGACGATGAAGCACGGCGGCCCCACGGGCGACGTGCGGCACGGCGGCGATCTCGGCAACATCAACGCCGATGCGAGCGGCGTTGCGGAGTTCACGGTCGAGGCCGCCGGCATCACGCTCGGGACCGACGCCGCGAGCATCGTCGGTCGCTCGGTGATCGTCCATGCCAAGGCCGACGATCTGAAGACCGATCCTTCCGGCGGCTCGGGCGCCCGGCTCGCCTGCGGCCTGATCGGCAAGAACGAATAGGGCCCGCGACGCTGCGCCGAGCGCGTTGATCCCCTGGCTCGAGGCGGCCGACCCGTTTCCGCCGGTCACCGAGGCGCTCAAGCGTCCGAACGGCCTGCTGGCTGCCGGCGGCGACCTCGGGCTCGAACGCCTGCTCGACGCTTATCGCCACGGCATCTTCCCCTGGTACGGCGAGGGCGAGCCGATCCTCTGGTGGAGCCCGGACCCGCGCATGGTGCTGGTCCCCGCCGAGCTCAAGGTGTCGCGCTCGCTCGACAAGACACTGCGCAACCGGGACTACGAAGTGCGTTTCGATCGCGCCTTTCGCGCCGTGATGCAGGCGTGCGCCGAACCGCGCGAAGGCCAGGCCGGCACCTGGATCACCGCCGAGATGATCGAGGCGTATTGCCGCCTGCACGAGGCCGGCTGGGCCCACAGCGTGGAAACCTGGATCGACGGCGAACTGGCCGGCGGCCTCTACGGGGTGGGCATCGGCCGGATGTTCTACGGCGAATCCATGTTCACGCGCGTGCGCGACGGCTCGAAGATCGCGCTGGTACATCTCGTGCAGCACCTGGAACGCACCCACTATCGACTCATCGATTGCCAGATGGCCACCAGTCACCTCGCCTCGCTCGGCGCCCGGGAAATCCCGCGGGGTGAGTTCGTGCGGCGTGTAACGGAATTGGTACACTACGACGTGCCGCCGGGCCCCTGGCGCGAAGTCGAGCAATCCTCATGACCCAGCTGAACGATTTGCCGTTCTCGGTGCTGCAGTTCTACGCCACGGCTCCGTATCCGTGCAGCTACCTCGCCGATCGTCTCGCCCGCTCGCAAGTGGCCACGCCGAGCCACGCCATCGACACGCACGTCTACAGCGAACTGGTACGGGCCGGTTTTCGTCGCAGCGGCGCGTTCACCTACCGCCCCTACTGCGACAACTGCCGTGCCTGCGTGCCGGTGCGCATCCTGGTAGACCAGTTCCGACCGACGCGCGCGCAGCGCCGCGCGTGGCAGCGGCACCAGCACCTCGAGTCGCGCATGCTCGATCTCAAGTACAGCCCCGAGCATTACGCGCTGTACCTGCGCTACCAGTCGGCACGCCACTTCGGCGGCGGCATGGATCACGACTCGCGCGAGCAGTACCGCCACTTCCTGCTCCAGAGCAACGTACGCTCGAATCTGGTGGAGTTCCGTGACCACGGCCTGCTGCGCATGGTGAGCATCGTCGACCGGCTGGAAGACGGCGTGTCGTCGGTCTACACGTTCTTCGATCCCGACCAGTCGAGCGCCAGCTTCGGCACCTTCAACGTGCTCTGGCAGATCGAACTGTGCAAGCGCATCGGCGTACCCCACCTGTATCTTGGCTACTGGATCTCGGAAAGCCGCAAGATGGCCT
>FRDC01003914.1_pt1 | contig 12249 bp, 12 predicted proteins | sample 1106171 | NCBI WGS metagenome assembly FRDC01 (sample SAMEA3930566, study PRJEB13176) | freshwater metagenome | biome: Drinking water system; feature: drinking water; material: water | place: Singapore | collected 2014-12-20
TCAGCATCGTAATGGGACCGTTCTGACTGCTCGACTGCTGTCTGGGAACACGAGGAGTTGACGGACTCCACCCTCTGTGCATTTGCCGTCTTATTCATAGGTTGCACATCCGAATGGTCTCCAGGAGCCATTCCCTGCTCGGTGTGCCGAAAACGGTTGGCACACCGTTGATCGTGATAGCCGGCAGAGCGTTGAAGCCCATCGCCTTTACTTCATCATCCCAAAGGGGGTGAACGGTCACTGTCCATTCTGGATATGCCGTTTCCACTTCTCTCGCGAGTTGCATGATCGACTGCTGTGACAGGCAGCTGTTGTGGAAGTAGAAATCGACTCGCCGCATGAGCACAGCATAGGCCGGTCTGTTCAGGGGAATCTGTAAGCTGGATCACAAGGCAGAAATTGGACTTCCCAGACTTTTACGGACACCTCAGTAAGCTCGACCCGCAATGGCTTCAAAGGCCTCCGGACTGACCCCGCTGAGATGGCTGTGACGCCGGGTGCGATGATAGAAGGTCTCGATGTACGCGTCGATCTTGGCCGTCGCCTTCGCCCAGGTGATGTAGATGCGCTTCTTGATTCGCTCCCTCTTCAAGCTGCTGAAAAATGATATGGCCACCGCGTTGTCCCGGCAGTTGCCACGTCGACTCATGCTGGGTTCTAGGTGGTACGCCCGGCAGAAGCGCCGCCACGCATCACTGCCTAATTGTGAGCCAGATCGGAATGAATCAGGGCTTGTTTGGGCTTGCGTCTATTCGTGGTCCCTGGAAGGGACGTATCAGATGGGGTGCTTTTTGGATTTGGGCGGCTCAAGAAGCCGCTGAATGTGATGGAACAGGGCGGCGATTTCCTGATCGTGGCGGGCGACCTTCCGCGCGAGTTCTTCATTCATGGTCAGCATCTCACGCAGGCAGACACGGTTGAGAACATAGTGCCCGTAGCCCGGTGTTCATACTCCGTGCGGCACGGAAAGCTGTACCGCTGCTGCGGGAAGTTCTTGATCCGGGGGTGGAGGAAACGCTGAGCAGGTGTATGACACCGAAGAGCATCTCGATGTGGAACCCGGGTTGCACAAGAGCCTCCTAGATCGTCTGGAGCGTCCCGTTGAGTGGAATTCCAGCTTCCCCTTCTCACGAAGCGAACTGCTGTCGAATGTCACGAATGAACTTCTCCCGATTCTCCCGGATGCGCCGCATCAGGGCAGGAGGGGCGGCGGTCGAGGGATCGTACTTGGCCGACCAGCAACTGATTTCAACCAGGACGGGAAGCAAGTCGAGAGCCTTGGCAGTGGGGTGATAAATGAACTGACGCCCCTCGCCGGGAGTGCCGGATTTGGTGACGAGCCCCTCCTTCTCCAGACGGCGCAGGCGTTCGGCGAGCACATTAGTGGCTACCCCCTCCCCCGAAGCGAGGAATTCCTTGTACCTGGTCTTCCCGCGAAACAAAATGTCCCGCAATACAAGAAGGGTCCAGCGGTCTCCGAAGATGTCCAGCGCGAAGGCGATGGGGCAATGCGATCGAGGCGATTCTTTCATAACCGGATTCTGCACATTGCACTTGCAAAACGCAAGCACTGTGCTAGTATGCTTGCAATAAGCAAGTACTGGGGGTGAAATCGCTGGATGCCCCCTGGCGGTTGAGGGAACACGGTGCCCTTTTTCGCCCCGGCAGAACAATTGCGCATCGTTCAATGAAGGAGGGTCTCTCATGGGTAAGGCGGTTGAAGTAGTGAACCGGTTCTATGACATCTGCAACAATAAGCAGGGCGAAGGATTGGACGATCTGGTCACCAACGACGTGACATTCGATGGTCCACTCATGAAGCTCAGGGGTGCCCGTGAATACCTGTCCACGATCGGCCCTTTTTTGAAGTTTCACCAGAGCATGCGAATGCTGCGGCAATTCGAGGACGGTAACCATGTCTGTTCCGTCTACGAGATGACCCTGGGCACACCCGCAGGCGGGTCTTTGACCCTGGCATTCGCGGACTGGATTCGCATTGAGGGCGGGCGTGTGGCAGAGCAAAAGCTCTACTACGACCCCCGAGAATTCGCCAAAGCCTTCATGCCGTGAAGAGTAGGTCGGTCACTCGATGTCCTTCGACACCCAACTGGCGGACCGGATTCGGAAGACTCTTGAAGGAATCCACGGCGTTTCCGAACGGAAGATGTTCGGGGGGCTCTGCTTTCTTCTGGGCGGGCATATGTGCTGCGGCATTGCGGGACGCCAGTTGGTCGCTCGCGTTGCGCCGGATGACTATGATCGAGTTCTAGGTAGACCTCACGTCCGGCCGATGGATTTCACGGGAAAGCCCCTTCGCGGGTTTGTTTATGTGATGCCCGACGGGCTGAAGGCCCCTCGGGCACTTAACAACTGGGTCGGCGAAGGCGTCCGGTATGCACGGTCGTTACCCAAAAAGGGAACGGCCCGAGGAAAGAAGCGTGGCCCCAGGCGTTCCACGTAATTGCAGGAAATGAGACATTCGGAGCCGCATGACTGAAGACCGACCCGCCATCGGGGAAGAAAGACAGCGCCAACAACAGTACCAGCGAGAACTGGTGCCGGGAGCTCTGGCGGCGGATGATGCCGTGGAACACATCGCTGGTCTTGTCGGTCACCCACTCATCTAGGTCTTCGATCTGTTGGGTCAACGCTTCCCGGGGAACCACCTTAAACAAGTGCGGGCGCAACGCCTCATCCTTCATGGAGTTATCGAGGATGAGGGCGCCGACGGAACGGAGCAGGCGCGGGGCGCTCTTGATCGTCTGTCGCTGGTGCACATCTGGCCGTCGAGATCGTGCTTGTCCTGGGTATGCATATCGAGCATAACTTTGTGTCCCTGGATCAGGTACACGCAGTGGGCAATGCGTTCAATGGGAGCAACGGCGTTTGTTTTTAGTTTGCTCATGATTCCAGAGACTGCTGAATAAACGGTATTCGGTCAAGCCGGTATCTTCTCTGTTACGTCCGTGACAGCGGCTTTTTCATGACCCGTTATCGCAGAAATTCCTCCTGATCGCCGCAACGGGCTGCCGCGAACAATTTTCCCCACACAGCCGTGTTTCCTCGCGCATCAAAATTCTTCGGCGGCGGGCCGTCCTTCTCTGGCGTTGCGGCTTCGTGGCGAAGTGCGGCGCGGAATCCTTCCTGCGCAGCGGGCGGCATGAAAGGCCGCGGTGGTCGCGGCCTCAGAACACAATGGAGGAAACCATGAGATTGATTTCAGCATACGAACTGCAAAGCCGTAGCGAACGCGAGCTTTCGGCGCTGTTCCAGAAAGTCTCGAAAGGGCTCGTCCGCACAACCTACGGCACACCTGCCCGGCGCAACGCGCTGGCGACGCTTGAGAATATCAACCGCGCGCGGGTTGCAAAGCCCCGGCTGTAACCCGCCGGTTGGGCCGTTCCGGTCAAGGCCGGAGCGGCCTTTTACACGTCAAGCTCAAGACGCGGTGCGGGTTTGGGAACGTGCTTCCGGCCACCGCCGGAGGCGCGTGTGAATGTCTCGCGCAGGCGAGCGGGGGGCGGCTCGGCGGCCGCCGTAAACGCGGCGGACAGGAAATCTTCCGGCGGCGTGGAAGATGGCCCGTTTGTCGCTTTTCAGGACGGTGAGCCAGTGGGCGATGTACGAGGCATGATCCTCGCGGGGGGTTAACGACAGTTCGAGATCGGCGCATCTGATGCTACAAGTAGCCGACACAAGAGAAGTGCTCGGATGGATCCTTAGCTTTGGCAGTGGGGTTCAAGTCCTGAAGCCTGACCATCTCCGGCATGCCGTTAAAGAGGAAGCCCAAAAGCTCCTTGCCCAGTGACCTCGGATGTCACACCGCGGCTGATGACGCTGGCCGCCTGGTCCATCTAACTCACTGTGCTGCTAGGGAATTTGGCCAAACCCGTTTTGGCCTGCCTTGGGACCTCTCCTGTCCTCGCCTCCTCGTAAGATGTGCGCGATCGAACCCAAGCAGGAGGTGGCCATGACACTCGCGTTGATTCTGCTTCCGGTACTGATACTGGGGGCAAGCGAGGCCCGCGCTGAGGATCTAGGCAATCTGAGTGCGAATCCGTTCCTCTTCGAGTCCACGGCCAACTCGTTGGGGCAGGGCAGTCCCTTTGCGCCGAACGGCGTCAACAATCCGTTCAGCCCCTACGGCAGTCCGTTCAGTAACCAATCGGCGACCAATCCTTTCGCGACCGAAGCGCCCCGGCTCTATGACCAACAGGGAAATTACCGGGGTAAGCTGAGCGCGAATCCCTTTGATCCAGATTCCACCAGCAACCCGTTTGGCCGCTATGGGTCACCCCTTTCGCCGGATTCGGTGAACAATCCCTATGGGGCCGGGAGTCCATTCAGGCCCGATTCCCCGAAGAATCCGTATGGACAGGGTTGGCGGATTGAAGGACGTTGATCGTGTCGGATAAAGGAGGGCACACTCGGCGACCGTTCATTCGAGGCGCGATTCTCGGCAGGCTTATCACGAGCGGGCGTGCAGTGGCCAGCACCTTCTATGATTCGAACGGTCAACCGGCGGCGCCCCTCGGCAGTGTCCAGCAGTTCGACGACGTCCGGCAGCGGCAGCACCAGTTGGACATCACGCACATGCGGGAGTGACACGCCCGGGGGGTGCTCGATCATAGACGTGGCACAAATCCATACTGAGCAACCCCGCATCCGGTGCAGACGTCAGAAGAACGGCGGTTTGTCGTGAAGATCACGTTCTAGGCTGTCTGGCTAAGGTACCCAAGATGGACAAGGCCCCGATGAGCGCTTGTAAGGAGGGCTGCAGCTCGGAAGGCGAAATAGCCAATGACTTCGGTTGGAAACAGAGGTATTCTGCGGTGTGACACGCGCCGTGCGCAGGATATCCAATGCGCAAAAGGAATGCCGTGGTCGCCGTGTTGTGTCACCGGCGGAATTTGGTGATTGCGTAACGTGAACACGCACTTCTATCTGAACGAGTTCATCACATGAATGTGGTGTTTGGACTTCAGTTAGATGGTGAGCATGGTTGGCGGCCGGCCAATCGATTGGGAATGCCAGTCCTTGGCCCTCTCGGGTTCCTGAACCTGCTTGAGACCAGGCTTGGATTGCTGCGAGCGGAATGTCCCCAGCCTCAACGAGCGACTCAGTACCGAGACTGTCTCACTCGCTGCGACACCCCCGATCGCTTCTACCATGCTTCGTTTCAGGTCGATCCCATCGGAGTCTCCGCAACACTCTTGTCGTGGCGAGATACGTGGCATCTACACGGATGGAATGGATCTGCGCCATCCGGAGTCGTTGGCCGCATCCTCGATCTTGCTGCCGTGGAAGTGAGCGCGCACAATTTTCTGTTTCCGTCAATCGGGGAGAGATTGGCCCAAGTGGCCGAGTCTCTCTCGAAACAACAGTCCAAGATTGAGCAGGTCGAGTTGGTCGATCCTATCGAGGCATTCCCGAAGCGCTGGCGGGAAGTCTTCGCGAAGTTGCCGGTCCAATCTACACGAACCTATGAACCTCAAGCGTCCGAACACACCGTGCTGGGGAAGCTGCAACGGGTTCTCAAGGTGGCCCATGAGGACAAGAATCCCAATGGAAAGCTTGCCTGGTCGGACGATGGGAGTCTCTTCGTGGTGCGTGCTGAGACCTGTCTGCTTGCTGCACGGTGGGTCGCTCAAGAGCTTGTCGCGCACCAGCAGGAGGTGGCCATTGTCGCCGAGCACGACCGCTCCTTACTGGACGCTACGATAGACGCCACTGATGTGGCCCGGCAGGGATTTCAGGATGCGAGTCCGTTGGCCCCGGCGCTTCAAGTGTTGCCCCTTGCGCTCGCGACGATGTGGGAACCTCTGGATGTCTACGCCCTCCTTGAATTTCTCTCTCACCCCATAGGACCTGTGCCCGGATATCTCCGAGGGCGATTGGCTGAGGTTATTGCGGAAAGCCCTGGAATCGGTGGACCACGTTGGCGGGAAGCTGTCGAACACATTGAGCGGCAATATCCGGATCGTGTTGCGGATATGCGCGAGGCCCTGGCCGTGTGGGTCGAGCATCCTCGGTATCGCCCCTCGAAGGGTGCGCCTCTCACGATGATCCTCGAGCGCACCTGGAGAGTCCGCGACTACTTTCGTTCCGGCCTGTACGATCAGAACCCTGTTCTCAGTCAGGCGAATGCCAGTGGATATAGGCAAGCCATGGCGGTGGCTACCGCCCTTGAAGCGTTGGTTGCTCAAGGGGGAACCTCCATCACGCCCGTTGCGGTTCAAACGCTGGTGGCTCAGTGCACAGGGCGAGGCGCACCGAACTTCACAATGGATGCTCAGGTCGGCTGTGTGCCTGCTGTCTCTCACCCTGCCGCCGTGATCGAATCCTTTGATCAGATGATGTGGTGGCAGATGGGAGCCCCCTCGCTGTCTGACCGCTATCCGTGGAGCCGCAGCGAACTGGACATGCTCGCGCGCACCGGGGTTGAACTCCCGCCGCTTGATACGGTTCTGGCTCATCAAAGCCAGGAGTGGCTTCGTCCCATCCTCAGCGCCAGAAAGCAGCTGGTGCTTGTGCTGCCTCCTCCCGGTGTGGAATTGCACCCGATTTGGCTAGAAATTCAGGGGCTCATCAGCGATCTCCGGCCGGAGCCGCTCGAAGCCCTGGTGACTGGTCAGGCAGGGAAAGACCTGCAACACGTGGCCCATACGCCGCTCCCGCAACGAAGGCGATGGTGGCAGCTCCCACGTGAGGTCACAATTGCGCGTCGGGTCAGCGAGTCCTATTCAAGCCTCAACCTGTTCCTCAATGCGCCCCACCAATGGGTCTTGAAGTACGCGGCTCGACTCAATCCATCGAATCTTCTTGCCGTGACGGATCAGAATCGGCTCTATGGGAATCTTGCGCATCGGATCGTTGACCGATTCTTTCATGTCGGGACTGCGCATGAGCTGCGTGGGGATGCGCTGGCAGGTTGGTTGTCGCAGGAATTCGAATCTGTCGTGGCGGAGGAGGGTGCTGTCCTCCTGATGCCGGGCCGTCGTATGGACCGAGAGAGGCTTCGCGGAGCGTTGGGCCGCGCACTCGAAGAGATCCAGCGACAATTCTCTGCCGCTGGCATTGTCGAGGTCGAGTCCGAGCGCAGTCTGACCGGCACGTTTGCGGGCGGCACCCTTGAAGGGCAAGCCGATCTCGTCGTGCGGAAGCAAGGGGGCGGCCAGGCCATCGTCGATATGAAATGGGCTGGTGCCAATACGCACAAGGACCGCCTCGCCGGCAATCGGCATCTGCAGCTGGCTCTGTATGCAGAGTTGTTGCGACAGAAAACAGGAACTTGGCCGGAGGTGGCCTATTTCATCCTTGAGGCGTCGCGCCTGCTCGCGCCCGATGCGGCATTCTTTCCGCAGGCGCAAGCGGTGCAATCCAACTCCACAGGGGGCACCCCGCTCCTGTGGGAACAACTCGTTGCGACCTGGAGATGGCGCCGTTCCCAAATCGACGCAGGACAAATCGAGATTGCCGTCGAACAGATCGCGCTGACCCCGGAATCGGAAGCACCTCCCGGCGCCCTCGTACCGGAAGCGCTGTCTGAAGAATATGATGAGTTCCGCTGGTTGGTTGGGTGGGAGAACTAACTGATGCCTGGCAGGATCACCTTTGTCAGTGCCGGCGCAGGAAGCGGGAAGACGTACCGGCTTACGCAGATCCTTCACGACAAGCTCAGCTCGGGGCTAGTCTCGCCCAGCGGTGTCATGGCGACGACCTTTACACGCAAGGCGGCCACGGAACTGCGCGAGCGGGTCCGCACTGCACTCCTTGAGAAGGGGGAAGTGACCCTGGCCAATTCCATGGGTCAGGCACGCATCGGCACGGTCAACAGCGTGTGCGGCGGCTTGTTGGAGCGATTTGCCTTCGAGGCGGGGTTGGCTCCGGTGCAACGTGTGCTTGAGGAGGCCCAAGCCGGCGCACTCGTGCGGGAAGCCCTCGATGCGGTATCCGACACCGAGACCTTACAGAAGATCGTCGCGCTCGCTCGGAGATTGGGCATCGACGATTGGGATGAGAAACTCAAGTTGCTGATCGACCAGGCCCGCGCAAACGATATTGCACCAGACCGTTGTGCAACCTTCGGCGCCCGCAACGCGAAGGATTTGCTTGCCCATTTCCCCGAGCCGAGTGGAGAAGACCTCGACGCGACGCTCGTGCGAACCATTGAGCGTGTGCTTCCCGAGCTCGAACAGCGCGCAACCGGCAAAAAGAATACGGCCGACTATATGGCCCTGGCGTGCGAGACCATGTGCGTCGTGAAAAACGGCAACGCCACCTGGGCCGACTGGGTCAAACTCTCCAAGGCTGCACCAGAGGCGGGACTCAAGACGCAGGCCCAACCGGTGACGGACATCGCCGGCCGATTTGCCGCCCATCCGAAACTTCGACAAGATATCGTGGAGTATTTGTCCGCCATCTTCACGCTCGGTGCAAAGGCGCTGGATGCCTACGCGCAGAGAAAACGGGAACTGGGTGTCATCGACTTCGTGGACCAGGAGCATCTGTTTCTCGGCTTGTTGGAAAACCCTTCCGTCCGTGAAGTCTTGTCGGAAGAGCTGGCACTCCTTCTGGTCGACGAATTTCAAGACACGAGTCCTATTCAACTCGAAATCTTCGTGCGACTCTCACGTATTGCCAGAGAAACCGTCTGGGTCGGAGACGTGAAACAGGCGATCTACGGATTTCGGGGCAGTGACGCCGAACTCATGAAAGCCGTCATTGGAAAACTGCCCAGTCTGGGAGGCACCAAAGAAATTCTCGGGCAATCCCGCCGCTCTCGGCCTTCTTTAGTCCGATTGGTCAACGCCGCGTTCGGTGAGGTCTTTTCCCCTGGATTCTCGCGCAATGAGGTGGAACTTACACCAGTGCGGGAGGAACAAGTCCAAGACCCACCCTTCGCCGGCTGGACTCTGAACGGCAAGAACGTAGAGGACAGAGCTGCAGCCCTCGCCGAAGGGATTAAGGCGCTCATCGCCTCAGGATATCAGATCGTTGATCCATCAACGGGGAGTCCTCGGTCCGCGCATTACGGTGATATTGCCGTCCTCTGCAAGACCAATGATCGAGTGCAGATGGTGGCGGAAGCCCTTCGCGCCGCCTCCGTGCCATGGGCCACGCAACAATCCGGACTACTCTCGACCCCAGAGGCAGTGTTGGCGCTCGCCTGTCTCAGACGGCTGAATGATCCGAGGGACACCGTGGCAAGCGCTGAGATCCTGTCGCTGGCAGACTGTGAGGAACCGGAAGCCTGGCTGTCCGATCGGTTGCAGTATCTGGAAAAGGATGGGGACAAGGCACGTTGGCGGGATGGGGACAAGGACGGTCATCCGCTGCTGACGAGAATTACCGAGTTGCGTGCGCAGGCATCCTTGCTGTCGCCGTATGCGGCGATGGAGCTGGTCATCACGCAATGCGATCTCGCCGGCAGGGTCCTACGTTGGCGGCGGGACGGACTCGTGGCGAGAGTGCGTCTGGCCAACCTGGAGGCGTTGCGAGATATGGCGCGATCCTATGAAGAGACCTGTCTGGCGCGACGCGAACCGGCGACATTGTCAGGGCTGATCCTCTGGTTCGGTGAACAAGCGCAACGAGAACTCGATCTCCTTGCCGAGCCGCCTGTTGATGCAGTGAAGGTCATGACGCATCACGCGGCCAAGGGCCTGGAATGGCCGATCATCATTCTCCTGGATTTGGAAAAGGACATTCGGGACCAGCTCTGGTCGGTCAGCGCCAGGTCCGACGTAGATCTCGACGTCGCTGCACCACTCAAGGACCGGTGGATCCGCTATTGGCCGTGGCCGTTCGGCGCCCAAAAGAAAGTGGACATTGCCGAAGTGATCGCCGAATCGCCCGAAGGAATGCGCCTCAGCGCTGAAGCGATCGACGAGGCCAAGCGCCTTCTCTACGTGAGCATGACCCGAGCGCGTGACTGTCTCGTCTTTGGGTTGCCCGCGAAAAGAGGCTCGTGCGAATGGCTGGGTTCTCTGAATGCCCCTTGGCTCGCACCGGACGTTGCCACTGATTCGATCGTGCTGCCGGATGACTCCAAGATTCCATTTCAATTCCGGAGTCTGCAGGCTCCCAGCGTCATGGCAGCCCCGATGGAACCCGATACAGCCCTTCGGTGGTTTCCCGTTCCTGACTCGCGCACGAAACGCCTGCCGGCAACCTTTGCCGCGTCGGCCTCTGTTCGCCAACCATGCACAATTGTGGAAACCCTGCCACTTGGAGAACGGCTCAAGCTGAAGGCGGGAATCGACATGACGGCATTGGGCAATGCCATGCATGCCTGCATGGCGACAGCGTTCACCGACCCAGACTTCCCAATCGACGAGGCTTGGGCAGCACGCATCCTCAATGGTTTTGGCTTGGCCGGTGCGATCGATCCCACCGAGCTTGTGCGGCAGATTGGCGCTATAGATAAGTGGATAACCGCTCGTTGGCCTGATTGTCGCCGCCATGCAGAGATGCCCATCGAGTCAATTCTTCCCAACGGTCAAATCATGCAGGGGCGCATCGATTTGTTACTGGATGTACCCGATGGGTGGGTGGTGTTCGACCATAAGGCCAATCCCGCTCCAAGAGATAAGTGGAAGGAAATCGTCGCAGAGTACAGTGGACAGTTGTCCATGTACGCAGATGCGTTGGTTCGTGCGAGCGGTCGCTCGGTCAACGAAACCTGGATCGTTCTGCCAGTCGCGGCCGGAGCGGTTCGAATCTCGATAGGCGAGTGATGTGGATGAATCGTCGTATGAAAGAAGAAACCAGATTAGTGATGCGGTGGAGGCCTCAGAGCAGCGGAGGTTTGCGGTACGAGGAAACGTTCTAGCGGGCCCAGTAGACCGTCTGTGAAGAGAAGAAGGCAATTTCGTCAATCGCACTGAGAAAGATGGGATGACTTCGTTTGCGAATGGAGGTATTCTGCAACGAGGTGATCTTGCAACGATATCAAACAGTTCCAAATAGGGGTGGCCAGATCTTCCTATCCCATGCCATTGAATCTGGTAGTGCATGCTGACCATAGCTGATTCGATGAAAACGGCCGAACTTACTGAAAGACACTATGGAGCAGAACTCACGGCCGGGTCATTAAAAGTCCCAGAGAGCCGTATTATTGCCGATCTGCTTCTCCGAGGCGTAGCGCCAGAAGAATGGCAGGAGACACTCTATAAGCAGAATGCACTCCAAACCCGTAACCTTGAGACAGCGAGGCGACTGGGCCGACTGATCCGACAAAGACTGGAGTTGATGGATGCCGAGCTCTGGCAGCTTATTCGTGATGGCTCAAAGACCGTAGCTACGCAAGCGTGTCTCGCCGCGGCCATTAAGCAGAGTGCCTTGCTAGGAGACTTCTTAGATTTGGTCGTCAGGGAGCAATACCGCCTCTTCGCCTCAAAACTCTCACCAACGCTCTGGGAAGAGTATCTGAATGACTGTCGAGGCCGTGACTCTCTGATGCCGCTCTGGAACGACTCGACGAGGAGACGCTTGCGGTCCACAGTGTACCAAACACTTGCGCAGGTTGGATTTCTAGACAGCACACGAACGCTACGGCTTCAACCAGTCCATATCGCCTCTGAAGTGCTTGGTTATTTGCGCGAACATCGAGAAGAGTATGTGCTGCGTTGCATTCAGGTGTCTCCGTGAGTGATCTGCTGACCGATCGGCTCAACAAGATTCTTCCACGGATTATCTCCGATGACTTTCTAAGCGGCAGCGGCATCGGGAACGAGATATCTTTTTATATTTTTGACTACCCGCCTGAAGAGGAGATCCGAGTACGAGCGCACCTTCGTTTCTTAGTAGACCACATTCCCAAGCAGAAACCAGAGCTTCGTTTCACGCACATCAACCTGTTCGATCTAGTGCTGGACCACCTTAAGCGCCGGAACTTGATCGAGAAGGCACTACAGATACAACGGGAGAAGGGTGACGAAGCTCTCAAGGCGGCGTTGGCTGGCCCCCTCCATCCTGAGAAGCTCGCATCGATCTTCTGTGAAGCGGCTAGGCCGGATCAGAACAAACTTGTCCTGGTGTCAGGTGTCGGAAGCGTGTATCCGCTGCTCCGAACCAGCGGCTTGCTCAGCAATCTGCAGAATGTGATGGGCCCCATTCCTCTCGTGCTGTTTTATCCAGGAAAGTACGATCAACTTACCCTCAGACTGTTTGGGAAGCTGAGCCTGTCCGCGCACTTTGACGGTGTAGCAAAGAGCAAGAAGCCGGAACATTATTACCGCGCCTTCA
>FRDC01004513.1_pt4 | contig 12238 bp, 8 predicted proteins | sample 1106171 | NCBI WGS metagenome assembly FRDC01 (sample SAMEA3930566, study PRJEB13176) | freshwater metagenome | biome: Drinking water system; feature: drinking water; material: water | place: Singapore | collected 2014-12-20
CCTCACCCGGCTCGCATCTGACGATGCTCGCCACCCTCTCCCACAAGGGGAGAGGGTCTTTCAATTCACCAGCACCGCGCCGTCGCAGCGCAGGCCCGAGACCCACACGTCCGCCTGCCCGAGGCCGACGCCGAGCGCGGCCAGCGTCGAGGCGAGCAGCTGGTCGATCGGCGCGGTCGCGCCGCTGATGATGCCCGTGACGGTCCCGCCGATGCCGGGGATCGGCAGACCCAATCCCGCGATCTGCACGGTCACCGACAGATCGCCGAGCAGGCTCGACGTCAGCGACGACGTGTAGGACGTGGTGTTGACCGTTTTTTTCGTCTGCGCCTGAATCTCGGAATAGCTGAAGTTGACGGACGTCGGCGCGCTGTTCGCCATGGTCGCATGCGCGCGGCCCGAAACAGTGACCGGCCCGACGGTCGCGAGCGTCGCCGACGGCGGATTGGGTTTGGTCGCAAAATTTTTCAGGTCCGCCGACGACACGTTGCCGATCCAGGCATCGACGATGCCGGGCGATACACCGAGCGTGACAGACGATGTCGCAACGTTCGGATAGCCGCAGGTGAGCGCATTCAGCGTGGCCGTACCCGATGCGATCTCGACATAAACCGGGACATGGACCGAAGCGACACCGCCGCCGCCAAGCAACTGCACGTCGAGCAGGATGCGGGTCTGTGCCGTGTGCACGCTCGCGCCTTTCTGGCCGACCTTGATCCAGCTGGTGCCGACCGGCCGTTCGCCGATCGCCGCCTGGACGCTGACGCTGGCGATGCCCGGCAGCCCGGCACTCACAGCAGCCGACACCTGATTGCTTCCGTTGGCGAGCGCGGCCGCCGCCGACAGCACGCCGAGCGCGGATGCGGTCGCCGACACCTTCGGCTTCTGGCCGACCGTCATGGCGCCATAGGGCCCGAGCGAAACAAGCGACGCCGGCGTGACCTTCGTGGTCACGCCGGTGAGCGCCTGGGAGATGGAAGTCAACGCGGTGGTTGCCGCGTTGACCCCGTTCGCCGCTTTCTGCGCCGACAGCAACGCAGCGACGATATCGGTGACCTTGAGATTGGTGGACAGCAGCGTGTCGTAACTGACGCCAGTGAGATTGACCCGGTCGGCCAGCGCGTTGAGAAAGTCGAACATGTCGATCTTGGCATCGACCAACGCCTGATAATCCATCGCCGACAGCGAGATCGACGCGCCGAACATGTTGCCGAGCAGCGCGTTGAGGACGCCGCCGTTCAGCGAAGCGAGGCGCGAGCCGATGGCAAAGGTCGCAAGGCCCGTCGTGCTCGCCGTCGCGCTGGCGCGGATGTCGTACTCGCCCGTGCCGGTCATGGCCTTGCCGAAGAACAGCGGCGTTTTGGTCAGCAGCGTCACCCGCACGGCATTGGCGGACGCCGCCGACGACGGCGCAAAGCGTGCGGCGGGCGCGAGCGCCGCGTTCGCCGTGTAGACGCCGTACTCGACCGACGTCAGCGCATCGGCAGGCAGGTTGTTCTTGGCCAACACCGCGGCCGCGGCCTTCGATGCGTTGGCGAGATCGCTGGCGGCAACGATCGCCGCGAGATCGGCCGCGCTCTGAGTCTTGCGCTTGTCGGCGAAGATCGATCCGACATCGACGCCGAGCGCGGCGCAGCCGACCGCGAGCATCAGGCAGCCCGCCGACATCATCGCGATGTTGCCGCGCGTATCCTGCGCGAAACGGTGGATAATCGAGTGGGTCATGCCCTTGTTGCGCATGACCCGATGCGAAAACCGGTGCCCACTTTTCGGGGTCATGCTCAGTACCCTCCCCGCGGAATCGCGGCCGAGCGCGCGATGGCCGACGACGGCACCGGCACGAAGGCAGGCAGCGAATAGATGAAGAGACCGGAGGCGTCGTAGTTCACGGTGACGACGAACACGTTCGCGTCCGCCGGCGATGCAGCCGCATTGACGCTCACCTGCGCCGGCGCGATCAGCGGATAGGACGCGGCGTTTGTGGTGACATAGCCGCGCGCGAGATCGCCGCGCTCGCTATCGGTCAGACCGGCGACCGATGTGCGCGCGGCCTCCGCGGCCAATTGCTGCACGCCGTGGATCACCGCGAGGTACGATCCGAACATGATGATGCCGAACACCATCGCGAGAAACAGCGGCGTCACCAGCGCAAACTCGACGGCGGATGCGCCGCTGCCGCAGCGGAGAAACGAGCGCACCTGCGCGCGAAGAGGTGAGATCGGTGTCATGGCAGGAATTCAGCCATACAACCATTAAGTGCGAATGAACATAAATGTAATTTATGGTAGTATATATATCGGCGATGCATCCGCGGTATTCCGAGGTTCTCGCCGCGATAGCGTTCGCGTCATCGCGATGCTGATGCGCTTCGTTACCGGTTTTCGCGTCACACCGAAGCTGATAGCGTCCCGCCGAACCCGCCGGAGCTAAAAACCATGAACGTTAAACCCGACGTCCGCCCCTCGACGCCTGTCCCCAACGATCTTTCCGCCTACTGGATGCCGTTCACCGCGAACCGCGCATTTAAGAAGGCGCCGCGCATGGTCGCCGGCGCCAAGGACATGCACTACTTCTCAGCGGACGGCCGCAAGCTGATCGACGCCGTCGCCGGCATGTGGTGCACGAACGCCGGCCACGGCCGCGAACAAATTTCGGCGGCGATCGCAAAGGCCGCAGCCACGCTCGATTACGCGCCGCCGTTCCAGTTCGGTCATCCGCAGGCGTTCGAACTGGCCAGCCGCATCGCCGAACTCGGCCCCGATGGCATGAACCACGTGTTCTTCTGCAACTCCGGTTCGGAAGCGGTCGACTCAGCGCTGAAGATCGCGCTCGCCTATCACCAGCTGCACAAGGAAGGCACGCGCACCCGCCTGATCGGCCGCGAGCGCGGCTATCACGGCGTCGGCTTCGGCGGCATTTCGGTCGGCGGCATGGTCAACAACCGCAAGATGTTCGGCACCCTGCTCGCCGGCGTCGACCATCTGCCCGCGACCTACGACCGCGAGAAGCAGGCCTTCACCAAAGGCGAACCGGACTACGGCGCGCACTTCGCCGACGAACTCGAGCGTATCGTCGCGCTGCATGGCGCATCGACCATCGCAGCCGTCATCGTCGAGCCGATGGCCGGCTCCACCGGCGTCATCCCGGCGCCGAAGGGCTACATCAAACGCCTGCGCGAGATCACGCAGAAGCACGGTATTCTGCTGATCCTCGACGAAGTGATCACCGGTTACGGCCGCCTCGGCTTCGCCTTCGCCGCCGAGCGTTACGGCGTCGTGCCGGACATGATCACCTTCGCCAAGGGCATCACCAACGGTGCGGCCCCGATGGGCGGCGTGCTGGTGCGCGACAAGATCTATGACGACTTCATGGTCGGCCCGGAGCACATGGTCGAGCTGTTCCACGGCTACACCTACTCGTCGCATCCGCTCGCCTGCGCCGCCGGCCTCGCGACGCTCGACATTTATCGCGACGAGAAGCTGTTCGAGCGCGCCAAGGCCCTGGAACCGAAATTCGCCGAAGCGGTGATGACCTTGCGCAAGGAACCGAACGTGGTCGACATCCGCACGGTCGGTCTAACGGCGGGCATCGACCTCGCACCCAACGACGGCGGCGTCGGCAAGCGCGGCTATGAGGCGCTCATGGCGTCGTTCCATGATCATGACCTCATGATCCGCACGGCCGGCGACACGGTGGTGCTGACCCCGCCGCTGATCATCAGCGAGGACCAGATCGGCGAGGTCATCGAGAAGACCGCGAAGACGATCCGATCGGTTGCCTGACCGGCGTTCGTCCTCCCGAAACGTCGTATGCCCGGCCTTCGTGCCGGGCATACGCGTTTTGGGAGCTCGCCTGGCGCGACCAGCCGGCGATTGTGGCAACGCGATAGACCTAAGTCCCTTCGGAACTGTGCATTTCGGCGGCAAGCGAGCTAGGCTCCTCGCAGCCGAATCGCCTTCCGTGTTAGGGTGATTGGACTGGGGACGTTCGATTAGAGAGTGGGGACGAGTTGATCCGTATTTCGACGATCTTCATCGCCATCTGCATGGTGCTGATCGCGGCCTCGCTGGGAGTTGCCCTCTATGCCCTGTTCGGGCTGAACCGGGTCGAATCCGGCATCGTCGCGCTGACCGCGCTGACCTTCCTGATCCTCTACAACGCCGTGTCGATGCGGCTGCGCGACCGCCACGATGTCGGCGGCCAGATCGCCGACCTGTCGCGCGGCACCGCCGACCTCGCCCGCCAGGTCGGTGAATTCGGCCGCCGCCTCGCCGCGATCGAAAACCGCATCGCCAACGTCAACAACAACGGCGCCGACCGCAACCAGGCGGTGCTCGCCGAAATCAACGACCTCGGCGCCATCGTGAAGCAGCTCGCGATCTCCGTCGCCGCGCACGACGATGCACTGGCCGAACGTCCGCAACCTGCAGCCGTAGCTGCCGCACAGAACGACGACCTCGAATGGACCGATACCGGAACGGCCAATATCGAGGAGGCTCCCGCCCCCGCCGCCGAGACTCCGGTTGCGCCGCGTCCCACCGCGCCGGCACCAACTCCGGCCGCCACCGCTCCACCTGCGGCGAAGCCGGCGGCGTCCGCGCCCGAACCGGCGGCGCCGGTCAGCCCGGACATCATCCCGATCATCCGCAAGGCGATCGACAACAACCAGGTCGAAATCTTCCTGCAGCCGATCGTGACCCTGCCGCAGCGCAAGGTCCGTTTCTACGAGGCGATGTCGCGCGTGCGCGACGACAACAACCAGCTCTTGTCCGGCGGCGAGTTCATCGCGGCGGCCGAGAGCGCAGGCCTGATGGGCCGGATCGACAGCGCGGTGCTGTTCCGCTGCGTGCAGGTGCTGCGCCGCCTGATGGTCCGCAGCAAGGAAGTCGGCGTGTTCTGCAATCTTTCGGCGACGACGCTGGCGGACAAGGACAGCTTCGCGCAGTGCCTCGATTTCCTGGAGGCGAACCGCGCGCTCGCGCCCTCCTTCGTCGTCGAATTCAAGCAGAGCATGTTCCGCAATCTCAGCCCGCTGCAGGGCGAGAATCTCGCAGCGCTGGCGCAGCGCGGCTTCCGCTTCTCGATGGACAACGTCACCGACCTGCGCATCGACGCGCGCGAACTCGCCGACCGTGGCGTGCGCTACGTCAAGGTGCCGGGCCCGCTGCTGCTCGATCCGAAGCAGTCGGTGTCGGACATTCATCCCGCCGATCTCTCCGACCTGCTCGGCCGCTCCGGCATCGACCTGATCGCCGAGCGCATCGAGGGCGAACGCGCGGTGGTCGACCTGCTCGACTACGACGTGCGCTTCGGCCAGGGTTTCCTGTTCGCCGAGCCGAAGCCGATCCGTCCCGAAACCGCGCCTGTCCCGCCGGACACGGGGAAACCCGCAGCTTCGTCCGACGCGGCAAAGCCGGGATCGCCCAATCCGCCGCAGTCCGAACGCCTGACCGGCAACGCGGCGCTCGTCCGCCGCGCTGCGCGCCCGAGCTGATCGCGTTTTCGGTTTGACATTCGCATCCAGAAGCTGCGATGCGGGTGGCCAATCCACCCGTCCGATCATCTCACCCGATCACCCCGATGCAATCCCTGCCGTTCGTTGACAGTCTGCGCGAAACCGCGAAAGGCGCGGACGTGCTGCTGTCCGACATCTGGGGCGTGATTCACAACGGCCTCGAATCGTTCCCCGACGCGTGCGCGGCGCTGCAGACCTTCCGCAAGCAGGGCGGTACGGTGGTGCTGATCACCAACGCGCCGCGGCCGGCGGATTCGGTGCAGCGGCAGCTGCGCAAGCTCAACGTCGCCGACGACACCTATGATGCGATCGTGTCCTCCGGCGACCTGACGCGCGGTTTCGTTGCCGAGCGGCGCGGCCAGCGCGTGTTCAAGCTCGGTCCCGAGCGCGACGAATCGATCTATCGCGGGCTCGATGCCATCGGCTCGCCGCTCGAGAGCGCTGACTACATCGTCTGCAGCGGTCTGTTCGATGACGAAGTCGAGACGGCCGAGGATTACCGCGAGCGGCTGATGCAGGCGCTCGCCCGCAAGCTGACGCTGATCTGCGCCAATCCGGATATCGTCGTCGAACGCGGCGACCGGCTGATCTATTGCGCGGGTGCGGTGGCCGAGCTTTATCGCGAGCTCGGCGGCGAGGTGATCTTCTGCGGCAAGCCGCACCGGCCGATCTACGACCGCGCCATTGCGATCGCGACCGAGAAGCGCGGCGGCGCGCCGGCGCACGACAAGATTCTCGCCATCGGCGACTCGGTGCGCACCGACCTCACCGGCGCCAACAACATGAGTCTCGACTGCCTGTTCCTGACGCGTGGCATCCACGCCGAGGAGTTCAAGAACCTCGATGTGCTGGATGGAGCCGCAGCCGAGCAACTGTTCGGCGCGACCAAGCCGCCGCGCGCGCTGATGCATGAGCTGAAGTGGTAGGCACATTTCGTCGCCGGCACTGGAGCGGCGAGGCTCCCGTCGCACCGAACCGATGCTAGTATAACTGGCGTTTCGGCCTGACGATCGGATGGCACAGATGGCTCGACAGCGAGGGCCGCGTTCCGCTGGTGCGCTGATGGGGATGCTCCTTGCCGTCCTTGCGACCGGCACCGCGTCTTCGCAGACATGCGACAGCACAGAAATCCAGACAGGTGCGAGCGAGCGCTGCGTCAGACCCGGCGCTGGCAAGCCGTTCAGGGATTGTCCCATCTGCCCCGAGTTGGTTGCCGTTCCGGCGGGTCCGCTGACGATGGGGGCGCAAACGGGTGAGAGAGTTGCGACCTCCGCGGAGGATCAAGTCACGGGCGCGATCGCCAAGCCTTTCGCCGTTGGCCGCTTTGCGGTGACGCGGGGCGAGTTTTCGGCCTTCGTTGACGCCACGGGACATAAGACCGAGGGCCGGTGCAAACGCCTGGGCGATCTGCAAACGACTGACCTGAGCTGGAAAGCACCCGGCTTTCTGCAGAGCGACCGGCATCCTGTCGTGTGCATCAACTGGAGCGATGCGAAAGCCTACGTCGCCTGGCTCTCGCGATCGACGGGCAAGAGCTATCGCCTGCTCTCCGAAGCCGAGCGGGAGTACGTCACGCGCGCAGGATCCCGCACGCCGTTCTGGTGGGGCGATACCATTTCGACCGATCAGGCCAATTACAACGGCACCATCGCCTATGGCGATAGCTCCACCGGAGTCTGGCGCAAGGCGACAGTCGCCGTGGACTCGTTCGGCGCCAATCCGTGGGGGCTGTACAACGTCCACGGCAATGTCTGGGAGTGGACCGAAGACTGCTGGAATCCCGCGAATGCCGGCAACTCCGGCGACGGCACCCCGCGCCTGACTGGAGACTGCAAGCTTCGCGTCGTTCGGGGTGCTGCCTTCAACAACGCGCCGCATACGCTTCGCTCCGCGCGGCGCGAGCGCGAGCCCGCGGCAAGCCGCATCGATACATTCGGCTTCCGCGTAGCCAGAACGCTTTGACCTGACGTCATTGCGGAAACCCGAAGAACGAGGCGGCAAAAGCAAAAGGCCGGACTTGCGTCCGGCCTTCGCGAAATCTCAAAAAATGAAGGGGCGCGTTACGCCGGGACGTTGTCCGGGAACACGGCCTCGATCTTGGTCTTAAGCGTCGCCGCATTGAACGGCTTGACGATGTAGTTGTTCACGCCGGCCTTCTTCGCCGCGATCACGTTCTCGGTCTTGGATTCCGCCGTGATCATGATGAACGGGGTGGTCGCCAGGTTCGGATCGGCACGGACTTCCTTGAGGAGGTCGTAGCCGGTCATCGGCTCCATGTTCCAGTCCGAGATCACGAGACCGTACTTCTTGCCGCGCATCTTGGTCAGCGCTGCCGACCCGTCGCTGGCATCGTCGATGTTCTCGAAACCGAGCTGCTTGAGGAGATTCCGGATGATGCGGATCATGGTGTTGTAATCGTCCACCACCAGAACCGACATCGACAAATCAACCGCCATCGTCTTACTCCCCCAAGAGCCTTCAACTCACTAAGCCACCGTCGCGCTGTCCTGCGCGCCGCAGATGCCGGCCCGTAGGCCGCAACAAGGGAATGGACCGGGGTTTTGCCCCGCCGAAGTCCCTCGCACCCACCCTGACAACTAACATCTGGCGTTAAACAGCCCGTTAATCGGGCCGTTTGGGGTTTTACGATCGTAAGCGCGGCCAAGGGGAAAAGGGCGGCTGGTGGTCCGATTCCCGCCTTCGCCACCCCAACTTGACTTGCGCGGTTCGGTCACGTCACGGTCCCGGCCCGCCCTAAAGTCGACCATTGGCTTATGACATCCCGCTTCCAGGTTATCCGCGACACGACCCCTCCGACCGCTATCCCTAGGGGAGCCGTGGTCGCCATGGGCAATTTCGACGGCGTCCACCTCGGCCACCGGGTGGTGATCGCCGCCGCCATGGAAATGGCGCGCAAAGCGGGGAAACCGGCGCTGGCGGTGACCTTCGAACCGCATCCCCGGCATTTCTTCAGCCCCAACACTCCGCAATTCCGCCTGTCGAGCGAGACCGACAAGCTGCGGCTCCTGGCCGGCATGGGCCTCGACGGCGCGGTCATCATGACCTTCGACGCCAAGCGCGCCGGCACCTCGGCGCAAGATTTCATTAACCACGAACTGAACGGACGGCTCGGGATCAGCGGCATCGCCGTCGGCTACGACTTCCATTTCGGCAAGGGCCGGATGGGATCGCCCTCGCTGTTGGCCTCCGAGGCCCCCCGCCTCGGCATGGAGGTGCATATCCAGCCGCACGTCGACATCCTCGACCGGCCGGTCTCATCGAGCGCCATCCGCATGGCGCTGGCCGAAGGCCAGGTACCGGACGCGACCGCCATGCTCGGCGCGCCCTGGTTCGCCTCGGGCCAGGTCATTCATGGCGAGAAGCGCGGCCGCGATCTCGGCTTCCCGACCGCCAACATCCGTCTCGATCCGCATTGCGGACTAAAGCACGGCATCTATGCCGTCCGCGTCGGCCGCGGCAGTGACCGCTTCGAGGGCGTGGCGAGTTTCGGCCGCCGCCCGACCTTCGACAACGGCGCGCCGCTGCTGGAAGTCTTTGTGTTCGACTTCGAGGGCGACCTCTACGGTCAGCATCTCGACGTCGCCTTTATTGCCTTCCTGCGCGAAGAACTGAAGTTCGACGGTATCGAGCCGCTGATCGCCCAGATGAACGACGACAGCGCCAAGGCGAAGGTGCTGCTTTCCGCCGCGCCGGATGCCTTCCCGAAGCTCGCCGCCATCGATTAGCGCGGCCTTTTGGCGCCGTTCCAGCCTTTGCGAACGGGCCTTCGTTTGCTATGCAGGGTCCATGCCTGCACCGATGTCTGCGACCACCATAAATACTGGCATTTTCGCCATTCGGCGGATTAGCGGCCCGGCTTTCGCCTGAGCATCCTGCTCGGCGCAAGACCGGGAAAGCGTCTCATTCTTCCGCGCCAAAACCGCAGCCAAAAGCCGAGCCATTATCTGCCATGACCGACACCACCGAGACACCCAAAGCCGACACGCCGGCGGGCTCCGATTATTCCAAGACGCTGTTCCTGCCGCAGACGGAGTTTCCGATGCGCGCCGGCCTGCCGCAGCAGGAGCCGAAGATTCTCGCGCGCTGGAACGAGATGGGCCTCTACGAGAAGATTCGTCAGACCTCCGCCGGCCGCGACAAGTTCGTGCTGCATGACGGCCCGCCCTACGCCAACGGCAACCTCCATATCGGCCATGCGCTCAACAAGATCCTCAAGGACCTGGTGAGCCGCACCCAGCAGATGATGGGCAAGGACAGCCACTACGTGCCGGGCTGGGACTGCCATGGCCTGCCGATCGAATGGAAGATCGAGGAGGAGTACCGCGCCAAGGGCAAGGACAAGGACGCGGTGCCGATCGTCGAGTTCCGGCGCGAATGCCGCGAGTTCGCCGAGAAATGGATCGACATTCAGCGCAAGGAATTCAAGCGGCTCGGCGTCATCGGCGACTGGAGCCGCCCGTACTTGACCATGTCCTACGCCGCCGAGGCGCAGATCGCGCGCGAGCTCGGCAAGTTCGCCCTCAACGGCGGGCTTTACCGCGGCTCGAAGCCGGTGATGTGGTCGGTGGTCGAGAAGACGGCGCTGGCCGAGGCCGAGATCGAGTACCACGACCATGTCTCGCCGACGCTCTGGGCGCGGTTCCGGCTGGTGAAGGCGGCGGCGGCGGACCTTCTCGGCGCCTCCGTGGTGATCTGGACGACGACGCCCTGGACCATCCCCGGCAACCGCGCCGTCGCCTATGGGGAGGAGATCGACTACGCGCTGGTGCATGTGGAAGGCGTGGCCGAAGGCAGCCACCTGGTGCCGGGCGAGGTCCTGCTGGTGGCCCTGCCGCTGCTGCCGCAGTTCGAGAAGGATGCGGGCCTCGGCGCGCATACGGTGAAGCGCGTGCTCAAGGGCGCGGAGCTCGCCGGGGCCGTCGCGGCGCACCCCTTGCGCGGCTGGGAGCCGGCCAAGGGCGGCTACGCCTTCGACGTCCCCCTCCTGCCCGGCGATTTCGTCACCACCGAGGCCGGCACCGGCTTCGTCCACATCGCGCCCGGCCATGGCGAGGACGACTTCAACCTCGGCCGCCAGTTCGGCCTGCCGGTGCCGGAGACGGTGGCCGACGACGGCACCTTCACCCTCCAGGCGCCGGGCTTCACCGGCCTGCACGTGTTCAAGGCGCATGACGCCGTCTACGCCGCCTGCGAGGCGACGAATACACTCGTCGCGACGTCGAAGATCACCCACAGCTACCCGCATTCCTGGCGCTCGAAGAAGCCCGTCATCTTCCGCGCCACGCCGCAATGGTTCATCGCCATGGACGATGACCGGCGGATCCGCGCCAAGGCGCTCGAGGAGATCGCGCGCACCCACTTCGTCCCCGCCATGGGCCGCAACCGCCTCGGCAGCATGATCGCCGCGCGGCCGGACTGGTGCATCAGCCGCCAGCGCGCCTGGGGCGTGCCGATCGCCGTCTTCGTCTCGAAGCAGTCGGGGGAGCCGCTGCGCGACCCGGCGATCATGCAGCGCATCGTCGAGGCCTTCCGCACCGAGGGCGCCGATGCCTGGTACCGCCCCGGCGCCGCCGCCCGCTTCCTCGGCCCCGACCGCCGGCCGGAGGACTACGAGCAGGTGATGGACATCGTGGACGTGTGGTTCGAGAGCGGCAGCACGCACGCCTTCGTCCTGCCCGACCACGGCCTGCCCTTCCCGGCGGACCTCTACCTGGAAGGCTCGGACCAGCACCGCGGCTGGTTCCATTCCTCCCTGCTCGAGAGCGTGGGCACCAACGGCGTCGCGCCCTTCAAGGCGGTGCTGACGCACGGCTTCACGCTCGACGAGCAGGGGCGGAAGATGTCGAAGTCGCTCGGCAACGTCACCGCCCCGCAGGAGGTGATGAAGCAGTACGGCGCCGACATCCTGCGGCTCTGGGTGATGAACGCCGACGTCACCGAGGACCAGCGCATCGGCCCGGAGATCCTCAAGCAGCAGGCGGAGCTCTACCGGCGCATCCGCAACACGCTGCGCTGGCTGCTCGGCAGCCTGGCCGGCTTCGACGAGGCGACGGAGACCGTCCCCTACGCGGAGCTGCCGGAGCTGGAGCGCTGGGTGCTGCACCGCCTGACGGAGCTCGACGCGCGCATCCGCCGCGCGGCCGAGGACTACGACTGGACCGGCGTCTACCCGGAGGTGCACAATTTCTGCGCCACCGACCTCAGCGCCTTCTACTTCGACATCCGGAAGGACGCGCTCTACTGCGACGCGGCGGACAGCCACCGCCGGCGGTCGGCGCGGACCGTGCTCGACGTGCTGCACCGCTGCCTCTCGGCCTGGCTGGCGCCGGTGCTGGTCTTCACCGCGGAGGAAGCCTGGCTGGCGCGCTTCCCGGACGAGAACGGCAGCGTCCACCTGACCGACTTCCCCCTGGTGCCCGCGGGGTGGCGGGACGAGGCGCTGGCGGCGAAGTGGCAGCGCGTGCGGGAGATCCGGCGCGAGGTGACCCGCGTGCTGGAGGCGCAGCGCGCCGCCGGCACCATCGGCGCCTCGCTGCAGGCCGCCCCGGTGCTGCGCCTGCCCGCGGCGGAGCAGGACCTGCTGACGCCGGAGGAATGGGCAGGGGTCTGCATCGTCTCCGGCCTGACGCTGCAGGCCGCGGACGGGGCCGGGACGGCGGTGGAGTTCGCCCCCGCCCCCGGCGCCAAGTGCGACCGCTGCTG
>FRDC01004959.1_pt1 | contig 12233 bp, 8 predicted proteins | sample 1106171 | NCBI WGS metagenome assembly FRDC01 (sample SAMEA3930566, study PRJEB13176) | freshwater metagenome | biome: Drinking water system; feature: drinking water; material: water | place: Singapore | collected 2014-12-20
CCAACAACATGAGCGTGGAGAGAAAACGTTGCCGTGGCACCAGGCCGACCTTGCGGCGGGCGCCCGGGCCCTGTCCTCACCCCAAGCGAAAAATAACAAAAATCAGGTACTAAGAACAGCTTTTTTGACCACTACACGATACTTGTCGCCGCCCCAAGCGCCTTTCACGGACCTCAGGTGTCGCTGATTTGCGACTTCACCTCCTCGGCAAAGGTCGGGAAAAGCAGGGGCAGGAGCAAGAGTGTAAAGAGAGTCGCCGACACGATACCGCCTACGATCACCACGGCGAAGGGCCGTTGGGTTTCCGACCCGATCCCCCTCGACAGGGCCGCGGGCAGCAACCCCAGCCCGGCCATCAGGGCGGTCATGACGATCGGCCGGAGCCTCTCGACGGCCCCTTCCAGGACGGCCTCCGTCACCTCCACGCCGTTGCGCATGGATTCCATGAAACGCTCCACCATGATCACCCCGTTCTGCACGGAAATGCCGGCGACCGCGATGAAGCCCACGGCGGCCGAGATGGACAGGTGCATGCCCGCCATGGCGAGCCCGGCGATACCGCCGATCAGGGTGAATGGCACCATGGCCAGGATCAGCAGCGCCTTGGGCATGGACCGGAACGCCCAGAACAGCAGCACGAAGATCATCAGCACCGAAAGCGGCACGATGATCTTCAGCCGCTCCACCGCCCGCCGCTGGTTCTCGAACTGACCGCCCCAGGTCAGCATGTAGCCGGGCGGCAGATGGACCTGATCGGCGACCTTGCGCTGGGCCTCGGCGACGAAGCTCCCCTGGTCGCGCCCCAGCAGATTGGCCTTCACCGCCACGTTGCGCCCGCCGGCTTCGCGCGAGATGCGCGCAGCGCCCTGTTTCACTTCGATCCGCGCGAGTTCGCCTAGCGGAATAGTGGCGGTGCCGCCGGGCAACGCGATCGGGAGTTCGCCCACGTCCTCGGCCGCCTGGCGGAACGGCTGGTCCAGGCGCAACGTGACGTCGAAACTGCGGCCGGCCTCGTAGAACGTGTTGACGGCGACGCCGGCGAGCGCCGTCTGCACCGTGCGGTTCACCTCGGCGATGTCGAGCCCGTGGCGCGCGAGGCGTTCGCGGTCGAGCACGACGTTGAGCTCGGTCTGCCCGCCCACCTTGATGGCGGCGACATCGGCGCTGCCGCGGATGCCTGCGAGGATCTGCGCGACCTGTTCCCCCTTGTTCTCGAGGATCTCGAGGTCCGGGCCGTAGATCTTGACCGCGATCTCGCCCTTCACGCCCGACAGCGCCTCCTCGACGTTGTCCTCGATCACCTGCGAGAAGTTGGTGGGCACCCCCGGCATGGCCCGGATCTTCCTCGCCATGTCGGCTATCAGCGCCTCTTTGTCGTGAAAACGCCAGGAGGCGCGCGGTGTCAGGTCGGCGAGCACTTCCATGTTGTTCGAACCCTTCGGATCGGTACCGTCGTCCGGACGGCCGACGTGCGACACCACGTCCTGCACTTCCGGATAGCTGCGCAGGATCTCGCGCACGTTGCGCTCGATCTCCTTGGTCTTGTCGAGCGCGGTCGACGGCGGCAGCGAGATAGTGAGCCAGATGTTGCCCTCGTCCAGCTTCGGCAGGAATTCGCTGCCGAGGCGCGTGGCACCCGCGACCGCCAGCGCGAGCACGCCGAGCGCGGCCACGACGATGGGCAGACGGCGCCCACGCGCCCACAGCAGCAGGTGCCGGTAACCGCTGCGCATGACCTCGATCCAGGCGCTGTGGCGTTCGGCCATGTCGCTCGAGCGCACCGCGTAGGCGAGCAGCGAAGGGACGAGAGTCAAGGTGAGCAGGATCGCGCCGGCAAGCGCGAACGACAGCGTGTAGGCCATCGGCGAGAAGATCTTCCCCTCTACCCGTTCGAACGTGAAGATCGGCAGGAAGGCGAGGATGATGATCGCCTTCGAGAACAGGATCGGTGAGCCGAGCCCTACCGCCGTGTTCCGCAGGATGTGAATGCGCCAGCCGATGGCGTGATGCGGGATGGCCGGATCCTGGCGGGCGATCGCGAGCCGCACCATGAGCGCCTCGACCAGCACGACGGCACTGTCGATGATGATGCCGAAGTCCACCGACCCGAGCGAGATCAGGTTCGCTGACACGCCCTTCACGTCCATCATCAGGAACGCGAACAGCAACGACAGCGGGATGACGCATGCGACGATGGCGGCGGCCCGCCAGTCGCGCAGGAAGATCATCAGGATGCCGACCACCAGCGCGGCGCCGACCGCGAGGTTCTCGGTCACCGTGCGCACCGTGTGCTGCACCAGTTCGGTCCGATCATAGAACGGCACGATGCGCACGCCCGGCGGCAGCTTCGAGGCAATGCCGGCGAGCGCGAGCTTGACCGACTCCACCACCTTGGTGGCGTTGCGGCCCTTGGTCATCTGCACGATGCCCTGAACCACCGAGTCCTGGTCGTCGAAGGCGACCACGCCCGAACGCACCCGATCCCCGATCGCCACCGTCGCCACGTCGCCGACGAAGATCGGACTCCCGCTGCGTGCGACCACGACGACGCGAGTGATGTCCTCGAGCGACCGGAAGAGCCCGATCGAGCGTACCACCAGCGCTTCGTCGCCGCGGCGGATCACGCCACCGCCCGCGTTGGCGCTGTTGGCGGATAGCGCCGCGGCCACCTGATCCAGAGTGACGCCGTATTTGCGCAGGAGCTGCGGGTTCACGCGCACCTGGTATTCCTTCACGGTGCCGCCGAAGCTCACCACATCCGCGACTCCGGGTACCGGCCGCAAGGCCGGGCGGATCACCCAGTCCTGCAAAGCGCGCACTTCGTTGGCCGGCATCTGAGGCGGCGCTTCGACCACATAGCGGAAGATCTCGCCCACCGCGCTGGTGAGCGGCCCGAGGGTCGCGGTAACGCCCGGCGGCAGCGTGACGTTCTGCAGCTTCTCGATCACCTGCTGACGTGCGAAATAGTCGTCGGTGCCATCGGCGAAGGTGATGGTGACCACCGACAGCCCGGAGATCGACACGGAGCGCAATTGCGTGAGGCGCGCCACCCCGTTCATCTCGCGTTCGATCGGCAGCGAGATGCTGCGCTCCACCTCCTCCGCCGCCTGGCCGGGGTACTGCGTGACCACCTGCACCTGAACGTCCTGCACGTCGGGGAAGGCAACGATCGGCAGGTTCTTCCACGCGAACCATCCACCCAGCGCGAGCACGATCGCAGCCGCGATGACGAACACGCGCTGCTGCAGAGCGAAGGTGACCAGGCGTTCTACCATCGGTCGAGGACAACGATGAATTCATCGACCGCTGCCCCCACCCCAACCCTCCCCCGGCACAGCCGGGGGAGGGGGTGTACACCCCTTCCCCCACCTTCGGTGGGGGAAGGTCGGGATGGGGGCCATCCAAGATCACGGCGATCAGTCGTACCGATCGCCGCACTCCTCTCCTTCCCCCGCGCGAGCAGCGTGGGGGAAGGCTGGGATGGGGGCCACCCGAGATCACGGCGATCAGTCGTGCCGATCGCCGCACTTCCCTCCTTCCCCCGCGCGAGCAGCGTGGGGGAAGGCTGGGATGGGGGCAGCAGCCGACGCAGCTTCGCCAAACGCCGCATCTAGTTCCCCTGCAACTCCGAGTTGAGCAGCAGCGCCCCGCTCACCACCACGCGCTCGCCCGGCGCGATGCCGTCCTTCAGGTAGCTGTACTCGCGGCCCTGCTGCGCGATCGCCACCTTGCGCCGTTCGAGCACGCCCGGTTCGCGCTCGACGAACGCGTAGCTGCTCACCCCCACGGTAACCAGCGCCGCATTGGGAATGCGCACGCGCTTCTGCCCGGACCCGGCGAGCGGTGTCACGCGTACGTACATCTCCGGCTTCAGCAAGCGCTCCGGATTGTCCAGCGCGCAGCGCACCTGCACCCGGCGCGTCGCCGCGTCCAGCACTTCGCCGATGCTGACCACCGTCGCATCGAAGGACTTGCCGGCATAGGCGTCCACTTCGATTCTCACCAACTGCCCGGCATGCAACACGCCGAGGTGCTGCTCCGGCACGTCCACCAAGGCCCACAACCGCTCCGGATCCGAGATCACGAAGAGCGGCTTGTCGGTGTCGGGTCCGACCTGCGCGCCGGGATTGATGGCGCGCTCCGTCACGACGCCGGCCACCGGTGTGCGCAACGCGAGTTCACCGGATTCCGATGCGCCACCCGGCGCCAGCACGTCGAGCCGTTTGCGGGCGCGACCGAGTTCCACCTCCGCTTCGCGCAGGTCGGTCTCGGCCGCTTCGAACTCCTTGCGCGCCATGACTTCGCCGTCGAACAGCAGTTTGGCGCGGTCGTACACGAGTTGCCGCTGCTTCACTTCAATCTCGTCGCGCTTCAAGTCCGCCACGGCCTGGGCGAAATCCGGCGCGTCGAGCCAGGCCAGCACTGCGCCGCGGGCGACCTTCTGTCCGAACTGCACTTCGATGCGCGCGACGCGGCCCGAGATGGGCGCACTTACACGCGCTGTCCGGTTGTCGTCGTAGGTGATGCGACCCGTGAGGGCTTCGATCAGCGGCTCGGGAAAATCCTCGGCCGCCTGGACCTTGAGGTAGGAAAGCTGGGGCGCCCCCGCCTCGAACCGCAGCACCGTGCCGTTGAGCGCCGCAGGTTCCGACGGCGCCGGACGCACCTCGTGATGCTCCGCAATCACTCGCGGGTACAGCCACCAGGCGACCGCACCGAGAAGACCCAGGACGACCAAGCCGGCGACGGGAATGCGCAGGCTCTTCACGGTGACGGCGTGTAGGGCGCAGTCGCCGCCTGCCAGGCGATCAACGCGCGCGCAAGATCTGCCCGCGCCGCCGCAGCATCGTTGCGCGTCGCGGCGTGGATCCGGCGCGCATCGAGCAGGTCGATCACGCCCAGCGCCCCGTTGCGGTAGGCGAACTCCGCCGCATCGGCCGCACGCTGCGCCTCCTTCAGCAATCCGGCGTCGTAGCGCTGCACGCGTTCGCGTGCCGATGCGAGATCGGACCACGCGCGATTGACGTCGGCCACAGCCAGCGCCCTGGTGCGCTCGAGGGCATTGTAGGCCGCCTGCAGGTTGACCTCGCCGCGGCGGATCTCGCCCTCGTAGTTGTAGTTGAGGAACAGCGGCACGCTCACGCCGAAGCCGATGGTGTTGTTGGCCGGTTGCCCGGGAAAGCTCTCGTACTGCGCCGCCAGCGTGACGTCGCGCGACCGCAGCGCGCGAGCGAGGTCGCGCGCCTTCTCCGCGGCTTGCACGCGAAGCGCAGCAGCACGCACGTCGGCCCGCGCTTCGACCGCTGCCTGGGCGTTCATCCGGGCAACCTCTCCGGCTGCAGGCCACGCGTCGGTCGCGAACAGATAGGGCGCTTCGGCATCGAGCCCGATCACGTAGGCGAGTGCGAGCCGCGCGCGATCGCGGTCCGCCGCGGCGGACCGCCGTTCGTTCTCCGCTCGCAATTGATCCACGCGGATGCGCGACAAGTCCGACGGTGCGATATCCCCCGCCTTCAGTCGCAACTCCGCCGCCGCCACCGTCTTCGCAAGCAGCGCCGCCGTGTCTTCGGTGATGCGCACGCGCTCCTGCGCGAGCAACAGGTTGTAGTAGGCGCCGGCCAGCACGGCGCTGCCCTGGCGCAGCGTGTCGGCCAGGTCGCCGCGCGCCGCTTCGAAGGCGAACCGGGTGGTCTCGCCGCGCAACTCCCGTTTACTGCCGCGCTCGAACGTCTGCGACAGCTGCACGATCGCGTCGACCGAGTTGTTGGAATCGGTGCCGGGGCCGGCGCCGATCCGGGGATGGATGGAGAGCGCGTTGATCGAGAGATTCGGATTGGGTCGCGCCCGCGCGCTCAAGGTATCGGCCTGAGCCGCTTCGACGCCACGCTGCGCGAGCTGCACGTCGCGATTGCGCACCTGCAGCAGCGCGAGCGCTTCGCTGAAGCTCAAGCCGCGTGCGGACTCCGGCACTTCCGCCGCACACGCGGGTACGGCGGGCGGCAGCACGGCAGCGCACGCAAGAGAAGCCAGCAGGAATCGAACGACTGACAGCGACATGAGGTCTCACGCTCGATGGGCGTGGGCGGCCGGCGGCAAGCCGACCTTCGCAACTCGACGGCGCGCATGCTGGCGGGTTAGCCTTACTGCTTCCTTACGTGAACCGCACAACCGGAACATGCGGCTGTTGATCGTCGAAGATGACCCCGTCATCGCCGATGGCTTGTTGCGCACGCTGCGTGCAGCGGGCCATGCCGTGGATCACGCAGTCGACGGCGCGCGGGCCGATCAGGCGCTGGCGCAGTATCCGTACGACCTGGTGGTGCTCGACCTTGGCCTGCCGCGCCTCGACGGCATGGAGGTGCTGAAACGCCTGCGCGCGCGCGGCACGCATCTGCCGGTGCTCGTGCTCACTGCGCGCGACAGCCTCGACGATCGCGTAGCCGGTCTCGATGCCGGTGCCGACGACTATCTCGCGAAACCGTTCGACCTGCCGGAGCTCGAAGCACGCGTGCGCGCGCTGCTGCGCCGGCGCGAAGCGAGCGGCAGCGGTCGCATCGAAATCGGCGCGATCACGGTGGACACGGCCGGTCGCTCGGCCTATCACGGCTCCGAGCGGCTCGATCTGTCGGCCCGCGAGTTCGGCGTGCTGGAACTGCTCGCGCGGCGCGCAGGCCGGGTCGTGAGCAAGGAACAACTGGTCGAATCGATGACCGGATGGGACGAAGACGTCGGCACCAATGCGATCGAGGTATACGTGCACCGCCTGCGCCGCAAGCTGGAACCGGCCGGAGTCGGCATCCGCACGCTGCGCGGACTCGGATACCTCATCGAGAAGTCCATCGATGGCTGACGTGGCGACCGTCCGCACGCCGTCGCTGCGGCGCCGGCTGTTCGCGTGGCTGATCGGACCGGCCGCCGCGCTGGTGCTGCTCAGTGCCTTGGCGGCTTACGCCACCGCCTACCGCTTCGCCAATCAGGTATACGACAACTGGATCTCCGACACCGCCGTCGCGTTGTCGCAACTCGTGACCACGTCCGGCGGCAGAGTCACCATCGACCTGCCTACCGCCGCGCAGCAGATGCTCGACTCCGATCAACGCGACCGCATCTACTACAAGGTGGCGGAGCTCGATGGCACGTTCGTGGGCGGCCACCGAGGCCTGCCAACCCCGCCGCGCACACCCGAGCCGGGCGCCGAACCGTTCTGCTTCGACGGCACCTTACAGGGCGACAGCGTGCGCGTCGCAACCTATCGTCCGGTCGGAGCCACGTACCTCGTGCAGGTGGCCGAGACCATCAACAAGCGCGATACGCTGGCGCTCGAGATCATCGCGAGCATGCTGTTGCCGCTGGTGGCACTGGTTGCGATGGCCGCAATCGGACTATGGCTCGGCGTGCGCCGCGGTCTCGAGCCACTGACGGCGCTGGCCCGCGAGATCGGAGGCCGATCCGCGCAGGACCTGAGTCCGGTGGATGCGACGCTCGCGCCACTCGAGACCCAACCGCTGGTGCGCGCCCTCAACGACCTGCTCGCACGCCTCGGTCGCGTGCTGGCCGCCCAGCGGCGCTTCGTCGCGGATGCCGCCCATCAGTTGCGCACCCCGCTGACCGGTCTCAAGACCCAGGCGGAACTGGGCCTGCGCAGCACCGATCCGGCTGCCGTTCGCACGTCGCTGCAGCAGATCGTCGCCGGCACGGACCGGACCGCCCATCTGGTGAACCAGCTCCTGAGCCTTGCACGCGCCGAGCCCGAGGGCCAGGTCGAGATTCGTCGCGAGCGCCTCGACTTCACGCGCCTCGCCCGGGATACCACGGCTGACTGGATTCCGCGCGCGCTGGAGCACGGCATCGATCTTGGGTTCGACGGCGCGGATCCGCTGTGGATCGCCGGCGATGCCACCTTGCTGCGCGAGTTGACCGGCAACCTCATCGACAACGCCATTGCGTACTGCCCGAGCGGAACCGAAGTGACCGTCGCGGTGCGGCAAGACGGTGCGCATGCGCTGCTCACGGTGACCGACAGCGGCCCCGGCGTCCCCGAGGCCGACCGCGAACGTGTGTTCGAGCGCTTCCATCGGGTGCTGGGCGCCGGCGCCGAAGGCAGCGGCCTTGGACTCGCGATCGTGCGCCAGATCGCGCAGCGCCATGACGGCGAGGCTCTCCTCGAGGCGGGACCGGACGGCCGGGGCACCTGCGTGCGCATTGCGTTCCCGCTTGCCACCGGCACCACCGGCGCCGCCTGATCCGCACTCCTTGAGGTCCTAAGGTCGAGCGCCGGCCGTCCGTAAACGGTCGGGTAGTGACGCGTCCTGCACCGCGCCCGACCCGCCTGCCCCAAGCCCATGTCTCCCCTGCCGACCCCGAGCCTCAGCGCGCCCGCGAACATCCGGTTCGCCCGCGGAGTCGGCGTGGGCCTCGTCGCCCTCGGCCTGCTGGTGCTCGTTGGCTGGATCTTCGATCTTGGCGTGCTGAAATCCGTGGTCCCCGACCGCCCCACCATGAAGGTGAACACCGCGCTGGGGGTCGCCCTGCTCGGCGCGACGCTCCTGCTGCGCGCCCGCGACGCCCGTGCCGCGGCGCGGTGGTGTGCCGTCGCGCTGACCGTTCTGGCGCTGGCGCACCTGTGGGAGCACGTGATCGGTGTCGACCTCGGCATCGATCAGCTGTTCGTGACCGAAGCGCTGGCCGATGGCGGCGGCCGCATGGCGCTCATCACCTCCCTCGCATTCGCGGCACTGGGCGTGGGCCTGGCGCTCGACGGGACCACGTTCCGGCACGCCGCCGCCTCGAGCAACGGCTGCGCCGTGTTCGCGGCCCTGCTGGCGCTCGTCGGATTCGCGGGGCATCTCTACGGCTTCTATCCGCTGCACAGCCTCGGCCCGGGCGTTGCCACCATCGCGCTGCACACCAGCGTGGCGCTGCTAATCGCCGCTGCCGCGACGCTGGCGCTCGATCCGACCGCGCCGCTCGCTCGTGCAGTGCTGGCCGACCGTGCCGGCGGACGATTCGCGCGCATCGTGCTGCCGGTGGCCCTGCTGCTGCCGCTGGCCGCCGGCGGCTTGCGCGTGGTCGCGCACGAGTTCGGCTTGTTCGGCATGGAGCTTGGCGTGCTCTGGATGGTGCTCGCCTCGATCGTCGGCTTCGGCGGCGCCACGCTGATCGCGGCAGCGCAGCTCAATGCCGCCGACGATCGATTGCTCGCCACCAATGCAGCCCTCGAACGTACCGTCGCCGAGCGCACCGCACAGTTGCAGGCGGCTGCGGCTCACCTCGAGACCCAGGCCATTTTTACCCGTGGCGTCCTGGACTCCCTGAGCGCGGGCGTCGCCGTGCTGGATGCCGAGGGCACGGTGGTCGAAGTCAACGCGCAATGGCGCGAGGTGGCACGCGCAGCCGGTGCGGCGACCGGCGCCGAACTGGTCGGCGGCAACTATCTCGCGGCCTGCGAGCGCGCGATCGGTGGCCCGGGCGACCAGGGTGCCGCGGCTGCGCTCGCGGGCATCCGCGCCGTGATGCGCGGAGAGCGCACGCTCTACACGCTCGACTACCCGTGCGACGAACCGGACGGCTCACGCTGCTGGTACCTGCTGCGCGTGACCGCCCTTGCCCATCGCCCCGGGTGGGTGGTGGTTTCGCACCAGGACGTCACCGACCTGCATCACGCCGAACAGGCGTTGCGCGACCGCGAGACGAGCTACCGCTCGATGTTCGAAACCAATCCGCACCCGATGTTCGTCTACGACCCGTCCACCCTCGCGCTGCTCGCCGTCAACGCCGCGGCGGTGCATCGCTACGGTTGGACACGCGAAGAGTTCCTGGCCCTGCGCCTCACGGACCTGCACCCGCCCGAGGAGATCGAACGGGTAGAGCAGAAAGTGCAATTGCTCGAACCCGGCTTCGCGACCGGCATCGCCTGGACCCATCAGACCCGCACCGGCGAGCGCATCGAGGTCGAGGTCTCCTCGCACGGCGTCACGTTCGAAGGCCGCCTCGGCCGGCTCGTGCTCGTGCACGAAGTGACCGAGCGCAACCGCATCGAACACGAACTGCGCAGCAAGAACACCGAGCTCGAACGCTTCACCTACACCGTTTCGCATGATCTCAAGAGCCCGCTGGTCACGGTGCGCACCTTCGCGGGCTATCTCGCCGAGGACCTCGCTGCGGGTGACACGGCAAAGGTGACCTCCGACCTGGGCTACATCACGCACGCCGCCGACCGCATGGGACGAATGCTCGATGAACTGCTGGAGCTCTCCCGGGTCGGGCGCACCCGCAATCCGCCGGTGCGCACGAGCTTCGGCGAGATCGCCGAGGAGGCGTTGCGCCTGGCGGCCGGAGCCGTCAGCCGCGCCGGAGCGCGCGTCGAGGTCGATGCCTGCGACGTGCCGCTCTACGGCGACCGGACGCGCTTTACCGAAATCTGGCAGAACCTCGTCGACAACGCGGCCAAGTTCATGGGCGGGCAGACCCACCCGCACATCCGGGTGGGCGTACGCGAAAGTGGCGGAGAAACCGAGTTCTTCGTCCGCGACAACGGCATCGGTGTCGATGGGCGACACATGGAGCGCATCTTCGGCCTGTTCGACAAGCTGGATACCCGCAGCGACGGTACCGGTGTCGGACTGGCCCTGGTACGTCGTATCGTGGAACTCTACGGCGGCCGCATCGCCGTGGAATCGGAGGGTCCGGGGCACGGCTCGTGCTTCGTTTTCACCCTCCCCGACGCCCACAGACCCGCCCCATGAGCCGAGCCCCGCATCCCGAGCGCGAGACCACCGTCCTGCTGGTGGAAGACGACGCCGCCCATGCCGAGATCGTGCTGCGCAATTTCACCGCCCTCGGTCTGCGCCACCGCGTCGAGCACGTGAGCGACGGCGAGACGGCGCTCGACTACCTGCGTCGAACCGGAAGCTACTCCGGGAAGGCGGCCTCGCGCCCCGGACTGGTACTGCTCGATCTGCGCCTGCCGCGCCTCGGCGGCCTGGAAGTGCTCGCGGCCATCAAGGGCGACGCACGCCTGGACACCATTCCCGTGGTTGCCCTCACGACCTCGAGCGCGGACACCGACGTCGAGCAGGCCTACCGGCTCGGCGTCAACAGCTACCTCGTGAAGCCGTTCGAGCGCGACGTATTCGAAGATCTGCTCTCGACTCTCGGGCGGTACTGGCTGCGATGGAACGAGCAACCTCGAGCGTGACAGCGGGAGCGGGGTCCGCGCCGTCGGGCGACGCGATCGACCTGGTGCTCGTGGAGGACGACGCGGCTCACGTCGAGGCCTTGCGCCGCTCGCTGGGATCGGCCGTTCGCCTGCGGGTTGTCGCGACGCTGGCGGAATATCACCGGGCCGTGGCTCAGCGCACGCCCGACTTCGTGCTGATGGACGTCAACCTCCCCGACGGTCAGGCCAACGAGGTGCTGCGCAGTCCCGCCGAAACGGCGCCGTATCCGGTGATGATCATGACGAGCCAGGGCGACGAAACCACCGCCGTGGCGGCCATGAAGGCCGGCGCCATCGATTTCGTGGTGAAGTCGCCCGAGGTGTTCGCGCAGATGCCGGCGTTCATCGAACGTGCGCGGCGCGAGTGGCACCTACTGTGCGAACGGCGCGGTGCCCTCGAGGCGCTGCGCGAGCGCGACATCATGTTTCGCCTGCTCACCGAGAACAGCGGCGAGGCGATCCTGCTCACCGCACCTGACGGCCGCGTCCTGTCGGCCAACCCGGAAGCGTGCCGGATGTTCGGCTACACCGAAGCCGAGCTGTGCACCCTGGGGCGCAGCGGCGTGGTGGACACGAACGACCCGCGGTTGGCCGCTGCCCTCGAGCAGCGCCAGGCCACCGGCCGGTTTCGCGGCGAACTCACCATGATCCGCCACGACGGACAGCGCTTCGAGGCCGAGGTGTCGTCGGTGGTGTTCCAGGACAGCAAGGGAGAGGCGCGCACGAGCATGATCGTGCGCGACCTGACCGACCGCAAGCGCGCCGAGCAGGCGCTGCGCGAAAGCGCCGGCTGGCTGCAACGTATCGTGGAGACGCTGCCGGTGGGTGCCATCCTGGTGCAGGACGGCCGCATCGTGATGAACCGCGCCGCCGAACGCATCACGGGCTACGACAACCTGGAGGTCGGCACCCAGGTGCGCTGGTTCGAACTGCTCTACGGACCGCGCGCCGACGAGATGCGGCAGTTGTACGAAGGCGATCGCGTGGCGGGTTTTCCGGAACCGCGAACGGTGCA
>FRDC01004077.1_pt2 | contig 12210 bp, 13 predicted proteins | sample 1106171 | NCBI WGS metagenome assembly FRDC01 (sample SAMEA3930566, study PRJEB13176) | freshwater metagenome | biome: Drinking water system; feature: drinking water; material: water | place: Singapore | collected 2014-12-20
AACCCGTTGCGTCTCATCGTGGCCCAAGCGTCGGCCAACGTGCTGTCCGACGACAATGTAGTGACCGGCGAGGTCATGAGGTCGCGGACGGACAACAGTGGTTGGTGCTGCGTCGGGCGAGCTTGTCGTTCGTAGGCCGCTTGCGCTGTCGGCGCGGCGCGTTCCCGATGGGGCCGCTCCTCTCGATGGTCGCTTGAGGCCTCGACCGACTCGACAGGGGCCGGACGAAGGGATCCCGGTTGAACCGGGTAGGGTCCGACGATAGTGGAAACGCCCGTGACGCGGGGCATGGCCTCTCCTCATCGCCTCTATCGGCGCTTGTGGCTGATACTTAAGCCAGACGGGAGGCGAGTAGGACGGACAAGGCGTCCACTGGTCACTCTGACGCCGAGTCGATCGGCTGGAAACGCAAAATCGGACGGCCGTCGACCGTCACCGACTCGGCAAACATGGCCGCCGGCCTGATCCATAGCCCGCGGTCTCCGTAGAGCGCGCGATACACGACGAACTCCTCCTCGGTTTCGGAGTGCCGCGCCACGCCGAGGACCTCGTATTCCTGTCCCTTGAAGTGTCGATAGCGACCGGGTCTGATCATCGTGTATCCTCGCTCTACCATAGCGGGGATGGCAAAGGGAACAGCGGGATGGCACCACGTCGGCACGATATCATTGTCATTGGGGGAGGATCCGCCGGCTATGCCGCGGCGAGGACCGCGGCGGCCGAAGGAGCCGACGTGGCGATTGTAGATCAGGGACCTCTCGGGGGACTCTGTATCCTCCGCGGCTGTATGCCGACGAAAACGATGTTGCGGACGGCCGAAGTGGCTTCTCTCATTCGGCGAGCCGCCGAATTCGGCCTCTCTCCTGTGGCGGTGAAGGCGGAGTTGAAGGCCATCGTCGCCCGCAAGGACCGGTTGGTTCAAGAGTTTGCCGACTATCGCATCAGCCAACTGCGGGATCCACGATTCACTTTGTATGAACAGGCGGCGCGGTTTCTTTCCTCGGAGGAAATCGAAGCCGGACCCTATCGGCTGACGGCCAAGGCCTTCATCCTGGCGACCGGCTCCGTCCCCAGCGAGGTGGCCGTCCCGGGGTTAGATGAAACCGGATTCGTCACCAGCGATCAGTTGTTGGATGAACGAGACCAGCCGGCATCGCTGGTGGTCCTTGGAGGCGGCCCAGTCGCGTTGGAATTTGGACAGTTCTTCGCCAGGATCGGCACGAAAGTGGCGATCGTGCAGCGAAGCCGGCATCTGCTCTCACATCTCGATCCCGATGTGGGGGCTGCGCTAGAACCGGCACTGAAAGAAGACGGCGTCGATCTGTTCACCGACACGGCGTTGCAGCGAGTGCGCGGCCGCCGCGGGGCCATACAGGTCCAGTTCACTCAGCAAGGGACCACGAAGACCGTCGACGGTGAGCGGATCCTACAAGCACTGGGTCGACGCCCAAATGTTTCAGGGCTGAACCTACCGGCGGCCGGTGTCGACCTCCGTGACGGTCGTGTCGTCGTCGATGGAGCGATGCGCACCTCCCAACGTCATATTTTTGCCGCGGGTGACGTGACCAACCTCTATGACATCGTCCATATCGCGATTCAACAGGGAGAATTGGCCGCCTACAACGCCTGCCACCCCGACGGCCCGGCCCGCCAGTTCGACGATCGCCTGGTCACGGAAGTGATCTTTACCGATCCCCAAGTCGCGGTCGTTGGATTGAGCGAAACGGCCTGTCGATCCCGCCAGATTCCATTTCTCACCGCCTCCTACCCGTTCTCCGACCATGGGAAGGCGATGTGCCGTGGCGACCACCACGGGTTCGTCAAACTGCTGGCCTCGCCGGACGGGGGACAAGTCTTGGGAGCGCAGATCGTCGGCCCTGAAGCGGGAGAGTTGATTCATGAATTGATTGCAGTCCTGTACTACCGCGGGACGGTGTTCGATCTGCTGCGGATGCCGCATTACCATCCGACTCTCGCCGAAATCCTGACCTACCCGGCGGAGGCACTCGCCGAACAGGTGACAACGCGATGAGGCGCTTCCTGTCCGCCCTCTGTCTGTTCGGCTCCCTTTGGGCCTGCCAAGAGCAGAATTGGGAATCAGCGATGGAGGCTGGGCAGCGGGCGGTCCAGCAGGGAAATTATGCGGAGGCCGAACGCATCTATGCGGTGGCGGTGAAGAAGGCCGAGCAGTTCGGCTTGCAGGACCGACGGGTCGCTCTGTCTCTTTCACAATTGGCGCAAGTCTATGCCGGTCAGGGGAAACATGTGGAAGCGGAGCCGGTTTACCTGCAGGCCCTGAAAATCTATCAAGCCGTGCACGGCGAGAACCATGCGGACGTCGCTGCGACGCTGAACAACCTCGGGGTTCTGCATCGCATGTACGGACAATATGCCCAAGCAGAGCCGCTGTTGACACGAGCGCTCACGATCAAGGAGAAACTGCTTGGGCCGGACCATCCGGACGTCGCGCTCAGCGCCGCGAATCTCGGCCAGTTGTGGGTCGCCCAAGGCCAGCCTGAAAAGGCCGAGCCGTTTTACCGTCGAGCCTTGGCCATCCGGGAAACGGCCTGGGGACTCCACCATCCGGAGGTGGCCAAGACCTTGGAAGATCTGGCGCTCGTGCTGAGAAAATCGGGCCGCCAAGCTGAAGCGCAGCCGCTGGAGCAACGGGCTCGGACCATTCGGGCCGCCCGGAGTTGAACCGGTCTCGCCATCCGTTGTAGCGTAATCTCATATGTCCTCTCCGACTCCACCCCCTAAATGGCGAACCAACGCAGTGATCGCGCGGTTCGTCGGCATCATCTCCATCGCGCTTGGGTTCGTCTTCGGACTCTATGGGCTGGACGACCCGGGGTCCCGCTGGTTGCAGACGTCTCTGGGGTTGCTGACGACCGGTCTCCTGGCTCAGGGGTATGCGTTGTACTGTTCCATCAAGCGCATGCAGGAAGTGCAGGACGAGCCGAGGACATGAGGGGCCGCCACCCACTGTATTGGTTCCTGCCGCTCTTGTTCGCGGGGGTCTTGTCGTCCGCCTGCGGAGGGCCGTGGCGCGACGGATATTTCAAGAAAGGCGTCGATCGGCTGACGCAGGAGGAGATTGCCGAAAGAATGGGTCCGCCACATACGGCGAAGACTCCCGCACTCGGAGGCGACACCGTCTGGACCTATCGAGTGCCGCTGACTGAAAAAGAGTTGAGTCCGCTTCATTTTTCCGGATTGGCCAACGCCACACAGCAGGCCACGTCTTTACTGGGAAAACCCAACGAAGGCCCGAAGGAAAGACTGTACTGTTATCGATACACGCTTGTCTTCAACGAGCAGAAGATTCTCAAGCAGTGGAAGCGCGAAGAATGTGTGCCGGGCACCAGGGATCAGTTGAACGCCGACTAAAGCAAGCCCGCGAGTCGATTGATTCCCAAAGTGGTTTGCACCAGGAAGAGCTGAAACCCCTGGTAGTCCTTCGATTGAATGCTGCAGGGAGCCGGGCCACCGTCGCCGTATACCATTCCAATCGGTCGATTGCCGATCCGTAGTGGCGCGATGATAGCCGCTGCCGGCTTCCATAGCTGCAGGAACGCCGGATTGAGGGGCGGTGAAGTCTGTCCGGCCCGTTCCAGAAAAGAGGGGTCGGTTCGCTTGAGGAGGCTCAAAAAGCCGGGATGGTCCTGGGTCAGCGAACCAGAAAGACTGGCGAGATAGGGGGTGGGGGGATCGACGCCAAGGACGAGGCGGCCGATGAGTTGGTCGCTGTCGTTCGGGTTCAGCAAGGCGAGGGCGACCCGTGAGAAGCCGCCGTCCCGGTGTAGGGCGTGAACCAACGTGCTGAGGAGCGAATTCAAATCCTTCGCTCCTGCCAACGCCTGCTGCAGAGCCTGCAGCGTTTCGAGCGGATGGGTCTCCAGAGCCGAGGCACCTCGAGGCGTCAGCGAAACAGCAGCCGGCTTCGATCCGGTTCGTGTCAGACCATCGGGTATCGTTTCAACCGGCGCAGGCTGGGGGGCGTCAGGATGTTGGTCAAGCGACAGTCCTGAGGAACGAACGAGTTGGCGGCCGCGGTCGAACGCGCGCGACAGGATGTCGCCAAAAATTTGAGGGGGCAACCCTGTCCCTTTCAACAACGGGCGTTTGGCTTGTTCTACGGCCGACCGGGAAGTTGGACCAGTCAGCGCTTCGACCAGTGTCGTCGATCCGACGATGAGTCCGCCGAACGTCTGCCGTCCGCTGTGCCAGCGGTACTCCACCTCGTCCAGCTCGAGCGAGAACAACTCCGTGACGTGGTCGGGCAATGCCCACATCTCGGCGAGCGCCTTGGCCAACCGGAGTTTCGGCACCCCGATGATCTTGATCTCCTCGGCCGTGCGCTCCGCCCTGGTACGCGGAGAACACGACAGCGCGCGCAGGGCCTGATACAATTCCGGCGCCTGATAGGCGATCGCCAGATCACCGATCGAATACAGCAGGGCCGAACTGAACAGTTGGCTGAGAGAGGCGTGCTCCACCGCGATGCCGAGTTCGTTCGCATGCACTGCGGCCATCAGCGCGCGACCGATGACTCCGCTGACCGTCTGCTGACGATCGGGCCAATCCCGCAACTGCTCGACCAGCTTGGCGATGGCGACCATCGAGCGCACGGTGTCCAATCCCAACCAGGTCACCGCGTGTGGCACCGACGTGATCATGTGCTGCGGGCTGTACGCGATGCTGTTGGCCACCTGGAGCACCTTGCACGTCAAACCAGGGTCGCGGCTGATCACGGCGGCCAACTGATCCGCGCCGGCCACCGTCCCCGACAGACTCAGAATTTTCTGGCAGGTTTGTTCGAGGGCTGGTAAGCATGGATTGGCCTGATCGAACAGCGGGGCCAGCTTCTCATGGAGGAGCGGTCGAATGGCGGAGGCCAGGCTCGGGGTCGTGACCGTCGAAGATGGAGGCATAGGAACTCCGTGGTATTGCTGCTCTATCGGTTGGGCGAGCCGAGAACCTTAACCTAAAAACGGTGAGTGACCTGTGATGCAGAACGCATGGATTCACCTCGACAGCGTCGTGGTCCTCGACGTCATCAAGTCGGTGATTCTGTTGGTGTCTTTGTTGATCACACGGCTGCTGATCGTCCGATGGATTTCCCGCAACCAGGCGCTGTCCATGGAGGCCAAGCGGCGATGGGTCGTCTCCGCGCGAAACTCGATGGTCTTCGTGTTCTTGGTCGGGCTCGTGGTGATTTGGGCGCATGAACTCCAAGCCTTCGCGGTCTCCCTCGTTGCCCTCGCCGCCGCGTTCGTTCTCGCGACCAAAGAACTGATTCTCTGCTGGAGCGGTGCAGCCTTGCGGGTGGGCGGAAAGGTTTACTCCGTCGGCGATCGTATTCAAATCGCGGGATACCGCGGCGTCGTGCTGGACCACGACGTGTTCGCTACCAAGCTGCTGGAGATCGGGCCCGGCCAGTCGTCGCATCTCTACACGGGCCGCGTCACGGTATTTCCGAACAGCCTGCTGTTCACGAACGCCCTGGTGAAGGAGAACCCCGAACAGGAGTACGGCCTGTACACCCTGACCGTTCCGTTGAAAAGCGACGATGACTGGCAGCGGGCGGAGAAGCAACTCTTGGAAGCGGCTCGAGGTGAGTGTGCCCCGTTTATGGAAGAGGCCGGGCGCCAGATGAAATTATTGGAGCAGACGAATCTGCTGGAAGCCCCTTCCCCGGAGCCGCGCATCACGATCCAATTGTTCGAACCGGGCAAGATGCACCTGGTGCTGCGGTTCCCCGCACCCGACCGCGGGCGGTCGCGCATTGAACAGGCGATCCTCCGTCGATACCTGGTATCGGCTTCAGCCCGTTCCGCCTGAGCCAGCCGGCGCTCCTTGACAGCTGCCACAAGTCGTGAGACGCTGACGCACAGTCAAACCCCTTAGTCATGTCTACGAGGAGGTGCCTTATGTCCCGGCTCTGCGCTTCGCTGTTCGTGGCCTTGTGCCTTGTGTGCGGTACGTCCTTTGCGATCGCCGACGATGCCATGAAAGGTGAGATGGACAAGATGAAATCCGACATGAAGGCTGACAAGGAGTCGATGAAGGCCGACATGAAGGCCAAGAAAGAAGAGATGAAGGGCAAGATGAAGGAACAGCGGGAGAAGATGAAGGCCAAGCGCCAGGAGATGAAGGACAAGGCCAAAACGCGCAAGGATGACGCGAATGCTCGAGCGGAAGCCGTCAAGACCCAAGGCCAAGACATGAAAGCCACCGGACAGCAGATGGGCAGCGAGATGAAGGCGGCCGGTCAAGAGATGAAGGAGTCCGCCGGCGCGATGGGCCGGTAGCGGCACGAGCCGAATTGCAGCATCACCAGAGCCTATGGCTTCCAACGGCCATAGGCTCTGATCGTTTCAAGGAGGAGTAATAGGTCCCTCCTCCTGCGGTGTGCTTGTCGCGGGCGGCGCCTTCTGTTAGCATCGCCCCGCTTCGAACTGTCATGAGGATTGCAACCTTCAACGCCAACTCTTTGCGCAAACGGCTTCCGATCGTGCTGGACTGGCTCGAGAGGCGGCAGCCTGACGTGCTCTGTCTTCAGGAAACGAAAGTTCAGGACAGCGAGTTTCCGCTCATGGCCTTGGCGCCGTCTGGCTACGAAATCACTTACCGGGGGATGAAGTCCTACAATGGTGTCGCCGTCTTGAGCCGGCGAAAACCGGAGTCCGTGCGCGCCGGCCTCGACGACGGTGGCGAGCCGGATGAGCCTCGGCTGCTGCATGTGGTGATCGGAGGAATTCCAATCATCAACACGTACGTCCCACAAGGCTTCGAAATCGACTCGCCGAAATATGCCTATAAGTTGGAGTGGTATCGCCGGCTCAAACGGTACTTCGAGCGGCATCTCTCGCCCGAGCAGCCGGCGATTTGGTGCGGGGACATGAACGTCGCACCGCGACCGATGGACGTCCACAGCCCCGAAAAGCATCTGACCCACGTGTGTTATCACGAAGAGGCCCGTAAAGCGTATGAAGCGACGAGGGATTGGGGGTTTCAGGACGTGTTCGTGAAACTGTATCCGGATCGGCAGCAGTACACCTTCTGGGATTACCGGGCTCCGAGTTCTCTGGAGGCGAACAAGGGGTGGCGGATCGACCACATCTTAGCGACAAAGCCGCTGGCGGAGCGCTGCCTGAATGTGGAGGTGGATGTCGAACCCCGCCGGGCCAAGGATCCTTCCGACCACACCTTTCTGTGGGCGGAATTTTCCTGAACGCTTACCGTCGTTCGATCATGGGCCTGCCTCCCGCCAGCAACGAGAGAAACCGGTTCACCACAGACTTGCAAGCCGGTCGTACCAAGAGAGGTCCTGCGCGGTCCACGCAACGACCCAGCAATCGGGCCAGTCGCTTGCGTCGTCGTCTCAGGCGAAACAGGCGCAGCGGCACCCGGTTGTCGATGGGTGCGCCGCCTTCCTCCAGGTACAGCTGATACCAATCCAGGAACAGCAGGCAGTTGAGGTTCTGAAAGCTGGATTGGTACGTCCAGGCGTATTTGGGAAACCGTAATCCAATCCGCCAGGGATCAAAGATGACGAAGCGTTCGGCCAGAAAGCGGCGGTGGCCGGCCAGTACCTCGCTCCGCATATCGTTGTGGTACTGCGGCAGCGGATAATCGAGCAACGCGGCATAATGACAGGCGACGTACTGTTCCACCGCCAATCGGCAACGAAACCGGCGATCCAGGAACGTGCTGTGCGCCGCGTAGGGCGTCCGTTCATAGTGGGTGGCGTCATCCCGATCCATGAACGGAGCCGACCAATAGGCCTGGAGGGCCGCCGTCTCGCCCACTTGAAACCAATCGCTCACGTGATACGGCATCTGCTCGAACAAGAAGGGATCGATCGTGAAGATGGACGACGCCACGATGCGGCGGCGCGGGAGATGCAGGAATCGCTCAGTTTCTCGCAATACGCCCGCATGCTCGAGGGAGCAGTCGGCGCGCAGTTTGATCGCATAGGGCGTTTCCACCACGTCCAGCCCTCGCCGTGTAGAACGCAACTGACGATTCACGTTGTTGGGTTCTTTCTCCCCGTCCCGCCGTTTGATGCCGGGCAACCCCCCCGGATCGTCCGATAGGATCAGGTCGTCAACATCGATGCCGCGGCAATCGGACCCCTTCCACGTACTCAGCACGTAGTGGGCATGGGGCAACACGCGCTGGGTACGCCTGATGTGCTCGGCGGTTCCTCCGGTCCCCGGAATGACGGCGCCCTGGAAGACAACAGTCACGTCCGACTCTCTGAGTGTCATGATGGACAGTCTCGTGTGTACGCCGGTTCATCGAGTGATGCGGGATACCAGTCGTTTGAACAGGTGCTTGGCGTCTCTAAGCAGGCAACCCACGGGATCGCGCCGGAACCGTTCTTTGGCTTTCGCATGATATCTGTCGACCACACGGATCATGCTCGTGTCGGCCACGTTCTGAATCACCGGCATGCCGGCCCGCTGAATTTGATAGACCCATTCCGGATGGAGCTTCGGTGTGAGTCCGTGGCGCAGACAGAGATGGAGATAGAAGACCGTTTCGGGAGACGCCGGCACCCGACGCGACAGGTAGTCCGTCCAGGCCTTGCTCAATCCGGCAAAACCACCCAAATGTGGGCGTGCGAAGACAAACACCTGGTCGTTGAACGTGAGGTGGTCGCCGCCCTCGATGTAATCCCCGGTCTCGACGTTTTTGTAGTACACCACTCTGGCGTTGCCCAAATGTTTTCTGCCCCACTCGTCGCATCCCTCTCCCGAAGGGATGTGGATGGTGCCCTGCCTTGCCTTCGCGACGATCGGCGAAAAGAACGCGATGTCGGGCCTGGTAATGACGATCTGGTCGTACCGAATGCCCTGCGCCCGTTCATACTCTTCCAACAGATGCACGACTCCGTCGATGTTGTGCACCATGGAAAACATGCGGGCGGGGTTGAGACCGTAGATCCAATCCTTGCGTTCCACGATCGCCGCCTGTCGCACGAACTCTTCTGGATGTACGTGATGAAACTGCCATCGCCGCATCACGGGTCCATATGCCGCCAGAAATGCCTGGCGGCTCACCCCTTCCACGGGATCGACCAGCCCTTTTGGATTGTCTTTGAGGTTGCCGAAAATGTCGAGGCGTCCGCTGAGCGAAGCCGGCGCGGTATCCGATTCGGCCGGACCATAATAGAACACATCGGCGTCGTTCGGCTGAACCACGTGTCGGTGGAAGGAAGGGGCCGTCGTTTGGAAACTTCTCAGCATGCCGTACAGCAGGACAGCGACCTTCTGCTGCCGCCGTCCGGTCGGGTAGTCAGCGGACATCACGCGCCTCTTCGGGTGAACAGAACGGGTCGTGATTCATCTTGGCCATGCGATCGGCGAGTCGCTTGAGGGCTTCGGCATTTTCGGGTTGGCCCTCAGCCGCGGTCAGTTCTTCGGGTGTGCCGAATCCGATGAAGCGGTCCACCTCGATGCCTCTGACCGTTTGGTTACGGGCGATCATTGTGTTGTACAGCGGCCCAAGGTAATACTCGCCGTTCACCGTGTCTCCGTTGGCGATCGCTTCCTCGATCAACTCCATCAATTGAACCGACGAACGGAAGAAATAGGTGCCGGTCGAGGCGAACGACGAGACGGGCACTTTCTCTCGCACTTGGCATACCAGACCCCGCTCGTCGATCGCCGCATAACTCCACTGAGGACCGGTGCCTTTGAACAGGAAGAGCGCACCGTCTCCCGCAGGAGGGAACGTCCCGAACCCGGCTTCAAAGGCGCTGTCGGCATTGTGAATAAGTGTGGGGCGATGGAAGGCCACGTGGTGGCGGGCAAAAAGCACCGTCTCCGCTTGCCCTCGCGTGAGGTGATCGATCTCCACGACGGTCGGATGAAAGGCGGCGAACGTTTCTTCGATGTCCCGCCGCAGCCTCGCAGACTGGGCATCCCCACGGATGATGCAGATGAGCCGATCCGCCAGATGGAGGGGCAGCGAGCGAATCGCGTGCCGGTACATCGGTTCTCCAAAGGCCGGAATGAGGGGTTTGGGCAGGCGATGACCGCGGTTCGAGAAGCGCCGGCCGGCCCCTGCCATCGTCACGACGATATTGATTCGCTGGGTGGGTCCGCAACGGCGCCCAAGTCGTGACGGCGTCAGATCTAACCAATTACCTTCGAAGGTCATGGCCTTGTCATCGAGGTACAGATCGGCGTGCGGTTTGCCGAACCAAAGTTCGTCGTACTCGATGCCATGCCGATCCAGCCAAGTGATCAAGGTCTGGCCCTGTCGGGCCACGACCAAGCCGACATTCGAGCCGCACGTGTGCATGTGCCGGGCCGTGGCCAAGATCACGTAGTGGCCCGCTGCTCTCAGCGAACGGATGCGTTCAGCGGCCTGCGGCAGCGGACGAACGGCCGCGTAATCGTCCCCCTGACCCCGCACTTCACAGAGGGTTCCGTCGATGTCCAGACAAATCCTCATGAGCCCTCGTTTCACGCCACCAGTGCCGGTTCCCGTCGGACTGTCTGGTGCCCGAGGCCGACGGCCTCTTGCAACAACATGAGTCCCCGCAGATATAACGCGGCTTGGCGTTTGCCATCGTCGCAATGGAAGGGAAGCATGGTCAGGAACAGGAGCGCTTCCAAGACGAACAGGTCCTGCAGCGGGTAGCCGACCGAGTCGGCCAACAGTCGGAGCAGGAGCCGCTCCGCTTCTCGAGCGCTGTCCGAGCGGAGGAGAGTCAACTCATATCGGCGGTCGGCCACGCAAGTCAGCTCGTACATTTCGTGCAGGATGAAATCGTATCCGCCGTGGAACGAGTGGAGCAGCTTGGCGAGATCATACCGGGGATCCCCGGTGCAGCCTTCCTCGAAAAATGCTCCCCGAGGGTCGATGAACTTGACCAGGCTTGTACGCGGATCGTAGAGGATGTTGCTGCAGCACAGATCGCCGTGGATCACACTGGTGGAGCAGGTGGCGGCCACCTGCCGCAGGAGGCCTGCGATGGTCGCACGGGACGCCGCCCATCCCGGGTACAGGGTGCCGTTGATCTCGATTTCATCGGCCTGCAGGAGTGGTAAGACGGCTTTCAAGCGGCTTCTTTCTCGCAGGCGCTGCTCGGTCTTGTTCCAGTAAAAGTCGAACGCCTGTTCCGGATCCGCCTCCGCGAGCGAGCGAGCCGAAAACGCTTTGTGGATGGCGAGGATCTTGACCAGCACCTGTCGCCAGACGGTTGACGGCACTTCGTAGAACACCAGGTACTCCGACAGCGTCTTGTAGCCGTAATACTCGATCGTATACGACACCTCCTGGCCCAACCTCGACTCGAGCAGGCGCGGGAAATACACGGACAACTCGTGCGGCAGCCGATGGTAGTAGTTGATTTCTTGCAACAGCTTGTCCTTGTTTCGGCCTCTTTTGGTGATCAACCCCCGCATTTCGTCGATCTCGAGTTGATTACACTCGCGCGTGCCGAGCACTTGCGTGCGAATCTTGCTGGACGAGTCCAAATGACCCAGATCGATCCAGGAGGCGACGGGCTGGAGCTCCACGCGGCCCCCATATTGCTGGAACAAGAACCCGCCGACGGTGGAGGCGTGTGGGGACGGCCGTTCCAGTATCCGATACACCTCGGCGGCGGAAGGCAGGTAGTACAGGCCGATGTCCGTGTGTCGATCGCCCGGCACGTTCTCCTGCGTTTGGGGAGATTTCGTTCCCCCCCAAGCCTCTTCGAAGCGAGCGCCGTCGGCGGTCACCAGCACCGTCGAGTATTTATCCGACTCGATGTAGGGAACGGTAAAGAGGATCGGCTCGTTTCCCGTCCGGAAGCGGTCGAGTTCGAAGTAGATATCGCCGTGTGCAATCAAGGCCGGATGATCCACGGTTCCACGAACGGTGGACGAGGTGAGCGCTGCGGCGAGGGATTGCAGAGGTGTGGCTCCGAGCTGCTGGGGAGCGTGCACGATGGTCAGCCTGATACGCGAGCCCAACGAGGCGCGCAGGAACGCCTCGACCCGCCGTTCGCTCTCTGGAATGACGACCAACACTTCCCGCCCCCCGAGTTTGATGAAGTTGAGGACCGAGACATAAATCAATGGCCGACCTCCGTACGGCAACATGGCGGGAGAGGTGACGTCGAGCAACGAGACGAAGTCTTGTCGCACATGGCCTCCAGCCAGAAGGATCAACCGCAGGCGCCGTCCGTCTCGACGGCTGTGCAGC
>FRDC01002633.1_pt1 | contig 12203 bp, 8 predicted proteins | sample 1106171 | NCBI WGS metagenome assembly FRDC01 (sample SAMEA3930566, study PRJEB13176) | freshwater metagenome | biome: Drinking water system; feature: drinking water; material: water | place: Singapore | collected 2014-12-20
CCGCGCGAAGCGGCCCGGGTGGCGGAAAAGGTGCTAAGCATCCTGAACGAACCGATCCGCGTGACTGCGAACCAGAGCGTGCGGGTCAGCGCGAGCATCGGCATCGCGGTGTACGGCGACGACGGGACCGAAGTGGACCCGCTGCTGAAACGCGCGGAAGCATCGATGTATGCCGCCAAGAAGGCCGGCCGCGGCATCTACCGCTTCGCGACCATTCCCGCGGGCGCCTGAAACGGACTTTTCCGTGATCCCGCGGCCGGCAGCGGTCGCGACCCCGTAAAATCGCGGTTTTCGCCTCCGCCGAAAGCCCGCCGTTGAGCAAGCCCGATCCCAGCGCCACCCCGGCGCCCGCGTCCAATTTCATCCGCAACATCGTCGAGCACGACCTCGCGAACGGCACCTACGCGAGCCGCCGCTGGAGCGGACACCCCGGCGCCGCCGCCGACCAGGCTGGCGGACCGGCCGATCCGGCGCGCGTGCGCACCCGGTTTCCACCGGAGCCCAACGGCTATCTGCACATCGGCCACGCCAAGTCGATCTGCCTCAACTTCGGGGTCGCACGCGATTTCGGCGGCGTCTGCCACATGCGCTTCGACGACACCAACCCGACCAAGGAAGAACAGGAGTACGTCGACTCGATCCTCGACGCCGTGCGCTGGGTCGGGTTCGACTGGGGCCCGCACCTGTACTACGCCAGCAACTATTTCGAGACGCTGTACCGGTTTGCCGAAGCCTTCGTCGAGCACGGTCTCGCGTACGTCGACAGCATCACGCCGGAGGAGATGCGGGCGCTGCGCGGCACGCTGACCGAAGCCGGCCGGGCAAGCCCCTATCGGGATCGGCCGGTTGCCGAGAGTCTCGACCTGTTTCGCCGCATGCGTGCCGGCGAGTTTCCCGACGGCGCCCACGTGCTGCGGCTCAAGATCGACATGGCCTCGCCCAATATCAACATGCGCGACCCGGTCATCTATCGCATCCGGCATGCGCATCATCACCGTACGGGGGATGCGTGGTGCGTGTATCCGATGTACGACTACACGCACTGTATCTCCGATGCGCTGGAGAACATCACCCATTCGCTGTGCACGCTCGAGTTCGAGGATCACCGGCCGCTGTACGACTGGGTGCTCGAGAAGCTCACCGGCTTCGGCCTGCTCGCGAAGCCGCTGCCGCATCAGTACGAGTTTGCGCGGCTCAACCTCACTTATGTCGTGCTCTCCAAGCGCAAGCTGATTCAGCTGGTGGAGGAGAAGCACGTGAACGGTTGGGACGACCCGCGCATGCCCACCATCGTCGGCGTGCGCCGGCGCGGTTTCACGCCCGAGTCCATCCGGCTGTTCGCGGAACGCATCGGCGTCTCGAAGGAGAACTCCACCATCGAGATGACCATCCTCGAGGATTGCCTGCGCGAGGATCTCAACGAGAAGGCGCCGCGCGCGACGGCCGTGCTCGATCCGCTGAAGCTGATCATCGACAACTGGGAGCCGGGGAAGGTCGAACAGGCGGAAGCGCCGGTGCATCCGCACAAACCCGAGCTCGGAAAGCGCACGTTTCCCATCGGCCGCGAGTTGTGGATCGAGCGTGAGGACTTCACCGAGACACCGCCCAAAGGCTACTTCCGCCTGTATCCCGGCAACATGGTGCGGCTGCGTTACGGTTACGTGGTGAAATGCATCGGCTGCGACAAGGACGCGTCCGGCGCCGTTACGGCCGTGCACTGCGAGGTGATGCCCGATTCGAAGTCCGGCACGCCGGGCTCCGACACCTACAAGGTGAAGGGCAACATCCATTGGGTGAGCGCCGCGCACGCGCTGGAAGCGGAAGTCCGACTCTACGACCGCTTGTTCGTCGTGCCGAACCCCGGGGCAGGTGATGCGGATTTCCTGAAGCAGATGAATCCGGATTCGGTGAAGGTGCTGCCGCACGCGAAGCTCGAGCCAGGACTCGCGCACGCGAAACCAGAGGATCGCTTCCAGTTCGAGCGCCACGGCTACTTCGTGGCAGATCTGCGCGATTCGAAGCCGGGCAAACCGGTGTTCAATCGCTCGGTGACGTTGCGGGATTCCTGGGCTAAGTCGTAGCCGTTGCCCCAGCCTGACCCTCCCCCACGCCGGCGCGCGGGGAAGGGCACTCGCGACTCACACAGTCGTAGGCCTCAGCGCAGCGAGTGGACCACCGGGTTTCCTGGGCTCGACAACCGGCGCCTTCGATGCCGCGCTGCGGCTCAACCCGGACAACGCCATCTCGAGCTTGCGCTTCGCCATCGGCATCCGGTTGACCAGGGACAACACCATGTTCCGCACGAACCGCTTCGCCGGATTTCTCATCGTCGCGAGCCACGTGAGGCGGCCCGCGAACCCGACTACCTGCATGGCGGCGGGTCTGCGCACTTTTTCGTAGCCGTCGAGATAGGCGTCGTCCTGCCGGCCGCTGATCACGGCGGCCAGCATCTCGCCCAGTACCTTCGCGTCCACGAGACCCGTGTTCATCCCCTGACCGCCGGCCGGGCTATGGACGTGCGCGGCGTCGCCCACCAACAAGAAGCGTCCGCGCCGATAGGTATCAGCGACGCGATCGTGCAGCCGGAAGCGCGAACCCCACACCACCTTGGTCACGGTGGTCGTTCCGGTCCGCGGGCCTCGTGCATCGAGCAACGCCTGTATGTCGGCGACGGTCGGCAGCTCGGGCGCGTTGTCCACCGTCGAAACGATCCGGAACGTCCCATCCGGCAGCGGTGCCACCACCACCATCCCCGCCGGAGAGAAGAACAGCTTCACTTCGTCGTTGCCATGGGTCCAGTCCATGGCAACGTCGGCGAGCAGGAAGGATTCTTCGTATGTGTGGCCCGTGAAGCCTATGCCGGCCGTCTTGCGCACCATGCTGTGCATGCCATCGGCGCCCACCACGTAGCGCGCCTTGAACGAGCGTTGCTCTCCGTGCGCCGACGTAGCCGACACCAGGACGCCATCGCCGAGGTCCGCGATCGCGCCGACCGTCCAGCCCCGATGCACCGAACCGCCCACTTCGAGCAGGCGTGCGTTCAGCACTTCCTCCGTCTGGTTCTGCGGGAGCATCAACAGATGCGGATGGCGCGACGGCAACGAATCGAAGTGCAGATCCAGGAGCGACCGATCGCGATCGCGGATGCAGAATTTCGAGAGCTTCCGACCGAGGGCTTCCAGGCGCGCGGCCACGCCCAGTTCCTCCAGCACGTCCAGCGTATGGGCGTGGATGACGGCCGCCCGCGACGTGTTCTGACCCTGCTCCAACTTGTCCAACAGGACGAACGGCACACCGGCACGGCCCAGAACGATGCCCAGAGCCAGTCCGGCAGGGCCGGCGCCAACGATGACAACATCCGTAGAAACAGTACCTTGATCGATGTTCGCTTCCATGATTGATCCTCCGTCAACAGTTGTTGGTCAACATCTGTTGGCATTCTGATCCGGCCCGATCTGGTTTGTCAACACTTGTTGGCCTATACTTGTTGACATGGACGACATACCCAAGGCCCGCCGGTCCGACGCGACCAAGGCGACCATCCTCGCGGCCGCCCGCGAGCGCTTCGCACACGACGGCTACGAGCGCGCGACCATCCGCGCCATAGCGACCCAGGCCGAGATCGACCCGGCCATGGTGATGCGCTACTTCGGCAGCAAAGAGGGGCTGTTCGCGGCAGCCGCCCAATTCGACTTGCGCCTGCCGGACCTCGCCGCCCTGCCGCGCGAGGAGATCGGCCAGGTGCTGGTAGGGCACTTTCTCGACGTCTGGGAGAGCGGCGACAACTTCTTCGCGCTGTTACGGGCCGCCGTCACCAACGAGGCCGCGGCCGAACGCATGCAGCGGATCTTCGCCACGCAAGTGGTGCCGGCCATCGCCCCCGCCATTGCCGATCCGAAGACCATCCCGATCCGGGCCGGGCTCATCGCGACCCAGATGCTCGGTCTGGCACTATGTCGCTACGTCCTGCGCCTGCCGCCGGTGGTCGCGCTGCAACGCGAGCAGCTGATCGAACTGATCGGGCCCGCCATCCAGCAACGGCTGACCGGACCCCTGGCGTGAACGCACCACATCCTCCCACGAATCCATGCTGCTGAAGCCCCACGTCCGCGACCTCGGCGATTTCACTGTCCGTCGGGTATTGCCGGGCCACCCGAAGAAGCTGGTAGGCCCGTTCATCTTCTTCGACCACGTGGGCCCGGCCGCCTTCGCGCCCGGCACCGGCATCGACGTCCGCCCCCACCCGCACATCGGGCTCGCCACCGTCACCTACCTGTTCGAAGGCGCGTTCATGCATCGCGACAGCCTCGGCATGGTCCAGCGCATCGAACCCGGCGACGTCAACTGGATGACGGCCGGCAGCGGCATCGTGCATTCCGAGCGCACACCTCCGGATCTGCGAGCGAGCGGCTCACGCATCCACGGCATTCAGACGTGGGTCGCGCTGCCGCGCGCGCACGAGGCGATCGCTCCCAGCTTCGAACACCATCCCAAGGCGGCACTACCGACGCTCGACAAACAGGGCGCGACGCTGCGGCTCATCGCCGGCACCGGCTTCGGCCTGAAGTCGCCCGTCACCACCTATTCGCCGATGTTCTACGCCGCGCTCGAACTCGCCGCCGGGGCCGCGTTCGTGCTGGAGCCGGAACATGCCGAGCGTGCGGTGTACGCAGCAAGCGGTGAAGTGCTGGTCGATGACGACCCATTGCCCGAGGCGACCATGGCCTACTTCGACCCGCGCGCACCGGTGCGTATCGAAGCGCGCTCCGCCGCGCAGGTGATGCTGCTGGGCGGCGACCCCATGGATGGCGACCGGCACATCTGGTGGAATTTCGTGGCCTCGGACCGCGAGAGCATCGAACACGCGAAGGCACGCTGGAAGAGTGGAGATTTCGCCGCCGTGCCCGGAGAGACCGAGTTCATCCCGCTGCCGGAGAAGTGATGCGCGGGCTGATGGTCCTCGGCATCGTTGCATGGCTGGTGACCAGCGCGAATGCGGCCACCGTGCAGTTGCTCGAGACCCATCCGCCGCAACCCGCCACCCTGGCCAACGGACACACGCTCAACCTCCGCCTGCGCGTGGAATCGCCCACCGCTCAGGACGTCCATATTCTCGAGGTGCGCAGCCGCGGCGAGAAGGTGAAGTGGTACGCCACCAGCGGCATCGAATCCGTGCCGCCCGGCAGCGGCGAAACCGTGCTGTTCACTTTCCTCCAACCCAAGGAAGGCGACGTGCACGTGGACGAGATCGTGGTGAAGACCATGCAAGCGGGCGCAGGCACGACGAGCCCCGATCCGCCCGGCGAAACCCACGTTTTGCCCGTGGACGCCACGTGGACCGTCGCCACCAGTGCCGACGAAGCGGCCAACCCGGCATGGGTTACCGAGCACCGCGCGCAGGCCAACGCCCGACGCGCCGCGGCCCGCGCTGCCGAACCCCCGCCCAGCCTGTTCAGCCACCTGTTGTTCTTCGCGGGTTCTCTGCTGTTCGTCGCCCTGGTGATCCTGGCCTACTGGCTGCCGATCCGCTGGATCCGGCGCTGGCAGGGAGCCTGGCGCATCGCGGCGGCGGCCTGCCTGGTGCCAATCACACTTTCCATCGTGAACATCACGCTGGGCTTGATGTCCGACCCTGGCTCCCACAACTTGTTTCCCTTCGAGATCGCCATCGCCGGTGCCATTGCGTACGGCATGATGATCGTGGTGCGCATCGCCCACGCCATCGCCGTCGGCCGCAACACCGCTTCCTGACTTGAGACTTCGCCATCATGCGTGACGCCAACCCCCAGATCATCCACCTCAAGGACTACACCCCGCCCGCCTTCCTGATCGACACGGTGCATCTCGACGTGGACATTCGCGACGACCACGTGCTCGTTCGAGCGAAGCTTGCCGTGCGTCGCAACCCGGCCTCAAAAGACCAGGCATTGCCCTTGATGCTGGATGGCGATGAACTCACGCACGAATCCGCAGCGATCGACGGTCGCGAGCTTGTCGGCGACGAGGCAAGCGTCACCGACACGCGGCTCACGATTCCGCGCGTGCCCGCTGCGTTCGAACTGGAAACGGTCGTACGCATCGACCCTTTCCGCAACACCAAGCTGATGGGCTTCTTCCAGTCGAAGGACGGCCTGTTCTCGCAGTGCGAATCGGAAGGCTTCCGCCGCATCACCTGGTTCATCGATCGGCCCGACGTGATGTCGCGCTACACCGTGAGCATCCACGCACCGCTCGCGAAGTATCCGGCCCTGCTTTCCAACGGCAACCTCGTGGCCCACGGAACGGAACCCGGGGATCGCCACTGGGCCCGCTGGGAGGATCCGTTTCCCAAGCCTTCGTATCTTTTCGCCATGGTGGCCGCGAAGCTCGATGTGCTCGAGGACCATTTCGTCACCCGCTCGGGCAAGCGCGCGCTGCTGCAGGTGTACGTGGAACCCGGCAAGCTCGATCAGGCCGGCTTCGCGATGGATTCGCTGAAACGCTCGATGAAGTGGGACGAGGAAGTCTTCGGCCTCGAGCTCGATCTCGAGCGCTTCATGATCGTGGCCGTGGGCGACTTCAACATGGGCGCCATGGAGAACAAGGGCCTCAACATCTTCAACACCAAGTACGTGCTGGCCCGCGGCGACACCGCCACCGATACCGACTACCTCAACATCGACCGCGTCGTCGCCCACGAGTACTTCCACAACTGGACCGGCAATCGCGTCACTTGCCGCGACTGGTTCCAGCTCTCGCTCAAGGAAGGCCTTACGGTCTTCCGCGACCAGGAGTATGGCGCCGACACCTATTCGCGACCGGTGCAGCGCATCCAGGAGGTGCGTGCACTGCGTGCCGCGCAGTTTCCCGAGGATGCCGGCCCGATGGCGCACCCGGTGCGTCCACAGTCATACATGGAGATCGGCAATTTCTACACAGTAACGGTGTACGAGAAGGGCGCCGAAGTGGTTCGCATGATCCACACGCTCCTGGGCGCACAGGGCTTCCGCAAGGGCATGGACCTCTACTTCCAGCGCCACGACGGTCAGGCCGTCACTTGCGACGAGTTCGCGCAAGCCATGCAGGATGCGGGTGGCGTGGACCTCTCGCAGTTCCGCCGCTGGTATGACCAGGCCGGCACGCCGCGCCTGGACGTGAAAGGCGAATACGACGCCACGAAGAAGACTTTCTCGCTCACGGTGAAGCAGTCTTGCCCGCCCACGCCCGACCAGCCGGCGAAGCTGCCGTTCCACATTCCATTGGCCATGGGTCTCGTGGGCCCCGATGGCAAGGATCTCCCTCTGCAACTGGAAGGGGAGAAAGGCGCCGTCGGCACCGATCGCGTGCTCTCGGTGAAAGCGCCGGAGGAACGCTTCGTCTTCGTGAATGTGCCGGCGAAGCCCGTGCCATCGCTGCTGCGCGGATTCTCCGCGCCGGTGATCCTGGACTACCCGTACACCGAAGCGGAATACACGCATCTGATGGCGCATGACTCGGATGCATTCAGCCGATGGGAAGCCGGACAGCGCCTCGCGCTCGGCCTGTTGCTGAAGGGCGTGGCCGCACGCAAGGCCGGCAAGGCGTTCGAAGCGCCGGCGGAGTTCATCGCCGCATTCGCGCGCGTGTTGGCCGACGGATCGAAAGACCCGGCGTTCGCCGCCGAAGCGCTCTCCCTGCCCTCCGAGTCGTACATCGGCGAACAGATGGACGTGGTCGACCCCGACGCCATCCATGCGGTGCGCGTACGCGTGCGGCAGAAGATTGCCGAGTCGTTGCGCGACGAACTGCTCGCCACCTATCGCGCGATGGCCGTACCGGGCCGCTACAGCCCCGATGCCGCCTCAGCCGGTAGACGCGCGCTGCGCAATCTGTGCCTGGGCTACCTGATGGAACTGGACGACGACGAGGTCCGCGCCATCTGCGTAGCGCAGTTCGAGGGCGCGGACAACATGACCGACACCATGGCCGCGCTCACTGCATTGGCCAACACCGAATGCCGCGAGCGCGACGCGGCACTGGAAAAATTCCATGCACGCTGGCGCAACGAGGCGCTGGTGCTGGACAAGTGGTTCGCAGTGCAGGCCACTTCACGCCTTCCCACGACCCTCGGTCGAGTCAAGCAGCTCCTCGCGCACCCCGACTTCGATATCAAGAACCCGAATCGCGTCCGCTCCGTCATCGGCACGTTCGCTCAGGGCAACCCGGTGCGCTTCCACGCCGCCGATGGGACCGGCTATGCGCTGGTGGCTGAGCAGATCGTCACGCTCGATGCACTGAACCCGCAAGTGGCAGCGCGGCTTGCGCGCGCGTTCGACCGGTGGCGGAAGTTCGATGCCGGCCGGCAAGTGCACGCGAAAACCGCGCTCACCCGCATTCGCGAGCACGCGGGGTTGTCGAAGGACGTGACGGAGGTGGTGACGAGGGCGTTGGCGTAGCAGCCATCCCGCGCGTGAACCGTCAACCCGGCGGCCCCATCCGTTCGTTGAGGATGTCCACGTACTTCGTGTAGCTGAACACCCGGCCGCGCTGTCGCTGGGTCAGTTCCGAGACGATGCCCAGGCGTTCCAGGTGTACGAGGGATTTGTTCACCGTGGCGGCCGTCAATCCCGTAGCGGCCACAAGGGACGCTGACGTAGCGATCGGCTGCCGTTGCAACACCCGATGGAGGGCCAACGCCGACGGAGTCGCCCGACCCAGCGACTCGACGCGCTGCGCATCCCCTGAGGCGAGATCGAGCAGGCGACGCGCCGAAACCGCAGCCTGCGTGGCACTCTCGTAGACCGCGTCCGCAAAGAACTCGAGCCAGGTCTCCCAGTCACCCGCGAGCCTCACCGCATTCAGGAGTTCGTAGTAGGTCTGCCGGTGCTCCTTGAAGTACAGGCTCAGATACAGCAACGGCTCGCGCAGCAAGCCTTCGGCGGCCAACTGCAGCGCGATGAGCAGCCGACCGACCCGGCCGTTGCCATCCAGGAACGGGTGGATGGTTTCGAACTGGACATGTGCCAACGCAGCCTTGACGAGCGGCGGAGTGGCCGCCGGCTCGTCATGCAGGAACCGCTCGAGGTACTTCAGGCACTCGTCCAGTTCGTTGGCGGGCGGCGGAACGAACGCCGCGTTCCCTGGCCGGGTACCACCGATCCAGACCTGGCTTCGCCGAAACTGCCCTGGTGTAAGCCTGGCACCACCCCCTTTCCCCAGCAGAACCTCGTGCACTTCGCGGATCAGCCGCAGGGACAACGGAAAGCCGCCCCGCAATCGTGCGAGACCATGCTCCAGCGCGGCGACGTATCGACTCACCTCTCGCGCATCCTCCACCGGGACACCCGGCTGCTCGTCCAATTCGTACAGCAACAGGTCGGCGAGGGAAGACTGCGTGCCTTCGATCATCGACGACAGGACCGCCTCCTTCCGCACGTAGCCGTAGAGCAGCAACGCAGCGTTGGGAAGGAGATCGATCACCCCGTCGAGGCGGCCGAGCGCGAGCAACGCCGAATCGAAGCGGGATCGCAAGGCGGGATGCCAGTCGATGGCGGGCTTCGGCGGCAATGGCGCCGGCACGAACAAGTTGAACGACTCCCCCGCCGTGGCGCCCTTGACATAGCGGCCCTGCAGAGCACGTTTCATCGGAACGGAACCTCAAATAGCCGGTTCCGTTATTTTAGGATGGTCAACTATCTTAAAACAACAGACGCCCTCAGCCGCCCCGCCCCAGACCAACAGGGCCCGCGCCACCGCGTAGGGTGCCTGCGCCCCGTCGCCGGCGAGCTGAATTGCAATGCCGCATCGGCGGGCCCCGAAACCGCCTGCCACTGTCCCGAGACCGTTCGCGTGGAATGCATCAGACCTTGCCCGCCGCAAATGACCTCGCGACTTCCGCCAAAGCGTTTCTCACGCGTTCCACGATAGGTGACCGCCCGTGCGCAGACAGAACCAGCTGGTGCGTGGCGCGTGTCATTCCCACATACAACAGACGCACGGCGTCTTCCAGGCTCTCGTCGCGCATCGGCATCGCCTGCAGTCCTGCGACGAAGACGAGGGGAAACTCGAGGCCCTTGGCGCTGTGCAGAGTAAGCAACCTGACGCTCGGCCGTGACCAGTCGAACCGTCGGAACGTCTGCGTCTGCATGGATTGCACCGCCATGCCGCGAGCACGCAGGACGCGCTCGATGGGCGTCATGAGGTACTTCGCGCGGCACAGCACGGCAATGTCCCCTGAGGACATACCGCTCGCCCGGGCTTCCTGCACCCGATCGGCAATCAGCTCGGCTTCTTCATTCGCGTCGCGCGCGGTGATCAGCGTAGGCATGTCACCGCGACGTCCGGCCGATGCCGGTTTGACGACGGGAATCTCGTCTTCGCCCCGTGCTTCGCCGGCCCCTTCCAACAGACTGCGCGCGCACTGCATGGCCAGCGCCAGTACTTCCGCGGTATTGCGGTAGTTCAACCGCAAGACGCTGGTCCGGCCGCGCGCTTCGATGCCTACATTGGCGAAGTTGAACTTGCGGCGTTTGGCCTGGTAGATCGACTGCGCATCGTCATACAGCACCAGCAGGCTGCGGGTACTCGGGTCGACGAGGCGAGTGGCCATGCGCAGCCAGGCATCCTCGAAATCGTGTGCCTCATCGATCAACAGGGCCGTGTACTGCCCGCCGGGTACCAAACCCGTCTGCAAGGCCCGCTCAACCGTGCGCGCCAAGGCTTCGTACCACTCGTTCCCCGTCGCGGTGCTGGGCACCTCCAACTGGTAGCTATCGACCACGTCTTTGCACCAACTGTGAAAGGTGCGAACCTGCACGCGCTCGTCCACCCCTCGGACACGCAATTGCGCACCGATGCGGTCTGCCAGTGTGCGATTGAAGCAAAGGACGAGCACCGGCTGCTCCGGCCGCGCTGCGGCGGCTAGGTACTGCGCCCGATAGATCAGGATCATCGTCTTGCCCGATCCTGCCACCCCGTGAATCACACGGTGTCCTTCGCCGAGCGTGCGCGCGATCTGCTCCTGCTGCAGGTCCATGATCCGCAGCAGGTCGGGCAGCACGGGCGCGGCATCGGCGTCCGGCCCGAGGTCGAGCGAACCCTGCGACGGCATACGCAGCTCCGGAAAGAGATGCCAGCGAATGCGGTCGCGCTGCGGCAGCGTCAGCGTGTGGGGGTAGTGCACGGTGAACAGGCCCAACAGGCGCTTGTGGAACTCGCCAGACTCAACCGCCTCTTCCAGTTCGTCGCGCATCAAGACGTGGTGCGCGGGAAACACGCTGTTGAAATCCGTGTTGATGACATCGACGTGGCGCATGTGCGAGAAGACCACGCCCCAGCCGTAGGGAAACAGGAGTTGCCCCGTGTGGGGCCCCTCCTTATGGACCAGCGCGGAGTCCGCCTTCATCACGTCCACCAGCTCCAGCGCATAGTCACGTGCCTGACGCAGCGGATTCGCTTGCATCACCCGCCCCTGCTCCGTCTCCAGCTCGACCGCATCACGGGTCGCGCCTACGAGCGTCTGGCGCTTCCAGCCCTTGACCTCCAGCAGCAGAATGCCCAAGCGCGGACCGAGCACGACGAAGTCCGGCTGGCGCGCCCGGGGACCGATCGGGACGTTGTGCCAAACCAGACAGTCGTCCTCCAGGCAGCGCCTGAGCTGTTGCAGTACGCGCCGCTCGCCCGGGTTACAGCGCTGGTCGATGTTGGTCACACCTTGGGGGAAGATGGCCATGCAGCGCAGCTAGCTTGCTGGTGCTCCTGATCCACCCGCGAGTACGACCTCGCGCAGCAACACCTCACCCGGTACGTGGGTGTTCGCATCCTTGTAGTCGGCGACGACCCACCCCGCCTGGATCAGCAGCCGATCGATGGTCTCCCGGGCTTGTTGTTCGGAATCCATGCGCCCCCGCTTTGATCAGGGGATGGTAGCAGGGGGCGTGCGGTGGGAGCGAACCATGCTCCTGGGGCGAGCTGGCGGGCATGCCCCGTTTGGACGTCGGGCTACCCGGTTTGGGTGGGTGCGTGGGGAAGCGGATTTGCCCCCACCCTGGCCCTCCCCCAGCTGGCGCTGGGGGAGGGGATGGCGCTGTCGTAGGCGAAGGCTATTCGGTTGCCATCACCCCCGGCACCACCACCAACTCGCTGAACTCCGCGAGCAACGCGTCTTCCTTCTCGGCCTTTTCCGCCTTCTCGCCGCTGCGCTCCAGTTCGAGGAAAGCCTGCATGGCGGCGAGCAGCAGCGCGGA
>FRDC01005171.1_pt1 | contig 12200 bp, 13 predicted proteins | sample 1106171 | NCBI WGS metagenome assembly FRDC01 (sample SAMEA3930566, study PRJEB13176) | freshwater metagenome | biome: Drinking water system; feature: drinking water; material: water | place: Singapore | collected 2014-12-20
CGCGACCTGTGCCAAATGTTCTGACGACGGACAGATCGCCCGGTAAACTTTTCGATGCTGCCGGAGACGATGCCGACGGCCGGGCTTTTGCGGAACGCTGCGACGGCGACCGGCATCACTTCCGATTCATCGTCTCGCCGGATGATGCCACGGAGCTCGAGAGTCTGCGGAGTTTTACCCGAGAGCTGATGGACCAGGCCTCGCGCGATCTCGGCACGCGCCTCGACTGGGTCGCCGTCGACCACTGGAATACCGAGCATCCGCATATCCATATTCTCGTACGTGGTCGTTCGGACGATGGTTCCGATCTTGTGATTAGTCGCGACTACATCGGATCCGGCTTGCGGGCGCGCGCAGGTGATCTCGTAACCCGCGAGCTCGGCCCGCGATCCGAGCTTGAGATGCGGCGCGGTCTTGAAGCGGAGGTCGGTGGCGAACGCTGGACGCGGGTCGATCGGGTGCTTGCCCGGGAAGCGGGCAGGGCGGAAGGGGTGGTCGATCTCCGCCTCGAACGTGACGCCGGACGCGATCCGCTGCGGGAGATCCGGATTGGCCGGATGCGAACCCTTGAGCGGCTCGGGCTTGCTGAACCAGCCGGTCCCGGGCGCTGGGTTCTGGCTGATGATGCAGAACAGCGCTTGCGCGCGCTCGGAGAGCGCGGCGATATCATCAAGCGGCTGCACAAGAGCTTGGCCAGGGATGGGGCTTCTCGCGCGCCATCATCCTGGGCTCTCGAGGGCGAAGGCCACGGCGAACCCGTGGTCGGCCGTCTCATCGCCCGCGGGCTGGACGATGAGTTGAGGGGAACGGCGTTCGCTGTGGTGGACGGGATCGACGGGCGTGTGCATCACCTCAAGCTGCCCGACATCGATACGTCCGGCGATGGTCCGGTCGGAGGCATCGTGGAGTTGCGTCGTTTTGAAGATACGAGAGGCCGACAGCGGATTGCGCTTGCCGTCCGCTCCGACCTTAATCTCGACCAGCAGGTAGTGGCCGAAGGGGCGACCTGGCTTGACCGGCGGCTCGTTGCCCGCGAAGCTGCCGATCTTTCTCGCGCCGGTTTTGGTGCCGAGGTTCGCGCCGCGCTCGATCGGCGGATCGACGCGCTGGCGGAACGAGGGTTCGTCCGCCGCGATGGGGACAAGGTCACCCTCGGCCGCAATCTTATCGGTACCCTGCGAACCCGCGAGCTCGATTCAGTTGGTAAGCGCTTGGCTGAAGAAACGGGGCTGGCGCATATGCCCGCCGAGTCGGGCGAAGCCGTTTCGGGTGTCTATCGCCGCAGGCTGTCGCTTGCCTCCGGCCGCTTTGCCATGATCGACAACGGCCTCGGCTTTCAGCTCGTACCCTGGGTACCCTCCCTTGAGCGCGAGCTTGGCAGGCAAGTAAGCGGAATCGCCGGCCCCGGTGGGGTCGACTGGAGCTTTGGACGCAAACGCGACCTTTCGCTCTGACCGGCCGATCTCTGCGCCATGGCGCGCGCGACCGCGACACCGGGGACAAAGTCGTTGCGTTGTCCGATAGCAGGGGCGCATCTGCGGTGATGTCCGCGACCAAGATTCTCTGGGGGCAGCTGTTCTTCGTCTCGATCGTCGTGCTCGCCTTCCTTTGGACGGCGACCGAGTGGACGGCCTGGCGTCTCGCCTTCCAACCGCAGCTCGGGTCTGCCTGGTTCATGGTCGGGCGCTGGCCGATCTATCAGCCGCTTGCTTTCTTCATCTGGTGGTTTCAGTTCGATGCCTATGCGCCGAAGATATTTGTTGAGGGCGCCTGCATCGCCGCAAGCGGCGGGTTCGCCGCCATCGGGATCGCCATCACGCTTTCGGTCTGGCGGGCAAAGGAAGCTCAGCAGGTAACTACATATGGCTCGGCACGTTGGGCTGACGCACGTGAGGTCAGGCGGGCGGGCCTTCTGGGGGCCGACGGCGTCGTGCTCGGCCGCTTTGATGGCCGGTATCTCCGGCACGACGGCCCTCAGCACGTCCTTTGCTTTGCCCCGACCCGTTCGGGTAAGGGCGTTGGTCTCGTCATTCCGACCCTGCTGACCTGGCCGAGTTCCACCATCGTTCACGACATCAAGGGTGAGAATTTCAAGCTCACCTCGGGCTGGCGTGCACGCTTTGGGTCCGTGCTCCTGTTCGATCCGACCAATCAGGGGAGCGCGGCCTATAACCCTCTCCTTGAGATCCGCAAGGGAGACTGTGAGGTAAGGGACGCTCAAAATATCGCTGACATCCTTGTCGATCCCGAAGGCGCGCTCGAGCGTCGCAATCATTGGGAGAAGACCAGCCATTCCTTGCTCGTTGGCGCCATTCTGCATGTCCTCTACGCGGAAGCCGACAAGACGCTTGCAGGTGTGGCCAACTTCCTGTCTGACCCGGCACGCCCGATCGAAGGGACGCTGAATGCGATGCTGGCGACGCCGCATCTCGGACAGCGTGTTCATCCCGTTGTGGCTTCGGCGGCGCGCGAACTCCTCAACAAGAGCGAAAATGAACGCTCAGGTGTGCTGTCGACCACAATGAGCTTCTTGGGGCTGTACCGCGATCCTGTCGTTGCCAAGGTTACCGGCCGGAGCGACTGGCGCATCCGCGATCTCGTTGACGGACCCCGGCCCATCTCGCTCTACCTTGTCGTACCGCCATCCGACATCGCCCGGACAAAACCGCTGATGCGGCTGGTGCTCAATCAGATCGGACGGCGATTGACCGAAAGCCTGGACACCGATCGGCGACGTCAGAAGCTGCTCTTGATGCTCGACGAGTTTGCAGCGCTCGGGCGGCTGGACTTTTTTGAGAGCCAGCTCGCCTTTATGGCAGGCTACGGCATCCGCAGCTTTCTCATCACCCAGAGCCTCAACCAACTCGAACGCGCCTACGGGCCGAACCACGCTATCCTCGACAATTGCCACATCCGCGTCGCGTTTTCGACCAATGACGAGCGCACCGCCAAGCGAGTTTCGGACGCTCTTGGAACTGCGACAGAAATGCGCGCAATGAAGAACTATGCCGGACACCGCCTAAGCCCCTGGCTTGGGCACCTCATGGTCAGCCGGCAGGAAACGTCCCGTCCGTTGCTCACGCCCGGGGAGATCATGCAGCTCTCGCCCAACGAGGCGATCGTGATGGTTTCGGGGGTGCATCCAGTGCGCGCCGGCAAGGTGCGATACTATGAGGATGGGCAGCTAAAGTGCCGCGTATTGACGCCATCCCGCGCCAGTCCGGTCACTTTGGTCGCGCAGCCAGACGATTGGTCAGGATGTCCGAAAATTCCGCCCTCGCTCGAACTTCTCGCGAAGATGAAGCGGGGGTCCCGTGATTCCAACGGTGGCATTCGTCGCGAACCGGAGTTGCCGCAACACGAGGATATCATCATCAGGACGCCGCTGGTCGAGAATGAATTCGATACCGCCCCAGATGATGGCGACACCGACGCCGTGCAGGCGAGAGCTCTGAATCGTACAATGCAGGGTATCGCACGTTCCGTCACTATCGACCCGGACGATCCGATCGATCTCTAGGCTCCCGGCATGAAGAAGGCCCAGCTCAGCATCTATCTCGACCCAGAGACGTTCGCTAGCCTTGAGGCCTTCGCCAAGCGTCACGGCAAGCCCAAGTCATTGATCGCAGAGGCTGCGATCGCCTCGTTCCTTTCGCCCGATGACTCTGACCGCAGAGAGGCCGCGATCGCCAAGCGGCTGGACCGGATTGTGCGCGTCCTCGAACGGCTCGAACGCAACGACACGATCACGTTGGAGACGATCGCGCTATTCATCCGCTTTTGGCTAACGTCAACGCCGGCGCTCCCGGAGCAGTCGAGCCCAGCAGCGCGCGCGAAGGGCGCCGAGCGGTACGATCGCTTTGTCGAAGCTCTCGGGCGGCGGCTATCCAGTGGGTCAACCATGCTCAAGGAGGTGAGTATCGAATCTCAAGATGCCGAGAACGCGGTGCGTGGCAAAGACGACGCCGGCGCGAGCTAGCCAAGCCCTCTAGTGCTGCAGCAGGGGAATGTTTCCAACACAATCTCAAAAGACAACCGGCGAAGTCCCCTGGCGCTGCTGAGGCGCCGGCTCATGCTGACTTACACGCTCACATAGTAGGCGTCACCACTGCCTTTGCGGGTGACCACCACATAGGTATTTCCGCGCAGCGCCGGCCTGGCACCGGAAAGCTCGCGTGCGAGCCTCTGGGCCGCGCGGAAGGCGTCGAGCTCGCTTTCAAACGACAGTCCCGCCGGATCATGGACATTCTGTTCACCTTGAAGGTTGAAGAAGAATCGACCCATCTCAGTCGTCCCAGACGCGCTCTCTGCATTGGCACTCGAACATGCGAATGAGTTTCCCGGTGCGCGAATCCAGCATACGGATCAGCTCCAGTTCCTGATCGCAGACGCGGCACTTTCTCACCGAGGTGCCTTTCACTTCTGGGACCCTCTCTCCGCTCTAGATAGTTTCAAATCTCCTCCGCCCCAAAATAAATCCCACAAGTTACAAATCCTATAAGTTGCAAAGTGAACATTGGTTCCCGTTCATGGCGATGCATCGTGCACGACAGTCAGAACCTCGCATCTCGCGCTGATCTTCACGATCCGCAATGTCGGTTCCAATCGTGGGAGAACGAGACCCGCCGGTTCCAGTTTTTCTCGATTTTAGTGATGACTGTTACTGCGCCTTAGGCCGATCGAGGTACGAATGAAAAACTCAGCCCGCAATTCTGCGCGTTAAATGGAGGATGCGAAGATCGCCGGTACCGCTTCCCAAATTTCGTACTTGGTCCATCCTCGGACTGATGCACCGCAGCAAGTGGCCTGCCCGATCACCTCACTGGCGGGGGCTAGGAGCCTCTTGGCCGACTATGAAGTCGTAAACAAGCGAGCTAGGCTGCCCGCCGATAGGAAAACAGCGCCTCCACGATAGTGGGTTTCGCGATGTTGCGGACCCCCGCTGCCAAATCTGCGGTTTTCTACACCAAACTACGATTTCCTGCGATTGCGTTCGCTGGATGGAGCACCCAAAGATCCGCTTGACCAAGCAGGGCCAACGCCGTCGCAAACGGTCGATCACGTGTTGGTTCAGCCGGAGCGCTGATCGGTAATCAATCCTTTTGTGGTCCGCATTGTCATCGGATGTCGGGGGTGCGATGCCGGGTGGCATTGATAGATCGCCAAAGGGTTTCGGCTGTTCCCTCTTTACGCTAGCGTCGATGTGTAAGTTCCTTGGACGATCGCCGATATTCCCAATTGGCACGCTCAAGTTCGGGTCGATCGAACTCTGCCTGGGGATAGCCGACGCAGAGATAGCCGATGAGCTTCCAGGAGGCCGGCACCTCAAGAATCTCCTGGATGCGAGCCGGATTCAAAATCGACACCCAGCCAAACCCAACACCTTCCGCCCTTGCGGCGAGCCACATCGAGCAGATGGCCGCGGCGACGGAATATTCGATCGTCTCCGGCATTGTTGCGCGTCCGAGGCCATGGCCGATATCGCTGGCCTTGTCCGCAAAGACGGCCAGATGACCCGGTGCCTCCTCGAGGCCCGAGAGTTTTAGCGCGGCATATCGCGCCGCGCGTTCGCTCGAATAGCACGCCAGGGCATCCGCGTTGCAGACCTTGAAGTCGTCAATCACGGCGCGGCGTCTCGCCGCCTCCTCGACGATGACGAACCGCCACGGCTGGCTCATGCCCACCGACGGTGAGAGGCAGGCAACGTCGATGAGCCGCTCCAGCGCGCCATCAGGAAGCGGATCGGTCCGGAAGCGCCGCACATCGCGCCGCCAGATGAAGAGCTCACGCAACTGGTGGCGAAATTGATCGTCGAAGGTGGCCATCAGAGTTGCAGACTGGAGTGAAAGAGAGAGGCTGCCATCAGCAGCATCGCGGTCTCCGCAAGCTGCTCGAAGGCGCCCAGGATATCGCCAGTCTGCCCGCCGATCTGCTTGATCGCAAGCCGGGCCATCATCAACCCGATCAAGGCGAGCAGGGCCGCGGCCAGGATCGCCTTGCCGGGCCCGAAGCCGAAAGCGAGCACGATGGCCCCTAACGCAAGCGCAATGGCGGCGCTTTGCGGTGCCGGCTGTCCGGCACCGGCCGAAAGCCCGTCTGGCCGTGCTGGCGGCAGGAAGGCCATGAAGGACGGAATGCCTGCACGCGCGGCTGCGTGTGTGAGTAGCAGTGCGATCATGACCGATCGCGGCGCAGCGATCGCTGTCAGCGCGCTCCAGCGCAGGATCAGCGAGATGACAAGCGCACACGCCCCGTAGGTTCCGGTCCGGCTGTCGCGCATGATCTCGAGTTTTCGTTCGAGTGTTCGGCCGCCGCCCAATCCGTCCGCGGTGTCGGCCAAACCATCCTCGTGCAGGGCACCGGTCACTATGATTGTACTTGCGAGCGCTAGCATCGCGGCTGGACCCGCAGTCAGGCCAAGCGCGTAAGCGACGCCGTACACAGCAGACCCAATGAGTCCCACCAGCAATCCCGCGACCGGCAACGACCAACTTGCGCGCGCAACTTCGCCACCGTCCGCGGCACCGGGCGGGCCGAAACGAAGAATCGTCGCGAACGAAACACCGATCCTCAAGTCGGCGATGATAGTTCGGAACTGCTCGCCCTGAAACATCACTTGACCTTGATCGGCAATCCCGTCACCACGAACTCGACTTCGTCGGCCACAGCGGCAACGTCTTGATTGAGAAGACCGGCCGCATCGCGAAAGCGGCGCGCCAGTGCGTTATCAGGCACGATTCCGAGCCCGACTTCATTGGTCACGAGGATGACCGGGCTCCGTTGTCGGCCCAGCGCCGCAGTAAGCAAGGCAGCCTCGTCCGACCAACTGCGTCCGGCATGAAGGAGGTTCGAGAGCCACAGCGTCAGGCAATCGATGAGCCGGGCGCCGCCACCATCTGTCTCGGTCAGCGCCTGCACGAGATCGAGCGGGGCTTCGCGCTCGATCCAGTCGTTGCCGCGGCGCGCGCGGTGCCGGGCGATGCGCTCCTCCATCTCCGCATCGAGCGCTTCGGCGGTCGCGATGTAGACGGGCCGGCCGGGACAGGCCTGCGCACGGGCCTCGGCGCGCCGGCTTTTCCCCGACCGCGCGCCTCCCGTGATCAGCACAATCGCCATCGAATTCTCCGTTCCGATCCCGCACTAACCATCAATCGACGGCAAAGACAAAGCCGAATTCTCCCCCAAGGGGCTTGCGCTTCACCGCAATTCTTGCGCATCAGGGCTGGTGTAACAGGAGAGGTGGTGTGGGTTTTGCCGGGGCAATGGCTGTGGCGATGACGGTGGACGCCCTGTTGGGATGGCCCGGCGCGTTGTTTGTGCGGATCGGCCACCCTGTGACCTGGATTGGCCGGCTGATCGGTTTGCTCGACCGCAGCTGGAACCGGTCCGTCGATGCGCCGTCGATCCGACGCATCGCAGGCGTCGCCGCTGCGCTGCTCGTGATCGGGCTGTGCATTGGATTTGGCTGGATTGTGCAGGCCGTGCTGTCTCCGGGATGGAGCGGCGTCATCTTCCTCGGAATCCTCGCGTGGCCCATGGTCGCACTGCGCTCCCTTTATGACCATGTCGCCGCGGTGGCGCAGCCGCTGCAATCTGGCGATATCGATGCCGCGCGTCTCGCCGTCGCGCAGATCGTGGGGCGAGATCCTGCAACGCTTGATGAGGCGGGGATCGCGCGCGCAGCCATCGAGAGTCACGCCGAGAACACGTCCGACGGCATCGTCGCGCCGGTGTTCTGGGGCGCGCTGTTCGGCCTGCCGGGAGTTTTTGGCTACAAGGCCATCAACACGCTGGACTCCATGATCGGCCATCGTTCCGAACGTCATCTGTATTTCGGCTGGGCGGCCGCGCGCATCGACGATGTCGCCAATTTCATCCCGGCGCGCCTCANNCGGGCTTTCTCCTTGTGCTGGTCTCCTCGCGCTTCTCAGAAGCTCTGTCCTGCATGGTGCGGGACGCGAACCGCCATCGCTCGGTCAATGCCGGCTGGCCGGAGGCCGCCATAGCAGGCGCACTCGGCGTTCGGTTGAGCGGACCGCGCAGCTATCATGGCAGCATAACAGAGGAACCCTGGTTGAACGAGGACGCGCGCGATCCGCTTGCGGCCGATCTCCGGCAGGGCCTGAGGCTCTACGTCCGCGCAATGGCATTGCTTGGCATTTCGTTCGTGGCGCTGGCCTTGGCATGACGGGGCAGGTGATGCGCGAGCATGGTGGCAATCTCGATCAGGCGGTGCGGCGTTTCGGCGGGCGCGAGCAGGACTGGATCGATCTATCGACAGGTATCAATCGGCGGCCCTATCCTGTCGGCGAGATCGGGCCGCGCCACTGGAGCGCGCTACCCTCGTATTCCGATATCGAGTCCCTGCACAAAGCCGCGCAGGAGGCCTATGCGACCGTTGCGCCAGTCCTGGCTTTGGCCGGTGCGCAAGCGGCCATCCAGCTTCTGCCGCGGCTTGTGCCCCATGGCCACGCCCGCGTTCTCGCGCCAACTTACAATGAATACGCTGCGGTTCTCTCGTCTGCCGGTTGGGATGTTGCCGAAGTCTCAAGTCTCGATGCATTGGCGGGAGCCGATCTCGCTGTAGTCGTCAATCCCAACAACCCCGATGGCCGACGTCATGACAAGGCCGAGTTGCTCGCGCTGCTGCCGCGCGTCGGTCGACTTGTCGTCGACGAAAGTTTCGCCGACGCCGTGCCCGCGCTATCGCTGGCATCGGAGGCGGGACGACCCGGTCTCCTAATCCTGCGCTCGTTCGGAAAGTTTTATGGGCTTGCGGGCCTGCGTCTCGGCTTTGTGCTCGGTGCGGAAGCGGACATCGCCGCGCTGTCCGCGATCGCGGGCCCATGGCCGGTTTCCGGCGCCGCGATTGCGGTCGGACGGCGTGCCTTGCTCGATCGCGATTGGGCCAAGGCGGCGGCGCGCCGTCTCGAACGCGATTGCCTGCGACTCGATGCCGAGGTGGAATCGCGGGGGTGGCGTCTCGTCGACGGGACACCGCTGTTCCGTCTCTATGAGACAGGGGACGCGAGCGTTGCGCAAGAGCAGCTCGCCGCCGCGCGCATCTGGTCGCGCATCTTCGAGCAACAGCCGGGGTGGTTGCGGCTGGGCCTGCCGGGCGACGAGACCGAATGGACGCGCCTGGCGGCCGCTCTACCGCGCTGATCCGTCAACGCGCGAGCGCGAGCAGCCCTTCGACGTCGAGATGAGCCTCGATGTGATCGGCGAGCGCATCGAGCGCGCTCTCGACTCTTCCGCGGTACTGCTGGTCCGTGACCGGAATGTCCAGTTGTCGGAGAAACGAGCTGCGGAAATCGTCGGACGCGAACAAGCCGTGCAGATAGCTGCCATATACGCGACCATCGCGTGAGATCGCTCCTTCCGGCGCGCCATCGAGCTTGGCGAACGGGCGCGCGCGGTCAGGCCCATCGGTTCGCCCGATATGGATCTCATAGGCATCGATCGGCTGCCCGGTCGCCACGTGTTGCGCGGTCACGCGGGTGAGTTTTTTTTCGCCGGTCATCACCGTCGTTACATCCAGGAGTCCGAGCCCGGCCGTTTGTCCCGCCGGTCCCTCGATCCCCTCGGGATCGTCCACGCTGTGCCCGAGCATCTGGTAGCCGCCGCAGACCCCGAGCACGTGGCCGCCGCGGCGGTGGTGCGCGAGCAGATCGATGTCCCAGCCCTGTGTGCGCAGGAAGGCGAGATCGCCGCGGGTCGATTTCGAGCCGGGAATGATGAGGAGCCTGGCGTCGCCGGGAACGGCTTCTCCGGGACGGACCATTACGAGGTCGACACCGGGCTCGAGCTTGAGCGGATCGAGATCATCGAAATTGGCGATGCGTGACAATGCAAGAAATGCAATCTTGCATTGGCCGGGCTTGCGCGCTTCGCGGAGCCCCAGGGCATCCTCGGCTGGAAGCTCGCTCGCGCGGATGAAATATGGCAATACCCCAAAGCCGCGCCAGGATGTCCTGGCCTCGATCAGTCGATAGCCGTCGTCGAACAGCGCGGGATCGCCGCGGAACTTGTTGATGACGAACCCCTGGATCATCGCGGCATCGTCCGCGTCTATCACGGTTTTGATGCCGACGAGTTGGGCGATAACGCCACCGCGATCGATGTCGCCGATCAGCACCACCGGGACGTCGGCCTTTCTGGCGAAGCCCATGTTGGCGATATCGGCCTTGCGCAGATTCACCTCGGCCGGGCTGCCGGCGCCTTCGACCAGCACGAGATCGGCGCGATCCTTCAGCCGCGCAAAGCTCTCCAGCACTGCGCCCATCAGTGACGGCTTGAGGGACGCGTATTCGCGCGCGCGGGCCGTGGCGATGCGCTTGCCATGCACAATGACCTGCGCGCCGACATCGGTCTCCGGCTTGAGCAGAACCGGATTCATGTCGGTGTGCGGCTCGACGCCGGCGGCGAGCGCCTGCAAGGCCTGCGCGCGCCCGATTTCGCCGCCATCGATCGTCACGGCCGCATTGTTCGACATGTTCTGCGGCTTGAACGGGAGCACGCGCAAGCCACGGCGCCTCGCGGCGCGCGCTAGCCCCGCGACGATGAGCGACTTGCCCACGTCCGAGCCTGCTCCCTGGATCATCAACGCGCGCGCCATCACGATGGCTCTTCTCAGAACTCGACGCCGGGCTGCGCCTTGATGCCGGACCGGAACGGATGTTTTACAAGCGTCATCTCGGTGACAAGGTCGGCGATCTCGATCAGCTCGTCCCTGGCATTGCGGCCGGTGAGGACGACATGCATCATCGGCGGCCTCGAGGTTTTCAGGAAGTCGACGACCTCGGCGATATCGAGATAGTCGTAGCGGAGCGCAATGTTGATCTCGTCGAGCACGACCATCCGCAAGCTTGCGTCGGAGATGAGTTGCTTGGCCTTTTCCCACCCGGCTCGCGCGGCCGCGATGTCGCGGGCGCGATCCTGCGTTTCCCAGGTAAAGCCTTCACCCATTGCATGGAATTGGCAGAGATCGCCGAAATGCCCGGTGAGCAGCCGGCGCTCGCCGGTATCCCAGGCGCCCTTGATGAACTGCACGACCGCGCAGGGAAAGCTATGCGCGACACAGCGCAAGATCATGCCGAAGGCGGAGGATGATTTTCCCTTTCCGGCGCCGGTGTGGACGATGATCAGTCCCTTTTCGCTGCTCTTGGTCGCCATGATCTTGTCGCGGGCGATCTTTTTCTTCGCCATTTTCACCGCATGGCGGGTGTCGACCTCGGAGGCAACGACGTCGTCCTTGGCGGCATCCTGTTCAGACATCATCTGCGGTCGTCCTTCGGCTTGACAAGTCGCAGGCCAGGGCAAATAGTGGGCCGGCGTTGGTTCCTGTCCTACGACAGGCGAAGAGGGAATGCGATAGGGCTTAAATCGAGAGATTTGGGTTCGAAAAGCAGCCGCCCCCGCGACCGTGACCGGAGAGATGCCCAAAAGCCACTGCCCCAACGGGGTCGGGAAGGCGGGCATCGAAGGACAATATCCTGCTCCGCAAGCCGGGAGACCTGCCAACGCAGCGTTAGAGACCGGCGGACGGGGTGTTCCGCGACGAGAAGCGAACCCTCCTTCGGATTGGTTCGCGGATCTCATCGCCCCCCGCTGTCTATCCTGGAAGGGGCGATGACCGTCACACTTCACGTCTGCATTACCTGCCGTGCCGGCCAGATGCTGGCGGAGGGCGAGACCACGCCCGGCAAGCGCCTGCATGCCGCCATTCTCGACGCCGGCGTGCCCGAAGGCATCAGCGTTGTTCCCGTCGAATGCCTGTCCGCGTGCAGCCAAGGCTGCTCGGTCGCGCTCAGCGCGCCGGGACGATGGTCCTATGTGTACGGCCGCCTTTCGGACGGCAACGCGCGCGACGTGATTGCCGGCGCATCTGCCTATGCCGCCGCGTCCGATGGCATCGTGCCGTGGCGCAGCCGTCCCGAGATTTTCCGCAAGCAATCGCTTGCTCGCATTCCGCCCATTGCCGTCGTGCCGGAGGCCGCCGAATGAACTCCCTTGCCAAAGTCCCCGTCACCGTCGTCACCGGCTTTCTCGGATCGGGCAAGACGACGTTGATCCAGCATCTGATCACCAACGCCAACGGCAAGAAGCTCGCGGTACTCGTCAACGAGTTCGGCAGCGAAGGCGTCGATGGCGACATCCTGAAGTCCTGTGCCGATGCCGATTGTCCGGCGGAAAATATC
>FRDC01002970.1_pt6 | contig 12173 bp, 9 predicted proteins | sample 1106171 | NCBI WGS metagenome assembly FRDC01 (sample SAMEA3930566, study PRJEB13176) | freshwater metagenome | biome: Drinking water system; feature: drinking water; material: water | place: Singapore | collected 2014-12-20
GGTCGCTGGTTCGATTCCAGCCGGGCGCACCACGTTGGTCAGCCATTCATGCGCAGACTCCTTCGTCCTCTTCCCCTCGCCATCATCGGTAGCACCGCGCTGTTGCTCTATGCGCTGGTCGGCTTTTTTCTGTTGCCGTACCTCATCACGACCTACGCTGTGCCGAAAGTCGCCGAGACGATCCGGCACCCGGTGGTCGTGCGAGACGTGGCAGTCAATCCGTTCGAACTGTCCTTGCGGATCGCCGGATTGGAAATTCGTGAGACCGATCAGACGCCCATGGTCGGGTTTGATGAGTTCTTTGTGAATTTCCAGGCGGTCTCGTTGTTGCGCCTGGCCTATGTGTTTGACGCCATCCGCCTAACGATGCCGTATGCAGCCGTGAAGGTGGCGCCAAATGGCCATTTGAACTTGCTCGATCTGGTTCCTCCTGATGCCCCGACAGACCAGCCGCCTCCTGCCAAGACGCCCGAGCAGCCGGGGGCGATTCCTGCCGTGCAGATCGGGGTGTTTGAGATTGCCCAGGGCATCGTGGAGTTTCGAGACGAATCCAAACCCAGGCCGGTGGCCATCGACATTGTGCCGATCGGCATCGTGCTGAGGAACTTTCATACCAAGCCGGGTGGAGACAATACCTATTCGTTTGCCGCGGAAGTGGGCAAGGGTGAAGTGCTGGATTGGAAAGGCACCATCACGTTGGAGCCGATCCGCTCTGAGGGCTCGCTGGCCTTGAGCGGAGTCAAGATCCCCACGGTCTTTCAGTCTGTGCAGGGCCAATTCAATTTTGACATTCCCACCGGCACCATCGAGGCGAAGGTCCCGTACCGGCTTGACATGGGGGCGACTCCGATGGAGTTCACCGTCTCGGAGGCCTTTCTGCATCTTGCGGACGTCGGCTTGGTTGAAAAAGGGGATCTGGATCCGGTGATCTCGGTCCCCTCGTTTGGAATCGATGGTATTCAAGTGGATCTGCGGCAGCGAAAGGTGTCGATTGCGTCGATCGGCGCGGCGAACGCCTCGGACCGGGTCTGGCTGAATCCCGATAAGAGCGTGAATCTCCAAGCGCTCTTCGCGCCTGTCGAGAGCGGAGCGGGGACCGAGAAGCCTGCTCCGGCAGCTCCGCCTAGGGAATCGGCTAAGGAATCATCACCTTGGTCGGTGGCGGTGAAGGAAGTGCAGATCAAGAATCATACGATTCGATTTGAAGATCGTTCTCTTCCCTCCACCATGCAGGCCAAGGTCGTGGTGAAGTCTGCACGGTCGCATGATCTGGCCTGGCCGATCACAGGACCGATTCCACTCACGGTTGACCAGACTATCAATGACACCGGCACCTTCACTCTCGATGGCCAGATGGTGGTGTCGCCCTTTCAGGCGGACTTCACGTTGGCCTTGAAGAACCTGGGGTTGGCGCCGTTCGAACCCTATTTGGAGCAGGCGACCCGCGTCGGAATCGACGACGGTTCCTTGGATATCGATGGATCCTTTCACCTGGCGGTCGAACATCCCAAGGCTCCGCTGATGACCTTTCGAGGAAACCTGGGCGTGAAATCGCTGGCGCTGATGAATCGGGAAGAGGGGCTGCCGTTTGCCTCCTGGAAGCATCTTCTTCTGAAGCAGAGTGCGCTGACGGTCGATCCGACAACGGTGGCGTTGGACGAAGTTGGCCTCGACCAGCTCCGTATTCAATTGACGGTGCAGTCTGATGGTACGATGAATCTGGCGCACCTGGCCAAAGCACCAAAGGACACTGAGGCGAAGCCGGCGCCAACGCCTGAACCATCTCCGGGCAAGACCAAGCCGGCTGCAGAGATCTCCATTAAGACGGTGAAGCTGATGAAGGGCGCGGTTATCTTTCAAGACGACTCCATTGTGCCGACGGCGCGGACGGGGCTCGAAGAACTAACGGGGACGGTGAAAGGTTTGTCTTCGAAACAGATGGCGAAGGCTGACGTCGACTTGTCGGGGAAGCTCGGTCGCGTGGCGCCATTGCGGATTGTGGGCAAGATCAATCCGCTGACCGAGAATGCGTTCACCGATATCTCGGTGAAGTTCGACAATATCGATCTGACCACGGCCGGTCCCTATAGCGGGAAGTATGTGGGCTATTCCATCAGGAAGGGGAAGCTCTTCCTGGATCTGGCGTACAAGCTGTCGCGGCATGAGCTTGAGGCGGAGAACAAAGTGCTTATCGATCAGTTGGGTTTTGGCGAGAAGACCGACAGTCCCGACGCTACCTCGCTGCCGGTTCCGTTAGTCGTCGCGCTGCTTAAAGATCGGAAAGGCCAGATTGCGATCGATCTGCCCGTGCGCGGGAACCTGAAAGATCCGGACTTCAAATACGGAAAGCTGCTGTTGAATACGGTGCTGAATCTACTGGGCAAGGCCGTCACCTCGCCGTTTGCGTTGATCGGTTCCCTTGTCGGGGGCAGTGGGGAAGAACTGCATGCGATCGACTTTGCTCCCGGACGGAGCGACCTCTCCGAGGCCGAAACGAAAAAGCTCACGACCTTGGTCACGGTGTTGACCGAACGGCCGGCTCTGTCACTGGATGTGGCAGGTGCGGCCGATAAGCAGGTGGATGCGCGGGTGCTGGCCGAAGATTCAGTTCATTGAGCGGTTGCGACAGCTGAAGCTCGAGGAAACCGGCAAGCCGGTAGGGAAAGAGCTGAGTCCTGCGGTCTCACCGGAAGATGAATTACGGCTGACGACGGCCTGGTATGCCAAGCAATTTCCTCCGGCAGCTGGTCAGCCAGACGCGCCGCCGCCCTCAGCTGGTGAGATGAAGGTGCGCTTGCTCCAGACGGTCACGATCGAGGAGGGGGCGCTCCGTCTTCTGGCGCACCGTCGCGCGGAGCGGATCAGGGAGTGGCTCACACAGCAGGGGCAGGTGGAAGAGGCCCGAGTCTTCCTGTTAGATGCGGGGTTCAAGGATGGGAGCGGAGCCACTGTGCCTACGGCCTTGGCTATGTCCGCGCACTAGCATTGGCGTAGAGACCTCGTATTTGCCAACTGAAGCGGCTACGTTAAGGCTGAGTACTACTTCGTGTAGCGCATGCGGATGCCCTGCAAGAGCGAGAGTTCGATCTCTGAGGCGGAGAGTTCAGCCGGAAAGAGCACGCCAGAGATCTTGCAAGCGTTGATGGAGGCGCCTCTCAAATTGGATTGGCTGAAGTCGATCCCGCGAAGATCGGATTGGCGGAAGTAGCAATCGCTGAAATCCAATCCTGCGGCATCCAGGCCACGGAGATCCAGGCCTCGCAGATCGCAGCTTTTCAAGTCGCATTTGTCGCCTGCGGCCTTTTTGACGTTAAACTCCTTGATACATCCTTCTCGGAGCAATTTATACATCGGATCGTTCGAGATCCGCAGTGCGACCGAACTGGACTTTGGCGGTTCCATATATCCTCCTATGCCGGTGGGCTCGGGGCTGTATCGGCCGGATAAGGCGCGGGCTTGAGTGGCTGGAGCTAGGGTGGCTGGCTCAAATTGTAGGCCAGTATGAGGGGTGGTGTTCCGCGAACGTGGGCGGGATAGTCGGGCGAGGAGGGGTGGGGTTGAACTCTCTGGTCTGAACTCAGTAATGTAGTGACTCAGGTGCGCCGTCCAATAAACGAACTTATTGTTCTCTGCGTCAATGAAAGGAGTGTCATATGGCTATCCGTTTGGGAGATGAAGCGCCGAACTTTACGGCTGAGACGACCGAAGGTCCGATCAACTTTCATGAATGGCTTGGCGGCGGATGGGGAATTCTGTTCTCACATCCGAAAGACTATACCCCGGTCTGCACAACGGAGTTGGGGACTGTGGCCAAGATCACTCCGGAGTTCAAGAAGCGGGGGGTGAAAGTCATTGCGGTCAGCGTCGATCCGTTAGACTCCCATAAGGGCTGGATCAACGACATCAATGAGACCCAGAAGACGACGATGAACTATCCGATCATTGCCGATCCGGACAAGAAGGTCGCGACCCTCTATGACATGATCCATCCGAATGCGATTGACAACATGACTGTGCGGTCGGTTTTTATTATCGGACCCGATAAAAAGGTCAAGCTTACCTTAACCTATCCCGCTTCATGTGGCCGGAATTTTGATGAGTTGCTGCGCGTGATCGATTCGCTTCAGCTGACCTCGAAGTTCAAGGTCGCGACCCCGGCAAACTGGAAGGACGGGGAGGATTGCATCATCACTCCGGCCGTGAACGATGCCGAAGCCAAGACGCTCTTCCCGAAGGGCTTCAAGACCGTGAAGCCGTACCTGCGCTATACGCCGCAGCCGAATAAGTAACGAGCGTTCACAAGCAATGGGCGGGAGGTGCTGACGCATCTCCCGCCCTTTTTGTTTGTGGCAACAGGGCAAGTGTAGCGCTAGACCAACAACAGCCCGGCGGTGTGGGTTTTTCTCCAGCTGGGACTATTCAGAAACGCGGCGAAATCTTCGGCTGTACCTGGAAAGCTGGCTTGTATGTCTCGAACCAAGGGATAGGGGGTTGTTTTATTCTTGCGCGGGGTCGCTTGCTTGATGACTGTTTGAAACCACTGTCCCTGTGCTCGGGGAAGACGGATGACAGCATTGGCAAATCGTCCTTGCACGGTCAGTGTGACTTGCCTGGATTGTGCTGTTGAGACCGGCTGAGTCCCGAGCCATACCAGCCGGCGTTCCAGCGGCAGATCGTCGGTCTCCCTTCGCGTGCAGAGAACGGTTCGTACCCAGTTCTTAGCCACGTCCGGTTCCGGTACGTCATAGTCAAACCATTCACGGACATCCAGCGTCAGTCCTCGCCCTTCCAGAAAGTTCAGCATGGAACGACGCAAGCCTTCGCCCAGCCAGGCCGGTGTCTTCCCGACAGGGTCGCGGTGGATCAAATCATTGTCGGCAAAGCCTTCAAACGTCGGCCCGAGGATGCGCAGTCCGTTGGCTTTTGGATTGAGGCCGACCGGGCTGTGTGACGTGGCGGTGAAACGGTGCCAGAAGGCTGATTGCATCAGATCGGCGTGAAAGAGTTGCCGTACACGCTCAAGGGCATCGACTGCTTCTTGTATCGTTTCGGAAGGAAATCCATACATCAGATACGCATGAATCATGATGCCGGCCTCTTTGAAGGCCGCGGCGACAAGGGCCGTCTGATCAACCGTGATCCCTTTGTTCATTTTGTCCAGCAAGCGATCCGAGGCCGCTTCCAGTCCTGCAGTCACGGCGATGCATCCGGAGGCAGCGAGCAATTTGCAAAGATCGGGCGAAAAAGCCTCTTCGAAGCGGATGTTCCCCCACCAGGTGATAGTGAGCTTCCGTTCCAGTACTCCCAGTGCCAGGGCTTTCAATGCGGCGGGCGGGGCGGCTTCATCGACAAAGTGGAATCCGCGTTGTCCGGTTTCGGCGATCAATCGCTCGATCTGCTGGATCAGCCGTTCGGTCGGTGTCATCTCGTAGCGGCTGATGTAGTCAAGCCCGACATCGCAAAACGTGCACTGTTTCCAATAACAGCCGTGCGCGACGGTCAGCTTGTTCCAATGGCCTTCAGACCAGAGGCGATGCATCGGATTCGTGCTGTCGAGGATCGTCAGATAGCGATCCAGCGGCAATCCCCGATAGGTCGGACAACCGATGTCGTTCATACTGAAGTTCTGAGCAGATCGGTCATCGGCGAAGAGGACGCGATGATCTTCTCGATAAAATGTGCGGCAAAGGGCGGTTCGCGGGCGTTGGGCCGTGAGGTGTTCGAGGAGCGAGAGGATCGGTCGTTCACCGTCATCCAGCGTGATGAAATCCACGTAGTCGAACACTCGAGGATCGCTCACACGGCGCAGTTCTGTATTGGCATAGCCGCCGCCAAGTACAATCGGGAGGTTCGGTCTCCGCTTCTTTATCGCCTGGGCAATCCGTAATGCGCCGAAGAGATTGCCGGGAAAGGGGACTGACAGACCCACGAGGGTCGGGTTGACTCGTGTGAGATGTGGCCACAGGGCGTCCAATAGGAATTCGTCTGTTAGGCTGAGTGGCTCGGCGAGGGCCGCGGCCAATCGGTCGAACGAGGATGCGGAGTGAGCCAGGTGTTCGGCGTAACGGCTGAGGGCGAAGGAGGGGCTGACGGTGGCTTGCACCAGGTCGGCGAGATCTTCGAGGTAGAGGGTGCCCCAGTGCTTCGCCCGATCGTCCACCGGGACGGGTTTCTTAAATCGTGTTTTTCCGAGGAATCGCGGCCCCCTGGGCAACACTCCCGGACGGAGAAGTCGAGCGGCGGCGGCTGGATTCTTGCCCTGCAGAAAACTCACGACGGTATCGATTGTGCTCAGGTACGCAGCTTCGTCCTCAAGCATGGCGAGCGCTGGTTCGGGGAGGTCCTGTTGTTGTCGCACGAGACGAAAGACCTGTCGAAGCCCTTCAGGGCTGAAGAGGCGCAACACCATTTCAATCCCAAGATCGGCCTGTTCACAGACGATCCCCTGAGATTGCAAGAATCCGGTGAGGTAGGCGGTGGACGGGTAGGGAGTATTGAGCTGGGTCAGCGGGGGAATCAGGAGCAGGACTCGGGGCGCGATCATGACCTCGACATAGCATACTGTCAGGCGGGAATGCTATGTCGCCGCGCCTGTTGGCGCGGATGGGCAGTCCAGAGAGTTACCGTTTCGTATCGATAATGCTTCCCAGCATATCGTCGGCCGTCTTCAGCGTGCGGAGATTGGCCTCAAATCCGCGTTGGGCCACGATCTGGTTCACGGCTTCTTCGCCGAGATCGACATTGGACAATTCGACTTGGGCGGCGCCATAGCCGCGGTCTTTCAACACCGCAGGCCCGGCGGAATCGTCCTTTTGGACCACCGGCAATACGCCGCCAGTTCCGACCTCGACGGACTCCACCCTCGATTTATGGAAGCCGTCGGTATTCACATTGGCCACGTTATGGGCGGAGACCTCGAGTTTCTTGGCGAAGTTTGTCAGGCCCGATAAGGCTGTATCGATAGCGGACATCATAAAACACCTCCCAGTCCCGTTCCGAGATAGGCGCCTTGGAGCCTGCGGAGGGCGAATCGTTCCGAGGGAGAGCTGGCACACCAGTGGCGCTGGAAGAGGACTGCGTTGTGGCGGCTAGGCTGACCCTGGAACNNNNTAGGTCCCTTGGCTTTGCGTCCCACCCTCTCGAGTGGTTTGCCCTTGTCACGTGGCCGGCATTGATCGGGATTGATCAACCTAGCCCTTGTTTCAACTGGATTAAGTGTAGCAGATTCTGCGGGACTGCAGTGCAGCTGACCGGCGAGGAAGCAGTAACAACCAGCCTCAATGAGCAGCGGAAATATCATCGAGACGCTGCATGAAATGCTTACAAGATGCAGCGATGCCTTCAGGGGATTCTCGCATCTGGCTTCCCAGAATGAAGACGCAATCACGGCCGTAGACTTCGCATATTTCTCTGATGCGATCTTCTCCCATGCGACCCGCTGCGGTTGGGAAGATGGGCAGCAATGGTCCCCAGGATTCGGTGCAAGCAGAGGCGATCTGCGCACAGTCCCGCCGGCTGATAGGAAAATTGAGTCTGTAAGTAGGATAGATGGTGATATCTGCGCCTGGCGAGTCGCGGAAGGCGACCATAGAGCACGTTCGGAGCGAGTCCTTGTGTTGGAGTCATGGCGTAGGTGCCGAGGAATGCGGGTGAGACATGATGGGCAGTGCCTCAGTCGGATGACGGTTCAGATCGTGAATTGCCTGGTACCCGACAAGCCCGGGTGAGAGGAGAAGTCCATCAGCGCCGGCCTGTTTGGCAAATTGAACTTGGTTCCGTACGTCTTCAAGTGATCCGACAACGTGAGAAAAGTAGAGGCAGGTGCGCCCAGTAGAGCGGCCGGCGTCACGAATGGCTGCGACGCAACGTTGAACGGGTTCTTCAAACCGGCAGAAGACATGATCTCCAAGACCTTGATCATCCTTGATGATGCCCACGCCACCGAGTGCGAAGTGTCGGGCAAGCTCCGCCAGTGCTTCGGGAGAGAGTCCCATCGGCTTCAAGACGGCACAGACCAATGGGCGACCGGTCACCTGAGTCCTCCCGCAGATGCCGGTCATGCCATAGCGAGGGCCCGGCCAGCCTTCCGGCCGCTGGGTGGGAAGAAGAAAGTCAGCGACTTGGATGTGAGGGCTCATACTGGCCATACCGAATAGGGTGTGCAGCAGTAGCGCGAACGAATGGCCAAACAGTTCGACGGGAAAACTGAGTCGGGCCCGATGCCGCGATGCCTCCTCTCGTGCGAAATCCTCGCCCCCGCCCTGGAGACCTTCCGGAATCTGGCAGGTGCGCAGCGGGGACTGTGGGGCTTCGATGGTCTGGTCGGCGCAGAGGCGTTCGGCCGTGCTGCGAGCAATCGATTCAGTTCCCGTGAAAATGTACTCGACGGAAAAGCGGTCACCCGAAAGCCCATTCCCATGCATCGTCATTCTCCCGAAGTTCCGAAACTCTGCTGGTAAGGATTGTGCGTCGGTCATCATACGGGTCTGTCAAGAAAGCCAAAATCCCTGAATCCGACATAACAGACAGGACTTAGAAAAGACGGATATAAATGGATTTGAACCCTAAGGGAAGATCCTCAAGTTTGTGCCTGAATCAACCGATGTATGAGAGCTGAACGTATGTGGTCTGTTTGAAGGATATGGCTTGATATGGCGCAACGCACAATTCCTCTGTCCGACCTGAAAGTCGGGATGTATCTGATAGGGGTGGACCGCTCCTGGCTTCATACGCCGTTTCTTCGGCATAAATTTGAAATCAACGCGCAATCGGAAATCGACACCTTGCGGGCATCGGGCATTGCCCAGGTGACTATCGATACGGATCGGGGTCTCGATGTTGCTGCCCCTGTTTGTGAGGTTCAGCCCGAGGCGGCCAGTCCGCCGACTACGAATGCGCTCTCTCAGGAACGTACGGCCGTAATGCTGGCGGACAATCTTGCGTTGGCGAAGCAGCGGCGGACGGAGTGGATCAATCGGCTCAATCACATCTTTGACGGTACAAGAGCGACCGGGCTGGTGTCTTACGCTGAGGCCAGGCAGCTCGTAGATGAGATGATCGGATTTATCTTCGAACGCCAGGCGGCCTGTTACGCCGTCATGGGACTGCGGGAGCAAGACCCGACCTTGCATGAGCACGGGCTGACTGTGTGCACGCTGTCCGTCATTATTGGGCAGGCGCTGTCCTATCCTCGGGACATGTTGAAACACGTAGGCGTGGCCGCACTGCTCCATGATGTGGGCCTGGTCCGTCTGCCCAAGAATCTTCTGAAGCGAACCAAGTCCATGCCGCCGGCTCAGCAAGCGCTCTATGATAGCCATCCGGCGCAAGGGCTCGTCATGTTGGAGAAGAGCGGGGTCTGTGATGCGGAGGTCCTGTCTATCGTCAAGCACCATCATGCGTCGTCGACCTGTCCGATCGGACCTGAAGGGGCGTCGGGAGAAGACCGGGCACTTGCCACGCTGGTGGGGATTGTAGACCAGTATGACGAACTGCTAACCGGCCAAACGGGCGGGCCACCCATTTCGTCGAATCAAGTGATGACGCAACTGTATCAACGTTACCGCGATCAGCCGTTTCTACTTGATCACGTGTCGTATTTGATCAGAGCCATCGGCGTATTTCCTCTCTACAGTCTTGTTGCGTTGAAATCTGGGGAGGTCGGCGTCGTGGGTTCTATTATTCCCGGGAAGGCTCACCTTCCAATCCTGTATCTCTGTCGGGATGCGCAAGGTGTGTCCTGCGCACCACCCCAGGAGTTGGATCTGGCCCAAGAACCTGAAGGCGGACGAAGCATTCATGACATCCGAGACCCGAGACGGGAAGGGATCGATGTGGAAGACATTCTGAGGCAGGTGGCTGCATGAGCGCCCAGTCTCAACCGGAGTCGAATACCCGCGGGCCTGGACAGATGTCCTGGCTGCCGACTCGAGAAGATACCTTTCTCTTGATGGAATCGTCTGGCGATGCAGTCTTTGTCACCGACCGGAGCGGACGCATCCTGTCCGTGAATCCGATGGCGCAGCAACTGGTCGGACGCACCCGCGATGTCATGGGCCAGTCGTTTCAGGAGCTGATGGATTGCCGGTTGCCGGACCTCAATGGGGCAGGCGGCTCGCCGTTCCAACAGATGATGAGAACCGGCGAAGTCACGATGGTGTCATCCCATCAGTGGACGCGAGCGGATGGGAGCCGATTGGAGCTCTCGACCACGTTTTGGCCCCGCGTGCAGCTGGCCGAGCGGGTGGGCGCGGTGATCGTCACGCGGGATTTGACCGCTGCGATGGAGGTCCAACGAGATGTGCAGCGGGTGGCACGTCTGGCCGAGGACTCGCCGAATCCGATTGTCGAATTCGATGGCGCCGGCGGGATGCTCTATGCCAACACGGCGATGGTCGAGCTGCTGACTGCTTGCGGGGCGCTTGAGAGAGGGATCGAGGCCATGCTTCCTCTCAATCTTGAGGCTATTCTCAAGGAGTGTCTGCGCACCCGCTCTGCAACCTGTCGCATTGAGCATGCCATCGCCGATCGAGTCCTGGCCTGGTCGTTTTTTCCCTTGGGTGAGCTTGATCAGATTCGCGCCTACGGGTTGGATGTGACGGCCGACGTGGCGCTGCGTCGAGCGAAAGAAGTAGCTGAAGAATCTGCCCGTGCCAAGGGGATCTTTCTCGCCACCATGAGTCACGAGCTGCGCACACCGATGAACGGCGTACTCGGGTGCACACAACTCTTGCAGGACACCACTCTGACCGATGCGCAGCGGCAATTGCTGCAAACCATGCACCGATCTGCTGAAGCACTCTTGGCATTGGTGAATGACATCCTGGATTTCTCGAAGATCGAAGCAGGCAAGATGTCCCTGGAAACAGCGGACGTGCATCTGCGTTCGCTGGTCGAGGATGTCGTGACGCTCGTGTCTGAACTGGCCAAGAAAAAGGCGCTGGAATTGACGGTGGACGTCGCGCCCGATGTGCCGGAAAGTCTGCGAGGAGACCCGGTGCGTCTGCGCCAGATTCTCTTCAATCTCGTCGGGAATGCGATCAAATTTACAGAAAGGGGACGCGTGGCGGTGTCTGTTACGTTGCAGCCATCGCCTGCTCATCTGCCGGATAGCATCCTGCTGGGCTGGAGTATTGCGGATACCGGGATCGGGATGACGGGTGAACAGCAGGCCAGATTGTTCCAGGCGTACTCCCAGGCAGAGACCTCGACGGCGAGGAAATTCGGCGGCACGGGGCTCGGGCTGATGATCTGTCGTCAGCTGGTCGAACTGATGGGGGGCGAGATCGCCGTCGAAAGCCGGGCCGGGCAGGGCACCACATTCCGGTACACAACCCTGGTGTTACCGGCGATTCAGCGAGAACAGGCCGAATCCGCCGTGACCGGGGTGAGCAAGCCGGAAGCAAGAGCCAGCGGTCCGAAACGCATCCTGGTGGCCGACGATAACGAGATCAACCAGGTGGTCGCGTGCAAGTTTCTCCAGAAGCTCGGCTTCGAAGTGGAGGTCGCCCGGAATGGCCCTGAAGCGGTGGAAGCGGCGTCAAGAACACCCTACGATGCGATCTTGATGGACTGCGAGATGCCGGAGATGGATGGCTATGACGCCACTCGGGCGATCCGGCAACGGGAGACGGGGCAGGATAGGCACATTCCGGTCATTGCGCTGACCGGTCACGCCTCCGCAGAGGACGAACGAGTCTGCGTGGATGCCGGAATGGATGCCGTCCTCACCAAGCCGGTCACGCTTCCGGCTCTGCGCGGGATCCTCGACCGTATCCTGCGGCGCGCATAGGCAGTGGTCCGCACCTATCCCCCAACAGACTGATCCCTCTCAGGCCACTGGACGCATCCTGTCTTCATCGGGTACCTTCCCACATCGAAAGTGGAGGATCGACCGGTGGCGCCAGACTATCTACTCTACAGCGACTTCAATTGCCCCTTCTGTTATGCGCTGCACGAGCGATTGTACGAACTGCAAGTGATTGAGTGCTGTGAGTGGCGGGGGGTGCAACATGCGCCGCATCTGCCGCGCCCTATGAAGGCGTGGGCCGGTTCGTTAGGGGCGGAGTTACGCCATGAGGTGGCCGTCGTTCAACGGCTGGCGCCGGGGCTTCCGATCGCGCTGCCGTCCGGAAAACCGAATACCGGACCGGCGATTGCCCTGGCCGCATCGC
>FRDC01002093.1_pt1 | contig 12139 bp, 10 predicted proteins | sample 1106171 | NCBI WGS metagenome assembly FRDC01 (sample SAMEA3930566, study PRJEB13176) | freshwater metagenome | biome: Drinking water system; feature: drinking water; material: water | place: Singapore | collected 2014-12-20
GTCCCAACGTTGGCAAGAGCACGCTCTTTAATCGTCTCTTTGGCCGAAAGCGCGCGCTTGTGCACGACATGCCGGGAGTGACCCGCGACCGCCTAGTTGAAAAAGTAGATTGGAAAATGGGCGGTGAGTCCTTCCCGATTCTCTTGGTGGATACCGGCGGATTGGGCGGAGAAGCGTTTGGCGAAGAGATTGCCCGCCAAGTGAGCTTGGCAGTAGCAGAAACCGACGTCATTTTAGTCTGCTTCGATGCACAAGCCGGGCTTTTGCCTGCCGACCAAGAAATTCTCCAACAGCTTCACGTCGAGCTCCGCAATTCCGATCGCAAGAAAATCGTGATCGGCGTTGTGAACAAAGTGGATGTGGAAGCCCACGAAGAAAAGGTCTCCGAATTCTACGAAACCGGCCTAGAACAAATTCTTTCCATCTCGGCTGAACACGGCCGCGGCTCCGACGACCTAAAACAAGCCATCAAGGAAGCGCTAGTCGCCACCGGAAACTTCGAAGCAACTCCAATAGCAACCGAAGACAGCGACCCGCTCCCTGAAGCAGATTCCGCAGACCCGCTGCCCGATTCCGCAGACAGCCAACAGCAAACCGACCGCATCCCAAGAATCGCCATCGTCGGCCGCCCCAACGTCGGCAAAAGCACTTTAACCAACGCCATTCTCAAAGAAGAGCGCATGATCACCAGCCCCATCGCAGGCACCACGATCGATGCGGTCGATTCTCCCGCTTATTTGGGAACTCAGCCCATCATTTTGATCGACACCGCGGGCATTCGCCGCAAGAACAAAACCAAACAAGGTGTCGAAGTTCTTTCCGTCATTCAGGCCAAAAAAGCTCTCGAACGCTGTGACATTGCAATTCTGCTCCTCGACGCAGAAGAAGGTATCACCGACCAAGACGAAAAAATCGGCGGGATGATCGAAGAAGTCGGCTGCAGTGTGATCGTCATCATGAATAAATGGGATCTCATCCAGAAGCAAAAGAGCGGTTTCACCCGAGACATGGCCGCCGAACGCATTCGAAAAGAGATGGCTTTCCTGCGATACGCTCCCATTCTTTTCACCAGCGCCATCAAAGGCCGCGGCTTCGAAGATCTGGGCGACATCGTTCGCGATATTCTAGAGCAGCGCCGAGTGAAGGTCGCCACTCACGAATTTACCGAGTGGGTTCGCGCAGAATCTGCCATCCACAATCCCAAGAACGCCAAGTTCTACATGTCCCATCAGACGGGACGCAATCCGCCCACCTTCGTCTGCCATGTCAGTGATCCCGAGAAGGTTCACTTCAGCTTGCGTCGGCATTTAGTGAATGCCATGCGGGAAAAGTGGGGATACATGGGGTCGCCACTGCGGTTAGTTTTCGTCAAAGTAAAAAATAGAAACGACATCGGCATCGAGCGGCGGTAGCCTCGAAGGGTCGGCCTTTTATGTCTCGTTTTTTTTAAACTAAATTAGAGAGGGGGCAGAGCAGAGCCACCGACCCCGTCGGTTCATTTCGCTTTTCACGTGCGGACACCTGGTAGTTCGGCGCTCATTCTCATACATACTGAATTCCTCTCTTCTCTCTCAGTCTTTCTCTTTTGAAACCGTGGCGTAAAAGGGCCCCGCAGGATGCGGGGACCAAGGAGCAAGGACGCTCACCCCGCCACGGTTTCAAAAGAGAAAGACTGAGAGAGAAGAGAGGTATTTATTTCTTGTGAATGAGCGCCGAACTACCAGGTGAACATGACGCTGAGGGTGCCCGTGTAGAATTCGCCAGTGAGATCTGGAAGCGTCGCTCCGCTTGACGTCGACGTTTGGTTTTGGGTGTCGGTGAAAGTCACGAAGTGGACTTTGCCTTCGAGTACGACGTACACACTGTGGGGGCTGGCGACGAATTCGAAGCCTCCGCCGGCTGCGAATCCGAAGGCAGAGTCGGGAGTGCCGGCTGCCGTGCTGCCGCTGGTTTCTGTTTTAGAGTACGAACCGCCGCCGATGGAAATAAACGGGCTCGCGAATGTCACGCCGGCGGGGAGGTTTTTTGTGTCGAAATAGTAGCGGACGTTGGCGCCGAGGTACGACATCTTGACTGTCGTGTTGGGGCCGCTGGCGCTGGGGTAGAAGTGGCCGACGTTGTAGAAGTCGAGATCGAGTGCGAAGTTAAAGTTGAACCAGTAGTGGGCTTTTAGTTCGACTAAGGGGAACCCACCCTGCCAGAGTGCGCCTCGGTTTCCGCTGACGGATTCAAAGCCTAAACCTAAACTCAACGCAAAGAAGCGGCCGTATTGGAAATACTTGGTGGCAGCGGCCTCTTCATCTTCCCCGTTGAAATCACCGAAGCCGGTGTACGGGGTTTGTTTGTAATCGTCTTCTTCAGGAACTTTCGTGGGATCGGGACCTTGAGGTCCTGGGCCTGGTCCCTGTGTCGGATCGGCATAGGCCGGTGCCGTCAGTGCAACCAGCAGAAGCACCGTTCCCATCATTCCGATGATTCGTTTCAAGTTAGAAGTAAAAGTGCATTCCTGCATTTAAGAAACTCGCACCTAGAGTTTGCAGGACAAAGCGGCCGCTCAGATTTCCAAAACTGCCGCCAGTTTCGACCGAGAATCCTAAGCTTTCCAGTCCTGGAATAAAGAATTCAGCCCCAAATCCTACTAAGAATTCTGCGCCGGAACGGTTCGACGCATTTAAAAGCCCGCCACCCAACATGAAGTAGAAGTTCAGGTTGGTTTCGTAGAAAAGGTTTTTAAAGAACTTCACGCCAAACACAGAATTGCTGGGACTAGCCGTGCTAGCGCCGATGACGCCTTCCATTCCGATGTCTTTTGTGAAGTGGTATTTGAAGCTAATGGCCGGTACGCCGTTTTCGGCGCTCGAGCTCGAAAACTCATTGTTGTAGCCCAGGCCGAATCGGCCTTGGAGGTCTTTGGCTTCGCAGATCGAGGGGAGGGCGCCCCAGAGCGCAGCCGCACCGAGAATCGCTAATGCAAAGCGTTTTTTAGGGTTCAAAAGATTTCCCATTCTCTATGCGTATCGGTGCGTCGAACAAAAAGATGAGGAAAAAGGATACGTTGACAAGCCGTTCATAGTTTTCTAAACACGGGAATATGGCTTCAACCTTCGCTTCAGGCACCTCCACAGAGCTGGACCGCAAGTCCTTGAAAAAAGCAGACGAATTTGTTGTGACGACCAAAAAAATCTTTGAGTCGGTTTCTCAACAGACCACCTTAATGGTGGCCCTCGCCGTCATTTTGGTGGCGGGCGGAGTAGGGGCGGGGCTGTATTTCACCGCCAAGGCGAAGGGCAATCAAGAGGCTGCGAACGCTCTCTTTCTCGCCAAAGATAACACCGACAAACTGCGTGACGTCGTCCAAAAGTTTCCAAGTTCCCGCGCGGCTTTCGAAGCGCGATTGGCGCTGGGCGATTATTACTTCAACCATAACGAAGCCGAGAAATCGCTCGAGTGGTACCAAGGCGCTGCCGACACCGCTCACAATGGGTTTGAAAAAGCACTTTCACTTTATTCCTTGGGGTACTCTTTTGAAAAAGTCGATAAGCATGCGGATGCGGCCACTGCTTTTGAAAAGGGAGTGGGAATGGGAATCGCCGGCTTAAAAGGGGAGCTGCTCTTGGGCGCAGGTCGAAACTATTCTTTGGCTAAAAACAAAGCAAAAGCAGTGAGCACCTTAGATCAAGTGATCAAGGAATTGCCAAACTCACCTTATTCTCATGAAGCTCAGAAACTCAAAGGTCAGCTTGAAAAGTAATCTCGCTCTCCTGTCCTGTCTTCTTGCTGTTTTTGCCGCGAGCTGTGCGGGCAAGAACGTTCACAAGGATTTAAAAGAAGATCCAAAAATTCTAGTTCGTAAGTGGACCATGGCGACTCGAGGCGACTCGTTTAGCTGGGACGCCGGCGATCGGGGCTACGAATTTTCAAACCCCGTTTTGCTCGAGAACGCGCTGATCTTTGGAAACCATTCGACAGGTTTGATTTCTCTTTATCCGACTCTTGGCCAGGTTCGCTGGTCCTTGCAGATCAAGCGGGGAGTAGTGAGTGAACTCGCCGTCGATCGGGGCGCTGTCTTCTTTGGCGGCGGCGATGGCTTTGTTTACAGCGTGAACACGGAAACGGGTCGCGTGAACTGGCGCTATGATTTGCACAGCCCGGTGATTTCGAAGCCCGCAGTTTCTGGTGGCCGACTCTTTGTGACCACTGCTGATGACACGGTTTACGCTCTCGATGCAGGAACTGGCAAGTGGCTCTGGCACTACAAACGCCGCTCGTCTCAGTCCGCAACAATTTTGGGAGCTTCTTCACCGCTCGTCGATGGCAATGAAGTCATCGTGGGCTTGAGCGATGGGTTCTTGATTTCGCTTTCGCTCAATGAAGGCACGCTGCTCTGGGAAAAGAAGCTGAATAGCGCTCCGAAGTTCACGGACGTCGATGCGCATCCGGTTTTGGAAAGTGGAATTCTCTACGTTCCATCTTACGACGGTTCGCTCTACGCCTTGAAACGTCAGAAGGGCGAAATTCTTTGGCGCTTTGACAGCGGCGGAAGCAAGGCCGTGACTTTAGATGAAGACAAGATCTTCATGCCGTCGAGTGATGGCACCGTCTACGCTCTGAAAAAAGACGGTGGCAAACAGATTTGGAAGTTTGAGCTGGATGGGGGAACTCCCACAAAGCTCATTGTGACGGACAAGTACGTCATCATGGGTTCGACCCATCAGTATTTGTATGTTCTGGATAAAGCGACCGGCAAAGGTCTGTACCGATACAACGTGGGCTATGACAGTGGCTTCTACGGTTCTCCGGCCTACGATAAAACCAGTCAGCGCATCTACACGCTTTCTTCGGGTGGGAATCTTTACGCCTTCCAAATCCGCAAGAATCCGCCCCAGAAGCGGGCGCACGGCGAGACCGACCCGTATAAATTCTGAAGACTGTTTGCGGTTGGCGGTCTGCGGAAGCGGGCATCTGTCTGCTGAAGCCGCTTCTGCTTGAGTCTGATAAGAAATATTATGTCTACTATGTGTTCCATAAGTCCCATGATATCAAGATATTAGCACATCTTAACATATTGCTTGATTATATATGTCGGGTTTGATATTTACTCCCCGCGTTAAGTTGGTTGCTGAGCGTTTGAGGTGTGAAAAGATCTATGGTTAGCAAATTCGTCTGGATTAGTTTGGGACTTTTAGTTGGAACGGTTAGCGCCGAAGTATGGGCAGACAGTTATACTGTTGCTCCAATACAGAGGAAGGCCTTCAGAGGGTCTACTGCACTTCCTGCAGTTCAAAACGATCAGGATTTTATTGCCATCTATTTGCAGGATTCCTTTTCTACGATTCTCTTCGAAGAAAATTCGACGGTATTACAGAGTTTGCTAGGCATGGACATCGCGTTTCAGAATCAGAAAAAGTATGAAGGCGTCCATCAGCCTATGATTGACATGCCCGGAAATCGTCTCGTCCTGCACGATGATTTCGGAATGCCCAACGGAGAAAAAGTTTTTAATCGAAATCTTTATGATCTCTTCGGGAAACGAACCGACCTTGGACACGGTGCGATTCTGATTGGGTTAAGTAATAAGACTCAAAAAAAATATAAACGCCTCCTCGAACAATTTGCTGATGCGTCTTTTCCTAAGAATCCCGTTCCCACTCAAACGATGAAAGGTGCTGACTACTTTGTTTTTTCGAATAACGGTAAAGTCCTCGACTACAGCCTCCTCTTCATGGCCTTTTATGGGGATACTGATATCGCTTCATTCATTGCAAATGGTTTGAGCGGTCTCACTAGCGTATTTGACCTTCCTATTCTCAATAAGCAGGGCGCGTTTCAAGACATCGAAATGTTCCGGGAAGTCGGCGATGCAGACGGAAGTTTTTGGTTTAATTTCGCGTCGGACAATCTTCCGGCAGTTCTTGGAGCAATCGTTTCCTACAAAGGAAATCCTTCAGTAGGTCGCGGTTATAGCACTTTCGCAAAACGGCGCGATCGCACTCCGAAACCCGAAGGATTTTTTGGAGTTTACAAACCAGATGAACTCCCTTTTGAGCCGGCAAATGATCCTGATGCCATCGTTCAAGGATATAACTGTTTGGACTTCGTTTATACCGTGGCTCAGGCTTCTGGAGCTATTTCTCCAAGAGAAGCTCATGACATCAAGGCCGAGATCCTTTTTCCGAAGGAGCCACTAGATCTTTCTAGAAAGCTCCCGTTAGGTGCCACCGGTCTGACATTAGAAAGTTGGTTGAATTCTTATAAACCGAATGCCCTCATGATGGCAGCAGCGATGCCAGATCTGAGCAGCGGATCGTTGCAGCTTTTTGATCTACCCCAACTCGCACGTGGAGTAATCGAGCAGTCCATGCGCACGGGACTAGTTCCTCCGTTTGGTCGAATTAATGTTTTTGATCAGACCAAGGGAATCCGTTTTCTTCGCGAAAAAGTTGAACGAAATCGTGCTCAGGGACGTACTGGAAGCTCAGGTTATCCTGCCCTTTCAGTTCGAGAGGAACTCTATAGCCTTCGTAAAATGGCTGAGAAAAATATCTTGCCCACAACCATCGGTCCCCAATCTCGTTATGATACAGCTGATTCAGCTGGTTTCTTAAGTTCGCCGGAATATCGCGAATATCTTGCCGAGGCAGAACACCTCCGAAAGGTCGGTATTCGTAATCTGGGCGGAAACTACAAAACCCCATCCGGGGAGACTGTGTATCTGAGCGGTGAAGCGGTGCTTGCGAAATTTAAAGAGATTCAAGACGCTGCTGCGAAGCAGATCGGTCACATAGACAGGTAGGAAGAGTTCATGCCTCGTCAGTTTGCTTGGACAGTGATTGTACTTGCGATTTTTTCGAGCTCCGAAAAGTGCTGGGCCGAATCGCGCGTCGTCTACGAGTCTGGCAATATTCAGGCGGCCGTCCTCGAAGGAAGTTGGCGTCAGATTGGGAGCGATGCAGCCAGGCTGAGTCGACTCGATCAGAAGCAGCTCCTCCCCCTCGTGATCAAGAGAAACTTTGATCGTCTCGTGAATGAAAATGTTCCCGATCAGGGGAATATGCGTGCGCGTCCTGGTATTTTCCTCACCAAGCTGATTGCGAAGATTCCGGCTGAAGACATGGAGATTTTTAAGGGCGTCTCTGAAAGCCTCAATATTTCGGCGGATGAAATTGCTCGCGCTTACCTCATCCCTGAGATGAATAACTACATCGCGATTGCTCTGAAAACCAAGTCGCAGGCTGCGATTATGGGGTTGTTTAATTGCACTTCGTTTTCTACTCAGGCGAGTGATGTTCGGATTCTGGCTCGCAATATGGATTTTCCAGGCACTGGAATTCTGGACAAGTCCCTAGCTCTCTATTTGCTGGTGCCTGAGCAGGGACACAAGATTCTGACCGTCTCTCCTCGCGGAATTCCCGTACCTGGGATTTCCGGAATGAATGACCAGGGGCTATCTCTGGTTCTGCACACGGCTTATTCCAAGAGCATTGACATGGAGGGTGCGAGTGCTCCTGTGCTTTCCATCAATCGTGAAATCTTGCAGAAAGCTGCATCGATTGACGAAGCCGTGGCTATTTACAAAAAGTATCGCTATCGAAGTGGCTGGTTAGTTCATGTTGCTGACTCGAAATCTTCCGCTGTGATTGAACTCAGCGGAAAGGGTGTCACCGTATTTCAGAGAGAAACGGGCTTGACGGCACTGACGAATTCTTATCAATCCGAAAGGGAACGTGCCGACGAATTACGGTTTTCTCCTGGAGCGGAGTTGCATAATCGAGATCGCTTGGCTCGATTGTACGAACTTGCTCCCGGCGTGAAGCAAATCTCCGACGCGATGGGCGTGCTTTCGGATTCTTACTCCCCCTACTCACGTTCACAGGTGGATTTTTCGAACAGTGCCATCCGGGCTGTCGACCAAGTCTCCAGTATGATTTTTGTTCCGAACAAAGCTGAGCTCTGGGTTGCCGATGGGTTGACTCCCTCGAGTTTGGGAACCTTTTATCGTTTCAGTATCGACCAGATGCTGAAGGCAGAGCGACCTCTGCCGATTGAAAATTCGGCTCAACCCGTACCAGCATCGCATCGTTACGGCTTGGCGAATGCCGAGATCAATCAGAATTCTAATGGCAAGGCCGGATACACTCAACTCTTAGAAGCTGGAAAGCTTGCCAGAGATTGCAGTTTCGATCTCATGATTGGTTCTCAGGCGATGAGCCGGAAGGAAAATGAAACCGCTGCAAAGGCGTTGGCCTCGGCCGCGACCTGCCAGGTTCTGAGTCCTCATCACCAGGCGATTGCGCTCTATTTGAAAGGGTTGAATCTGATTATTCTGAAGGCGCCTCTCAAAGATTCAGGCGAATATTTATCGGCTGCCCTGCAGCTCGAAGTCGCTCTTCCAAAGACCTTGGGGATTGATGCGGATTCCAGTTTGATCAAGGGGATTCAAGAGGATTTAGCCTCCATCAATGCCGGGAAGGAGCCTTCGGGCCTTCGATTTCGGGATTATGGGTTAGATTTCAAAGTCGGCGACAAGGTTTTGGGCTGGTAATAGCCCTGCCCTCTAGGGTTGCGAAAGCCCCCAATCCCTGTTAACCCGACCCCCTCTTATGGGGCGGGGTTTTCTCTCAGCCGTTGGGCTTAGCATCGTGATTTTTTCAACAGTCTCCTCAGCTTGGGCGTCGATTGATGCTCGGGTTTTTGAGGCGATGGATCTGGAGTTTAACGGGGTCCCCCCGGCCAAAGGCAGGGTTGGAAAGCCGCTCTGGACAGCTCTGGAGCTCTATCAGCGCAAGGAGGATGTTCTGGCTCATTTCGGGGCACCTCCCGAAATTGACTATGACAGCCGCTGGCAGGATTTGATCCAGGTTCGGCCCTTTTCGCAGTCCTCCCAAGGCATCACCGATCTCTTGAAGTATTTGGACCCCGAGGCTCAATTTGGCAGGTTTTTTGAGGTCGGTACCCTGCCCTCGCTGCTCCGGGCTTATAGGGACCGGGATTCCCGGTCGGTTTCCGATTACGACGTTCCGTTTCTGCCCGCAACCCTCGCGCAGCCCCCTGCCTTCTTAGAGGGCATTCAAAAGGCTGCCGCTCAGAAGGGTTCGGCAAAGCCCCTGCAGGGCCTGCGAATTGCCCTGGACCCCGGCCACATGGGGTCGAAGAAATGGGATCAGCTGAGCGGCAAGTACATTGTGGATATCAAGTCCGGCAAACGCTTGAGTGAGGGCGAGATTGCCCTTCAAACGGCCCTGCTTTTAGAAGCCGAACTCACCCGCCTAGGTGCGCAGGTGTTTGTGACGAGGAGGGGAATGCATGCGGTGACTCCCCTGCCCTACGACCAACTCGATGTGGATGAATTTGCAGTTCGGTACTTGCGCGAAAACTCGCTTACCTCGTGGTTCACGGATTTGATTCAGACGCAAAATAAGGGAGCTCCCCTTTACGCAAGTTTTAAAAATAGCTCGAATTTTAAGGCACTTTTTACGGATTATGCAAAGTCTGTGTACTATTTATTAGGCGCGGATCTGCAAGCTCGTGCGGAAATCATCGAAGCTTTTGACCCGCATATTACTTTAGTTCTTCACTATGACGTGGCTACGAGTTCATCTGCAGACCATGGTTTATCTGCCGGTGGGCGGAACGGAACCAAGGCCTACGTGGTGGGAAGTTTTGAGGAAGAAGAGTTTGCTTCCGCCGAAGATCGCTTCTTTTTTGTAAAGCATTTGATGGAACCTGAAGCTTGGAATGAATCCGTGAAGCTCAGTCAGGCGATGGTGGATACCTTACAGACCCAGCTCGCTATTCCGTTCGATAAGAGCGGGGGGAGCGCTAAACAGACCATTTCTCCCGGGGTTTTTTCACGAAATCTTGTACTTTGCCGAAACCTCACGGGCCATGCTTTGAGCTATCTTGAGATTCTCTTCTATAATGATCCTAAGGAGTTCGCGGAACTCACGAAGTCCAATTACACAATGACTATTGATGGTAAGGCCTACCCCTATTCGCAGCGCTTGGTGGACGTGTCGAATGCCCTTCGGGACGGCGTTCTGGCCTACGTTGGGAAGCATTTTTTAAATTAAATAAGAATAACTAAATAAATTGGTTGACTAGGCGCACCATAATCACTAAATTGCGCTCAAAGACTATTTTATTTTTAGAGGAATTTTATGAAGTACTTGTCGTATGTCGCTTTGGTCCCAATGGCTCTTTCGCTCGCAGCTTGTAAGAAGGAATGGTCGCATGACACTTGCGAAATTCGCTACCTGCCGAAATTGGTTTTCGTCACGAAGGATGGAAAACATCGCCAGATCATCGACTACGCACGAGTGGCTGGTGAACTTGAAGCAAAGCGATATACCTTTGCTGACGACGGCACCCTCACCGCTCGCCTCTTCATCAAGTATCAAGGCTTGAAAGATGCTACGAAAGCGAAGTGCTCGGTACAGCTCGCTGTATTGAACAACTTAAACTCTCCCGCTGCTGATCAAGGCGCAGGCGTGACGTTGAAAACTGTTTCTGCAGATAGCACTGTGAAGTGGAACGGTCCGGTGGGTGACATCGACCAAGCCTGCTTCCAAGAAGATGGCTATCAAGCTCTGATTCTCGAGCTCTTAGATAAGACCCCGTATTGTAACCGCATCAGCCCATCGGCTCCGAAGCCCGCTGGCGACAAGAGTCCGGTCGTTGATGTTAAACCGTATTTGTATAATCAAGATCAGCAGCAGCAACAGCTTCAGATTAAGACTGAGCCGAAGCCCGCAGCAGCTCTACCACAGCCAGCTCCAGCCGATAAGATGATCGAGCTAGAGCCTGCTGGTGCGCCGGTAGCTCAGCCGGGACACGAAGCTCCGTAACGAACCTGGTTATTTGGGGATGCCCGCTTTGTGGGTATCAACCACTTCTCCAGCGCTCCACTCACCTTCGTCAGGTGATTTGGCAGCGCGGCCAGAAATTCGCCTAGCCGGGGCGTCTGAGGGGGGGTTGACCGCATTAGCGATTCCCAGAAGTTCGTTCAGGATGGCCTTTGATTTGTCGACGCTATTGATGACGAACTTTACCTTCACAGTAGCGCTGAGCTCCTTGTCGCCAATGTCGAGCGAGTCTTCTTTGATGTAGATGTCTTTTCCTTCGAAGGTTCCTGCTTTGGTGACCAACGAAAGTTTCACATCACTATTCGTCAGCTGTGCCGAAGGAATTCGAAATTTCTCTAAGGGAAGAGTTCCAGAAATGTTTGCTCCACTGATGTTGACATCCACGGTTCCTTGCTTCTTACCAATAGAGTAATGGATGGTTGCGATACCGCCGTCGAGCTCTTTCAAGAGTCTCACGCGGTTATTGCCGCCCAGTAACTCGAGGCGGCCTTCAATCGTAATCAAGCCAGAGTCGAAAGTTTTTAAACCCGACCAAGGAGCGACGTATCTTTCTTTGATGCCGCCGTCGGGACCCATGGTACTGACGTAACATCCGCTCAAAAGGCTCGAAGCCGCAATGAGACCCATAACCAATAAAAATTTTGAATTTGTAGAACGCATTGGGTGTCTACCTCTCTTCTCTCTACCCCAAGAAAAGCAAGTCTGATGCCGAGCTGGGTTAAATTGTAACTATTGAAAAAGTAGGACATTTCCGGGTTTGGAAGTGTACCGGGATTAGGCGGTCGGTGACTAAAGTTTAGACAGGTGTAATTCCTAAACGGGCGATGGGATGGGGGGATTTTCGGCGCTCCCAACGAAACTTTTGCGATTTTTCGTGGCACAACGTCTGCAAAACGAGTCCTCATGAAATATTTGAACTTCGATTTTCGCGGACGCCGTAAGAAATTTGCTGTCGCTTTTGTTCTTCTATCTTTAGCGAGCACTTCCAATCTGGTCTTGGCAGATTCTGATCCCAGTGATGAACAAATCATTCAGTCTTGTGAGCATTTTCGAAAGTTTTTCGAATCCGCTAGCAAGGAGCCAAAAACTGAAGAGCAAGTGAAAGCTTGGCTTCCTTTTCATGAGCGCCTTGAAAAGGTCTGCGGAATTAAGATTCCTCTTCCTGCTCCTAAAAAAGGAGTCGTAGGGGTCGGTGAAATTCAAATTTTGGAAGTAGGCCCTGAAGAGCGCTCTTCGGGCGCTGCTAATTAGTTCCCGCTGAAGAATGCGGCTGAAGA
>FRDC01002522.1_pt2 | contig 12132 bp, 6 predicted proteins | sample 1106171 | NCBI WGS metagenome assembly FRDC01 (sample SAMEA3930566, study PRJEB13176) | freshwater metagenome | biome: Drinking water system; feature: drinking water; material: water | place: Singapore | collected 2014-12-20
AGCAGCTGGCAGCGCGCATCGCCCTGAACCAGACCGACGGCCTGGGCCCGCAGGTGGTCGAACAGTGGCAGGCGGCCGACCGCGCGCTGCCGGCCTGCGACGCGGCGTTCGACTGGGCGAAGGGCCAGCCGCTGCTGACGCCGGCGCTGATCGAGGCGCGGGCGCGCCGGGTCGCCGGCAACGGTTACGGCGCCCTGGCCAAGGTGATCGCGACGCCGCTGGCGGCCGATGTCCGCGCTCGCATCGCGCAGTGGGCGGCGCTGATCGACGCGCCGCAGAAGGCGCTCGACGCGCTGATCGCCGATCCGGCCCGGCCGGTCGACGACGAAGCCCTGCTCGATGGCTGGCAGCGCTACGCCCGCAAGGACCCGGAAGCCGCCGCCACGCGGTTCGCCGCGCTGCGCGAGGCGCGCCGGCTCGACGACACCGCCGCCAGCCGCTACGCCCGCGCGCTGGCGCTGGGGCTGGCCTGGAGCCGCAAGCCGGCGGCGCTCGACTGGTTCGCGAAGACGCTGCCGGCCGATATCGATGTCGTGACCGCCGAATGGTGGGCGCGTGCCGCGCTGTGGAGCGGCGACTGGCCGCAGGTGACGCGGGCCATCGCGCTGCTGCCGGAGGCCAGCCGCAGCGAGCAGCGCTGGCGCTACTGGTCGGCGCGGGCGGCAGCGGCTGGTGGCGACGAAACCGCCAAGGCGCAGCTGGCGATGCTGGCCGGCGAGGACGGCTGGTATCCGGCGCTGGCGGCGGCCCAGGCGGGCGCCCGCTACGCGCCGCACCCGCAGCCGCTTGGCGTCGACGAAGCGCGGATCGCCAAGCTCGACGCGCTGCCCGGCTTCATCCGCGCACGCGAGCTGTTCCGGGTCGCGCAGCGCACACCGGCGTCGGTGGAGTTCGCGGTCGCCTACGAATCGCTGGAGGCCGCCGCCCGCCCGCAGGCCGTGTTCCTGCCGATGCGTTGGGGCTGGTACGAGCAGGGTGTGGCCACGGCATCGCGGCAGAAGGTCTTCACCGACTACGCCACCCTCTATCCGCGTCCGTATGACGCGCCGGTCAAGGCCGGCGCGGCGCTGTCCGGCTTGCCGCCGACCTTGATCTACGGCCTGCTGCGCCAGGAAAGCCTGTACCGCGCCGATGCCGTGTCATCGGCCAACGCCTACGGCCTGACCCAGATGCTGATCGAGACCGCCGCCCGCACCGCGCGCAAGTGGGCGCGGCCGGTGCCGAACCGCGACGCACTGTTCGATCCGGCCACCAACGTGCCGCTGGGCGCGGCGCATCTGCGCGATCTGGTCGACCGTTTTGCCGGCCAGGTTCCGGTGGCCATCGCCGGCTACAACGCCGGCCCCAACGCCGCTGCCCGCTGGCTGCCGGAACGCCCGCTGCCGGCCGATATCTGGATCGAGAACATTCCGTTCAACGAAACCCGCAACTACGTGCAGCGGGTGCTGTGGCATTCGCTGGTGTTCGCCTGGCTGGCGGCGGATGGCAAGCCGCAGCCGGTGGAGCCGTGGCTGACGCCGATCGCGCAGCCGTCGGTCGTGGCCGGTGACGAAGGCCTGCCGTGATGCGCCGCTACCGCGTCGGCGGCGCCGTGCGCGACCGCCTGCTCGATCGCCCGGTGCTGGAGCACGACTGGGTGGTCACCGGCGCCACGCCGGAAGAAATGGTGGCGCTCGGCTACAAGCCGGTCGGCAAGGACTTCCCGGTGTTCCTGCACCCGCAGACCAAGGAAGAGCACGCGCTGGCGCGCACCGAGCGTAAGTCCGGCCGCGGCTACCACGGCTTCACCGTCTACGCGGCCCCCGACGTCACGCTCGAACAGGACCTGATCCGCCGCGACCTGACCGTCAACGCGATGGCCGAGGACGAAACCGGCGCGCTGATCGACCCCTACGGCGGCGTCGCCGACCTCGACGCCCGCCTGCTGCGCCATGTGTCGGACGCCTTCGCCGAAGACCCGGTGCGGGTGCTGCGCACGGCCCGCTTCCATTCGCGCTACGCCTACCTCGGGTTCTCCGTCGCGGCCGACACCCTGGCGCTGATGCGCCAGATGGTCGAGGCCGGCGAAGTCGACCACCTGACGCCCGAGCGGGTCTGGAAGGAAACCGAGCGGGCCCTGATGCAGCCGCAGCCGTCGCTGTACTTCACGACCCTGCGCGAATGCGGCGCGCTGGCCCGGCTGATGCCGGAACTGGATGCGCTGTTCGGCGTGCCGCAGCCGGCGAAGCACCATCCGGAAATCGACACCGGCCTGCACGTGATGCTGACGCTCGACTGCGCGGCCCGCTGCAATGCGCCGCTGACGGTGCGCTATGCCGCGCTGTGCCATGACTTCGGCAAGGCGCTGACGCCGGCAGAAATCCTGCCCAGCCACTACGGCCACGAAGCCAGCGGCGTGCCCTGCGTCGAAGCCCTCAGCGCCCGGCTGAAGGTGCCGGCCGACTGCCGAGAGCTGGCGCTGCACGTCTGCCGCGAGCATCTGCTGGTGCACCAGGCGCGCGAGCTGACGCCCGGCACCCTGATGCAGCTGCTGGAACGCCTCGACGCGCTGCGCCGGCCGGCCCGTTTCGAGGAATTCCTGCTCGCCTGCGAATGCGATGCCCGTGGCCGCACCGGCCTCGAGGACCGCGACTATCCGCAGCCGCTGTACCTGCGCGAAGCGCTGAAGCGCGCGCAGGCGGTGCAGGTGGCATCGGTCACCGCCGACGGCTACGCCGGCGCCGCCATCGGCGCCGAACTGCGGACGCGGCGGATCAAGGCGCTGAAGACGCTGCGCGAAACCTGGGCCGCCTGACCCACCGCCTTGATCAGCGTGTCGATCCGCCCGGCGCCACGCTGACGGTTAACCCGGCAAACAGCGCCGACGTCGGCCGCAGCCGGCCATAGACCCCGAGCGCCGGACCGCGAAACCAGTCGCCACCGGCAAACAGCTGGCAGCGGTCATCGATTCGGTAGCGCAGCCGCGGGCGCAGTGCCCAATCGCCATCTGCGGGTGCCCAGGCGCCATCGAACGACAGCGCCCAGCGCAGGTCCGGGGTATTGAGCGCGTAGCCGGCACCGAGTTGGGCGCGGTGGCGGTGGCGTTCGTCATTGAAGCTGGCACTGGCAGCGGCCAGCGGCTGCAGCGCTTGGGGCACCGATGCCGGTTCGATCCAGCCCGGGATGTACTTCCACTCCGCCTGCACGAACAGCGACGAGGCACCGAACGCGCGCTCGACGCCGAGTACGCTGTCGAGCGCCGATTCGCGCCGGGACAGCGCGTCGCCGCCAGAGCCGCGTACTCGCGTCCACGCGCTTTCGCCGCGCAGCACCCACGGTCCGAACACGGCCTCGCCGTCGACGCCGATGATCTCGGCCGCAGGATGGTCGAGCGGCAGCTCGCCGACTGCGGACGCGTCCGCCGACAGCGCTAGGTTCGGCAGCCGCGTTGGCCCACGCAGGTAGGACATCGAGCCGGACAGCCACTCGCCGGTGCGATCGACCCGCAGGCCGGCCGCGCCGGGTGTCCAGCCGGGGCGCCGGGCGCGATAACGCGCGCCGGACGCCGGCGGCAACGGTACCGTCGAGGCGCGGAACCGTGGCTGCCAGACCATCTGCAGCATGGTCGCCGTGCCGATGCGCTGCTGCGCGGTGAGCATCGGCAGGCCGAGCTTCTGATCGCCGTCGCGGTCGACCAGCCGCGTGTAGTCGCGGGCGGCGACGTTGTCGGTCGGGTTCAGCACATCGGTGCGGCCCCAGTTGATGACCTGCCAGCCGAGCCGGACGCTGGTCGCCGCCTGCTTCCATCCGACCCAGGCTTCGCGTATCTGCGCCTGCGTGCGTGACAGGTTGGTCGGCCACGTCTGTTCGCGCGCGGCATCGGCCACCAAGGCAAGCGCATACCCGCCCGGCAGCGCGGCACTGGCATCCAGGCCCACGCGCGGCACGGCAACCGCGTCCGCGCCGTCGTTGCGCCGCGTGCCGCTCCAGCCGGCAAGCGAAGCGTCCAGCGTCAGCTTGCGACGCAGCCGTGTCCGGCGTGGCGCCGGCAGTGGCGGCAGCGATTCCGTGGCCGGCGCCGATGTCTGGGGCGCTACTGCAGCAGGGGCGGTCGGCGGCAGCGACAGCCGCTCGCTGTAGCGCAGCGCCAACGGCTCCGCCGCACCGGCGCTACCGACGAGCCAGGCCAGCAACAGCCCTGACGACCTGCGCTTCACGGCTCGTCGGCAAGGCTCGCCGGTGACAACGCCGCATCGTCGACGCGGGCCAGATACTCGAAGCGCTCGACGGCGATCAGCGTCGAGCCGCCGCCGGCCAGATCGCGCGCCTCGATGCGGTACGGCAGCCATTTGCCGGGCTGCTCGGCGACCGGCTTCAGATCGCGGTAGTTCAGCGTTTTCAGTGGCCGGCCGGCTTCATCCCAGGCGCTCATCTGCAGCGGCACGGGGCTGTCCTTGGCAACCCAGGTTTCGCGACGGCTGTAGCCGCTGGTGCGCTTGACCGAATCGGTCGACGGCGTCGACAGCACGCGCCAGCACGGCGTGCCGTCGATGGTCTCCTCGCCATTCGCGGCGTGCGTCCACTGCGCCGTCTTGAAGCCGAGAACATCGCCGTTCGACAGCACGGTGCCGAGAAAGCTGTCGCGCTCGTTGTCGGCCACCAGCCGGCGGGTCTTCTTCACTGCGGGCACGTAAACCCACAGCTCGTTGTCACGCTCGCGATGCTCGACCAGCAAGGTCGCCAGGCCGCGCGCGTCCTCCGGAAACTCGTAGCGCGCCAGCCGCGTCGTGTCGCCGCCAGCATCGGTCCGTATCAGGCTCGACACCCGCCGCAGCCGCTTCGACCCGGACGCCGACACCAGATCGAAGCGGTAGTCGATCCGTGCGCCCTTCACCAACAGCGTCTGACGGCTCGCTTCGATCAGTGTCGCCGGGTCCGGGTCCGGGTCCGGGGTCGGCTCGGCGGCCTGCACCGGGGGGCATAGTGCTGCGGTCAGACAGAGCAGTGCGGGCAGGGCATGGACAAGCACGCAGCGCCGGAACAACCGGCGCGAGAGCAGGGACATTCGGGTACTCATGGCGTATTGGGCTCGGTGGTGCGCGTTTCGGGCGCAGGTCTGCCCGCCGTCAGCCAGCCCGGCCTGCGCCAAGCGAGCCAGGCCGGGATCAGCATCAGCGCTGCGAGAGCGCTGGACGTCATTGCGGCTGCAATCAGCAGTGCCATCCACTGATGGATGTAGAAGCCGAATGACAAGCCGAGTACCCCGTAGCCGACCGCGACCGCCGTCGCGACGTAGAGACAGGCTTGACCAGCTGTGGTCACGGTCGCGTGCAGAGGATCAGCGCTGCCTGCGCGGACTTCCTCGCGAAAACGCGCGATCATGTAGACCGCATAGTCGGCCCCAATACCGACGGTCATGGCCGAAATCAGCGAGGTCGGCACGTTCAGTGGAATGCCGAGCCAGCCGAGCAGTCCGAAATTGACGAGCACGGCGATGAGCAGAGGCAGCATCACCAGCAGTCCGGCGCTGGCCGAGCGAAACACCAAGGCCGCGATGACAAACACCACACCGCCGATCTGTGCGATGTTCAGCAGCTTGTCGTGGACCAGCACTTCGTTCAGCGCGGCGGCTTCGGCGACCCCGCCGCCGAACGAGAACGCGATGCCGGCCGGCAGCGTGGCCTTTGCCTGCGCGCTGGCATGCGCGATCAGCGCTTCGATGCTCGTGCTGTCGTCGCGCTTGACGAAGATTTTCAAGTTCAGCCAGCGCTCGTTGAAGTCGATGTGCGAGGCCAGATCGCGAGCATCGCCGGCTTGCCCGTAGAGCAGCAGGTACTGGGTAACCTGTGCGGCGGTGGTCGGTAGCTCGAAGTGGGCGGCGGCTTCGCCAATCAGCGCCTGGTTGATTCGCTTCAGCACATCGACGATTGACACCGTGCGCCCGACACCAGGCCATGCAGCGAGCAGCTGCTGAAGCCGGTCCAGCCCCTTCAGTAGCGCCGGATCACGCGCGCCGCCGTCGGTTCCACTGTCGATCATCAGATAGAGCACTTGGGAGCCGGCGAGCGCAGCGTTGATCGCTGCATCGTCGCGGCGCAGTTCCGTCCATGGCGCAAAGTTCGAGCGGTTCGAGTTCTCGATCGTCACCCGCGGCACGCCCAGCAGGGCGATTGCCCCGAGGGCTGCCCAGATCACGAACGGCGCTTTGCCGTACAGGCGACCGGCCAGCGCATCGGTCAGCCGAAGCCAGATCGACGGGCGCGGTACTGACTGTGTTGCTGCTCGTGAGCGCGGTGGCGGCAGCGAAGCCCGTAGCGCGGGGATGAAGCTCAGCTCAATCACCAGTGCGCTGAGGATGCCAAGGCCGGTGAAGATGCCGAAGGTCTTGACCGTACGGATCTCGAAAATGGTCAGCGACAAGAAGCCCAGGGCGGCAATCAGGCTGGCAACTACCATGTAGCGGCCGACCTTGTCGAGCGCCAGTACCACCGCTTCCTCGTTGGCGCGACGCGGGTCCAGATGGCCGGCTGCGATCAGCCGGTCGTACTCCTCGTAGTAGCGCTTGAGAATCTGAACCGCATGTCCGGCGGCGACCGCCAGGATCAGGATCGGTGTCGTCGCATTGAACACGTCGAGCGGAATGCCGCTCAGGCCCATGATTCCCAGTACCCAAATCAGCGCCAGCGTCGCGGTGACTAGCGGTAGCACGAGGCCCTGAACGCTCCGGAACGCCTCCAGGTGGATGAGGCCGATCAACACGATGGCCAGCGGCAGCAGAAGGATCATCCGTTCTGAATACAGCTCCAGTTCGCCAAGGACGGCGACATGGCCGCCGACGTGCACACGGACATCGTCGCTGCGGATCGCGTCGATGGCCGGTGTCACGCGCCGCAGGAACGCGCCGTAGCCCTGCGGATCGGGCTCGAACTGTGCGAATACCGCAACGGTGCGGCGGTCGTCGGACGCGATCAACTGCCGGTACAGCGGGTTCTCGGCCAGCAGCGCCGCCAGCGACAAGCCTCCGGCCAGCGCTTCGAAAAACGGCCTGATGCGAATGCCGTCGCCCGTGCTCTCGATCGCCTTGGTATTGGGTGACGCGAGGCTTTGCACCATGTGCCGGACCACGCCGCGCTCAGCCATTAGCGCATCGGTCAAGGCGCGCACCTTGGCCCGAATGGCCGGCGTGTCCGCGGGCCCGGTGGCCGGTATCAGCGTCACGACCAGCGTGTACTTCTCGCCAAACACCTCTTCGAGGACCGACTTCGACGCCACGTAGGGGTGTGACTGCGGCAGGATCGCCGCTGGATCAATCACCACCCGCAGGCCGGCGGCGCTGTACAGCGCAGCGACGGTCACCAGCAGTGCCCCCGCGATCACCAGACCGCGACGACGGATGACCCAGCGCAGCCATGCGGTCATGGTGCCGCGTGCTCCGTGGTCAGTTCGGCTTCGGCACGGCGGATGCAAGCGGCGATCAATCGTGCCGCTTTGCGGCAATCGTCGGGCTCGTGTGCGGCCATCACCTGCAGGCGGAAGCGGGAGCGACCGATAGGGACGACCGGGAACTCAGCCAGATTGACGAGGACCCCTTCGCCTGCGACGTCGCGCGACACGCGACGTCCGACGACCTCAGCGCCCACGACAACCGGCACGATTGCGTGGGGAGCGCCGACCAGAGTCAAGGATTGCAAATCAAGTTCGTCGCGCAAGGCAACGACCGCGCACGCAAGCCGCTGACGCAATACCTCGCCGGCAGGCGCACGGATGATCGATACGGCTTCAAGAACAGCGGCGATTTGTGCGGGCGACAGCGCGTTAGAAAAAATGTTGGGCGCCCCGCAGTAGCGCGCATATTCCTTCACTGCCTTGCTTCGCGTCGCAATGAAGCCGCCGTTGGACGCGAACGTCTTCGAGAACGAGCCCATCACGATATCGATCTTCCCGAGCATGCCCTGCAAGCCGATCTGGCCGGTTCCGTTCGGGCCGCAGTTGCCGAGGTCGTGTGCGACGTCGACAACCAGCGTCGCGTCGAACTCGCGGCAGACCGCCTGATAACGGGGCAGATCCGGGCTATCTGCATCCATCGAAAACGTCCCTTCGGTGACGACCAGGATCAGGTTGGTTCGATCGGAAGCCCGGATCGTCGCAAGCGCTTTGCGAACCGCCTCGACATCGAGATGGCGATGACGGTGCACGTTCCTGGTCGCGGCCATCGCCCCTTCCTGCAGGCAGTTGTGCGCGAGCTCATCGAGCACCACGTGATCGCCGGCGCGCACCAGTCCCTTGATCACGCCGTATCCGGCCGCCCAGCCGGTCGGGAATAGCAGTACGTGTTCAGTGCAGAGCCATTCCGCCAGCGATGATTCCAGCATCAGTGCGGTGTGAACGTTTCCTGCCAGTGCCGTCGACCCTGCGCTGTGCACGCCGTACTGACGGATCGCCTCGATCGCCGCTTCGCGGACTGCCGGGTGCGATGAAAGCGACAGGTAGTCTTGCGTGGCGAAGTTGATGCCGCTGAATTGCGCGCCGTCGGAGTGCTGCAGCCGTATGTGCGGTCCGGGTGCTTCCAGCAGGTACTTGGCATACGGCCAGTAGCCGGCCGACTCGCGGGCGCTGCGCCATGCTTCGAATGGCGCAGCGCGCTGCTCGATGTCAGCAGCGGGCGCGACGAGATAGTCGCGCAGGCTACCGCGCGCTGGGTCAGCGTTCATTGGAATCTCCAGACAAAGTCGATCAACACAAATGCTGAGAGCAAATGGCGGAAGGGTCAGCGGACGGGATTGGTCAACAACACGGGCGAAGCGCCGACCTGCGCTTCTGAGGCAATCCGCAGCGCGTTGACGAGTTCCTTGACCGTGTTCGTGTTGCTCGCGCAAGCGTCCGTCGTCGCACACTTGTTGATGGCGTCGGCAACCGAACTGATCAGACGGGTCTTTGCGTCAAGATGTCCTTCAAGCTTGGTGTAGTACCCGGCTTCGGCGCTGATGAGATCAAGACATTTGCCCAGCACGGTTACGGAGGCGACAGCCGTCTTTTCGAGCGCACTTTTCACCGCGGCCGCTTTGTCTGATCCGGATGCGTTATCCGAAGCTGGCGCGGGTTCCATTCTGGCGAGCGCTACTGCCCGGGCTGGATCGGTCTGATCGCCGATGATCGATGTACATACCTCCTGCCCGTAGCCCAGCGACAAAGTGTCGCGAACGATGTTGGTGACCGCACCAGCCACAGCCGCAGCGGCGTTCGAATCAAGGCTGCTTGGAATGACGAAGGGCCGGATGTCACCCGCGGTACCGGTCGTCCCCCCAGTAGTCAGCGATGCGATCCGCGCGGCGTCGATCGCGGCCAGCGACTGCTTGCGTTCGGCCAGCGTTTTCTTGGCGTCCGCCACAGCCGCGTCCGCAAGCTTCGCGGCCTTTTCCGCATCTGCGACATCTTTCTCCCGTTTGTCGACCGCAGTCTTCAGGTCATTGACCTTCTTCGTGTCGTCGTCGGTCTTGGGCGATTTGCCCTCCAGCCTTTGAATCTCTGCCTTGTCCGCTGTATTGGCGGTGGACTGCTTCTTCGCGGTGTCGACAACGGCGGCTGCAGCAGCTGCTTCCGACTCCTTTTTCTTCAGGTCGGCCTCGCCCTCGGCCACGGCCGCACGGGCAGCTTCCGTTTTCTGCGTGAGGTTTGCGACCAACTCCGCGTTGTTGGCTGCCGCGTTACCGGACAGCACCACCGCCGGTGCCCGCACCGCCCCGGTCAGCTGCTCGATCGACAGCAGCGCGACCATCGTGCTCTGGAACCGGCGCTGCAGGGTTTCGAGACCCAGTTTCGAGATGCCGCCGTTGGCATAGGCCTCGCACTGCCGATACGTGATATCGCGCAGGATCTGGATCGACGTGGTACGGAGGCCGATGCTCGCCGCCCCTTCCGAAAAGCCGCCGTTGATTGAGCCGCCGCCGCGCGTATCTACGTTTACCGTCGCGCCGAACTGAGCAGCCAGGTTCGACAGCGCATCCGGGCTCGGCTCGGCGCAAAAGCTCTGGAAGGCTTTCTGAACGATTCGGTCGCCTTCCTTCTCGGTTTCAGTTCGAGCGATCGTGTAGACGCCGCGCTGCTTGGCATCCATCAGGATCGCTTCCGAACGAGTGCCCGGCGCGCCATCAAGGTCGCGTACTGCGTTGTAATGCGTCAGCGCGGCGCAACCCTGCAGCCCGATCACCAGCGGCAGCAGCAGCGCGGCCGATCTCGGGCGGAGACCAATCCGGGAATGCGGAAGGGTACTCGGGCGGCTAGCGGACGGGGTGATGCGGATCGGGTTCATGGCAGGCTCCTGAGGCGGACTCGGCCTGGATGGTGCAGGGCGGGTCGTAGGCGATGGCACGTGTCCGGCGTATGCGGGCGTTATCAGCATTGACGGGCGTGGTTGGCCGAGTCCTGTCGGATTCCCAACGAATTTCCAACGGAGTTCTATCGGTGCCTCGTGCCCACCGGGTTTCGGGGTAAGCCGCGCGGTGGCGGTACGCCATGCAACCTTTCGGTCATTTCCGGTATCTATTGCGTCGGGGCCGCGTCCTGCGGCCACCCGCATTTCCTTCACGAGGTTGAAACCCTTGAAACGCACGATTCTCATGGCGTCGGCCGTGGCCTTGATGGCCGGCTGCGGCAAGACCGCCGAAGCGCCGAAGCCGGCATTGCCGCTGAGCTCCGGCATCGACAGCCAGTACATCGATGCTGCGGTTCGTCCGCAGGATGATCTGTACCGGCATCTGAACGGCAAGTGGCTGGATGGCTTCGAGATTCCAGCCGACAAGGCACGCTATGGCGCGTTTTCCAAGCTGTCGGATGAGGCCGAGGCAAACCTGAAGGTGATCGTCGAGAAGGCGAGCACGACGAGTGACGCGAAGCCGGGCAGCGAGACGCAGCAGATCGGTGATCTGTACCGGAGCTTCATGGACGAGGCGAAGGTCGAGGCGCGCGGCCTGAAGGGGCTGGAGGATGCGCTGAAGGGCATCGCTGCGATCCCGGACGCCAAGGGCGTGGCGTCGACGATGGCGACACTGACGATCCTTGGCGTCGGCACGCCGTTCGTGCCGTTCGTGCATCAGGACAACAAGGACTCGACGCGCTACATCGTCGATCTGTATCAGTACGGCCTCGGTTTGCCGGACCGGGACTACTACTTGGCGGATACCGAGAAGTACGTCCAGACCCGCCGTCAGTACCAGGCGCACATCGAGAAGATGCTGAAGCTGGCCGGCGATCCCGAGGCGGCGGCGAAGGCGCGGGCGGTGTACGGCTTCGAGGCGGCGCTGGCGAAGATCCAGTGGACGAAGGTCGATAACCGTGATCCGCAGAAGACGTACAACAAGGTCGAGCTGACGCGGCTGGCGGCGCTGGCGCCGGGCTTCGATTTCACGGCCTGGCTGGCAGCGGCCGGGCTTGCCGGCAAGCTGGATTATCTGATCGTCAGCCAGCCGAGCTATCTCACCGGCATGGCGCGGCTGATGGAAACCGTGCCGCTGGCGACCTGGAAGACCTATCTGCAGTGGCGGGTGATCAGCGAGTACGCGCCGTACCTGCCGAAGGCGTTCGCGGACGAGAACTTCGCGTTCTACGGCACCGTGCTGCGCGGCATTCCGGAAAACCGGCCGCGCTGGAAGCGAGGCGTGGAGCTGGTGGAAAGCGCGGTCGGCGAAGCGCTGGGCAAGCTCTACGTCGCCCAGCATTTCCCGCCGGAGAACAAGGCGCGGATGGAGTTGCTGGTCGGCAATCTGCTGGCTGCCTACAAGAGCTCGATCGACACGCTGCCATGGATGACCGAGGCGACCCGGAAGGAGGCGCGGGCGAAGCTCGCCAAGTTCTCGCCGAAGATCGGTTATCCGCTGCGCTGGAAGGATTATTCGAAGCTGGTGATCGTGGCCGATGACCTGGTCGGCAATGTCGCCCGGTCGCGTGCGGTGAGCTACCAGATGGAAGTGTCCAAGCTTGGCAAGCCGATCGACCGCGAGGAGTGGGGCATCACGCCGCAGACGGTGAATGCCTACTACAACCCGGAGAAGAACGAGATCGTGTTCCCGGCAGCCATCCTGCAGCCGCCGTTCTTCGACATCGCGGCCGATGATGCGGCCAACTATGGCGGCATCGGCGCGGTGATCGGGCACGAGA
>FRDC01003584.1_pt1 | contig 12130 bp, 10 predicted proteins | sample 1106171 | NCBI WGS metagenome assembly FRDC01 (sample SAMEA3930566, study PRJEB13176) | freshwater metagenome | biome: Drinking water system; feature: drinking water; material: water | place: Singapore | collected 2014-12-20
GAGCTTCCAGATCAACTATGATCGCCGCGGGCAGCTCACCAGCATCGTCGCCGAAGGCGACGACGTACGCTTGACCGATCCCTCGACGAACATGGTCGCGACCGGCTCGCGGTTGCAGGCTCACTTCGACGACCGTGGAATGCTCACGCGCTTGTCGGGTGGCAGCCGCGGCTTCAACCTCCAGCACAATGGCCACACGCTGGCCGTCCGCGAGGGCGCTGTCGACATCGCGCGCGAAGGCAACTGGGTCGTTTTCCGCGGCACGGCGCTATCGGGGCGCTACACGACCGGTCACGGCAGCTACGAGCTCGGCCGCAACGGCGCGCTCGAGCTTCGCACCGACGGAACCCGAACCATTCTCCGGGGGACGGCCGACCAGTTCACCTATGCCAACGGCCGCGGCACCTTGCAGTTCATCAATGGCCGTATCGATGCGAGCTTTGGCCCGGACGGCGACCTGTTACGCTTCGCGGGCGACACGATCCGCTTCACCGGCAACACGTCGAGCAGTCAGCTCACGCATCTGAGCGTCGACGACGCCATCGCGGAGGTACGCCGCGACACCTCGGGCGCGCTCTCCCTCGGCTTGTCAGGCCGCAACATCGCGATGACTCTCGACGGTCACCGCGTCAGCGTCGCGCAGGCCGACCATGTCAACGTGCGGACCGCGCCCGACGGCAGCGTCGCCAACATCGACATGCTCTTGCCCGGTCGCTCGACCTTCACGAGCCGCGATAACAACGTGAACATCGGCGTCGAAGGACTCGATGCACGTTACGCGCGCGACGCTACCGGCGAAGCCATTCGCATCGGCTTCACGCGTGGCGAGATCAACATCCGCAGCCTCGGTCTCGTCGGCAGCGGTACGGATATTCGCGCCGGCTTCCGCGTCGACGATCAGGGGCGGCTCATGAACGCCGGCATCGACGTCGGTACTCTCGATGCCCGCTATCGCGACACCAGGATTCGCGTCAACAATCAGCCCGGTGAGAGTCTCTCCCTGCGCACCCGCTTCACCGACGGCGTATTCCAGGACGCAATTCTGCGTGTTCCCGATGGCGGCCAGTTGCTGGTCAACCACGGTGACGTCACCGCCGATATCCGTCGCGGCGTTTACGGGCTGGCGTACGACTCGGCCACTGGGACCTGGCGCGCCCGTGCCCAGGACTTCCAGGCCCTGGGGACCTGGCGCGATGTCTCGGTCGAGACCGCCGGTCGCAACGTCGACGTGTCGCTCGTGAATGGCGCGTTGCAGATCAACAACATCACCGCGACCAACGTCCGCGTCCGCAATGGCGACTTCAACGTCAACGTCGACATGCAGCAGGTCGACAACGTGCTCGCCCGTGTCTCCGGCATCTCGGGCCTCGCGCGCGGCGCCATGATCACGCTGACCCCGACCGCCGACAACTCCCGCATCACGGCGCACATCAGCACCAGCTACGGTGGCGTTCCGTTCAGCCTGCGCATCGACAACGCGAGGCAGCTCGAAGCGCTGGCGATGGTGCAGGTCAATCAGGCGCAGTTCCGTGTCCAGGACCCGAGCGGGCAGGGCCGCCTGCGCCTCGAGGCTGGGCCACTGTCGGCATCCGGCAGCCAGATTGGCGCCGTGCTCACCTACCGTCCCTTCGACGCCATGCGCTTCACCGACGGCATGGGCCTGATGGCCGGTGGCTACCGCGTGAGCGACAACTTCGAGATCAATCCCAACGGCGCGTTCACGGTGGGAGCCCTTGGACGCGACAGTCTGTTTTTTGGCGGCCTCACCGTCGCGCCGCCCCGCATCTTCAACCCGCATCAGGAGCCGACGTCGGGCATCCAGCAACCTCTGGTGCCCACCGAAGCGTGGAGCATGCTGTTGCACGCTGGTGTTCAGGGCACCGACCGCAGCGGCGTCACGCGGGGGCTGGGTGTCTATGGCGGTCTCGTCGACGGCGCGCAGGTGAACGCGCGGCTGCAGGGCGACTGGCGTCTCTTCAACGCCGTCCCCGTGCCCAACGACATGACCTTGCCGGCGACCGGCGCGGGCGGCCTTCAGTACCGGCAAGTCAACCCCGACAACTCGACATGGACGCTGCGTGCCGGCGCCCACGCGGCGCTCGGCGGCCTGGTGCGCAGCCCCTGGCTCGAAGAGCCCGCTCGCGTTGGTGCCCACGCGACGCTGAGCTATCAGCGCGGCGATTTCTTCGCGACCGGCTCCGTTTCGCACACGCCCGGCGCCGGAACCGCGGGCATGATCCGGATCGGTACGAGCTTCTGACGTCCAAGCGCTTGCGCCCCGAGGGCCGAGTGCGCTCTATGCCTGTGCAAGGAGCGCACCCACATGAAGCTCGATAAGATCGCCGCCCAAGCAGCCTTGCTTGCCGTCCTTTTTAGCGGAACGGCCTGCGGCTTCAACGAAGTCATCCAGCGCGACGAAGAGGTGAAGGGGGCGTGGGCCGAGGTAGAGAGCCAGTACAAGCGTCGCGCCGACCTCGTGCCGAACCTCGTCAACACCGTGAAGGGCGCCGCGAACTTCGAGCAGGAGACGCTCGAGAAGGTGGTTCAGGCGCGCTCCAAGGTCGGGACTGTCCAGATCGACGGCTCGACCATCGACGACCCCGCGAAGCTCCAGGCCTTCGAACAGGCCCAGGGCGAGCTTTCGAGCGCCTTGTCGCGCCTCCTCGTGGTCTCAGAGCGCTATCCCGAGCTCAAGGCCACCGAGGCCTTCCGTGACCTGCAGGTTCAGCTCGAGGGCACCGAGAACCGCATCACGGTGGCGCGCCGCCGGTTCATCGACGCCGTGGCGGCCTACAACACCACGGTGCAAGTGTTCCCGAGCATGATCGGCGCGAAGATGCGTGGCAAGGCGGTACGCCCGACCTTCACTGGCAACCCGGCGGATGCAAACGCGCCCGAGGTGAAGTTCTGAAGCGCGCTGGCATCGCGCTGGCGTTCGCTTGTGCCGCGTTTTTCGCCGCGTCACGAGTGTCCGCATACGCGGTGCCGCCGTTCAACGCGCATGTCACCGATCTCGCCGGCCTCCTCGAGCCCGGCGACCGGGCGCGTCTCGAAGAGAAGCTCGCGAGCTATCAACGTGGCAGCGGGCCACAGATGGCCTTGCTCATCGTCCCGACGCTCGATGGTGACGCCCTCGAGGACGTCGCGGTTCGCGTCTTCAACACCTGGAAGCTCGGCACGCGGGGCAAAGACGACGGCCTCTTGATGCTGGTCGTCACCGAAGACCGCCGCGTGCGGATCGAGGTCGGCGATGGGCTCGAGGGCAACATCACCGACGTGCTCTCTGGCCGCGTCATCCGCAACATCATCGGTCCGGCCTTTCGCGAGCGCGACTACGTCGGCGGTTTCGATCGCGCCTTCGATGCCCTGATGACCGCGGCCACTGGCAATGCCGTCGAGCTGCCCGCCGAGCTCACCCACGAGCACCGAAGGGCGCGTCGCACCAGCTCGCCCGCGCTCGTCCTCTTCTTCATTCTGTTCGTCATCATCTCGAGTCTCGGCCGGAGACGCCGCTATGGCGGATGGCTCTTGTGGGGCGCCGGGAACGCGCTCCTGTCGGGGCGCTCGTCGGGCGGCTTCTTCGGGGGCGGCGGTGGTGGTTTTGGTGGCGGCGGCGGCGGACGTTCGAGCGGCGGCGGCGCGAGTGGGGGCTGGTGATGCTCTTCAGCGAACACGAACGCGTGGCCATCGAAGCGGCCGTGAAGGAAGCCGAGGCCGGCACCTCGGGCGAGATCGTCGTCGTCGATGTCGAGCGTAGCGCGACGTATGGCACCGAGCGCGCCCTAGCGGCCTCGCTCCTCGCGGCGGCCTGCGCCACAGCCATGGTCCTCGTCGCGCCGCATCTGCCGGCGCCGTATTATCTGCTCGCGCAGGTGCCATTTTTCGGCCTCGCCTGGTTGCTCGTGTCGACCTCGCGCATGCAGCGTCTGCTGGCGGGGGCGGCGCGCATGGATGCCGCGGCGCGAGCGCGGGCGGCGGCGCTCTTCTCGGAGCGCGGCGTCCACATGACGCGCGAACGCACGGGCGTCCTGATCATGCTCTCCGAGGTCGAGCGGCGCGTGGTCATCCTCGCCGATTCGGGTATCAACGCGCGCGTCGCGACGGACGCTTGGGACAAACACGTCGCCGCGATCGTGGACGCGATCCAGCGCGGCACCGCCGGTGACGGCGTGGCATCGGTCGTTCGTGAGGTTGGCAATTTGCTGGCTAAAGACTTCCCAAGGCGGCCAGACGACGCGAACGAGCTCCCCGACCGGCCCGAGAGCGCCCGGTAGCATCGCAACCCTTCCGCGGTTCCGACGACAATCAGCGCTCCATGCCATTCCTTGAGAGCTCCGAGTCCTTGGGCACCCGTATGCGCCCCCTTTGGGACAAGGGCGTCGCCGATTTCGCGTCGACGACCGCTCTGGCAAAGCCGGTGGTTGGCGCTGGCGGCTCTATGGGCGCCGTCGCGGGTGCGGTGTGGAGCGTGCCCAAGACTCTGGGCGTCGCTGCGTTCGAGTATTACGACGACTCTTTCGGCGCCGGTCGGGGCCGGAACTTCTTCGACTACGTCACCAAGTCGCCGCTGCTGCACACGCTGGGCTTCGCGGCGCTCGCCGGGCTCATCGGAACCGGCTTGAAGGCGGCCGGCATGACCCTGCCACCCGAGCTCGGCATCTCGAGCAGCTTTCAAGCGGGTGTCTTTGCCTATTTGTTCTCCCACGTCGGGCGCACCTTCCCGCGCGTCTTCGGGAGCACCTCCGCGGGGCTAACCGGACAGGGCCTCACTCTTGGCCGGGATTTCGTCGATTGGTTCACGAGGCCCCTGGGGAATGACCCGAGCGCCCCGGCCTGGAAGGTCGCGAGCCCGGCGTCTCGCGCGGCTGCCGAACACCAGGGCGTCGAATAGGGTCTCGACCGCGACGGCTTGTCAGAGGCAGGTGAGGGGAGCGATGCTCCCGGCTCCATGACCTCGCGGCTCGTCCCCGTCGCCGACCCCGAAAATCTGGCGCACCAAGACGTGGTGCTCGAGGGGCAGAACGTGAGCTTTGGTCGCGGGCTCGGTAACACCGTTGTCCTCGACGACGTGCAGGTCTCGAAGAACCATGCGGTGCTGCGCCGCGACGACGGCCACTGGGTCGTCCACGACCTCGGCAGCTCGAACGGCACCTTCGTGAATGGCACGCGCGTGCTGAGGCACCGACTCATGCCGGGCGACGAGCTCGAGCTGGGTGGCTGTCGCTTCACCTTCCAGCCGGATGGCGGGTCGCCACCGACGATGTTGCAGATCGTGCCGGAGAGTCGCGAGGGCAAAACCAGCGTGCTCGCGACGCGCTCGGTGCAGGCGTTCGAGCCGGTGAAGCGCATCGATGACGCCAAGCGCCTGCGCGCCGACTACGAACGCTTGCGCGCCGCCTTCGCCGCGGTGCGCGAGCTCATCGCGATTACCGACGTGCGGGCTCTCTGTCAGCGCATGCTCGAGGTGACCTTCGAGCTGGTACGCGCGGAGACCGGCGTCGTTCTGCTCATGGACGAGAACGACGCGCCCCAACCGATCGCGACCCGCTCCATTCATGGCGAGACAGCCCACCGCGTCATGGTGAGCCGGACGGTCATCGATCGCGTCGTCAAAGGCCGCGAGGCGATCCTCGCCAATGACGCCCTGGTCGACGAACGTTTCTCGGCCGCCGTGTCGATCGTCCGCGCCAACATGCGCTCGGTCATGTGCGTGCCGCTCGTCGACAAGGGTCGGCTGCTCGGCATGCTCCACGTCGGCAACACCTCGCAGGCGTCTGCTTTCACGAACGACGATCTCGACATGCTCTCGGGGCTGGGCTCGGGAGCGAGCGTGGCGGTCGGTAATGCCTTGCTCTCCCGCCGGCTCGAGGACGAATCGCGGGCGCGCGAGGCGCTCGGGCGGTTCTTGTCGCCCGTGGTGGTCGAGCGGGTCCTGAGCAACGACGTCGAGCTCGAGCGCGGCGGCGCCGAGGCCGAGGTCACCGTCCTCTTCGCGGACATCCGCGGTTTCACGTCGCTTTCGGAGCAGACCGCCGCGGCGAAGGTCGTCGGTCTGTTGAACGAGTACTTCGACCTCATGGTCGAGATCGTTTTCCGCCATGGCGGAGCACTCGACAAGTTCATCGGTGACGCCTTGATGGCGGTCTGGGGCACGCCGGTGCGCAGCGAGGACGACGCGAAGCACGCGGTCGCCGCGGCGCAGGAAATGCACGAAACGCTGGTCGCCTTGAACGCTCGGCGCCGCGAGCGCGGTGAAGAGCCGATCGCCATCGGCATCGGCATCGCGAGCGGGGCCTGCGTCGCAGGTGCGATGGGCGCTCGGCGCCGGCTCGACTTCACGGTGATCGGCGATTGTGTGAACCTCGCCTCGCGGCTAGCTGGCGCCGCGGGCCCCGGCCGCATCATCAGCGACGAGACGACCTTCAAGCGCGCGGGCTCGCCAGCAACGGCGACGCGGCTCGAGCCCGCCAAGGTGAAGGGCAAAGCGCAGCCCGTGCAGATCTTCAGCCTGCGCTAAGCAGGTCGCCCCCGCCGCGAGAGCGTCAGTCCCACGAGGCGAAGATCGCGCGGACGCCGGCGGTGGTGGTCGGCACGGGCAGCCAGAAGCGGCTGCCGCTGACGTCGACGAGTGGAGGGGCGCAAGCATCGGGGACGAGCTCTGCGAAGAGGCGAGGGGGCGCGGAGAGGTCCGCGGGGACGATGTAGAGGCGAAGCTTGGGTTGCACGTCCGGGACGAACTCGGTGAAATGCAACCAACGACCCGGTTGTGCGGCGGAGGCCTGCGGCGGGCCGGCGCTACGCACGAAGCCAGGGGCGGCGCACATCGTGTCGGCGGTGAAGGGCCGCGCGAACGGTGGGTTGTAATTGAGGCTGTCGGTGAGGTGCGCGAGGACGTTGGTTGCGACGTTCCATGCATGGAGACGTGTCTGGCTGCCGGTCGCGTTCGACGACACGACGAACACGACGTTCGATTGCGGCTGGGAGACCTGGGTCGCGCCCAGCAGCACGGCGCGGTAGCGGTCGCCGATGGGCGTGAAGACGTCGCGTGTGACCGCGAAAGCGGTGTCGTCGCTGGTGACCACGAAGGCTCGCTCGCCAACGCGGAAGACCTGCCGCGCCCCTGCGAGCTCCTGCCGCTGCTCGGTGCGCAGATCGATCAGAGCGAGGCTGTCGGCGCCGTGATCGCTGACCATGAGATCGGTCACGCCCGCGAGCGATGCGACGCGTCGCTCACCGAGAGCGACCTCGCGCACGGGGTAGAGGCCGCGCGTGTCGTGCAGATCGCATCGTGGCGAGGTGTCTTCGCTGCAAACGGCCACCCAGTGCCGCGAGGCCAGGCTCCGCGTGAAGTCTTCCTCGTCGAACGCGACCGCACGATTGCCGACTTCCCGGAGAAGGACGTTCAGCGTTGCGATGCGCTGGAACGGGTACTCGGCGACCGCATGCACGTAGCCATGGGCGATGGACCACTCGCGAACGTCAGGTTCGATGGAAAGGTAACTGTCACTCGTGTCGGTGCGCACGGCGCCGAGCTCCATGCGCAGTCCCGAGCGCGTGCTGACGATGAGCTGGCCGTCGTCGGTATCGTCTTCCACGTAGGGCGCAGCGAGCGTCGACAATCCGACCGGGGGGCCGTACGGCGGGACCGTGCGCAGCGCTTGGCGGGCTTCGACGGCGCACGACGCTGGGTCGACGCGATCGATGCGGGCGACGCTGCCATGACGCGTGAACGTCGATTCCACGAAACCGGGATCGACGTTGACCCCGGGCGCCTCCGCCAGACGTTCACCCGTCGCCGCGTCGTAAAGTCCCCAGGTGCCCTCGAAGGTGGGCAGCGCAAACCCGGTCGGGTCGCAGGTGCCACTCGCGGTGACCTCGACGGCGGCAAACAACCTGCCGTCCGTCGACAGCCAGTCCGACGCGACGGGCACGAGGTCGACGTGCTGGCGCACGAGGTTGCCGTCGTCGTCGTACCACGTCATCGTGCACACCTCGCCGGTGCAAGGCCCACGCGTCGCGAAGCCCGAGCGCGCCAGCGCGAAAGCTTCTCCAGCGACCTCGGCGGTCACCACGTAGGCGAGAGGCGCGCCCCGATCGGTACGCCAGTCGCGGGTAACGAGCGGCGGCGGGTCGGTGTCTCTGTCCCCGTCACCACCGGGGTCCGTATCCGTTTGCTCGTCGGTCGTGCCGTCCGCCGGATCGGGGTCGCCGAGGGGCTGCCGGCCCGCGTCCGCCGGACCACAGGCCCACGCGAGCACGCTGATCGCGAGCGGCAAGAAANNAAGCCCGCAAGAGCGACCTACCCTCGGTAAGCATACGACTTCTCGGCGACTCGCGCGGTCCTCCGCGTCAGCCCGGTCCGCTCGAGCGGGTCGCGTGCTCGGCCACCGCCACGCTCGCCTTCAGGTAGTCGCGGTTGAGCTGGGCGATGTTGCGGACGCTGATGCCCTTGGGACAGGCCGCTTCACACTCGTAGTGGTTGCGGCACGCGCCGAAGCCTTCCTTGTCGTGCTGGTCGACCATCTTCTTGGCGCGGCGGTAGCGCTCCGGCTGGCCCTGGGGAAGCTCGGCGAGCTGGGCCACTTTGGCGGACACGAACAGCATCGCCGAGGCGTTCGGACAGGCCGCGACGCATGCGCCGCAACCGATACAGGCCGCCGCCTCGAAGGCGCGGTCCGCTGATTCCTTGCTGATCGGGATGGCGTTCGCGTCCTGGGCGTTGCCGGTGTTCACCGACACGAAGCCACCTTGCTGGACGATGCGGTCGAACGCCTGGCGATCGACGATGAGGTCTTTGACCACCGGGAAGGCCGCGGCGCGCCAGGGCTCGACCGTGATCTCCGCGCCGTCCTGGAAGGTGCGCATGTGCAGCTGGCAGGTCGTCGTGAGGTCCTGCGGCCCGTGCGGCATCCCGTCAATCATCATCGAGCACGAGCCGCAGATACCTTCGCGGCAATCGTGCGAGAACGCGATCGGCTCTTCGCCCTTGGCGCAGAGCTCTTCGTTCAAGACGTCGATCATCTCGAGGAAAGACATGTCGGGGGAGACGTCGCCACGCTTGTAGGTGACGAGCTTGCCCGGCTCTTTCGCGTTCTTCTGACGCCAAACATGCAGGGTGATGTTCACTTGTACGACCTCTGGGTGAGCTTCACGTTCTCGAAGACGAGGGGTTCTTTGTGGAGAGTGGCCGGCTTGCCGACGCCTTGATGCTCCCAAACCGAAGCGTTGCAGAAGGCTTCGTCGTTGCGCTTGGCCTCGCCGTCCGGCGTTTGATGCTCGACGCGGAAGTGGCCGCCGCAGGACTCTTCGCGGGTGAGCGCGTCCATGCACATGAGCTCGGCGAACTCGAGGAAGTCGGCGACGCGGCCGGCGCTCTCGAGCACCTGGTTGGTGTCGCCCTCGGCGCCCGGGACGTTCAGGTTCTCCCAGAACTCCGCCCGCAAGGCCGGGATGCGCGCGAGAGCCTTCTTCAACGACTCCGCGCTGCGCGCCATGCCACAGTTGTCCCACATGATGCGACCGAGCTCGCGGTGGAAGCTGTCGGGCGTGCGTTTGCCCTTCATCGACATGAGCTTCTTGGTCTTCTCGCGCACCTCGTTCTCGACCTCTTTGAACGCCTGGTGCGAGGTGTCGACCTTCGCCAGCTGGTTCGAGGCGAGATAGTGGCCGAGGGTGACCGGGATCACGAAGTAACCGTCGGCGAGCCCTTGCATGAGCGCCGAGGCACCCAGGCGGTTCGCGCCGTGGTCGGAGAAGTTCGCCTCGCCGAGCACGTGCAAACCGGGGATGGTGCTCATGAGGTTGTAGTCTACCCAGAGACCGCCCATCGTGTAGTGCGGCGCTGGGAAGATGCGCATCGGCTGCTTGTACGGATTCTCGCCGGTGATGCGCTCGTACATGTCGAAGAGGTTGCCGTAACGCTCCGCTACAGTGGACTCACCGACGCGCTTGATGGAGTCCGCGAAGTCCAGATAGACGCCGAGACCCGTCGGCCCGACGCCGCGGCCCTCGTCGCACACCTCTTTGGCTGCCCGCGAAGCGATGTCGCGCGGCGAGAGGTTGCCGAACGAGGGGTACTTGCGCTCGAGATAGTAGTCGCGCTCGCTGTCGGGGATGTCGTTGGGTTTGCGCTTGTCACCCTTGTTTTTCGGCACCCAGACCCGTCCGTCATTGCGGAGGGACTCCGACATGAGCGTCAGCTTCGACTGATGCTCGCCGCTCTGCGGGATGCAGGTCGGGTGAATCTGGGTGTAGCAGGGGTTCGCGAAGCCAGCGCCGCGCTTGTGTGCGCGCCAGGTCGCGGTGACGTTCGAGCCCTTGGCGTTGGTCGAGAGGTAGAAGACGTTCGAATACCCACCGGTGCACAGGAGCACCGCGTCCGCCGCCCACGACTCGATGGCGCCGCTGCGGAGGTTGCGGGTGACGATACCGCGGCACTTGCCGTCGACGACCACCACATCGAGCATCTCGGTGTAGGTGTGCATCTTGACGGTGCCCGCGCCGATTTGACGCGACAACGCGCCGTAGGCACCCAGCAAGAGCTGCTGACCGGTCTGGCCCGCGGCGTAGAAGGTACGCGACACCTGGGCGCCGCCGAACGAGCGGTTGGCGAGGTATCCGCCGTACTCACGCGCGAAGGGCACGCCCTGGGCGACGCACTGATCGATGATGTTGCGCGAAACTTCGGCCAAGCGATGCACGTTGGCTTCGCGGGCGCGGAAGTCGCCGCCCTTCACCGTGTCGTAGAACAGGCGGTACACGCTGTCGCCGTCGTTCTGGTAGTTCTTGGCGGCGTTGATGCCGCCCTGCGCGGCGATGCTGTGCGCCCGGCGCGGGCTATCGTGGAAGCAGAAGGCGTCGACTTTGTAGCCGAGCTCGGCGAGCGTCGCGGCGGCGGATGCGCCGGCGAGGCCTGTGCCGACCACGATGACGCTGAACTTCCGCTTGTTCGCGGGGTTGACGAGCTTGACCTCGAAACGGTGACGTTCCCACTTCTCGCCGATGGGCCCTGAGGGGATCTTGGCATCGAGCTTCACGAAACCATCGCTCCTTACATCAACGCGGCTGAATGAAACCGAGCAGCACGGCTACCGGCATCGAAACGTTGCCGAGAAACACGAGCACGCCGATGACTGGGCCGACCTTGCTGAATAAACCGTTGTACTTGGGGTGATTGAGACCGAGTGACTGAAACATGCTCGTCGCGCCGTGCGACAGGTGCATGCCGACGAGCGCCATCGCGACGATGTACGACGCCGAGACCATGGGATTCTGGAAGCCCCGCACCACCATCGAATAGACGTCGTGACGGCCGAGCGGATCCTCGAGGGCATAGTCGGCCGGGTTGGTCACGCCCAGCGTGAAGTGCAGCAAGTGATAGACGATGAAGGCCAGCACGATGAGGCCCGACACCGCCATGTTGCGCGCGAACACGTTGGTGTGCATCGACTTCTGCTTGCGGTACGCGACAGGGCGCGCCTGCTTGTTCAACCAAGCAAGACGCACCCCCGAAGCGATGTGCGCTAAAACGGCCACCAAGAGGCCGCCTCTCGCCAACCACAACAAAGACCCAAGCGACTTCAAGAAGGCGGCGTAGGCGTTCAGCTTCTCCCAGCCCAAGAAGACCTGGAGATTGCCGGCCATGTGGGCGAGCACGAAGCCCACCAGCGCGACGCCGGACGCCGCCATCACGTACTTGGCGCCGATCGACGACGTGACGAACCCACGCACCCAGCCCATGGCGTGATTCTGCTTGGCCGCTTTCGCGAGGTTCGCGTCGTTCGCAACCGTCGATGCCATGACACCCAACTCCTTAGAGCGCGAGACGCTTGTTGGCTTCGTCGACCAGCTCTTTCACATGGCTCGCGCTGACATCGAGCGCCTTCTTGTCGGCGTCGGAGAGCTTCACCTCGATGACCTTCTCGACGCCGCCCTTGCCGATGAGGGCAGGGACGCCGACGTACAGGTCTTTCAAACCGTACTGACCGTTGCACATCGCAGCGCAGGGGAGCACGCGCTTCTTGTCGTGAATATATGCCTCCGCCATGGCGATGGCACTAGCCGCCGGGGCGTAGTAGGCGCTGCCGGTCTTGAGCAGGGCGACGATCTCGCCGCCGCCCTTGCGGGTGCG
>FRDC01001272.1_pt1 | contig 12128 bp, 18 predicted proteins | sample 1106171 | NCBI WGS metagenome assembly FRDC01 (sample SAMEA3930566, study PRJEB13176) | freshwater metagenome | biome: Drinking water system; feature: drinking water; material: water | place: Singapore | collected 2014-12-20
ACGATCAAGGGCGCTCCGCTCCCGGTGCGGTGGTCACGCAAGCCAAGCCGGGAGACTCCTACCACCAATACGGACTCGCGTTCGATGTGGTACCGACCGCGTACAAGTCGCTCCCGGACTGGAATCCCGGCGGGCCGTTCTGGGCGACAATCGGCGCAATTGGAAAATCGCTCGGACTCGAATGGGGCGGCGACTGGCGGACGCCCGACCAACCCCATTTTCAGATTCCGTCGTCCGTCGCGCCGCTCGCAGAACTGAAAGCCTATTGGGAAAAATTCAAGGCCGTCATGCCGGTCTCGATTACGCCGACAACGGGCGGAACCGCGATCATTCTCTTGTTGGTGGCGGTGTGGTTTGTCGTGATCCAACCTCGACTGACAAAGGCAGGGATGCTGTGAACCCGAACGCGAATCAAGCCGGACAGGGCCACTGGCATTGTTGGATCGGCCCGAAAGAGCTGATGAAGGACGACGCCTACCGGCATTTTCTCAAACACATTCGACCGACCGGCTACGACTTTGACAAGTTTCAGTACAATCCGAAAACCGGCGTGATCATGACGGCGTAACCATGACGACTCTGGCGGTCTTTCCACAAGCGAGCGGAGACACCGGCGTCAAGCAAACGTTGATGGCCATGGCGCGGTTGGTAAACGGAGCCATGCTCGACCCGTTGATCCGCGATCAAGCGGCCTACGCGATTGCCGGTTGTCCGCGAGGCTATCAGACCTGTCACGCGCACGCGCTCTTGTCCTGGGTCAATCGCCAGGTGCGCTACGTGCCGGACCCGACGGGCGTGGAAGCCTTGCACGATCCGAGACTCCTGGCGCGGGCGGTCGAGTCCGGGAAATTCCCCTACGGGGATTGCGACGACTTGAGCATGTATCTGGCTGCACTCATGAAAGCGATTGGACTCCAGCCGGTCTTTCGTGCGGTCGGGTATAATGGGAAACCGTTTCAGCATGTGTACGTGCGCTATCAGAATCTCACGCTGGACGCCACACGGGACGCTTGGACCGTCAGTCTGGGTTCCCATCGTGAAACCTCCATCATGGAATTGACGGTGTAATCATGTATCAGCAACCCATACACACCCGCGTCGGTCCTCCCGGCTGGATGCTGGCGGCGTTGCCGCCTGGGACGGCCTATCTCGGTGAATCCGAAACGCATTGGTATTTTATGGCGCCCGGTCAGAATCCCGCGCTCGCAGGATTTTTTGATAACGTCGGCAATATGTTTAAGCGTATGGTGAAGTTTACGCCGAAGTCGTTCACGCCGGGAAATATCTTCAAGGGAGTAGCCAACACGACGCTCGGAGTCTCCTCCGGCGGGCTCTTCTATGCGCTACCGAAGAACGTCAAGAACACGATTACCAAAGCAGCCTCCGTCGCCATTCCCGTTGTGGGGGGCGCGGTGCTCGCCTATACCGCAGGTCCCGCCGTCATGTCCGTGTTGGGGCCGAAGCTCTCCGCAGCCGGTTCGCTGTTGGGGAAAGCCGCGTCCACATTGGGCGGCAATCTGTTTTCCTTTCTCAACAAATTGCCGCAGAGCCAGCAAGCGGCGGTCGCTGAACAGGTCACGCCTCAGGACATTGTGGCCATGGAGCAGAGCCAACAAGTGCCCGCGCATTTGCTCCCCTTACTCCAACAGGCCGCGCAAGTCGCGTACCCGGACCCTCAACAAACCAGCGGGGCCGCGTCACTCTATGCCGATCCGTTCGGGATGAATCAGCCGCCGTCGCCACCGGCTCAAGCCTCGATGTTTGGCGAGCTGTCGCCCGTGGCGATGGCGCTCTTGATCGGTGGGCCGATTCTCGTTGCGGTCCTTCAGAGAAAGTGACCATGTACTGCCCGACTCTCGATCTGTTTCGTGTCCCGGACGTGCCGCACTGGCCGGAAGCCGTGCGCTACTATCCTGAACCGCCGGTGGCGCCACGCGGCGCCTTCAATCCTTGGCAGCTCGAACGTAATCGGCAGGTCTACGCAGCGGAAGAGAAAGCCTGGGCGAGCATTCAAACACTCGGGCGAGAGTACAAGGCCCGGCGGGTGGAATCGGAGACGCTGTTGACGCACTTCAACCGGGCGATTGCCGAAGTCGAGAGTTTAACCGGCAAGAAAACCGGCATGAGTGCGTCGTCTGTCGCGTCTCTGGTCGCCACGGTCTCCGGGAATCCGATCTGGGGCGCGGCCATGGGCATTAAGTTTCTGGTTGATATGTTTATGGGGAGTCAGAAAAAGAAAAAAATCGAGCGGGCCATCCGCGAAGCCGAACGAGTGCAGGCGCTGCTCGTGGCGGCGTATCAACGCATGGAGGCGATTGCCGGTGAAGTGTCCATGCTGGTCCGCGTCGGTGAATCGATCCGATCTGAACAACAGGCCACAGCGTCCGCCATCGAGCAGTACTCCGAGCGGGCCTATCAACAGCGTCAATCGCTGGAACGGCAACGCGCTGCCGCCCATCGAGTGCAGGCTGAAATCGCCCTACGAACGGTCCCGATTCGACAAGGGGGTTCCGATGTCCTATAATAGCGCCATGTTGTCCGGTCCACGAATGGAACGCCGAAAGCGGCTGAACTATGAGGCGATGGAACGCAAACGCGCCGCGCAGATGGTGTCACCGAATCGCGGCGTGCAAACGTTCGTCCGCACGGTGCCCGGTTGGCGCACGCCCACACCGTTGTCGGTCACTCAATACTACAACGCGGGCGTGCTCACGGCCTACGGGCAAACCGATCAAGCGCGGTTGCAACTGGGCGACTTGTTTAACGACGTCATGGGCGCCGTTGTGCCCGGATGGGCCGCTCGACCGGACTGGATGAAAAAAATTGTCGTGAAGCCGGACCCGCAAAAGCTCATGAGTGCCGCCCAGAAAGTCGCGCCCAATGCCGCCGGACAGATTGTCGGCGCCGCAGAGAAAGCCGGAATCAATCTGTTCGTGAATACGCCGGGCGGGCAGATGCCGCTCACGCCAGGCATGGCGCAAGGGCTGTACGCGAATGCGCCCTGGTTGGTCGGGGCCAAGGAGACGTTGAGCGTGATTCCCTCCTGGGTGTGGATTGCCGGAGCGGGAGGGATCTTGCTGCTTGTTGTGAGTATGAGAAAATGAAACTCGGTAACGCTACCATTCAAGAAGGCTCCATCGTTGCCGACGTGAAAGAGGCGCAACGTATCCTGACAGGTCAAGGCTACAATGTCGGCCCCATCGATGGGATTTTTGGACCGCAGACCAAGACGGCGGTGCTGTCGTTTCAGAAAGCGAAGGGGCTCCTCCCGGACGGCATTATCGGACCGCAGACCTGGGCCGCGTTACGCGGGCAAGCTCCTCCCGTCGTCCCGATGACGCCAAAGTTACCCGAGCCGCCTCCGCCTCCGCCTCCCTTGTCGTTTGTTCCGTCGTGGGTGCCGGTGGTAGTCGCCGGTCTTGCCATCATGCTCTTATTCAAACGGTGATCCGATGACCTTTCCCACGGTCGAGAGTGCCACGTCCTACCTGCAATCGAAGCTGCAATCCTTCTACGATCAAACCTGGGTGCTGAAAAATCGGCTCGCGTCGATTGCGCGATTCAAACAGGAAGCGCAGAAGGCGAACAACCAACAGGCGCTCGGGCAACTCATTCTGCTTCAACAGCAAACCAAAGACCTGATGATGGAACAGTTGCGGCTGGAAGAACAGTTGCGCCCGTTCGCCCAGTGGTTCAACGTGCGAATGGCGCCGCCACAACTGGGGGCGTTGCCGGTGATCCTGGCTGCGTCAGCGGTCGGAGTCGCCGGACTGCTCTATCTACATTTTCAAAAGCTCGACAATCAAAAACGGGCGCTCGAATTGGTGGCGCAAGGAATACTGCCGCCGGAGCGTGCAGACGCCATTCTGAATGCGCCGTTATTTTCCTTCTCGGGACTGGCAGGCGGACTCGGACTGCCGGTCCTGGTGATCGGCGCCGTCGTCGCGTTCATTGTCATGAAACGGGGGTAGCCCATGACACGCTTTGTTGATCTCTTTAAAAAACGCCGTGTGCTCCCGATGGTCGAGCCGGAAGTGGAGGCTTGTCGGTTTATCGACAAGCCGATCTGTCCACACCTCTCGACCCGCTATGATTGTGCGTACCGGCACGGCAAAGGCTTGAAGGCCCCGTCCTACTGTCCACTCCCGCACGTCAACGGAAAATTGGTGAGTCTCCTCTTGGTGCTGCTCTGCCTGGCGCCGGTTCCGGCCTCGGCCCTAGAGATTTTCTGGAACCGCAACGTGGAGCCGGACATGGACCGATACCATGTCTATCTCTGCCGCACCAAGGGTTGCTCCGTTGACGCCATTGGACAGTTGTGGATTGCGGAAATTCCTCAGCCGCCGGAGTCGGCAACTGAAGTGGTCTATGGTCCGCTGCCGAACAACATCGAAGGCGCGGTGTGCGTCACGGCGATGGATCGCAGCGGGTTAAATTCTGCCTGTAGTGCGCCGTTGGTTTTTTCGACCCTACCGGATCTGCCCCCGGCGGCTCCAACGGGACTCAGAAGCCGGTAGGATCATCGATATTCAATCAGCTCGGAGCATGGTTCTGTTTCCTGTTTCGATAAAGGATCGATCATGAGATTACGGAAAGGTTCTCCTGAAGCGATGGCCTGGGCGGAACGGATGCGGCGGGCACGGGCGCTCAAGATTCGCCGCGTCGGTCGGCACGCGGAGCGGAAGTTTTTTGGGCCGGGCGCGCCGCTCGATCCACGGACTCGTGGGAATCCATCTGCTTCGAGGCGATGGGTGTTATGGGACCGTCACCTGTCAAAAACATCCTACGGAAATTTTGTCACCAAGCGGGCCGCGCAATCGGTCTGGAATACCTTGGAGCAAGAATTTCCCGGACGCTATGTGATCATGACACGGCGGGAAGCCTCGCTCACGGAAATGAAGCGTGACAGGCGCAATCCCGGCGTACGCTGGCATCGTGGGATGGCGCAAGCCGCACGGCGCATGGGTGCAGGCGAGCGGCCAGGACCGATGAAGTATCTGGCGAAGGGCATGGAGGTGGCGCACACCGATAGCGCGGACGCGGCGAAGCGGCTCGGGATGAACCCGAAAGATTATCCGAATATCGAAAAATCTGCCTTCAAGCGCGGTGAATATGTCGGCTACGGGAACGGGGTGTGGAGAATTTTTCGATGGGGGAGCGGTTGGCGGGCGGTGAAGCGAGAAGGCGGGCACACCATTGACGGCGCCACACTCGGGGATCTCTCGGAGCAATTAGCACACGAGGCGGCACAAAAGAACCCGCGCCGCACCCGCAAGAATCCGCTGGCGGTGTACGGACTCGGCAATCCTCCGAGAACAATCTCCGCCACCGTTGAAGGCATCATCTATAAACGGTGTCTCGAAATCCGGGCTGAAAAACTCGGATGGAAGCCGGGGTTGTACCGGCATCCGTTCTCACGATCCAGCAGCGTGCAAGTCTTGGCCTTGAGCACCGGGGATCTCCTGATCCATTCCACGAAAGGAAAACGGTTGTGGAGTCAAGCGTAGCAGGGGAAACGTCCTGTACCATGCTGGATGGGCTTGTGATCATCGGGGCGCAGGAAGTGCTGATCGATCTGAGCTTCCCGCGAACCGTTCTTGTCCGGGGCCGGAACGCTCGGACCGGGCAGGAAAAAACATACTTGCTTAAGGTCACACAACACGGTAAGCTGATTTTGCAGTAACAGACCCGCTCACTCGGTTCTGTGGCAGGAACCAAGCAGGCCGGATGCTCCGACAACGGAGTGTCCGGCCTTTTTTATTGTCTCCCGAGGGTCCCATGTTCCAACCCGAAGCCGCTTGGATGATCAACCCACACCGGACGCGGCGCGTGCGCCGTCGCCGGGCAACGCGAAAAGGAGCTGCCGTTATGGCCTCACGTCGTCGAAAGCGTCGAATCATCGTCATCAACCCTAAACGCCGTCGCCGGAGAAGCCGGAGCCGTCGCCGTGCCCGCCGGTCAGCGGCTCCGATCATGCTGCACAATCCCCGCCGACGGCGGCGTGCGCGTCGGTCGTCCTCCCGTCGCGTGCGCCGTCATTACCGCTCGAATCCGGGCTTGCTCCCGTCCAGCGGATTCGTCATGGATGCCGTGTACGTCACCGGGGGGTTCTTCGCTACCCGGATGGTGTCCGGCATGGTGCTGCCGATGCTCCCGCTTCCGGACATGCCCGCCGTCCGCATTCTCGGCAAGGGCGCGGTCGCAGCCGGACTCGGCTGGATCGGGCGGCGATTCCTGGGCCAGCACGCCGGACAGCTCTTGCTGTTGGGTGGCTTGGTCGAAGTGCTCTCCGATGCCGTGCGGACCTACGTGAGTCCGTTTGTGCCCGCGCTGGCCGACGGAGGGATGGGCAGCTATCCCACGTTGATTTCCAGCTATCCGACGATGGGGTCCGACTATTCGAATCCCTACGCGGTGAGTGCCTACGACGAAGCGGTGTAAGCGTAGCACGGTGAAGTAGCCCGACCGACGATTAACAACAGGGCTACGCGACTCAAGGCGGTGCAACACAGGCCGCAGCCATACAGGACGACAACACGATGCCCAACCAACACCCCAAAGGACAAGGCAAAACCATTCAGGAATTGACGGCGGGTATCACGCCGATGTTGCCCGGCCAGCCGGAGCGGATTCCGTGGACGTGGTTCGATACGCAAACCTACGTCTCCGCGACCACAACGCGGCTGGATTTCTTCCAGACCGTCAACGCGGACAAGGTGCTCAGCAACATGGTAGCGGCTGGGCAAATTCCGTCTCCGCAGTTCTTCGACCTGTACCATTGCAGTATCTGCTACCTGATTCCGTTTTCCGCCATTGCGGCGGCGGCGGATCTGGCCATCACCGGGGCGCTCAACGATGTGGATCGGCTCTCACAGGGCGCCGCGTCCTTCTCGGTGGCGAACAAAGACTACTGGCAGGGTCCGCAGCTCGCGCTGCCGTGCGGTGGCGGGGCGAAGCCGTTCTTTTCCCTGTCGAGTGCGGAAGCCGCAGGCGAACAGGCGTCCATGCAGTTCGCCTCGAACGGCAACCAGGATTTACGGAACCGATACAATTTCTGGGGGGATATCACCATCCCGGCCAACCAGAACTTTATCTGGTCGCTTACCTGGTCGGCTCCGTTGACCTTTGCGCCAGCCACCAACCGGGCGATTAAGGTCTGGATGGACGGCTATCTCTATCGGCGCGTGCTCTAGTCTCGATCTGGCCGGTCGAGTCCTTCGGGATTCCCGGCCATACCTGGGCGGGAGCCTTCGGGCTTCCGCCCTCTTCCCATGTCGGTTCATGGTGTAACCGACAGAAAGGACCGTGAGTCATGGCCGAACAAGAGCGAGTGCTTCAGGCGTTAGCGTCGGCGCTGAAAATCAGCATGGGCCAGGCGAGAAGAGCGTTCACCCTCGATCCGTTTACCTTCGTCATTAACTTCCTGCCGCTCACGGCCAACAATACCGCGACAGACAATTTCATCACGCAAGCGGATTCCGGCTTTGCCATCGTCAAAACCTCGTTCACGATTGCAAGCGATGTCAACGTCTTTGTGGCGAATATCTCGGACACGCCGAAGTATGCGCCGCAAGTCGTCACCCTCTCCGACTCAGGCAGCGGGCGCGATCTGTCGAACGCGCCGGTCTCGATCAATACGTACTTCGGCACCGGGGAGCGACCGTTTATCTGGTGTCACCCGAAGATTCTGGACCCGAACAGCACGTTTACCGCCCGCATTCAGAACCTGGTGGCAACGGCATTCAATATCCGGCTGTCGTTCCACGGGTTCAAGATTTTCGGAGACGTGTCCTCCTACAAAAACCGTTGAGAGCCGGTGCGCCTCAGCCTGTAAAAGTGCTGGAGAAGCCGCCTCCCGGTTGAACGTGAGCCGGTGAGCTAGTCGAGGCGCAACAAGGACGATATGGCGGGCAAATTTCTTCCGACGGAAATCAGCTACAGCGGGCCGATTCCAGCCGACATTGAAGCGGGCGGCATTCGAGGACGCACCGTCACGTTTTATGACCCCTATGAGGCGCGGGAGCGGGAAACCAACCTGCCGCTCGATAACAACGCGCTCCTGAAATATATCCTCAAAAACACCGATATCGATATTCTCCTTCGCACCATCGGGAACGCCTTTTTTCCGCGCTCCATCACCATCGGCACGACGCCGACCGTACTGATTCAGCCGAACCGCACCCCGCGCGGCTATATCCTGATCAATCCCAACACCACCGTCTCGGGAGTCGTCACCGATGTGACCGTGTTTGCGGCGGGGACCGTGTTTCCGGTCGCCACCTCCAACTCCGCCAGCATCAACGTCAGCGGACACGGGGCCGCCGGATTCGTGATGAACATCACGGAAGGATCGGCTGGTCCGGTCTCGGTCAACTTGCAAACGCAAGACCCGATCTCGGGCAACTGGGCCACCGCGCAGTCAGACATTTTCGGTGGCGCTCGCATCGTCGGCACCTACTATGCAAACGTGGGAGCCATCGGCATCGATGAAAACGCGCGGCTGCAAGTCGTGGTCGCCGGGGATACCATGACGGCCTCGATTGCGGCCATGCTCAAGCCCGCGCTGGCCGGAACGATCTCGGGGCCGACGATCTTTATCGGCGGCGAGGATGTCAACACCACCATCGGCTTTCCGCTGTTGTCCGGGCAAAAAGAAACGTTCTTCCTCAAGGAGAACACTCCACTCTACGGGATCGCGGCAGCAGCCACCAACTTGAGGCTCTTTGAGCTACAGTAACATGTGGGTCACGATTGCCGCCGGACTCATCGGTCTCGTACTCGGAACCGTCCTTGGCAGCTTGGAATGTTCGGGGCTCATTCCCCCCATCGTTCACGTCGGAGTCCAACCATGAAGAATTGGATGAAATCACATTGGATCGGCGCGTTGACCGTCTCGGCACTTCTCTTGCTGCTCCTGCCGTTCGCCGCGCGAACCGCCGTCACCGACATTGCCGGGTTGGCGGTCGCGCAATCGCAAACGCTCTGGAAGAATCTACGGGACGCGGCGGCGGGCGATGGGCTTGCCGACGGCGTGATGGCCAGCGCCCTGATGATGTTCAACGGGGCTTCGTTCGACCGGGCGCGAGGCGATACGGCCAACGGGCTCGATGTTGACGTCACTCGGATCGGCGGAGGCGTCACCCCAGCCGATGCGTTCGCTAATCCAACCGATGCCATCAAGACCTTTGCGCTGCCTGGGTCCTACAATGGCACGACCTGGGATCTGGCGCGAGGCGTCAGCGCGGCCAATAATACCGCCGTAACCTCACGCGGCACTCGGTACGCAGCTCCACTGTCAACATGGTTTGTGACCAATTCGCCAGCGGCTGGCGTTCGCGCCACCGCCTCGATTGCCGCCGGAGGCGGGACCGTTCGCCATGTCGCGCAAAGCGTGACTATCTGCGTTCATGCCCTCGCTGCCGCCGTCGGGCAGCTCTCGCTCACGGCTCAGCTTCGGGATGGGGCCACCGGGGCCGGAACCGTGATGCGGACATGGTATTTTTCAGTTGAAGTGACCGACGAAAGTCGGCATATTCCGTGTGTCGATCTAGCCGGGATCAATATGACCGGCTCGGCCAATACGGCCATGACGTTGGAATTCGTGGCTCTTGCCGCCAACGTCGCGCAAACCGTCACGTTGACCGGCTATAGTACCCCATAGGAGGCATCATCATGAAACGGTTCAGCGTTGGCATCCTGGCTCTCGTTGCCATCCTCGGTCTGGCAATCAACAGCTACGGTCTGGGCACCGTCTCAACGGTCGTCAAGGACCTACTCCTGTTCGATCAAGCGGCCTCGACTCAAGCGTTTACGTTGTCTACGCGAGCCGTGCCAACCACCTTTCCAGTTCCGGCGTTCAGACCGAACACGGCCAATACGGCGCTCGCCTTCGATATTTTCCCGAACGGCTCTCCGGCTGAAGTGGGAAACAACGGCTATGCCTGGTTCGATGCTTGTGACAAGGATCTGCTCCTCGGGACCGGCACCATTGCCGTTTCCTGTGCCCGTGTGGGCATCCGCTCCGACCGGGTTGAATTTGGCTCCCGCTCCTTCGAAGGTGGGCCGGTGCGGAAGCTCGCGCTGGCTGTCCAGGGCACCAGCTATCTAGAAGTGGGATCAAACGGGCAAATTTCGCTCTACAATCTCGTGACCGCAGCGGACAATGCGGCGGCAACCGCCTCGGGTGTTCCGGTCGATGGGATCTACAAAACGTCAACGGGAGAGTTACGCATCCGATACTGAGGCTCGGCTATGCGAATCCTGCTTCTCACCCTGCTCCTGCTCACGTCCTTTCCGCTCTCAGCCTCCTCCGTCACGAACATTATCGGCACGGCGGTCAGCAATCCGCTCCCGCCGACCGGCTCCTGCGCGGGGCTCACATTCAACCTGCAAGATATCAGCACGACGAACACCTTTGACACAGGGCTTGGGAGCGGCGGCAATAGCTTCCGAAGTGCCCCACAGCTCTCTGTCGCCTGGGGCGCCGCCAGTTCAACCGGGCAGGGTATTCGATTGGGCATGGTGAACCTGGCCACTCCGGGGTTGATCTCTCAAGCGCAGCTCAATGTGAATAACAATGACCCGGATGCGACGAACAGCTTTAGCGCGTTCTTCAATTCGATCAATAATCAGATTTACCTCCCCCTCTCGCAAGTCGTCGCACCCTGCAACGTGACACCCTGTTTGCATGTCAAGCGGGCGACAGCCACCTCGATTATCGGGGATACGGTCTTCTCCTCTACTCGGCATGACGCCGCGCCCGATATCGCTCACGCGGTTGATACCGCGTCTATCTTCATTCAGACCTTCGACAGCTCGGTTAATCAAGCCACGCTGAGAAAATTCACCAACCCGGACCTTATTGCCGGGTGTACAACCGCCCTCGATGCCGCCGGAGGGGTGGTTGATCAATGGGCAGATGATGGACTCTTCCTTTACGGACCCAAGCGAGGGACCTCCGTTATCTATCGCGTCAATAAATCGACCTGTGCATTGACCTCGTTTACGATTGTCGGCGCGGCATTGTTACAAAGCGCCATCACCACCGATACGGCGAACCTCTACGCCTTCGGCGCTGTGAGTGGAGGAGTCGCACACCTCTACAAGATTCCTATTGCATCCATGACGCTCTCAGCCACGCTGAACCTTGGCGCCACGGAAATCGGCAGCTCGCAAGGGCTCTCCTACGATGGCGTCAACAATAAAGTCTATTTCCTCAGTGATACGGGCGCGGGACCGTGGATCTTCCGCCGGATCGATCCATCACCCTTTGCGATTGCCCAGTCGATCTCGAACACGGACGGCGGGCGCACCGGCTGGGTCGGCGCACCGGATTTTCTCCATTTACGATACTGGTTCCAGGACGTCGGGACCCCATCGCATCTTCACCAGATTCTCTTATGCTCATGAATACGACTGCCGCCCTCCTCATTCCGCATGGGTTGATCGCGCTCCTGATCGGCATCGTCGGCTTTTTGATCAAACATGAACTGCACGACGTGAAAAGTAGAATCGTGAGGATTGAAAACTATATTCTGTTCGGACACAAGGAGGAAGATCATGTTTAGCAACCCTATCACTTCGTTCATCGGCGTCGTGATCGCGCTCTGTCCTATCGTCGGAGCCTTTTTCCCTGAGATTAAGGCAATTTGCGATTCACTCATGGGCGAAGCCATCGGCCTCGGGTTCATCACCGCCAAGGACGGCGTAAAATTCCCGCTCAGCTCCGGCACCATGAAGACGATTGGTGGCGCGTTCATGATCTTGTCTTTTATCGCGGGATGCAGTACCATCATGAGCGGCAAAACCACGCTCGAACGGATGATTTCGCAAGGCGCGGCTGGCACGTACACCGTTACGGTTCAGAAGGATGGCAAGATCCTTGTCACGGAAACCTACGAATGCACGTCAGACGGTCAGAAACTTACCGGCTGTCATCAACGCTAGACCCACGTTCGGCTGTCAACTATGTATCGATGAGCTACCGCATGAACACCCTGCGCCCTACCAGCCGGTCAACATCATGCACTTGGTCAAAGAACTGTTTTTCGCCGGGTGTCCTGAAAAGTTTCGTGTATTTTTTCGCCGCCTTCCGCCACCGCCCCCGCTCCCATAGCGCCGGCAACCGC